>Ga0307507_10002432_pt1 | contig 39062 bp, 36 predicted proteins | sample 7_EM_MG_FD_207223 | JGI IMG/M metagenome (GOLD analysis project Ga0307507, IMG submission 207223) | Populus trichocarpa ectomycorrhiza microbial communities from riparian zone in the Pacific Northwest, United States - 7_EM | ecosystem: Host-associated > Plants > Roots > Unclassified | place...
ATCTCGCCCAGGTTGATGCCGTTGTTTGCAACTTCCTGTGCTGATGGAATCTCGGGGAGGTGGTGGTTTTTGTCAATGTAAGTTTTTACGTCGGTTAAGGATGGTAAATGGTAACCGGGTTTAAACACGTAATCGGCCCAGGTGCCTTGCAATTGAACGGTTACGGCTTCGGCAATGGCTTTGCCGCCTACCGCTAAGGTATAATCTGCTGCCTTGGTATTGTCGGTTACGTTTATAGCAAGCCGGCCTGTTAATACGTTGCTGTATGTTGGCTGCGAAATAAGCATGGTACCCGCCGTGTTAACAACCGTTGGATCGCCCATGGTTAAAGTAGGTGTGTACCCGGTTGTATAGCGAAGCAATATCCGGATCTGTTTATTAAGGCTAAAGCAGTTAGCTACAATAGCTACCTGGGTTGCCGATATCGATTTCAGTTCGAGTGTAACGTTTGGCGTAACAACATCCTGCTGCAATCCGTAAGCCGAACCGGTGAAGTTTACAAATAATTTGAAGTTGGCTATAACGGGCAAGGCATATCCCCAATTAGTGGTGCCATCAATTATCTGGCCTACTATGGCTGCGCCGCTGTAACTTCCGATAGTGCCCGAATTTATAGTGGCAACAACCCGCTCGCCGGGAGTATTAAAGGTATTGCTTAAATTCCACTCATATAATGTTGTAGGGTTCTGCGGTGATTGCGCAAACGATTGATGCAGGAAAATAAAAGTTAATAAAAATAATAAGGCTGTTTTTTTCATTTATTTATTAATTAAAGGGGGTTGTTTTAATGAATTATTGTTTGGTGAATGATTTCATTTGCTCTTTTAGCTGATTAATTTGCAGCTGCTGTAATTGTGCCTGTTTTTGGCTTTCAATCAGGTACAAAGTCAACTCCTCCACCTTTTTAACCAGCAGCTTATTCATCTCGCCCAGGTTGATGCCGTTGTTTGCAACTTCCTGTGCTGATGGAATCTCGGGGAGGTGGTGGTTTTTGTCAATGTAAGTTTTTACGTCGGTTAAGGATGGTAAATGGTAACCGGGTTTAAAAACGTAATCGCCCCATTCGCCATAAAGTTTAACGGTTACCGCCGTGGCAATTATACCGCCGTTTACGCCAAGCTTATAGCCTTTGGTATCGGCCGTACCGATACCCACATTGCCGGTACCTGAAATAACAAGCTTATCTGATACGGTTCCGGCGTTATTGGTAGCAAAGCGCAACGAAGTAGTTGAAGTAAGGTTTACGTCGCTTTCTCTGAACGTGTATATCTGTGCCCCCAACACATCAGGTGAAGGAGTTACCGGTGTGTAAAAATTTATAGCTGCGCCCTCGCCGGCAAGCTCATTTCCACCATTTCCTCTAAGTTCTAAACGCAGCATCTCGGTAACAGCACCCGGGGTCATCACGGTGCTTACGTGCAAACGTGCAGCCGGGCTTGCTGTGCCAATTCCTACGTTCCCTGCCGAATTGATCCGCATCCGCTCTGTATTGACACCATCGCCGCCGACCAAATTGAACTGGAATGCTCCGGGCACAATGCCGCTTGATGGAGTGCCATTGGCTACAAGAACAAGCTGGCCCGAACGCTGCAAGGTGGTACCGTCATGACCATAAAAATCAAGCCAGCCAATATTATCTCCATTTTGCACTGCGAGCGGGGAGGTTACAGTTCCGCGGGAACGTCCAAAATACAAACGTGACCCCTGCCAGGCAGTGTTGTTATAAGAATCAAAACCAAAATCGGAGTATGAGCCGTTGTTGGTGCTTCGGGCCGTAGTGTTGTACAATTGAAATGGGTAGGATGGCGTGAGTGTGCCAATGCCAACAGTGTTCATAATTGTAGTTGGATTACCAACTGTTGTCCACTGGGCATGTACAAACGTAGAAACCAAAAGAAGCGGAATAATGATAAGGATTGATTTTTTCATGATTACAAGAGGGGATGATAATATTGATTGATAATTTTATTAAATAATGTAAACCCACATCAGCAGGGCGTGAATTAAAACGGATAATTTATGCTGATAACGGGGTAATGGCGGATAGATACTGCTGGTAAAGATATGCTATGCCCAGGTTTTTGAAGCCGGATAATACTTTGATTGCAGGGAATTTAGTGTATTTGTCATTTGGATAAGGTTGTTTTAAGTGTTGCTAAAATACTTATATGAGTTGAATTGCAAAAGAAATCCGGATAAATACTTTCATATATAATCAATAGTTAAATATGTATAATATTGAGTAAAAGTGGTTTGCCGAAAATGGATCATCATTGGATCAATGATAGACGAGACAGGTACTGAATGTTGAATTCCTCCTCGTTTTCGTGAAATGTAAACTTCTTCCAGACACTACAAATTTACAGCACGTGGTTGAAAGAAATGGTGACACTACTTTGTCAGTACCTGGTTTTAGTAGTAAGTAATTAGTATCAAGATTTTTTTTGTGCCAAGGTTTTAGGTCACCCCAATTTCGCGTTAAGGACTGAAATGGATACCGGCCCGGACTGGGCATGAGTATTGGCCGCGCCTAAGGCCCTGTGCGCGTATGAATGTAAGGCCTGGCCCCGTTTCTACCAACGGGGAAACGCCCTGTTAGTTCATTAGTTCATTGGTTCACTGGTTCATTAGTTCATTGGTGAAAAGTTTGTTACCGGGTGGCTTTTAGTTTGGGCGGAATGTACTTGAGCGATGAACCAACTCATGAATCCCACCATCCATGACCAGTGAACCAATGAACAAGCCTTTAAATAATTGATCAGGAGAGTGGTTGATTAGATTGAAATTTTTGCGTGGTGAGTGCGTTACGCAGACTGGCAAACCACCACTCTCCTAATCAACCCAATCAACCATTCACCGGCTTTAAAACGCTACTGGTATCGTTAAATTCTCCCAGTTTAGTTCAAATCCTTTTCCCGATATGGTGTAGGTTAGCCTTTCGCTGGTGCCTACAGATTTTTCGGGCTTTACAGTTACCACAGCTACATCTTTTGCGGGGTCTTGGGTGGTTGAGCCATCGTGCTTAATGCCCCATTGCCCGGTTTGCGAATTGAAGATGATTTTCCATTCTTTTTCGCCCGGTACGGCGTATAGGCTGTATTTGCCGGCCGGGATGGTTTTGCCTTGTATGGTTAATGGCTTATCGGTAGTAAAAATGGTTGCCTCATTGGCGCCCGCCCGCCATACTTTATCATAAGGTACCAGTCCGCCCCATATGGTGCGGCCTTTAACCGCGGGGCTACTGTAAACAATGGTTACTGCCGCACCATTTATTGTACCGGTGGCGGTAGCCGCAGGGCTTGCTTTTTCCTGCGCCATAACGGTAAACGACGTCATGATGCTGAATAACGCCAGCATAAATGATTTTTTTAATGTGATACTTTTCATAATGGGTAATGTTTTATTGGTTAATTATAAAGCAAGTTACAAGTTATTGACGAATAAAAAACTATTACCAAAGCCGATATTAAATAAGTAAACGGGGCCGGATTTTGTTTGATTTTTTTTACAGCCCGCGCAACGCTGTACCCCGGTTGGTTAAAAGATGTTAAACGCGATACATGAAAGCTGCTACCCGCTTATATTTGTAATGCGCTCATCAATAGTCTTAAGCCTGAAGTCCTAAGTGTTAAAAAAACCGGCTTTTGACCCAAAACTGGCGACTTAATACTTCGAACTTATTACTAACACCACACTACCCATGCGGCACCTGCTTATCATATGTTTTATTTGCACCGGCCTTGCAGGTTACGGCCAAAAAATAAACGGCATAGTAACCGATAAGGCAACCGGCCTGCGTATTAGCGGCGCACTGGTAACCACAACAAACTCCACCGCCATAAGCGATATGGAAGGCATATTCAGCATTGGTGTTGCAAAGCAGGGGGATACGTTAAAAGTAAAAATACAGGGTTATAAATTGTTTAAACTACCGGTCGTCCCTGCAACAACCGGGGATGTGATTGTACAGCTGGAGCAGGCTGCCATCCAGCTTAAGCAGGTTAACATCAGCGCCCGGCGCGATAGGGTGAAAGATTCTGTCAGTAACCGCGTTCAGTTTGCCAGGGATTTTAACAGCCATCCGCCAAAGTTTTCGGATATCATTAGGCCGGGCGCGTCTGTTGGGCCCATACCGATGGTTGGCGTTTCGCTTGTACCCAGCCAGCTGATTGCTTTGGTCACTTACAAACACAGCAATGCCTACAGGTTTAAGCAGGCGCTCATCCGCGATGAACAGGCCAAATATGTTGATAGTCGTTTTAGCGACGAACGGGTGGCCCAGCTCACCGGCCTGCAATCCGACTCGTTATACCATTTCATTAACCAGTACCGGCCCGCCGCCGCCGAGGTGCGCAAAATGAGCGACTATGATATTTTTACCTACATTAAAAAAAGTGCCGCAAAATTCAGGAAACCACATCGCGATGATGTAAAGGAGGCGGAGTTTTAGCGCAAAATACCCTAAAGGATAGCATTGGTGCACCAGAGGTGCATGGCAGGTGGCAGAAAGGTGCGCTAAAGGGTAACCAAAGGTGCGGCAACGGTATGTGGCAGGTAGGTAAAAACAAGGTCATTTTGATGAAAAACCTCAACCTTCACTTGATATACAGTTTGAATTTTGTAACTTCGATTATGACTACCGAAACACTTGAAGATTTTTACAAAAAAAAATTTGACTGGCTGCCCAATAACCTGCAGCAAAACATAGGTCATTTTAACGTTTTTAAGATTGAGGATTGTATTGGCCCCAATGCCAAACCGGTTACCTACAGCCGCCGCAGCTTTTATAAAATAAGCCTGATGCGAGGCGAAAATATTATCCATTATGCCGATAAAAGCATTATGCTGTCGGGCACTTCGCTCATGTTTTTTAGTCCGCTTGTACCCTATACTTTTGAGCATACGAGTGACGACCGTACGGGCTTCTTCTGCATTTTTACCGAGGAGTTTTTTAGGGAACGGTTCCGTAACGGCTTGAGCGAGTTGCCCATGTTCGGCCTTAACGCCAAACCGGTATACCAGCTTAACCAGGCACAGGATGAATACGTTACAAGCCTGTTTCGTAAAATAACGGATGAGATTGGTTCTGATTATGCTTTCAAGTACGAGCTAATCCGCAATTACGTTACTGAGTTATGCTACTATGCGCTAAAAACTCAGCCATCCGAGAATGTGTATAAGCATGCCGACGCCAAATCGCGCATAACATCGGTATTTACCGAGCTGCTGGAGAGGCAGTTCCCGATAGAAACGCCTTCGCAGCGCTTTGCACTGCGGTCGGCCAATGATTTTGCGCAGCGGTTATCGGTGCATGTAAACCACCTCAACCGCGCCATCCGCGAAACCACCGGCAAAACCACCACCAACCACATCGCCAACCGCCTCCTGAGCGAAGCCAAATCCCTCCTGCGCCATACCGATTGGAATATCTCTGAAATAGGCTATTGTCTGGGTTTTGAAGAGCCAACCCATTTCAATAACTTTTTTAAAAAACAAACCCAGGTTACACCATCACGGTTCAGAAATATTTGAATTTCGTAACAATTGGTTTGAATAGCGTAATTACTCCCTTTTGTTGTCATGTTACCTTTGTTTTATAAAAAACAAACAGAATATGGACAACAAAAAAGTATGGTTTATCACCGGGGCCTCCAAAGGTTTCGGGCTCAGTTTAGTAAAACAATTACTGGATGCCGGCCAGCTTGTTGCCGCCACTTCCAGGAACCAGCAGGAGCTTGTAGCTGCCGTTGGTTCAAACAGTTCTGATTTTTTACCCTTACAGGTTGATCTGCTTAACGAGAGCAGCGTATCCCTTGCCCTGCAGCATACTCATGAAACATTTGGCCGGATAGATGTGGTTATCAACAATGCCGGCTATGGCATTGGCGGTGCCATTGAGGAACTTACGGATGCCGAAACCCGCACCGCCTTTGATGTAAATGTATTTGCTACCGTTAATGTAATCAGGTTTGTGATGCCCTACCTGCGTAAGCAGCGCTCGGGGCACATTATAAATATCGCGTCGATAGCTGGCATTACCGGCGGTACCGGATGGGCGGTATACGCTGCGGCCAAATCAGCAGTAATTGGCTTGTCGGAAGTATTGGCTTTGGACGTTAAAGCACTGGGTATCAAAGTTACCGTAGTAGCTCCGGGCGCGTTCCGTACCAGTTTCCTTATGGCCGATTCATTAACGATAACTCAAAGTCCTATTGCCGAATATGAAGATGTAAGGCACTCGCACTGCAAATACCGGAGCATGAATGGCCAGCAGGCAGGCGATCCTGAAAAGGCCGCTGCAAGTATCATCAACATGGTTTATGAAGAAAATCCTCCACTTTGTTTACTGTTAGGCGGCGATGCCTATAACCGCGCCCTTACTAAACTGGACGGCCTGTATAAAGAGATTCACAAATGGGAGGATACCACCTGCGCTACTGATTTTTAAGTATTTACACCTGCCTAAAAACAATTACAATGGAAAACATTAAAGTAACATCGGTACAAAACGATTTGGAAACATGGAAAGAATTAACAACCTCAACTGGTTTTTAACAATGAAAAATAATGAGCATATAGGCGTTTGGGTAACCAAAGATGGTTATATCCGCCATGAATTTTTACCAAACGGCCGTTATGATGAAGCGCGCGGCAATATAAAAAGCGCTTACACGGGTTACTATAACAGGTTAGGTAACCACGTTGAATACCTGGACGATACCGGTTTTGTTGCCGAAGGCGATTTTAAAAACGGCGTTTTTCACCACGCAGGCATGGTATTATATAAAGAGAGTGCCTAATTTGCAAATTTCGCAATTCTGCTTATCGGCCATAAAAAGCTTGCTTATAAAAGCAGGCTTTTTTTACCTTTATAAAAATCTAATGCCTATAAAATATGAGTTTTAAAGATCAGATAACTTCGATTTTTGTACCCGAGAGCCAAATTGGCTTTGGGTTTCAGGCCGAAGAAATGCACCAGCGTGAGTACCTGAGCAATGGCGAATTAAAACCATGGGATGGCGAAGTAAATGAGGTATACTCGCCAATTGGTTTTTTTGATGCCGATGGAAATTTTACCCGGAAGCTAATTGGAACCTACCCCGTTTGTACCGAAAAGGAAGCCTTTGAATCGTTAGATGCAGCTATCGCGGCGTACGATAATGGCCGGGGCGAGTGGCCTACCATGAGCATTGCCGATCGTATTAAATGCATGGAGCGCTTTATATACAAAATGAGCGAGCGGCGCAGCCTGGTTGTAAAGCTGCTGATGTGGGAGATAGGCAAATCCTACGGCGACTCGGCCAAAGAGTTTGACCGCACCATCGAGTATATTAATGCAACCATCGATGCGCTTAAAGATATCGACCGCCAGTCGTCACGATTTGAAATGGCCGAAGGCCTGGTCGCTCAAATCCGCCGTTCGCCATTGGGTGTGGTGCTTTGTATGGGGCCGTTTAATTATCCTTTGAATGAAACTTTTACAACATTAATCCCCGCCCTTATTATGGGCAATACCATACTTTTTAAACCGCCTAAGCATGGTACGCTTTTACACTATCCACTATTACGTGCCTTCCAGGAATCGTTCCCTAAAGGCGTAGTGAACACCATTTATGGCCGTGGCTCTGTGGTAACACCAGGGCTGATGGCTTCGGGCAAAGTAAATGTGCTGGCCTTTATCGGATCAAGCAAGGTTGCCAACGATTTAAAAAAACGTCACCCCAAAATAAACCGTTTAAGGGCTGTATTGAGTTTGGATGCTAAAAACGCCGCTATCGTAACCAAAAATGCCGATTTGCAATTAGCTGTAAACGAGTGTATTTTAGGCGCGTTATCATTCAATGGCCAGCGGTGTACAGCCATAAAAATGATTTTTGTTCAAAAAGATGTAGCCGATGAGTTTTTGAAACTATTGAGCGAAGCTGTTGCCAAGCTTCCGTTTGGTTTGCCATGGGATAAAGATGTAAAACTTACGCCACTGCCCGAACCTCATAAGCCGGCTTATCTTACAGATATTGTTGAAGATGCTATTGCCAATGGCGCAAAAGTGGTTAATGAAAACGGCGGCGAAACAGTAGCCTCGTTCTTTTACCCGGCCATTGTGTATCCGGTTAACGAAAAAATGAAGCTGTACCGCGAAGAACAGTTTGGCCCGGTAATCCCGGTTGTGCCGTTTGAGTCGATAGAGGAGCCTATTGAGTACCAGATTAACTCGCCGCATGGCATGCAGGTAAGTATTTTTAGTAACGATGCCAAAGAGATCTCCTCGCTGATTGATCCGTTTGTGAACCTGGTAAGCCGGGTAAATATCAATAGCCAGTGCCAGCGTGGCCCGGATGTATTCCCTTTCACCGGCCGTAAAGATAGTGCCGAAGGTACCCTGTCGGTACATGATGCGTTAAGGGCTTTCTCTATCCGTTCATTGGTGGCTACCAAAATGAACGAAACCAATAAACAGATCATCAATGAAATTGTGAACGACAATGAAAGCAATTTTTTGAGTACGAAGTTTATATTGTAGGTGGCGAAGCTCCGCATAAAAATGTCATTGCGAGTATCCATCAGCCAGGCTGGAAAAAACAGTAGTGACATGGCTGCAAATGGATGTTGTAGAGACGCATAATTACGTCTCCCGCAGGACATTCAGGATTTGCAGGCCAAATTGCAAGGCCGATTTGCATGCGGAAGACGCAATTATGCGTCTCTACGTCAAAAAAATAATCTTGATAATCAACAACTTGAAGTCATGTCATTATGAGGAACGAAGCAATTGCGAACTATGTGGGACTTAGCATATCGGGGATTGCTTCGTACCTTATATAATGACGGATTTAAATTATACATTATGCAACTAACCATTCCATCCATATCCAACTTACCACAGGCTGCCCGGTCCATTATTGAGCATGCCGGCAACAACCGTATTTTTTTATTTTACGGCGATATGGGCGCGGGTAAAACCACTTTAATCAAAGAGTTATGCAAGGCATTGGGCACTACTGATAACATCACCAGCCCCACGTTTTCTATTGTTAACGAGTACCATACGGCAAAGGATAAAATTTATCATTTTGATTTTTATCGCCTTAAAGATCAAACCGAAGCGCTGGATATGGGTTATGAAGAATATTTTTACGCCGGTGCCTGGTGCTTTATTGAATGGCCCGAAAAGATACCCGACCTACTGCCCGAACATTATTCAAACATAACCATTAAAGTTTTGGACGATGGAACAAGGCAGGTTAGCGTCGAAAATATTTAGTTTCAGGATACATCCTTTTTTCTTATCTTCATCAGCCAGAAAAAAACATATACATGAGTTCAGGGAAATACAGCGGGTTTTCGGATGTTGCCAAACAGGCCATGATGCAGCCCCAGGAATCAATGCTGGAGGTTAAAAACAAAAAGAATCAATTATTTATTGGTATCCCTAAGGAAATTTCCTTTCAGGAAAACAGGATCCCGCTAACACCGCTTTCGGTTGCGCTGTTAGTTAATAACGGGCACCAGGTAATGCTGGAAAGCAATGCCGGGCAGGCTGCCAATTTTAGCGATAAGGATTACAGCGAGCAGGGTGCACTGATTGTTTACGACACCAAAACGGTTTACGAGGCCGATATCATCATTAAAATTGCCCCGCCAATGGTGCAGGAAATTGAGATGATGAAGCACGGCCAGATCCTGATCTCGGCGTTGCAATTGGCTACGCTTAAAGCCGACAGCCTGCATGCCCTCATGAAAAAAAATGTTACCGCCCTGTGTTTTGAGCATTTGCTTGATGAAGGCGGCTCGTTAACCGTAGTGAGGGCGATGAGCGAAATAGTTGGAGCCACATCTATACTAATTGCAGCCGAATATTTAAGCAATGTTTTTGAAGGTAAGGGCCTGATGCTGGGTGGTATTACCGGCGTACCCCCTACGGAAATTGTGATATTAGGCGCCGGCACCGTTGGCGAATATGCCGCCCGTACAGCTATATCATTAGGTGCCGAAGTAAAAGTTTTTGATCCATCAATATACAAGCTGCGGCGCTTGCAAAACAACATTGGCGCAAGGGTATTCACATCGGTGGTGCAGCCTATCGTATTAGAAAAAGCCATTACCACCTGCGATGTGGCTATTGGCGCCATCCGTGCCGAAGATGGCCGCAGCCCCTGCCTCATATCCGAAGCTACCGTAAGCCGCATGAAGCGCGATTCGGTTATCATAGATGTGAGTATTGACCAGGGCGGTTGCTTTGAAACCTCCGAGGTTACCAACCATACGCACCCGGTTTTCCGCAAATACGATGTTATTCATTATTGTGTGCCCAACATCGCTTCGAGGGTTGCCCGTACGGCTACCTATGCCCTCACCAACATTTTCGCACCTATTTTGCTGGATATAGGCGAGCAGGGAGGGATTAAAAATGTGATATGGCAAAAATCGGGTGTACGCAACGCGGTATATATTTACCAGGGGCAGCTCACCAATAAATACATTGGCGAGCGGTTTTCAATTCCATGTAAGGATCTTGATCTCCTCATTGTATCGCACAGGTAATGGTATGATGCGTTATTGTCTGCTTGCTTTTATTTTGATTGGCCTTAATGCCGGTGCACAGCACTATAAATATATTGACAGTACCCGCGTTTGCGGCATTGCCACATATAAATCACAGGTAAAGGCCGATTCAAATAAGCGCCTGATCGAAATTATAAAACACATCCCGGCTATAAAACTGGATATCCGCTATGCCACAACCAACAACTTTATGCACCGGGTTATGTACAGGCAAGCTAAAGCATATGCAAGGCTGCCGGTTGTAAAAGCTTTAAAGGATATTCAGGCTGATTTAAAAACGCGGGGACTGGGCCTAAAAATATTTGATGCTTACCGGCCTTATTCGGTCACCGTAGCATTTTACGAAACCACGCCCGATACCAATTTTGTGGCCAACCCAAAATTCGGCTCCAAACACAACCGTGGCTGCGCTATCGACCTTACGCTGATCGACCTTAAAACCGGAAAAGAACTGGATATGCCCACAGGCTTTGATAGTTTCAGTAAAAAGGCATCGGCTAATTATCCCGGAGCCACGCCGCTACAAACCGCTAATCGCGAATTGCTTAAAACAATTATGTACGCCCATGGCTTTACGGTATTGCCTACCGAGTGGTGGCATTATGATTTTGATGGCTGGCGTAATTATCAACTGGCAGATATTCCGTTCACGGCATTATAAATTCAAAATTTGGCAGGCATTTAAAAACGGGCAATACAAAGGCACTACATTTGCTCATCAATAGCCGGATTACATAAAAGAATAACATGAAATTTTTAAGCAAAGAATATCTAAAACAACTTTGGAAAGTATTGATAGCTACCTTCAAGGGCTTTGCAAGCGATAATGGGTTAAAACTAAGCGCCTCGCTGGCTTATTATACTGTTTTTTCGATAGCCCCGCTGCTAATCATCATAATTTCTGTAGCCGGTCTTGTTTTTGGACAGGATGCGGCTACCGACAGGCTATATCCGCAAATAGCTCATTATGTTGGTTCGGGGCCTGCATTGCAAATTCAGGATGCATTAAAACACCTGGCGCTTTCGGGCAAATCGGGCTTAGCCGTGGTAATTGGCCTAATTACCTTGTTGCTGGGTGCCAGCAGTATTTTTATCGAGATACAGGATTCATTAAATAGCATCTGGCGGGTAAAAGCTAAACCGAAACGCGGCTGGGTGCAATTACTAAAAAATCGTTTTGTGTCTTTTTCGCTGATTATAAGCCTTGGGTTTTTACTGCTGGCGACGCTTACCATAAACCTTGTACTTGATGCTTTAAAGGGAAGGATTGAATATTTTTTTCCAATTGTAGCAGGATTTCTGTTGAAAGGAATTAACCTCGCGATGACCCTTATTGTGATTACTACCTTATTTGGCATTATCTTCAAGTTTTTGCCCGATGTAAAAATTAAATGGAAAGATGTACGGTCCGGCGCGTTTTTTACCGCTCTGTTATTTATGCTGGGCCAGTACCTGATCAGCTTATACATTCAATACACCGCCCAGGGCTCGGCTTACGGCGCCGCCGGATCAATAATAGTTATCCTGGTTTGGATCTATTATACATCTGCCATCCTGTACATTGGTGCCGAGTTTACCCAGGTATATGCTGAAGCCATTGGCAGCCATATTGAACCGGCAGATTACGCGGTTTCGGTACAGCAAACCGAGGTGGAAAGGGATGTAAAAAAGCTCCCTCCGCAAAACCCGCAGCTGGCGGGACATTTAAAAAAAGAAGAAACTAAAGAGTAGCAGGTAGTTAGTATCAGGTAGCAGGGCAAACGCATCTGAATAGAAATAGCTAATGGAATGTGCTTATAGTGTCGGGAAGTAATAAGCATCAAACGAGACCTTATTTTTATTGGCTGATCCTGGTTACATTATCCAGCTACCGAAGGGCCTTGTATTGACCAACAACAGGCACAAGTATTTGGATGCGCCTAAATTGCGCGCTCAGTTTAGTGTTAACCATGTTAAAATATAAAATATTGATTATCAACTATTTATAAATATTTTATCTGAAATATGTTAAGTTATGTTAACCCAATTAGATGCGTTCGCCCTGTATCAGGGAGCAAGATTTTTGACTCTCGGGCTGATTCAATATGCACAGTTGTCTTAATCCCTGATACCAACTACCTGATCCTTTCCTTCACAATATATTCACCAATTCTTCGTATATTCGTGTAGTAATTTATTAATAAAAAAATGGAAACTAAAGATCATGGATACGTTTATAAAAACGTTATACAATTAACAGAGGACGATGCATCCCGTAAATATTTGGGTAAAGTGTTTGCATGGATGTTTATAGCATTAGGCATTTCTGCTTTTTGCGCTTTCGAATTCTTTCTTAACCCCGGCCTGATGAACCTTATCGTTGACCAGGAAAGAGGCGGATTTTCAACTTTGGGTTATGTAGCCATATTTGCACCGGTTGCTTTTTCAATGGTTATAAGCTTTGGCCTTAACAGGTTATCGTACCCGGTTATTTTGTTCCTGTTTATTGCCTACGCCGCTTCAGTGGGTATAAGCCTAAGCATTTTCGGCCTTATTTATACGGCAACATCCATATTTACCATATTTATTAGTGCTGCCGTAGTTTTTGGCATCATGGCTGTTGCTGGTTATTTTACCACTATGGACTTAACCAAAATGGGATCAATACTGATCATGATCTTTTTTGGTGCATTTGCTGTGGCCATGGTTAACTTCTTTTTAGGTAGCCCTCAACTTAGCTATATACTTAGCTTTGTATTTGTGGTGCTGATGGTTGGTTTAACAGCTTACTACATGCAAATGCTGAAAAGAATTGGCGCAGGCCTTGAGTACGGAAGTGCTGAATCAAAAAAATTGGTAATCATGGGCGCGTTTGTGCTTTATACCACATTTATTAACTTGTTTACTTCAATGCTGCGTTTGTTCGGTAGCAGAAGATAATAAGCAACCGATATTTATTATTTAAAAGCTGCCCTGCAAAGGCAGCTTTTTTTGTATACATAAATTTACTTAGCATACACATAGTGGGCCATATAAACTATTGCATTTTACCGCTTTATTATGCACCTTTGCAGTGCTTATGGAGAAAGACGGAGGGATTAGACCCTGCGATGTCTTAGCAACCTGTGCTTCACAAGGTGCTACATTCTACCCGGCCGGCTAAACAGCCCCTGGAAAGATAAGCGAAAGTCAATTGAACACCCGACTTTTCGATGTAAGCTATATTTAGATTTGAGATATTAGATGTGAGATTTGAGATAGCTGCTGCTGTGTCATTTATCACAAATAGTACCTTGCTTTATTTAGATATGGGTTGAGATTTTGGCCACCATATATTTTGGTCTCAAATCTCATATCTCATATCTCACATCTCAAACATGGACATTAGAAAAGAATTAGAAAAACGCATCCTTGTAATTGACGGGGCTATGGGTACCATGATACAGCGGTACCAGCTTACCGAGAAGGATTTTCGTGGGGAAAGGTTTAAGGATCACCATAGTGACCTGCAGGGGAATAATGACCTTTTGAATATCACGCGCCCGGATATTATCAAAGCCATCCATGCCGAATATTTAGATGCCGGGGCCGATATTATCGAAACCAATACTTTTAGTACACAGATAATTTCACTGGCCGATTATAAGCTGGAAGAACTGGCTTACGAGCTTAGTTATGAAGGCGCACGCATAGCCCGCGAAGTAGCCGACGAGTACAACCAAAAAAATCCATCAAAGCCGCGTTTTGTGGCAGGTGCTATTGGGCCAACCAATCGCACCGCTTCCCTATCGCCGGATGTAAACGACCCCGGCTATCGTGCTGTTACCTTTGATGACCTGGCCAATGCCTACTACGACCAGGTGCGTGGTTTGGTTGATGGCGGATCGGATCTGTTACTGATAGAAACTATTTTTGATACCCTGAATGCCAAGGCGGCTTTGTTCGCTGTCAACCGGTATATGGAAGAGTTAAAGAAGTCTCCCCCTACCGGGGGGAGATTTAGAGGGGGGCCGGATGGATTGCCTATCATGATCTCGGGAACTATTACCGATGCCTCCGGCCGTACACTTTCCGGGCAAACGGTTGAGGCTTTCTGGAACTCTATCCGTCATGCCAACCTGTTATCGGTAGGTTTAAACTGCGCTTTGGGTGCTAAGGAAATGAGGCCGCATTTGGCCGAGTTATCAGAAAAGGCAAATGTGTTTATATCAGCTTATCCTAATGCTGGGTTGCCAAACGAATTTGGCCAGTACGACGAAACCGCGCATGAAACCGCGCACCAGGTTGATGATTTTATTAAAGCCGGGCTGGTTAATATTGTAGGTGGCTGTTGTGGCACCACGCCCGAGCACATTAAATGCATAGCCGAAAAGGCAGCCAAATACCCCCCAAGACTTATCCCCGAAATTGAACCCGACCTTCGCCTGAGCGGCCTGGAAGCGGTTACCATAAAGCCCGACAGCATTTTTGTAAACGTGGGCGAACGTACCAATATCACCGGTTCGCCAAAATTCTCGAAACTTATTTTAGCCGAAGATTATGAAGCCGCTTTAGCTGTTGCCTTACAACAGGTAGAAGGTGGCGCCCAGGTTATCGACATCAATATGGATGAGGGTATGATTGATTCGGAAGCGGTAATGGTTAAGTTCCTGAACCTGGTTGCTTCCGAGCCGGATATTGCCAAGCTGCCCATCATGATCGACTCCTCTAAATGGACGGTTATTGAGGCCGGTTTAAAATGCATCCAGGGGAAGGGTATTGTAAACTCTATATCCTTGAAAGAGGGCGAGGAAAAGTTTGTTGAATACGCCCGCAAAATCCTGAGCTATGGTGCTGCCGCTGTTGTGATGGCCTTTGACGAAACCGGCCAGGCCGATTCGTTGGAGCGCCGGAAAGAGATCTGCGGTCGCTCATATAATATATTGGTTAACCAGGTTGGTTTCCCTCCGCAGGATATTATTTTCGATCCAAACATCCTTACCGTAGCAACCGGATTGGAGGAACACAATAACTACGCGGTTGATTTTATAGAGGCCACCCGCTGGATAAAACAAAACCTGCCGCATGCCAAAGTAAGCGGAGGCGTAAGTAACATTTCGTTCTCCTTTAGGGGGAACAATGTGGTGCGCGAGGCTATGCACTCGGCATTTTTGTACCACGCCATTGGCGCCGGTATGGATATGGGCATTGTAAACGCCGGGATGCTGGAAGTTTACGAGCAGATAGATAAAACCCTGCTGGAACTGGTAGAAGACGTGCTGCTTAACCGCCGCGACGACGCTACCGAGCGCCTGGTGGAATATGCCGATACCATTAAAAGTAAAGGTAAAGAGATAGTACGCGATGAAGAATGGCGCAAAGCCCCCGTGGCCGAACGTTTATCGCACGCGCTGGTGAAAGGCATCATTGAGTATCTGGATGATGATGTGGAAGAAGCCCGCCAGGCTTACAGCAAACCGTTGGAAGTAATTGAAGGCCCGCTGATGGATGGTATGAACGTTGTGGGCGACTTATTTGGCGCAGGCAAAATGTTTTTGCCACAGGTAGTAAAATCGGCACGGGTAATGAAAAAGGCCGTGGCTTACCTGCTGCCTTTTATCGAACTGGAAAAACAGCGCGTTATTGATGCCGGCGAAGATAGCAGTGCCAGTCGCGCTAATGCCGGTAAAATATTAATGGCTACCGTAAAAGGCGATGTGCATGATATTGGCAAAAATATAGTAGGAGTGGTGTTGGCTTGTAACAATTTCGAGGTTATTGACCTGGGCGTAATGGTACCGGCGCAGCGCATTATTGAAGAAGCTAAAAAGCAAAATGTTGATATCATCGGTTTAAGTGGCCTGATCACCCCATCGTTGGATGAGATGGTGCATTTTGCTAAAGAGATGGAGCGCGAAGGTTTTACCATTCCGTTGATTGTGGGCGGTGCAACTACCTCACGAATCCACGCTGCGGTGAAGATCGACCCTAATTATTCGGGCGCGGCTATTCACGTATTGGATGCATCGCGCAGCGTTACCGTGTGTAGCAGCCTGATGAACCGCGATGGCCGGGATGCGTATATCCAGAATATTAAAGAAGAATACGCCAAATCGCGCGAGGCGCATTTGAATAAAAAATCGGATAAACGTTTTGTTACTATTGAACAGGCCAGGCAGGCCCGGTTCCAGGTTAGTTTGGATGGCGACGTAGCACCTAAACCAACATTTACAGGCACCAAAGTATTTGAATCGTATCCGCTGGAAGAATTGGTTCCTTATATTGATTGGACTCCGTTTTTCCATACCTGGGAACTGCGCGGCAGCTATCCAAAGATTTTTGCCGATAAGTTTGTAGGCGATGAAGCCAAAAAGCTTTTTGACGATGCGCAGGTATTGTTAAACAAAATAGTAAAAGAAAAACTGTTGCATGCCAATGGCGTTATCGGTTTTTGGCCGGCCAATAGTGTTGGGGACGACATCGAACTATACACCGATGAAAGTCGCACTACGTTGTTAACCCGAATCCATACCCTGCGCCAGCAAGCGGAAAAGGTTAAGGGCGACCCATATTATGCACTATCAGATTTTATCGCACCAAAAGAAAGCGGAGTGCCTGATTATTTTGGAGGCTTTGCCGTAACCACAGGCATCGGCTGCGATGAACTGGTTGCCGAATTTGAGGCCGACCATGACGATTATAACAGCATCATGGCCAAAGCCCTTGCAGATCGCCTTGCCGAGGCTTTTGCCGAAAAAATGCACGAACTGGTACGTAAAGAACACTGGGGCTACAGCAAAGGCGAACAGCTAAGTGCCGACGAACTGATCAAAGAAGAATACCAGGGCATCCGTCCGGCTCCCGGGTATCCCGCCTGCCCGGATCATACGGAGAAAACTACTTTGTTTGAGTTGTTGAAAGCGGAGGAAAACGCGAAAATGCACCTTACCGAAAGTTTAGCTATGACACCTGCAGCAGCTGTAAGCGGATTTTATTTCGCACATCCACAGGCAAGGTATTTTGGATTAGGGAAGATAAGTAAGGATCAGGTGGAGGATTATGCTTTGAGGAAACAAATGCCTTTAGAGGACATCGAGAGGTGGCTGGGACCTAATATAAACTACTAATTGTTGCGAGGCTCGGGTTGCGAGGTTCGTAAAAAAAAGAAAAGATGATTTATACAGATTTAGAGGTTTGGAAGGAAGCAAGAGTTTTAGTTAAACTTGTTTATACGAGCATGTCTAAATTTCCAAAGGATGAAATTTTTGCGTTGCAATCTCAAATTAAACGGGCTGCGATTTCCATCCCATCTAACATCGCTGAAGGATCGGGGAGAAACCATGGCAAAGATTCACTACAGTTTTTTTATATTGCCCGCGGCTCGGCCTATGAGTTAGAAACTCAATTTTACCTTTCTTTTGATCTTAATTTCATTACAAAAGATGTATTAGATTCTTTACTTAATCAAATTGAAAAAGTAAGAAGGCTATTAGCAGGACTTATTAATTATTACAAAACTAATTTAGCGAAATAGTGTAGCTCCTGGCAACCCGAACCTCGCAACTCGAACCCAAAATGAAGATAACGGAACATATTGCCAATGCAAAAGGCAAAACACTTTTTTCTTTTGAGCTTATCCCACCACTAAAAGGTCAAAGCATAAAAGGCATCTACGATGCAATCGACCCCTTGATGGAGTTTAAGCCGCCGTTTATTGATGTTACCTCGCTGCGCGAAGATTTTATTTATAAGCAACATGATAATGGCTTGTTGGAGAAGCTGAGCTATCGCAAACGCCCCGGCACCATCGCCATTTGCGCGGCTATCATGAATAAGTACAAGGTAGATACTGTTCCCCATTTGTTATGTGGTGGCTTTACCAAGGATGAAACCGAGAATGGTTTGGTTGATCTGCAGTTTTTAGGAATTGAGAATGTATTGGTTTTGCGTGGCGATGCACGGCGGGGCGATGCATCTTTTGTGCCAACGCCGAACGGGCATAACTACGCTACCGATTTATTGCAACAGGTGGTAAATATGAACAATGGCGTATACCTGCACGAACATAACGACGATAGCTTGAAAACCGATTTCTGTATAGGCATTGCCGGCTACCCCGAAAAACATTTTGAGGCACCCAATCTTAAAACCGACTTTAAATACCTGAAACAAAAGGTAGATATGGGCGCGAATTTTATTGTTACCCAAATGTTTTTTGACAACAAGAAATATTTCGACTTTGTAAACAACTGCCGGGCCAACGGTATTACGGTGCCCATTATACCGGGCTTAAAACCGGTTACTACATCAAAGCAGCTGATTAACCTGGCCAAAACCTTCCACATTGATATGCCCGAAGATTTATGCGATGCGGTTAACGGATGCAAATCAGAAAAAGACGTTCGGGATATCGGTGTAGAATGGATGATAAACCAATGCCGCGAACTGATGGCCTTTGGAGTGCCGGTATTACATTTTTATACTATGAGTAACGCCGGGCCCACTAAACGGATTGCGGAGGCTATTTTTTAGGGGGATGATTGTTTTTATACAAAAAGGGTATCGCCGGCTAAGCGATACCCTTTTGTAATTCTCTGATTCTCACTATCTGCAGAAAAGTACAGGATTACCACTTTCGTCGTCATTGACATCCCCGGTAGTTAGTTTACGGGTTGTGCTTAAGTTAAGCATATACGCGCATGATGGCCAGTTTTCAAACAGCGGGTTTATCACAATTGATGATGATGCCGGCGGAGTATTCAGCACAATTTGCGAGGCCGCACCTCTTGGAGCGTTGCCCGATGGAAAACCGGAAACATTGCCTGTAGCGTTTGACCATACACTGATATACCAGCTGGCTAACAACTCATGATCAACAGTATAATCAATATGGGCTGTTGTTTTAACCGGCGAACAACCACTTAAGCCATTACTATACAACTCTTCCAGCTTAATCAGGTTAACCTCGGTCCAATTGTTTACATAAATTTTTCCGATGGTTGGTTGTGTATGCAAGTTGATTGATGCAGGGTTGGCCGGATCGTCTGTAGTTTGAAATTGCAGGTATAACATTTTGCCATTCTTTTGATCGGCCATACCTACAGAATCGCCGGCGTTTAAGCCTGCGCCGGCATTGCCGCCGCTAACGATGGAATTGGTGTTTAAGCGCACAAGCGGGCCTAAAAAGCCACCATCCATCGCAGACTGGTCAACCCTTATCCAGCCGTTTGCATCAGGGGTTATCACATGTGGTACAATAAGGTTAGGATAATTATCAGGTGGGATAGCATCCTGTACCGAAGCAGGGTTAACGGTATCAATTACCACATCCTGGAAAGCTACGGCACCGTTCCATATAATTTGGCGGGTTGCTACTTTAAGCGCGTTGATATCCATATGGGCGCCGGTTACCGCATTAAAAGTTACATTATCTAACGAGTACCTGAAACGGTAATAAAGTGCGCTTGCCGGTGCTGTCGGCACTTTTTTGGTGGCGTAACCTTTAAGGTTTACAATATTATAGAAACCATAACCAACACCACCCACAGCGCCGTTAACGCCTGGTTTAGAAAAAAGTGTTTTGCCCGATACATCAATATCTGATGTGATATTAAATTCGCCAACGGATGTAAACCAGGGCACATCAATTGGGTAATTTATACAAATTTTTACACAAAAGCAGTTATGTGCATTGTGCCTGTCGGCCTGGCGGCCGCGGGTACGGTCTTCCTGCAATAATACGGTGCCCGATGATGATTCAATTCTAAAATAGTAATCAGGGCCTGCGGGCCATTCCACGTTTAAGAATGGCGACAGCAACGTTTGCCTGAAATTGGCGCCCGGATATACAATAGTGAACTTACCATTAAAATCGGTGTAAGCGCTACCTAAATAATCATCCTGCAACAAATCTACATCATAGGCAAATACATTAACGCCGGGTATTGGTTTTTTGGTGTCGCAGTCAACCACTACACCGCAAACCACCCAAATATCCAACAGGGTAAGTATGCGGCAAAACCATTTAGCATCTATTTTATATTCAAAATATGCTAATTGATCGCCTTTTTCACTTTGCTTGTACATAGGCTGTAAAGTGGTGATATGAAATTGCAGCGAAAGGTCTTTTTTAGGCCCCGGCCCAATTTTGATAGGGGTGTTACCACAATACCAGTCTACATCTACCGTGCCGCCATCGTAGCCGCTTTTGCCGCCAATCTCTATAACAAAGTCGCCATTATCCTGCAGGCGGCCTTCGGCAATAAATAGTTTTTCTTTTTCTCTAAGTTCGGCGTCGGTAACTTGGTGAAAGGTTTGTTTGGCATCGGCAGCGGCCAGGCGGGTTTCGTTGGCCCTATCAAAGGTTTTGTAAATTTTTACCGAGTTGCCCGATACCGGAATCTCGCAATCAGAACATAGCAAACCGCGTAGGTTTCCTTTAATAATAAAGCTCATAGGTTTTTGTTTTTAGATTTTTTCTTCCCGCCTACTCTTTAATTGGATTTTCGGCATGCTCCATAACTTTTACCACACAGGCATTTAATGCCGCTGTTTTGTTATGTCAAAGGTTTCACTAAAAAAAGCCCTTATCAAGGTTGCTACTACTGTTTTATGCCCTATGATTGTACGCGATTGAAAACGTAGTACTACAGTTTTTGCCGCGTAGAAATACGCGGGGGCGGGATTTAAAACGATGTCGTCGAGTTGGTTAGAGAAATATTGAAAAATTTATTTTCGCGCAAAGGCCGCCAGGATCGCTAATGGAGCCTTTGTAGAGACGCATAATTGCGTCTCCCGCAGGATATTCAGAATTTGCAAGGTTGATTTGCATGCGTGATTTGCAAGGTTGATTTGCATGTGTGATTTGCAAGGTTGATTTGCAAGTGTGATTTGCAAGGTTGATTTGCAAGGTTGATTTGCATGTGTGATTTGCATGCGGGAGACGCAATTATGCGTCTCTACGTCAAAAAACAACATTGATAATCAGCAATTTGGAACCATGTCATTGCGAGGTACGAAGCAATCCCCGACATGCTAAGTCCCAAATAGTTCGGGATTGCTTCGTACCTTATAATGACGTGCTTGTAAGTATTTGACTATCAGTATCAACTATCCGTCATTGCGAGGTACGAAGCAATCCCCGACATGCTAAGTCCCCACATAGTTCGGGATTGCTTCGTGCCTCGCAATGACGGTCTGCTTTTATTCCGTTTCACGTCACCTCCATTTTTTTCGGGTTCTTACCGGGAGTGTACTCGCAATGACGGTAGTTTAGACATTGATTTAAGGAAAATCATTTTACGCCTCTGCAATCTTTCCCCGAAACCCCTTAAACGCAAAAAAGCGCCTTCCCTTAAAGAAAAGACGCTTTTTTTAATCCGGGAAATACTTATTGATATAAGTAGGTATCTGTTAAATGTTGCATTGCTTCCTGGAAAAGGCTGTAAGCTGTTGCCTCATCATTATTGTTTATGGAAGTAACCGACGTTTGGATATACTTGTCATAAATTTCTTTAAATATAACGGCCTTGTTTTGTTCCTTATCTATTGCTTCAAGCAGGGATGCCGAAATTGTGTAATATTTTTCAATTTCGGTGCCGGTAAATTTATCCTGTAATATTTTATCCCTGAAACCTCTGAGCACATTTAGCTGGCCATCGGCTTCGGTACCGGCAAAGTTGGTTGCTATACGGGTAAGGGCGCAAGGGTCTGAACTACCGGTCTTAGGACAGCTCGGCGAACCGGGACAAGGTAACGCCTCCTCCAGATACATTGTTATCTCATTTTCAGGTTGAATCATTGGTTTATATGGTAAATTTTCCTCAATTATATACCCAAAATGATATATAAAACTTTTGCATTCGGTTGCATTGAGAAGCTCTGTTAACCGGACACGGCCAAAAAAAGATCCCCGGTTAATTTTTGTGTAATGCATGCCGGCATCCAGTTTTTTAAAGTTAAGCACGTGGTTAAAAAGTACTTGCCAGGTTTTTTCTAATGAAATCACCTCGCCTGTATTGGTGATAAAGCCAGCCTTATTAATAATGGCATTTGGCAGGCTGTTGTTCATAGCGTAATTGGCAGGTATAAGCACCAGTATTCTTGATGATGGATCGTTTACATCTGTAAGGCCATTCATGAATTTAATGCCCGATGCATTGCTGTCACTAAGAACAGTTTCAACAGCCGATTTAGACAAGTTTACAAAACGGGCTTCTGATGAGAATTTAGCTCCGAAGTTAAGAGCGAGTTCGCGATAATAGCTTTCGGTAATAAATTCACCTACAGTGGTAGGGTCAAGCACGGTACTCAACATTTCTGTTTTCATTTTAATTGGTTTATGGTTTTTAATTTGATTAATTATTTATTTAACGTGTATTAATGCAATGTAATCTATAATTATTATAATATTCACTACGCCGATATAAAAATATTAATAGCTACTAAAATCAATTTTGTTGCCCTGTTTTATAGCCTGGCGTACCGTCGCGCGTAGTACTACAGTTTTTAATGCGTAGAACTACGCAATATCCGCCCGGTGAAAAAAGCAAGAAAATTTGTTATTTACTGTGAATGAGACAATTACAAATAGGCGCCAAAAACCGGTATAGCAACCAAAGCCGGTACCCCGGTTGAAATAACAATTTATTAATCTTAGTTTTAGCCCAGTTAATTCCTAACCCTATATACTATAAATCAATCATGGAAACCAAACCAAGAGACACAAACCCAATCACCGGCGACGAAGGAGCCGCAATCGATCTTGAACTTGCCGCTCAATGGACAAAAAATCACAGGCACAGACATCCAGACGCAGTGGTATCTCAATTTTTCGGACAAAAGATTTTAAATACCATACTGCAACAGAATGATTGCTTAGGCATTCGCATTTATTACGCCAACAAACAACACCTTACAGGCTGGCAAAAATTCTGGGTTTCCGTTGGGAACTTTTTCATCAGAGTTGTAGCTAACGCCGAAGGTGAAAAACGTTTTGTGATAACAGGCGTACGGGCCGATGGGCAGGATCAGTTACCAAGCGATGTAAAAAAAGAAGTTGCTGCTGTATCTACAGAAATAAAAACTTTTAAGTTGTCGGCAGCTTCAACAAGCGACGATATAGTTGGAAATCAATCTCATCCCTGTCCTGGTTCTTCTGGATGTCCGCAAAACGTTTTAACTGGATCAATAGTATAGTATAAACAAAGCAAAAAAGGATATTGGGTAATGGCTTTAGATATTACTTTGGATATAGCTTCGACATGTTCGGGGTTTATGCCGGTTTTAGCCGGAATTTTTAACTATAAACGTCTTGATAAGCTGTTAAAAGTTTCCATCGTTTACTTTGTAATATCCTGCACTTTTGATCCCATTATGTGGTTAATGGCAAAAAATGGCGAAAAAAATAATATGCCGGTAATTCATGTTAATGTATTAATCTCGCTGATTTTTTTTTCATACATTTATTACCATTTATTTAAAAAATCGATACTTAAAAAAATTGCTATTATAGTTGCCATTACCACCTTTTTGCTAATGGTTTGCTTTAACAGCAACATGTTTGAATACCCAACGATATCAAATACCGCCTTAAGTATATCATTGATCATATTGTCTCTGATTTATTTTTACCAGTTACTAAATCCTTTAGAGTACGTTGATATTGAAAAACAGGGTTTCTTTTGGATAAATGCCGGGGTATTGTTCTATTCTGCGGTTAATATCTTTCTATTTATGCTATTAACGCAGATACCGGTAAATGACCGACACAATTATTTAATTATTAATAGCATAACCAACATAATTGCAAACACATTATTTTCAGTAGGATTACTTTGCCAGCCCCAGAAAACAACCTGATTCCCGTACTTATTATAGGTACATTGGTAGTAGTGATATTAATCACCTGCTTATTTTTTTTCGTGATTATTTACCAGCGTAAAATGATCAAAAATCAGGTTGAATTGCGGGCCTTGCATGACGCGCGCCAAAGCGAACTGATGGCCGCTGTTTTTGAAACCCAGGAAAGCGAACGTAAACGCCTGGCCGAAGACCTGCACGATAGCGTAGGCCAGGTGTTATCGGCCATAAAGCTTAACCTGCACCGGCTGGATAAAAACTGCGCCACTGATACCACCCAGCCGCTACTGGCCGATACCCGCCGCCTTACCGACGACTGCATCCAGGAAATCCGCAATATTATTCATAACGTTTTGCCGCCTGTACTTACCGACTACGGATTGTTGGTGGCTGTTGAAGCTTTGGGCAATAAGGTGGAGCAAACCACGCATATTAAAGTAAAGTTCAGTAAAAACATGCCCGATCAGCGGTTTCCGCAGGAAATTGAACTTACGCTGTATCGCATAGCACAAGAGCTTTTTGGCAACGCCATTAAGCACTCCGATGCATCGGTTATCCACCTTTCTATTAACCGGGAAGGCAATTTTATGGTGATGGAATTTAAAGACAATGGCATTGGTTTTAACCTTGCCGAAGTAAAAAGAGGCTTTGGTATTAAAAACCTCGAGAGCCGGGTGCAGCTTATAAACGGGCAAATTAATATTTACAGTAAGCCATTAAACGGCAGCCTTACTACTATTAAATTAAAAATAGTTTAGTTTTGTATCTTTAATCTATCTTTATCCAACTATTTGTGAATCAATGGGTACAATTAAATTAGGTATAGTAGATGATCATAAAATTTTCAGGAATGGTTTAAAAGCCACCCTTGAAGAGTGCGAAGATTTTGATTTGATACTTGAAGCCTCAAACGGTAAAGAGTTAATGGGTTTATTATCAGCCCAAACCCCCGATGTGCTTTTAATGGATATTAAAATGCCCGAAATGGATGGCATCCAAACGGCAGCCCTGGTACATCAGCATCATAAAACCATCAAGATACTGGCGTTATCGATGTTTAACGAAGACAAGTATATTGTTGATATGATGAAGGCCGGCGCATCTGGCTACCTGCTAAAAAATGCCGAACCGGAAGAGATTATCGAAGCGGTATCAACGGTACACAATAAGGGCTTTTATTTTAATGAGCACCTATCTATCACCCTTATCAAACAACTGGTAGGTAATGATCATTCGGAAAGTATTGCCCCAAACAGGGCCGATTTGAACGAGCGGGAAATTGAAGTTTTGAAACTGGTTTGCCAGGAATACTCAAACCAGGAAATAGCCGACAAAATTTTTCTGAGCGTACGTACCGTTGAAGGTTACAGGGCGCGGTTATTTGAAAAAACGGGGTCAAAAAATCTGGTAGGCCTGGTAATATATGCTATAAAACGCGGTATAATTAATGTAAGCTGATTTTATGCCGATAGTTTTTTGGCGCTGCTGGTAAGGTTACGCATAAATCTTTTGCGGTAATTAAGCGGGCTTAAATTCATTTTTGCCTTAAACATTTTATAAAAATGAGATACATCGCCAAAACCACTCTCGTACGATATTTCGGATATAGGCTTATCGGTTTGTACCAATTGCTGTATGGCGTAGTTAAGGCGGTACTCAATTATCGTTTCCATAAACGTTTTGCGGGTTACTCTTTTAAAGTATTTGCAAAAAGCATTGGTGGTCATGTTGGCAATATTTGCAGCGGCTTCTAATGAAACCTGTTTCCTGAAATTTTCTACCAGGTAAGCAAATACCGGGTTAATCCGTTCCTGTTCTGCCTTTGAGCGCTCGGCTATAATCCGGTGCTGGTCAAGCAAAATATATTCGTCTGATGATGCCAGGCGCTGCAATACTTCCAGCAAACCTATCAATACCCGGAAATTGCTTTTTTCTTCAACCAAATTTCGCAGCATTAGCCTTACATCATGCTGCGTTTCTGAGTGAAATGATACGCCACAGCCGCTTTTCTGAAATAGCTTTTTGATGTGCAGTAATTCAAACTTGTTAAAAAAATCGTCGCCCAAAAAAGCGTCATTAAACTGGATCACGATGGCGCTTGCCTCCCCGGGCAAAATATTAGTTATATCCAGTTTCCAGCAATGGGGCAAATTGGGGCCAAGCAATACCAGATCGTCCGATACAAAATCCTCCATATGGCTGCCCACGTACCGCTTGCCACAACCTTTTAAAATGCATGTTAACTCATACTCCGGATGAAAATGATATGGAGCGTCAAATGCCAGCTTATCAAATTTTTTGACAAGGAACGATTGGCTAAGTGAGGGCTGAAGAATTTCGTACGAGGCTTTTATCATTGCATATTTTAACGTATATTTTAATTAAATGTTGGGTTGTGGATAAAATAATCCACAATTACACCACTCATTTCATTTTTTGTCAGCTAAAGTTAAACTTACTTTGAATATAAACTAAAAAAAATATGAATACAAAGGTTTCTGATCTGTTAGCGCTGGACGATTTTATAAAATTACCGGAAGAAAACATGCTGGAATTTCGCGCAAAGGGGCATACCTTAATTCAAAATATACTTTCAAAAAAAGAAGCAGGAGTTTACCGCCCGGTGATTGCAAATGCAGTTGAACGGTACAATACCGAGAAACGCAAACTGGAAGAACGGGACACCTACGGCAAGGCATTTTTACAGATCATGAACCTTTGGCAGGTAGATGCGGGTGTAAAACGTTTTGTTTTTGCCAAACGCCTGGCCAAAATTGCCGCCGACCTGATGGGGGTTGAAAACGTACGGCTATATCACGACCAGGCCTTGTTTAAAGAGGCTGGCGGCGGCCCAACTCCCTGGCACCAGGACCAATATTACTGGCCAATAGATACCAATAATACGGTAACCATGTGGATGCCGCTGGTTGATATTGATGTAGATATGGGCATGCTTACCTTTGCATCAAATTCATCAGTTGGCGGCGCAGTATTTAGCCACGAAATATCTGACGAATCAGAGTCGGCATTTGATGGTTATGTAAAAGCAGAGGGCTTCCCGATAAGCAGGGCGCAAACCATGAAAGCCGGCGATGCCACCTGGCACCGGGGTTTTACCATCCACAACGCGCCGGGCAACAACTCCGGTAAAATGCGCGAGGTAATGACTGTTATTTACATTGCTGATGGCGCCCGCATTACACCTTATAAAAACGAATGGCAACAGAAAGACCACCTCAAATGGCTGATGGGCAAACCCATTGGCGGACTGATAGATTCTGAACTGAACCCCAGGCTACTTTAACAGGATTTACAGGATTAGGCAGGATTTACAGGATTTTTTTCTGAACCGGGATTCGTCGGATTTATCAAATTTTTTTGGATTTTTTGGACGCAATTATGCGTCTCTGCGTTGGGAATTCTGAAATTTGATTTTGATAGTTTCGTGCAATAAGGTTACTTCCCGAACCCGGCAACTCGCAACCCGAACCCCACAACCAACATTTAACATTATCATCATCTTCAAAATAAAACGTATGTTTAGTTTTGCATCGATGTATATGTATAAAAATGCCTTTTTGCTATTTGCTTTATTTTTGTGTCTGTCAACTGTTAGCTACAGCCAAACTAAATACAAAAACATTCCGCTGCCTGTAGCCATCAATGGCGTTGGCGAAGAATATTCGGGTATGTGCACCTATGCCGGCAGGGTATACCTGCTGCCGCAATACGGCGATCATAAAACGCTTATTAAAAAAGATAACCTGAAGGGCGAGTTTTTAATTTACAGCCTGCTTGCCGACAGCATTGGCAGGGTGGTGGATGGTAAGGATACCGCACTATTGGCCTATAAAAGCCTTAAAGTGATTAACCTGGATAAATTGCCTGGTAGCATAGGCAATGATTACGAGGGTTTTGAAGCTATCAGCATTGTAAATAATACTGTGTTTTTATCGATAGAAACTGATGATAAAGCGCAAAACTGCTATCTGCTTAAAGCCAAGCTCGACCTTGCAAATAACCAGGTGGTAGTTGACCCTGTACACATCACCAGCCTGAAAAGGCCTGAAATGATTTATAATGCCGGGTTTGAAGCGGTTACCTGGCTACCCAATGAAAAAAAGATGCTGGCTTATTATGAATACAATGGCATGCCTAATGGCAGACAAGGGTATTTAATAGATACCTCATTTACCAAACAGCCAGAGCCTATTAAAACACCACGGCTTTATTTCAGAATTACTGATGTAACGGCTACTAATACCGACCAACTTTTCGGCATCAATTACTTTTATAATGGCGACTATAAATACTACCTGGACAACGATAAGCTAAACCATCAGGAAGAAAACATTAAAAAAGCCGTTCCCAGCCTAAAGGATAGCCTTGATAAAGATGCCGCTTATTTAACCCGGCACACATTTGCTCGTATTGTAACACTTAAAAGCCCGCAAAGCACCCAATGGGAGGAAGTAGCCACGTTCGATGGCTGCCGGAACAACTGGGAAGGGCTAACGCTTTACCGCGAAGGCGCTTTGATAATCACTGATGCCAATGGTAGCAAAAAACAGTTTACTGTATTGGCTTATTTGCCTTTTAAATAAGCTGCGTTGCCCCATCATTCTTAAGGTAAAACCGGGGAAATAGCGTTTAAAGTTTGTAAGATTTATTTCGCGCTAAGACGCAGAGACGCAAAGTGATTTGCTTATTTTTTCTTAGCGGCTTTGCTTGAAATAAGCCATCCTTTTCACTCCCTTTTTTACTTGATCTGTTTAAACGTTTTCCTGCGTGTAAAACAGAAGCCATGTATATTCCGCTATAATTGTTATTATTGCGGCAATGGGTTTTTTACAGCTGCCCGGCCTGGGCAAAGTGCATTTTCATGAATATGGTACCGGCGCAAAACCGTTACTGGCATTTCACGGTTATGGGATGACGGGGAGGCAATTTCATGTGCTCGAAAAATCGTTATTAACCAAATATCACGTGTACGGCTTCGATCATTTTTTTCATGGCGAGAGCCGTTTAGATGGCTGGACGGATGAACAGATCCGCGCCGGCATGACCAAACAAATGATGTACGATTATTTGCAGGAGTGGTTTAAAATTTACGGCGAGCAGCGCATTTCCTTATTAGGCTATTCGCTGGGCGCCAGCCTGGCGCTTACCCTGGTAGAGGAGTACGCCCATTTAATTGACGAAGTAATACTGATGGCGCCCGACGGACTTACCCCCCGTACCGGCTTCCATATGATAACACACAACCTGTTCGGCAAATCTATTTTTCGCCTGGCCACTAAAAGCAGCTGGCTGGCCCCGTTTTTATTGAAGGTAGTAAAAGCGGTTGGGGTGATTGATGAAAGCCTTTACCAGATAGCTTACAACGAAATTGACACCCCAAAAAAACGGCTTGATACCTATTATACCTTAAATTTGATTAAGCTGCTAAACCCGGATGTGGCAAAAATAGCAGCGCTTGTTAACCGGTATAAAATAAAATGCACCCTGATATTTGGTGCGGATGACCATCTTTTTCCCAAATCAGTAGCTAAAGATTTTATAGTAATGACAGAAAATATCGAAATCCATCACGTTAAAATGGGGCATTGGCTGGTTACCAAAGCATTGGACGAATATTTAACGGAGCAAAAAAAATGATAACCCCACGCAGAAACGACCTGGTAAGCGCCATTTATATGCGGATAGTACGCTTATGGCTGGGCCGTAATTTTAAGGAAATAAATATTATGCCTTTTGAGCCAAGGCCCGGCCATTCGGTACTGATGATGTGCAATCACTTTAGCTGGTGGGAGGCATTTTTATCAAACTATACCGCCGTTAAAGTTATGAAACGGCGCTGGCATGTAATGATGCAGCATGAGAATGCGCTTCAATATCGTTTTCTGCGTTATGTGGGTATGTTTTCGATAGTAAAAGGAAAGCGCCAAAGCGATGTATCGTTAACCTATGGGGCCCGGTTATTAGATGATAGCCGTAACCTGCTGATGATTTGCCCGCAGGGCGAGATCAGATCGAATCATGAAACCTATATTGATATTAAGAAAGGTACTTTTAAAATTATAGAGCAAATTGAAGCGCCATGCCAGGTAGTTTACCACTGTACGCTGATAGATTATTTTGAAAGTTTAAAACCACGGGCCTATATACACCTGTTTGATTGCGGCATTGCCGGCGAATTTACATTTGATGAACTAAAAGAACGTGTGAACAATTTTCACCAGCAGGCGCTTTTAAACCAAATCAATATGAAACACTAATTTTAAGTCGGAAGTCTTGAGTCCGAAAGTCGGAAAGTCCGGAAGTCGGAAAGTCGAATCAAACTTTGACAGCTTGGTTCAAAACACTCACCACTCACAACTCCCCCCCCCATGATCTACAATAAGAAGAATATTTTTATAAACCGTATCATCCGCTTTTATGTAAAATGGATAGTGGCGCGGCAGTTTCATGAAGTGTTGTTTAATGATGTGGAGATAGATAAAAACAAATCGGTGTTGCTGGTGGCCAATCATTTTAGTTTTTGGGATGGTTTGATATTGTATTGCGTAACCGAAAAATTGTTAAAAAAGCGATACCATGTAATGGTTGAGGAAAAAACGGTGCACATGCTACACTACCTTAAATTTGCTGGAGCTTTTTCGGTCACCAAAAAATCGAGGGACATCATCACTTCGCTTGATTATGCTGCCCGGCTGTTGGATGATCCGCAGAATCTTGTACTTATATTTCCGCAGGGAAAGTTGTTTTCAAACTATGTTGAGGATGTACGTTTTGACAAAGGCGTTTTCCGGATTATGCAAAAAGCCTATGGCAAATACCAGTTGATATTTGCTTCAACATTTATTCAGTACTTTAAACACAAAAAGAGCACCGCTACCGTTTACTTAAAAAGCGATAACAATAACTATGCATCTATAACGGAGTTAAAAGACGCTTATCAGCAACATTACAGCAGTTCGAAGCTGCTTCAAACGCAATTTGATATATAAAAGTGACCGTAATTATATTAATCACCCTTTTCTTCATCATCCTGCGTTTTACAGTAACCCTGTTCAACTTTATATCCGACCCTAAATTACGGCGCGTTGGTAAGCACTATACCGATAAGGTATCCATCCTTATCCCTGCCCGCAACGAGGCGGGTAATATAGTAACCCTCCTGCAATCTATCCATCAGCAGGATTATCAGCATTATGAAGTACTGGTGCTTGACGATAACTCGACAGATGATACCTATGCGGTGTGTTCAAAATTTGCCCAAACGCGCCCCCAATTTAAAGTAATCAAAGGAACAGAGCTACCTGCCGGCTGGATAGGCAAAAACTTTGCCTGCCATCAGCTTGCCTTACAGGCCAATGGCGATTATTTGCTTTTTTTGGATGCCGACGAGCAGGTGCAGCCTGGTTTAATTAATAGTGCTGTACACCGTATGCACACCGGCAGCCTTGGCCTGCTAAGCCTGTTTGCCAACCAGCAAATGCAAACCATGGGCGAAAACCTGGTAGTACCACTGATGCATTTTATTTTGCTGAACCTGTTGCCTGTGCGATTAATATCGCTGGTAAAAAACCCGTCTGTCGCGGCAGCCAGCGGGCAGTTTATGCTGTTTGATGCCGGTATTTACCACCAGCAGCAATGGCACAAAGCGGTAAAGGATAAAGTGGTTGAGGATGTAGAAATTATGCGGCTGATAAAAGCCAAAGCCCATAACGGCGAAGCCCTGCTGGCCAACGGGATGATTAGTTGCCGCATGTACAAAAGCTATACTGAAGCCGTAGCTGGCTTTAGTAAGAATTTTTTGGCAGCATTTAACTATAGCATCCTTGCCTTTTTTACGTACCTGCTGCTGGTTATCATTTTTCCGCTGCTGTTGCTCATGACGCTGAACCTGCCGCTCATCCTTTTTATGTGCGGCCTCATCATCCTCACCCGCATCATGATCTCGTTTACATCCGGCCAAAATGCTTTGTATAATGTATTATTGCATCCCCTGCAAATGACCAACATGATGATCGTCGCTTTTATATCCATCCAAAAGTATCTTACCAAAACCACTGTGTGGAAGGGGCGGAGGATTTGAACACGCAACTATCAACCGGCAGCGTAAAAACCGAGCGCATTGCCGTCATTATCATCATACTTTTTCATGCGGTAGGCACCATAGGATTTAACTTGTCGGGTATCGATTCCAAATTTCTGGATTTGGTTCCCTGGCATTTATTGCTCATGGCGGGCGTTATCATCTGTAGCCATAACCGCCCCGGTGTTAAATTCGGGCTGTTTGCCTTACTGCTGTTTACATTGGGTTTTGTTGCCGAGCTTATCGGGGTGCATACCAACTGGCTATTTGGCAGCTACAGCTATGGCGAAACGCTGGGTATCAAACTATTTGGCGTTCCGCTGATGATTGGCGTAAACTGGTTTTTGCTTATTTATGCTACCGGGGTGCTCATGCAGCGCAGCCGCATCAAAAATATTTACGTCCGCATTTTTGCGGGGGCATTGGTGCTGGTTTTGCTTGATATCCTCATCGAACCCGTAGCCATCCATTTTGATTACTGGCATTGGGCAGGCAATACCATCCCCATAAAAAATTACGCCTGTTGGTTTGCCGTAAGCGCGTTGATGCTTTTTATATTCGGGAAATTTAAATTCCCGCCTCAAAGTAAAGCCGCACCTGTTTTGCTGGCTATGGAATTTGTTTTTTTTATGATTTTGGGCTTATTAAATTGATGTTGGGATATTATTAAACCCGGCAACAATTTAACACACATCAGGCCGCAACTTTTTTGGTTTTAAAGAAAAAATGCGTTTGGCTAAAATAGCTGAAACAGGCAATAAATACCGTAGCTATAATTTTTGACGGTGTTGGATAAATGCCCAGCCAGTCAACAAGAATTTTCAGGAATATAACGTTTAAAACTATACATATGGCGTTCACCAAAACAAAGCGCGAAAGCTGTCCCTTTTTGCTCAGGCCCGATTCTTTAAAAACAATATACCTGTTAAGGTAAAACCCCGTACAAAAAGATATGCTGAACGAAAGTGCCAGCGACGCGATATGCGGGCTTAAAGTATACGCCCCGATATGCAGGTTTTGCTTTTTGAAAATGAAATTATAACAAAACGAAAACAACGTAATATCAAACACCACATTGCCCCCTCCACATGCCGCGTACCGGAAGGTATGTAAGGGCATCCATTTTTTAAAGGGTTTATAAAACAGATCAATAATGTAAAAAATAGTGTGCCTTACAAAATCATGTATTTTTTTCATAAATAATGAGCAAAGGTAAAATAATTAAAATAAAGTTGGGCGGTGGGAAAATTAGGCCCTTCCGGGTAGGGTTTGGGTAGGGCTTTTTTTCGTAAATTTGTACCTGATACATGGATGAAAACAGGTTAAATATTTTAAATCAGAGTAACCGGATGCTCAGTAAGCTGCAACTGCTTTCTGTATTTTTTGGCGATGACATGATTTATAAAATTTACCTGCGCAGCCAAGTGATCCATAAGCTGTTTGAGGCCAATCCCGAGCTGGATATGAATAAGCTCGACCTGTTCCACCTCCAGTTTACCCAAAGCCTCATCGACCTGCTCCGCAAGATCAAAAAGAACAACGAGACCAACGTAAGTCTGTTGTTTGACGAGATTCAAATTAACCGCGAGATGATTGAACGGCTGAACGACCCTACTTATACCCTTGCAAACTTCAACCTTGAAAAGCAAAGGCAGGCGCTCAAGATCAACTTATCACTACGCAAGCTGTTCCAGGTTTTGTCGGACAGTTCAACAGAAAACCCGCTGTCTAAAAACATCAACGCGTTTAGTTCGCGGTTTGCGACCGATTTTTTTTATACCATCGGCACCGATTTGATGGAAGAGGTTACAGCCTTTAGCCTGACTGATATTTACAAAAATGAATACGCCAAAATTCAGCGTAAGCTAATGGGGGTGTTGTGCAAATATGATTTTAAAACAGAGTTTTATTGCGGTTTAAAATCGGGAGCGCAGGTAATAGAGGTTTACAAGTTTATTGATACCGACAGGTATTTTATATATGCCCCCGGCGATAACCTGTTTGTGTTTTTTGACGTTGCAAAAATAGCCGGGCTGGATATGGCCACCAACATGTCGAAAAAAGAGCGGCTGATGTATGAACTGAAAGACAAGAACGACAGGCTTGAAGGAAATGCCGCTGCGATGAAAGCTCATATGCCGCCAGAGATTGCCGCCCTGCTTGCCGACAATTATAAAAAAATCTCGGATATTACCTTCCTGGATAATATCAGTAATATTGATGTGCAAGCCAATATTTTAAAAAGCATGCTCAATACCGATTTAATTTAGTTTATTTAACCGTAACAAAAATACATTACCTGTTTATATGGATTTACATACAATATTAGGACCCGACATTAAAGCAGGCCTGCTCATTATTTTAAACCTGATCCTGATAGAGAGTTTACTATCTGTAGATAACGCCGCCGTGCTTGCAACCATGGTGCTCGATCTTCCGAAACATCAGCGAAAAAAAGCGCTAAGATATGGTATCATCGGCGCTTATGTATTGCGGGGCGTTTGTCTTTTTCTGGCAGCTTGGCTGGTGAAAATATGGTGGCTAAAACCTATTGGCGGCTTATACCTGTTATACCTTTGTTTTGATTATTTTAAAGGAAAAATTCAGGCGGCAAACGCAGGCGGCGAAGATGAGGAAGTTGACAAAAGCAAAAACTGGTTATATAAATCAACCGTTGGTGTATTTGGGGTGTTTTGGGCTACCGTAGCACTGGTTGAATTAATGGACCTGGCCTTCTCTATCGATAACGTATTCGCGGCTGTAGCTTTTACAAACCATGTGGTTTTGATTTATATCGGTGTATTTATCGGCATACTGGCTATGCGCTTTGTTGCCCAGGCCTTTGTTAAGCTGATGGAGAAATTCACATTCCTGGAAACCGTAGCGTTTATTGTGATTGGTGTATTGGGATTAAAATTATCCGCATCGTTATACATCCACTTTTACCCGGAAACAGGTTTCTCCAAAATGATGGAAGGTGAGGGAGCCGATATAGTCACATCGGTATTTACCGTAGCCATATTCATTATACCTGTAATAACATCGCTGCTCTTCAACTTTCCCAAACGGCACACCATCGAACCGGAAGTAGCCGAGGCTGCGGAAGATGTTTTGGATAAGCAGTAGATGGTTGGCAGTGGGCGGTTTGCGGTTTGTAGCTGTACAACGGCAAAGCTTGTAACAAACCGTATTTCTCCGCCATACACCAATGAACTAATGAACCAGTGAACTAATGAACCAATTTAATAAAATAATAGCTTCCATATTCGGCATCGGTTTTTTAAAAGGCGGCGGCACTTATGCGGCTATAGTTACCTGTGGTGGCATTTGGTTATTGTGGCAATGTCCCACTTTACAAAATCCGTTTTATTTATTGGCGATAACCATCGTTATTACCCTGTGGGGTGTATACGTGAGCAATAAAGTTGAACCGGATTGGGGCGAAGATAGTTCGCGCGTGGTGATAGATGAAGTTGCTGGCATGCTCATTTCGGTGTTGTTTTTACCGCAAAATCTTTACTTTTTATTGGGCGGGCTGGTACTGTTCCGTTTTTTTGATATCGTTAAGCCGCTTGGTATCCGTAAAATGGAAGCCTTGCCCAGCGGTACCGGTGTAATGATGGACGATGTGGTGGCCGGCGTATATTCCAACGCCGTACTTTGGATAGCTTATTTTATCTGGCTGAAGTTCGGCCGATAATTTTTAAAAAACGAACAATATAAAAAATGCCGCTTGTTAACAACTTGCGGCATTTTTATTATGATAAGAATTTTAGTGGGTTACGTATTTTATTCCTGCTTTGGGCCTTGAGCCTTCTGCTTTAAGTTTTGCCCGTTACTCGTATCGCAGGGCTTCAACCGGGTCCAGCTTTGCGGCTTTTTTAGCCGGGTAATAGCCAGATATCAACCCGATGAATGTACAAAGTACAACAGCAAATATCAGCCATCCCCATGGCACGGCAAAAGCTCCGCTTATTTGAACAGCGATTACGTTGCCCGCAGCCATGCCCAATACTATACCGGCTGCCCCGCCTATGAGGCATATTACTATCGCCTCAATTAAAAATTGCTTTCGTATCACCGCCGGCGTGGCACCTATGGCTTTACGCACACCAATTTCGCGGGTGCGTTCGGTTACCGATACCAGCATAATATTCATGAGGCCTATGGCGGCGCCAATGAGCGTTATGATACTAATGGCAAATCCACCTGCAGTAATCCCGGCCAGCTGACCAGATAACTCCTTCTGGATCGAATCGCTTCGCGAAATTTCAAAATTATCCTGGTTGGCCACATTCAGGCTGCGCACATTCCTGAATAACGATGTAGCCTCGCCAATGGTAGCATCCAAAGCGCCTGGGCCTTTTACTTTAACCGTAACTGTATAGGAAGCATTTTTATTGGTGTCAATTTGTTTGGCTTTTAATATCGGGATAATGCAAAACTTGTCGCCACCAAATGAGCTTGAACCTTTTGAGGCAATTACGCCAACTATTTTATACTTGTTGCCGCCAATGAAAACGTTTTGGTTAACCGGGTCGGAGTGTTTGAAGAGTTTTTGTTTAATCTCGTCGCCAATGAGTACCACGTTTGAACCATGCTCCAACTCCGAGGTTGAAAAGTTACGGCCGAACGAGAGTTTTTTACCACTGGTGGCCAGGTAGTTTTCGTTTGAGCCGGATATCGAGATATTCTGGTTTGTTTTTTCGCTGCCGAATTTTGCTACAGCGATGCCGGTAACATCAATATTAACAGCAACAATAACGGGCAGTTTAAAGGTTTTTTTAAAGCGATCTGCCTGGTCATAAGTAATGGGCGGGTACATTTTGCGGTGTCCGCCGTTACCAAAATTCAACCCTTCGCCACGGTTTTGGATGGTGAAGGAATTGGCCCCTAAATCGGCAAAGGCATCATTGGTAAACTGCCGTATACCCTCAATAGCCGTTAAAATACTCACCAGGGCCATTATACCAATAGCAATAATTAAAGCCGTAAGCGATGTACGCAACCTGTTACCGGCAATGGATTGTAACGCTATCGAAATATTTTCTCTGTACGAGGTTTTTACCGGCATGGGTGTAATTATGTAATAAGCTGCTATATGACTAACAAGCCAGCCTGTTTGTTACAGCGATATAAAAATAAGAAGCAGGAGCAAAATAAAAATAAAAGATGGCTTCATGAATAAATCCCCCCCCCCAGGGAAATCGCGTTTAAGATTTCATGAGCAACTATATTGTGTTATACAGGTATCAAGTTATTAGATTTTTCGCGCAAAGACGCTAAGCCGCAAAGGAAAAATAAGCAAATCACTTTGCGTCTCTGCTTGTGCCATGAAGTTGAAGCAATCCGTGCTTCAGCATGTTTTAATAAAGATGATACAGCTTTTTTTTTTAAAAAAAAAGTGGCGTATCGGCAAGGGGTTTCAGGACAACTTGTCAAACCGCTCTTATCTGCAGGAGGTGTAAACCGGCTGTGGTGAACGAAAAGAGAAAAGGCTCAAAAAGAGTCAGGTAAGATAATGGGAGATGACTGAAAAGGAATCGCTGAAGAAGCATCGAAACGCTGTGAAGCGGGCAAAATCGTATCGTGCAAAGGATACAGAGAACAGCATAGCAGACACCTGATTACGGGCTATGCGCCCGCCGGTGTACAGGCGACATGACCCATTAGCAGGCTTTATTAGAGAACTTGGGATCCCGGCACCGGGTAGGGAACCACAGCCGGAGCTGTGAAGGGAGCGGGAGTCGGACCGGGCCATAGTAGTGGATTAAAACCATGTGAAAGCAGGGCAAAGCGAAGGGCACGGGTTACAGGATTTATGAACAGAAGAACAACTGGTAAACAGGAGGATTCAAAATGGATGTAAATGTAAAGAGACCAGTACCAATTGAGTTTAAATGGGTGGTAGCAGCTTACGGAAAGGTAAGACAAGGGGGCAGAGCCATGGGCATAGACGGAGAAAGCTGGGAAGCCTTCGACGCGAATGTTCAGGATAACCTGTATGTAATCTGGAACCGCTTGTCTTGCGGCAGTTATCACCCGCAGGCCGTACGAGAGGTGGAAATCCCGAAGAAGGATGGCACGTTACGCAAACTGGGTATCCCCACGTTAAGAGACCGGATTGCGCAGCAGGTGGTCAAGGCGTACATGGAGAAGCGGATAGACAGTCTGTTTCACAAAGATTCGTATGGCTATCGTCCGCTGAAGAGCGCCCATCAGGCAGTAAAGACGATCCTGTCTAACTGCTACAAACAGGATTGGGTAATCGATATGGACATCAGTAAATTCTTCGATGAGATCGACCACGGGCTGATGCTTCGTGCGGTAGAACATGTGATGGAGGAGAAATGGGTGTGCTATTATGTAAAGCGCTGGCTTGAAATGCCTGTAAAGGATAAGGACGGTGTGATGCATGCCAAAGGAGGCAAAGGGACACCGCAGGGAGGCGTGATCACGCCACGTACACAGTTTATAACTTTTTTTTTCACCCCTATCTTTTACTTCTCTAATGGGTATTGAGTGACGAATATGTATGGTGTCACTATCAACCAGAATCTCCTTGATGAGCAGTTTCATT
>Ga0307507_10002433_pt1 | contig 39060 bp, 7 predicted proteins | sample 7_EM_MG_FD_207223 | JGI IMG/M metagenome (GOLD analysis project Ga0307507, IMG submission 207223) | Populus trichocarpa ectomycorrhiza microbial communities from riparian zone in the Pacific Northwest, United States - 7_EM | ecosystem: Host-associated > Plants > Roots > Unclassified | place...
ATAGTATATAACTTTACCTTAATTGCATGTTAAGAAATATATAGTTACCTTTTAAAGTTGCTAAGTAGGTTAACTGCGTATTAAGGAATATATAGTTAGCTTTTAAAGTTATTAAGTAGGTTAACTGCGTATTATTTAACTTTTAAAGTTGCTAAGTAGGTTAATTGCGTGTTAAGAAATATATAGTTAGCTTTTAAAGTTATTAAGTTAGTTAATTATATATTAAGTTAGTTAATTATATATTAAGTTAGTTAATTATATATTAAGTTAGTTAAATTGCATATTAAGTTAGTTAATTATATATTAAGTTAATTAAATTGCGTATTAAGTTAGTTAATTGCATATTAAGTTAGTTAAATTACGTGTTAAGTTAGTTAATTATATATTAAGTTAGTTAAATTACGTGTTAAGTTAGTTAATTATATATTAAGTTAGTTAAATTGCGTGTTAAGTTAGTTAATTACATGTTAAGTTAGTTAAATTATATATTAAGTTAATTAATTGCATATTAAGTTAGTTAAATTGCGTGTTAAGTTAGTTAATTATATATTAAGTTAGTTAAATTGCGTGTTAAGTTAGTTAATTATATATTAAGTTAGTTAAATTGCGTGTTAAGTTAGTTAATTGCATATTAAGTTAGTTAAATTACGTGTTAAGTTAGTTAATTGCGTGTTAAGTTAGTCAATTATATGTTAAGTTAGTTAAATTGCATGTTAATTACGCGAAACGCGAAAATTAAAGTCTACTTAAATCTTATCCTGCGAATATTTTCCCAATGTATATAAGGTCCTTAAAAAGAGAGATAACTTATATAAGTTAAAGCTTCTAGATTTAATTAAAGTCCACCCTATTTTCTTACCGGATAAGCTATAGAAAGCTATAAACAACCTATTACCTAGGTAAAAGAATAAACCGCCCCTACTAATTTAAGTTAATAGTGATAATAAATAGGAAATTCAAGAAATACTAGCTTATAAACTTATAAGGGGAACGCTAAAGTATTATATTAGTTAGAAAGGCTATAACTTAGACCCTACTTAATACCCTATATAGAACTTTATAAGTAGTTCTTATAAGCTTTAGGAGTTCTATAACTAGTACCCTAATAAACCTAAACTGCCAAAATACCTAAATAAGTAGATAGAATGCTAGTATAGTAAGGATAATAGGTTGCCTATAAAGTACAAGGATAAGAACGCCCTATAATTATAATACGGATATATAAAGCCTAGGGGTAGGCTTTTTTTAGAAGGGGGGTAATATTATAGTACTAGTATATTACCGTCAGATTACCGCAGATTGTTATAAAGTGCCATTATATAACTAGAGGAATGTATATAACTTTAAGCAGTGCTTCCGTTCTTCCCTTTCCTTTTTCTAGCTTTGGATCCTCGTTTATAGACAATCCAATTATATAGGCTTGCACGTTCCTCTTACCGTGCTCGTACCTCGATTAACTAAGTCGCTAATAGCCTAAAAGTATTACTAAGCGTCCTTAATAGTTTAATTAAAGAGGTAAAGCATTTTAGCTTCTTTAAAGGGTGTCATGGAGCGAGTATAAGTAGTGATAATATATAACGAGGTAAATATTAATAAGCTATATACATAAACTACATAATAAGGTCAAGACGTTGCATAAGGAGAGAAGGTAAGGAAATAGGAAGAAAGGGTATATATTATTAGTTTAGTCCTAACAGAACTTAGCAGAATTTAGTGGACTTTAGCGGAATATAGCAGATTTTAGTAGATTTTAGTAGAATATAGCAAACTGCTGTTAGATTGCCATTAGGTTGTTATCTTGCGGTTAGTCTCTTCTTACTACATTAGTGGAAACAGGTAGATGTGTATAAGGTATTACAGAGGTGTCCCATAATAGTACCCCCCCTTTAAACTCGAGCTTCTGCGAGATGGGGCTGTAGTAGCTCTAGGTAGAGTTTATAGAAGTCTTCTACGGCTTATATAAGTCCTATAGAGTTAACGGGTTTCTATATAGGCTTATTAAAGCCTCTCCATTTCATAAGGTATATATACTGGCGTTTCCGTTTATTATACTTAATATCATTAATTCTTTTAATAAAGTACTCATCCTTACTATCCACTTTAACTAGTAGAGGAGGGTCCTAGATTTATCTAGGCAGGGCATCCAATATAGGGGTAGTAGGGCGGAGGACTAATATATAGAATACGGGATAGATTTTAACCGTATTAGGGAGCTTTAGTTAGTAGGTATAAGGAGAGACAACTTTCTTAACTTTATAAGGGCCAGCGTTCTTCTAATTAAGTTTCTTAGTAAGTTATTTTATGTTTAGATTTTTTATATCTAGCTAGATAAAGTTACTAATTTAATAAGCTAGTACTAGGGTTCAGTTCTTATTTGCCACGGCTTTATAGATAGATTAGGCCTATGTTATTTTGTTAATAAGGAACTCTTATAGTTCTTTTATTTTCTTTATAAATTTATTTGTCTCTACAACTTGTAAAGCCTAATAAGCTAGGCAAGGAATATTACTAAAGGGTTTAAAACCTATTTGCGGATACTAGCCGTAGTTGGCCAGGAATAGAGAGACCTTTATAGTTTCTAAAATAGAGTTATTTGCAGTAAATTTAGCAAATATAAGCCAGTCTATCTAGTTATCCTATAAATACGACGTATATATCCGAATATATTGTTCCATTATAGCATTTATACGTTCCGTTTGACCATCCGTTTCTGGGTAATATACTATAGATAATAATACTTTAATGCGGAGTCGGGTAGTTAGTTCTTTTTAAAATATAGAGACAAACTGTCTGCCTCTATTAAAGATAATCGTTTTGGGAAGTCTGTGGAGTTTCTATACATAATCTAGGAACAGTTAGGTAACGGCAGGCGCTAATATATTAGGGTAGGCGATTAAGTGTTTTATTTTAGATAGTTGGTCTATAACTACCATAATGTTTGTGCAGTCTCTACTTATAGGGAGATTAACAATAAAGTTAATTAAAATGTCCTTCTATCTTTGGTCCGGAATAGGCAGTGGCTTTAGGAAGCTGTTATACGTCTTATACAAAGCCTTAGTTTGTTGGTAGGTATAGCAGCTAGAGACGTACCTTTATATTATATTATATATATTTGGCTAGTAGTATTCTTATTAGAGCAGTTCTAAGATTTTCCCTTAGCCTAGGTAACCGGCTACTGGTAAATTATATGCATATTTAAGGAGCTTAAGCTTAAGTTTGTTATAGTTAGGTATAACTAGATGGTTCTAGTAGTATAAGCAGTCTTCGCGAGCTTCGCATTTACTTAGAGAAATCCTTTTAGAGCGTCTAACGCCGTCTTAAATTAGCTTAAGCGTCTCTTAGATAAACTTATTATTTGGGTATTCGTTAGCTATAATCTATTTTATAGTTTAATTAGTTATTTTAAGGACGTATACCAAGAGATCTTTAGTAGGGGGTTTAAATAGTTTGGGGCGGAGTAGGGTCTAATTATGGTAGAAACGCGCTTCTTCTTAAGCTAGTGCGTCTTATAAATATCGGGTTAAGGTATTAGGTTTCTGGCCTTAAACACCTAGGTAATATATAATAGAGAATTGGAAACGGGACAGATATTCTAACCAGCAGGCCTAATGGTAGCTTAGCTATTTTATAGTTATAAAGTATTATAGGTTCTTATAGTTGCTAAGAACCTTAATTAGAAATCTAGAGCCTTCTAGTTTAGGTTGCTATTATTTAAAATATCTAATAATAGCTAATAGTTCCTTATTATAGATCTTGTAATTACATTTAGCTAAACTTAGTCGTTTTAAAAAGTATACTATAGGGTGCAATACTCCTTCCTTATTATATTAAGACAGAATGCCTTTAGTAATATAATTGGATAAGTCAGCTTCTATAATACTTATTTAGTTTGGATTAAAGTATTAAAGTATAGGTATGGTAGTAAATATAACTTTTAGGTAAGTAAAAGCTTTCTTATATTCTTTATCAAAGATAAAGGCTTTATCCTTTTATATTAAGGCCATAAGGGGTAAAACCAAGATAGAGAAGTTATTAATAAACCGTTAGTAGAAATTAGCGAATCCTATAAAGGCCCTTACATCCTTAACGTTCTTAGGTTCCTGCTAGTTTATAATTACTTTAACTTTCTTAGGGTCTATTTATATGCCGTTTATAGAAATAATATGTCTAAGGTATATAACTTCTATTTATAAAACTCACATTTGTCTATATCTAATTATAGGCCAGCTCCGCGCAAGGCTTATAGGACCAGTTTAATGTATTTTTAGTATTCGGCCAGATTATTGCTGTATATTAAGATATTATTAATATAAGCAGTATAAAAGACGTCCAGATACGGGTATAGGGTATTATTTACAAAGTGTTAAAAAGAACTTGGGGTGTTTGCGAGGCTAAATAGCATTACTAAGTACTTAAATAATCCGTATTGAGTACAAAATGCAGTAAGCTATTTATCTCCTTTTGTGATACGGAGGTAGTTAAATACGTGGATAATATTAAGCTTTATATAGAAGCGAGCCTTACTTAATTAGTTTAGTGTCTCTTAAATTAACGGGATTAAGTATTAGTTCTTAACAGTAACAGCGTTAAGAGCTTAGTAGTACACGTAGAAGCGTAGACCACCGCCAGGTTTCTTAACAAAGATTACTGGCGTAGCTATAGGTAAAGAACTTACTCTAATAAATCCTTTATTTAGATGTTTATCTAAGTACTTCCTTAGTACCTAAAGTTTGTTTTAGGACATTCTGTACAGGGGTCCAAATCTAGGATATTTTCCTTTTTTAATTATAATCTTATAATTATATAGACGGCGTTCCGGTAGCTTATTAGCTTCCTTTTATAAGAATATATCCAGGTATTTATAGTACTCTACTAGTACCTTTGTGGCGGGGTTAGTGTGCTTCTTTAGTACTAAAGCCTTCTTAATATCGGCTATTATAATAGTGAAGATTGTATATTCTGGTTTCTTAGCAAGTCGTGCTAATGGGGTAGCTCTAATTATATAAATATCTAAGGTGTTAAGTGAGCTTAGATTGTTCTTAGTTTCTTATATAGTTTCCTATTTAGTTTCTTATTCGGTTTTAGATTTAATGTTAAATATAGAGTTAGTATTAAATTTAGGTTCGGGTTCTTTAAGTATCTTTTTTATAGTAGAATACTAGTTCTTCTGGTACTTTTGTATATTAAGCTTCTGCTTGGTTTAAGGCAGTACGGTAGTTAGGGTCGGTTTATATAGTTTAATATAACTTCTAGATTCTTAGTAGAATTCAGTAGAATTCTTAGATTAGTGGAATTCGGTAAAATTCTTAGGTTGATAGAATTTAGTGGACTTCTTAGGTATAGGGTGGATATTAGTAGACATTTTATATTTATAGAATTTAGTGGAAATCTTAGACTAGTAGATCCTGGTAGATTTTCCAGATTTTAGTTCGGGGTCTAAGTAGTAAGTTATAAGGCACTTCTACTTATAATAGGAGGCGGTAAATAGAAGCTTAAGGTTATCCCAATTAATGGTTACCTTATATAGCTTTATCTAGGGTTGTTTAAAAATTACTAGGTAACCTAGGGTGGTAATAAAGAGCTTAATTAATTCTTTATAGTTTAGATATCGGAGTCTTAGAAATACTATATAGGTAATATAGCCTAAGACAGTGCGTTTACTATTAAATCTAAATACATTAATATGCCGGTTAAGGGGGATTAAAGTAAAACTATTATTTTACGCAAAAATTTTATTAATAAATCCTATACCACTAGCTTCTGTTTTAATTAGGACCCAAGCGTTAGCCTATTAATTATTCTACCAAAGACGGCAGTTAAAGGTTATGCTATAGTCCTAAAAGTTAGAGTTTATAACATCTAATACATTTAACGAGATCCTAAGGCAGCGCTGTTTTAGAGAGTGACTTAGCTCCAGGACCTTCTTTTTAGAGGAAATTGGGGCGGAGTTCTTATAGCGTATTAGTTATAGCTTTGTCCTTATAAGTAATGTTTATTAAATAACAAGTTAGAACCGGATAATAATTAGGGACGACGACTAAAGGATTAGGGTGGCGAATAACTACTAGCGTTGGCTATTTATAGATCTTTTTAGAAAGGAGTAGAGTAATAGTTAAAGAGGTAGGGGCTGCTTCTATATTTAAAATAAAGGCCTAGCTTAGTACGTCGTTCTTATTTAAAGGACCCTAGTAGGGCGTATCCTAGGGTCACTATATTAATATCCATGGCGTTAGGGTGCTTAGGCTAGGATAATAACTTAGTAAACATTTATAGGGTTATTATATTATATTAAAAAGCAGACTTCGGTATTAGGCGTAGTATATTATTATATTATTTATTAATAACGTTTACGCAGGCGTTAAGGGCTCCTAGTAGGTCTATACTAATTAGGGAGGTCTTTAGTTTAGGGCTTAGAGATTTAATAAGGCTATTAATTAGTATAGAGTTATTCCAGCCTATTTCTTTTATATAACAATTAAATTTGGAGAAGTATACTAGGAAGCTTTTCGTTCCTTAAGCCATATAGTTTATTTTCCTTTAAGCAGTAGCTTGGTAGTTTAGGTTACCATATATAGCTTTAAGAAGTATAACTAGACTTTGTACTAAGTTCGGTTAAAGGGGTTTAATAAGGTTAGCTATATCTCCTTCTAATTAACTCAGGGCGTAGCAGAGTTAGTTAGCTTTAGTTAGATAGCGGTTAGTATTACTAGTTAGTTTATTTTTAAGCTAGCTTAGGAATAATCAAAGTTCTTATTATTTACTAGTAAATATTAGAGGGTCTAATAGTCGTTTAGATTATTACAGTATAGTAGTTAGTTTGGAGTAAATAGTTATTATAGGTTTAGGACTCTCGTCCTGTATATTTATCTCTAGAGATAGTATTCGGTCTTAGGGCCCTAGTGTAGGTATCTTAAGGATACGGATTTTCTCTTAGAGGTCCTTAATTATTTACTAGTATCGTGCTTTTTATTTAGCTTATTATTAAGTTAAAATGGCTTAGTTCTATATAAGGGCGTCTATAAAGGACTTTTATATCTCTGTTAATTGTTCTTAAAGTGCGGATATAATGCCGGTGGCTATTATAGGGGTTTTAGGGTCGTTCTATATTTTAGAGGTGGTATATAGGGTTAACGCAACGTAGTATTATAGAGCGAGCATAAGCGGTAATAATATATAACGAAGTAGATATTAATAAGCTATATATATAAACTACGTAATAAGGTTAAGACTTTGTATAGGGAGAGAAGGTAAGGAAACGGGAAGAAAAGGTATATATTATTAGTTTAGTTACTCGGTCGATACGTATATAGAGCAGAATAGGATTTAAGGAGCGGTCCTAGCAGAACTTGGCAGAATTTGATGGATTCTGGCGGAATATGGCGGAATTTAGTGGATTTTGGCGGAATATGACAGATTGCCGTCTCGCGGTCGGTCTCTTCTTACTGCGTCAGTGGAAATAGGTAGACGTGTATAAGGTGTTACGGAGGTGTCCCGTGACACTGTTTAACTTTTTAAATGTTGTAATAGAGGACCGTAAGTCATTAATTAAGCCAGTTAAGCTATTAGAAGGTTTAAAGTAGGTATATTAATACGCTGGTAACTCCTGGCAGGCATTAATAAGCTTATTATAAAGGAACTTATCTATACGTAAATCTGGGTTAAGACCATACTGGAGGTGTCTTAGTTCTTTAATAAGTAACTATAGGCAATCTAGGGTTAATTTGCCGATGTTTTTGCCTTTACTTATTATAAACCTTAGGGTTATCAAGTTCTATTACCCTAGTATACTACGCCTATACTTAGGTCCCTCGAAGTAATTACGTGTAGCGTTACAGATTTGGTCGAATAAAAAGGTCAGTATGACGTTCTTAAGGTTGGTATAGTAGTGGTTAAGTGCTAAGCCGCGTAATATTATAGAGTAGGCTTTGACCTTAGCTTCTTAGGGTACGTCAGCTCTACTATAGAGGTCGTAAAAGATGGTAAGTTTAAAGTTAAAGTTGTCATCTTCTCCGCTATACTTATTATCTTCCGTGTATATCTTTATAAGGTTTGTCAACTCCTTACTAAAACCCTAAATTTAACTCTGTCCTTTAGGTAGTTCTAGTTATAGGGTTAAGTCAATATAACTAGGCTCCCGTTATAGAGGTAGTATAGGGGTAGGTTAGGGTGTAGTAGTAGGTAGTATTGTAGGTAGAATAGGGTTTATGGGTGGTATTATAAGTAGGGTAGGGTTCGTGGTTAGTAAAATTAAGATTAGGGTTTTAATTATAGATTATAAGGTTAGGTTCTTAATAGTACTAGTAAAGTTATTCTTAAGAAGGTATTTAATTTGTCCTAAATTAAACTCTCCTCTAGTTACCATATGTTCCCTAATCTTAAGCTTAGTCTATTCTATAGGATCTTCTTCTTATAAGGTGTTAAATAGTAATTTAGGGACTATGGCATTCCTATACTTCCTTATCCATATGCTATTGGTCCATAGAAACGTTCGAAGCTTTTAAATGGCGTGTTAGTTACAATCCTTAAAGGTTTATAGTATAAAGTTATTAAAGTCTTCCTTATAGACCTCCTATAGTTCATCGTCCTTAAAGTTATAGGCTTTGTATTTAAGGATCTTAAACTTTATAAACTCATTAATATCTTCTGTGGTAGTTTTATTAGACTATAGATAAATACCTTTAGGCTATTTCTTCTATCCTATATTGACTTGTGCCCTAATATCTAATATGTTAATTCTTGTCTTATAACTCTTGTTAAGTTTAATTTTGGGTTCTAGATAAAAAACGCGTGGTAGACGCGAACCAAGGGCCTATTAGATATGGGTCGGTTCTTTAAATACCTAAAGGCTGTGTATAAAGAATTAAAGGCCTATTAGATAGGGATTAACTTTTTAAGTACACATTAACTAATGCTCCTTAATATAATCTAGGTAGTATAAAATGCGTAATAGACGCGAACCAAGGGCCTATTAAAAGGGGTCGGTTCCTTAAATATCTAAAGGCTGTATATAAAAAGTTAAGGGCCTATTAGATAGGGGTTAACTTTTTAAATACATGTTAACTAATACTCCTTAGCAAACGAGATCGGTAGAGGCCTTTAATAGGAACTGATCGAGCTCGTCTCTCTTTATAGATAATATATCTCCTAATCTATAATTACTAATCAGTATCTATATCACTTCCGGTAATACGTATTGCTATTGCAATAGTATAGGGTAGTAACTGATTTTACTTAATGCTTATTAATTCTCCTATTCTATAGGTGGAATTTAGTGGGTTTCCTAAGCTCGCTTAGCTTACGTAATCACATGCAACTACGTTGCGAAACCTTGTTTAGATATCCCCCTTATACCTTTAAGAGCTTTAGAGGGGAAGGATATAGTATATAGCAATAGTCTACAAGAGATAGCATATAGGGGATAGCTAAGATATAGGAAACAATAAGACATAGTAATTAATTAGCAAGGCCTAGCTAGGACGTAGTAAACCCTAGCTTTAAATAAGCTAGATAAGGAAGCAGTAGTTCCTAAAGAGTTTAAATATCCAAAAAGGACAGGACGTAGCCATAGGCCCATAGGGCCGCTACTACAGACAGGCATAGCAAATTAGGGGTTTTTATCCTACTAAGGTAGCTTATAGGTTTTTTCCTCCCCTAACTGCAGGGTTTTCTTTTTGTAAATTATAAGTTTTCCCTGTATAATAGAGTAGTCTGCGTGGGCCAAGATAGGATCCGTATCAGACGTTAATTAAAGAGTTATTATTATTATAAATTAAGTGAAATAAAGAAGCACTTATAGTATAGGATCGCCGAGGACTAAAGTTAAAAGCCTAGGACGTGTTAATCCTTATAGACCCCGACGTGTTAAGGGATAATAAAGACGGTATCTACATCTGACCTTCCTAGACTCTGCGCGCGAATGCATAAATATTTCGCATTATAATTTCCACCTAATTGCTTGATCCAGATAGGATCCGTCTAGGGTAAGCAAAAATCCAATTAAACCTTATCGATACGATAAGCGAGATTATATTATATCATATTATATTAATCGATTTTTTTAATCCACTACCAAATAAGCGAGTAATTATAGCTAAATATTAACTACTAACGTCCTTAGCTTCTCTATTAATTAGATATCTCTTTTCTACCCTCTCTATTTATACTTCTTCTTATATAAGATATTATAAAATAAAATAAAAGTGGTAAAAAGAGAGGAGACTAAATTTAGTAACTTTTATCTATTTTATATTATCCTCTAGTTCTATAATCTGATCCTTACCCTCTAGTGCTCCCACTACCACTGCTATAGGCTGAGAATTTTTATTATACAACGAATATTAAGCTCTATAATCCCGCCACTTATAATTTCTATAGCACCCACTATAAAACCCTAGAAGACTCTAATACTTAGTAAAGGGGCGAGGGCCTACTAGACGACGTGGAGTTACTATATAAGCCTTATATAGCTAATATTAATTATCTCTCTACCTCGTACGAGTAATATAGGTTACTTATAATTATATTTAGAAATCTACGGCTCTAAATTAGAACCGTATTTATATATAAGGGCCTCCTTATCTATACTTGCTTCTCTAATACCCCCCTCTACCCAAGCCTTTATATTAATTGCCGGTAAAGCTTCTAACCTTTTTTGCTCATCCTAAGAGTAGTTAATTATATAGGTATATTATATAGAGAGGAGAGTTACTTATAGTATAGCAATGTTACCGGAGAATCTCTTATATAGTAGGACGGGAAGTATACTAGATAATTATATTACTCGATTTCTAATAAAGGACGATATTAGTGGGATTTAAACTTATAATCTATTAAGTTTAAAGTTAGTATATATTTATATACGCTACCTATGCGCCTTTAATAGTTACCTTTGCCTAAAATTATTTTATTTATATGCCCTATACTCCTACCCCTTAGCGTTGTATAATATATCTCTTATATACCCTCCCTTGTATAACTACTATATTTCTTTTATTTCTCCTTTTATCTAAAATCTAGCTATTCTCTTCTAAAATTTTACTTCTATAAGCTCGGACCCTCGGAACTCAGTCGCCTCCCAAACTTGGTCGCCTTACCGAAATCAAGTCATCAATTTCCACACCCAATTAATCCACTACTTTTTATTTAATAAAGTTCAAATTAAGAATATAGTATAAGAAGCTCTTATTAAATGCAAAAATAAAGGATATTGATTTATCTAAGAAGTTATACAGGCTTATAATGTTCTAGATTCAATTTTAGGCGATTAATTACATAGGTAGTTTCTATAGTAAATTATATATTATTATTCATTGCTTAACGTCCAATTCGGATCCCTATTGGGCCTACGCGGACTACTCCTTATATACATATAGGGAGAAAACTCTTTTGAGAAAACCCCATAATCCGTCTCCCCGCCTTTTAGGACTTGTCTACAAGGCGCCTACAAGTTACCTATAGTGCTCTACTACCTTACTTTTTAACCTCCTTGGGAACCACTGCTGCTATAACAAGCCTACGGACGCGCTAGTATCGCAAACTTTGCTCTACTACTATAGAGTCATTAGGGAGCGCCTATTGCTCGCCCCTTTACCTTCTATTACTATTTCCTTTGTAACCTAAAACTGGTCTAGCATATTTTGGCTAATAAGCTACTAGGTAACCGCCTTAAGACCTTTTTATATTAAGAGTAGTGTGTTATAGTTCTCTGTGCTAGCTACTAAAAGCATAGCTTCTTAGTTGGTATATAGGGGGTATAATAGTATTACGTGTTTTAGTATCTGTCTTAGCCAGCCACATTCGCATCTTAGACTGCCTACTAGGACACTTACCCAGTAGAGCCAATCTTTTAGTCCTATTATCCCTATTCTTAAGAGTATTACTATTATATTTTCTGCCTTTATTAGGCCTTTTTAGAGCTCTTAAGTATTTACCCCCTATAGCATTAACCATGCCATAGCTTGGGTTTCTCTTGCCTAAGTCAGCCTCTATACCTTTAACTCCTATACGCCTCTCCAGCGTTAGTCCAACTAGTATTATATTACAGAAGATAGTTTCCTAGTGTTCTTTTATACTCTACTTTAGCTCCTTTCTCTTTCTTACTATTATCTTTACTAGCCTCTTGCGCGTCTCCCTTCCTTTTCTATATAGGCCTAGGCCCTAATATAGTACTATTCTTCTTCTGCTTTCTTTACCTATTTCTCCAATATCTCTTCCCTACTTTAGGGTTGTTGGTTTATTCTCTTATAAGGTGCCCTAGGGTCCCTCTATAGTTTATTTAGGCGTGTCTTAATATACTTTATAATATTAGAGTTGCGTTTACTTTACGCCCTTTACATTATAGCGGCTTCAATATATAGTTATAGGGGGGGAATATTGGCTTCCTTTTTAAGCGGTGCTATAGCCGTTCGCTTATACCCGCCTGTTATACTCCAGAGGCAGGCTATTTAGACCTTTTAGAGTAGTTTAAGGAGTAATTTAGGGGGGCCCTTCTTAGTTTCTCTAATGGCCCAAACACTAGATCTATATGTTATAGTTAGCCGGATAACTGCTGTATATAGTAGGCGTAACCTCTAGAAGTATAGACCCTATATAGAATTAACAATCCTAGATAATATAATATACTATACTTAGCCCTTATAGGCCGCTTATACCGTATATACGCTCTACTAGAGCTTACTATCTACCTATACTCCTAATACCCTTAGGCCTTAAACTAGTTAACCCCTAAAGCCTTAGATATAGATTATATGCTAAAAATCTACAGATTAGTTATATTTTCTTATAAAATAGATTAGCTAGTATTTCTCTAGTAAGAATTGGACTCTATATTATCTTACCCATTCTATATAGGTATTATAGGCTTTCTCTAGTGTTCTACAGTTCTCTGTGGCTATTAGCCTATATATAATTAGGTTTATATTATTAACAAAGCCTATCCCCTAGGTTGCCCCTTCCTTAAAGGTATTAAGTAAGTTGCTTACAAAGAAAAGGAAGAGTATAGGCAAAAGAGGTAATCCTTATAGTATACCTATTATAACTGTAATAGGGGGGCTCTAGTATCCACTAAAGACTAGTAATATTTCTTTCTAGCCTATAAACCCTTAAATAAATTATATAATCTATTCTAGGAAGCCCTTTACCCTAAGAATATATAGGAGGCGCTTATAGGGTATATTATTATAGGCGCCACTAATATCTAGGCTAAGCATTAATACTACAAAGTCCTTGCGCATAGCCTATGCAGTTTTAATAGTAGCAATGAGTAGTATAAGTGCTAATAGTGTTAAGCGATTCTTTCTTGCCCCTATTTAGCTTTATAGTAGTAGGGCGTGTTCCTCTGCCATATCTACTATATAGTCTGCTATAACCTTTTCTAAGATCTTGCTTAGGGTATTTTCTAAGGCAATAGGGCAGTAGCTTCTTAGGATTAAGTAGTCTACTTTACCTTCTTTTTATAAGATAACCGTTATCATAGATCTTCCAAGTCGCGGGTAGTAGCCTATTATAAAGTATACTCTAGCTATATCTGCAAGCTAAGGTGCTATAAATGGACCATAGGTCTTTAAGGCTTTATTTAGGATCCTATCTGGTCCTAGTACTATATTATTTAAGAGGCGACTAATAGTTCTAGCCATTTCTTTGGTTGTTATGTCGCTATTAACCCTTAGGCAAGTCACTGGTATTTCGCTGGTAATATTACTAAGGTCTACTAGAGCCGGTTAGGGGGAAAATCTTTCTATAAGGATCTTCGCCTTTTTATTATTGTTGCTTATAGCCTATAGTTCGCCTGCTCTTTATAGAGGTAGTAGGTATAGGTCTTTTACTAAATATCCCGCCTTTTTCTTTACCCATCTTGCTATAGTCCAAAGGCCCTTATTATAGGGGATACTTAGGTTAGTAGTGTGTTTATTTATAAACTATCTCTAGTTATTTCTTGCTTCTTTTTTTAGGGTATTCTTTAGCTGGTTTTTTGTGTCTTTATATTATCTCTTGTCTTTAGGGTTATAGCTGCTTGTATATTTCCTTCTTGCTTATTATTGGCTAGCTACAAGAACCGCGTATTATACGGACCATATATATCGCGCATAGGGGCCCGGTTTTAAGACCGGGCAATACTTTTTTAGCCTATTTTTAATTGCTACCTAGATCCTTTCTAGTCTTCGGTTAATTTCCTTAGGGGTGGCTAATAAGCCTTACTTATTTAGTATTAGGTGGATTTCTTCTAGGTCTTAAAGTTGTTATTTAACTATATTAAGGAAACTGTCTGTCTTAAGCTTCCTTATTACGTATCTTTTACTATTTAGTTACACCTTAATATCCAAATCTAGCTATATCTGGATGGGGATATGGTCTAAAGTAAGTACCTATTCTTCTTTAGGGATGCACCTTTTAAGTCTCTGGTATAGGCCATTATCCATAAATATAAGGTTAATTATACTTCTAACAGTGCCTTATTACCACATAATTACTCCTGGGGGAGTGGCTAGCTTAAGGCCCCAGATATCTATAGCTCTTAATAGGCACTCTACCTATTATTTAGCAGCGACATGGATACCCCCCTACTATAGGTAGTAGAGGTTTATATCTCCTAATAGGATAGACTCTATACCTTTGGTTTTCAGTAAGCTTATTACTAATATAATATTCTCTGTTTATAGGACCCCTTTAACCCTAGGGTTATATACATTAATAATTTATACCGGTCCCCTATATATCTGGATTATTATAACCGCAATATTTAGGTTAACTGCTTGCTATAACTATAAGGACAGGCTAATAGCCTTACTAATTATAAAGCACACATATATAGCTGCTTTTGGTTTGTATAGGAGCTAGAATCCTTAGGGGCAGTATATTAATTATATATAGGTATTATAATACAGCTCTTATATAGTAAGGATATAGTGTTTCTCTAGGTCTAGACTATCTAGTAGGGGCCTTATAAGGCGGTGGTTTATATTGCCGCAGTTATACTATATAATAGATAGGTGGCGGACCCCTAGTAAGGGTTATTTAACTCTCCTTTATTCTTCGCTTCCTCTATTTCTACTTTCTTTAGAATTTTTAGAACTTCTATCTCTTATATCTACACCCTAGTTGCTACTTATTTTATATAGGGCTTTCTATTCCTATATCTTATGTTCCTACTAGCGCTTCTATATCTAAATCTATTATTGTCTCTAGTTCTTCCCCTAGTCTTACTAGTCGGCTTTATACCCTTTATAGGTTAGCTATAAATGTTAAATTTACTATGTTTAGTCTAATTCTTAATTATCCTGGTCTTAAGCTTGCTGTAGCTGTCTATAGGGGTCTTTCTATAGGGCGTCCTCTTTTTTATATCCCCTATAACCCTTATGTCCCTATTTAGTCTAGTAATATCACGCGGCGTCGCTTCTAGCCTATTAAGGCTTAGGATAGCTAGCCTAGCCCCCTAGTATTAAAGATAGGGAACGCTAGAAAGGCACCTATATCCCCCTAGCTTATTACCTATTATTTCTATTTATATAACCTAGTATGTAGTTGTTCCCGTAGCTATTAAGCCCTTACCTTCCATCTCCTGTATTTAATATAGTTTACTCTCTCCTACGCCTTATATATACTTCGGTAACAGTTTACGCATTTTATTTAGTCTTAATTTAAGCAGTATCTTGTATTATAGGGGCCTGTATAGTGGCCATAGCATATCTATGCTGCGTATATGGATTGGGTGTGTCCCTATTATATATAGCGATAGTATTGTTCTAGGTATAGTTTATGGTTATAGAGCCTTATATTATATATAAGGCCATTTATAATTATTTCTTTTTAGATAAGAAGTTTTTGTATTCCTAGTATATATGTGCTAATAATAAGGGAGCTATGTATTTAACTAGTATCTTCCTAGTAAGTCTCTAGCGACTCTTATATCCTCTTATTATTCTTATTATATACTTAGATTGCATTTTCCTATTAAAGCTATTAGATTTACGTAATCTTAAATCCCAGTATAAGGTGTTCTATATGTTTTACTATCTCCTATATAGTTGCTGTATTGTTTGCCTAGCGTCCCTTTTCTACCCTAAGGCTTATAGGAACCGCTAGGACTTCGACTAGGTAGTCTTTATAGAGTACTTTTATGCTAATATATTCTTCTAGCCTGTCCCCTACCTTTACGGCTCGTTCCTTTGCCTATTAGTCCTTTAGGGTAACTCTAATGTCTCCACTCCTTAGGTATCGGACTATAATAGTGTTATAAACTTTCTTATAAATCTCTATAAGGACTTCTGTTTCTAATTATCCCCTAAGCCCCTCTGCTTTTTCTATATTTGGTTATATTATAATTATATACCCGGTTGTTGTCTTAAGGGGGTTGGGTTCCCTATACTATAAAAGCGCAGCTATAGCGGCCTAGGTACGGTTTGCCGGTAAAAAGGAGTTTTATTTATTTTTAATTTTACTTGGCTATTAGAGGATTTAATTAAGGGATTACTAGAGGGGCGCCTAAGGGATACTAAACTAGCAGAGCCATTCTGCTAGCTATATTAGTTTATTATAGCTAACAGTTACTTCCCTATAATTGCGGATACTAGACGCGTCTAATAGGCTTTATATTTTGTCAGATACCTTCTTAATAAAGGTATTTCCGCTTTGTAGTGTGGTATTCGCCCGTTTTTATTATGGAGGGCCATTGCTAGGCGTGGTTCTGGCGGTCGCGCGCGAGTATAACCCACCATCGTTTGATGTATACCTCCCCTGCGATGCAGGCATCTTAGGGGGATTCTCTGGGTGTTTTTTAGGGTTCTTTTTGGTTGGTTTTGGTCTTTTTAGGCCGGGTGTAGCAAGAGCTCCAGGACGAGATTCTTCCAGTAACATATCTTTAGTAAATTATATACTAATATTAATAACAATTAATCTCTACTTAAGAAATGTTGCTTATAGATAAGACCCTTAAATAAAACTTATAAGGATTTACTCCCCTATACACGCGTTTATAAGATATAGCTACTTAAATTCTTTACTAAAATAATAATAATAGGCCAATAGATAAATTAGAGGTATATAGGTTCTTAAATTATAATTTATATATTAAATTCTTATATAGCTGACTAATAGAGATTATATAAGCTAAAAGTATATATTATAGACTAAATTTAGGCGTTTTATAATTATATTTAGAGCTAGAAAAAAATATAGATAAACGCAGTATTATATTAAGGGCCTGTATTAATATAATTATCATTAAAGCCTAGATAAAGTAGGTAACCCCTATATGGTTGCTATAAAATTATAAATAGGCATATATTATAGAGATTATCTCTATAACTAGTTATACAATTTAATCAATTATTATTTTCAATAGAAAAAAGCCTTAAACTACCTAGTTCTAATATAATAAAGCTTCTAATTAATTTATATAACTTCTAAGAATAGCTAAAAAGAAAATTAAATATATTTATATAGTTTGCTACTATTTTCCGACCTAAAATATAGCTATTTAGTAATAAAACCTAATTATTACTACTTAATAGGCATATAAGCCACTATATATATACGTAGTTATAGATATATAGGTAGAAGAATATCTATTTTATCTATTTATACTCCCTATATAACCTATATACTCCAGTTACTAAATCTATTATACTTTTTGCTAATTTAAAAAAGGTGTTAAAATTAAGTTATCGGCTCTTACCTTTATTAACAATATAGCCTATATTATAAAGCTTCATTTTATATAATATCACTATTAGATATATAAGGATTGCCTTAATATTAAAATAATTAAATTTAAGTAGAAGGCCTTTAGTATTTACCCTTAAAACCTTTATAAATACCGCTAATTATAATAAGCTAAAATAAGACTTTAAGTAAGTTCTAAAGGCAAAATAAGTTTTATATGGCAATACTAATACCCCCTTTACAATAAAATACATATAGTATATATATAAAATAATTTAAAGCCCTAAAATATAGTGTACACTTAGAGGTACTTTTAAAAGACGTAAGTAAGTAATTTAATTAAGTCCCTATACAAAATAATAATTATTCATTGCTTAACGTCCAATTCGGATCCCTATTAGGCCCACGCGGACTACTCCTTATTTACATATAGGGAGAAAACTCTATTTGAGAAAATGAGAAAACCCTATAATCTATCTCCCTACCTTTTGGGACTTGTATATAGGGTGCCTACGAGTTACCTATAGTGCTCTACTACCTTACTTTATAACCTCCTTAGGAACTACTGCTACCGTAATAAGCCTACAGATGCGCTAGTATCGCAAACTTAACTCTACTACTGTAGAGTTATTAAGGGGCGCCTAGTACTTGCCCCTTTGCCTTCTATTACTATTTCCTTTATAACCTGGAACTGGTCTAGTACATTTTAGCTAATAAGCCACTAGGTAACCGCCTTAAGACCTTTTTATATTAAAAGTAGTGTATTATAGTTCTCTATACCAGCTACTAAGAGTATTGCTTCTTAATTAATGCGTAGGGGGTATAACAGTATTATATATTTTAGTGTCTATCTTGGCCAGCTATATTTGCATCTTAGGCTACCTACTAGGACACCCACCCAGTAGAGCCAATCTTTTAGTCCTATTATTTCTGTTCTTAAGAGTGTTGCTATTATGTTTTCCGCCTTTGTTAGGCCTTCTTAGAGCCCTTAGGTGTTTACCCCCTATAGTATTAACTATGCTACGGCTTAGGTTCCTCTTGCCTAAGATAGTCTCTATACCTTTAACTCCTATATACCTCTCTAGTATTGGTCCAACTAGTATTGTATTACGGTAAATAGTTTTCCGGTACTCTTTTATGCTCTACTTTAACTCCTTTCTTTTTCTTACTATTATCTTTGCTAATCTCTTATGCGTCTCCCTTCCTCCTTTATGTGGGCCTGGGCCCTAATACGGCACTATTCTTCTTCTACTTTCTTTACCTGTTTCTCTAATATATCTTCCCTACTTTAGGGTTGTTGGTTTGTTCTCCTATGGGGCACCCTAGGGTTACTCCATAGTTTATTTAGGCGTATCTTAATATACTTTATAATATTAGAGTTACGCTCCCTTTACACCCTTTGCATTACAGCGGCTTTAATATATAATTATAGGGGGGGGATATTAGCTTCCTTCTTAAGCAGTGCTGTGGCTGTTTACTTATATTTGCCTATTATGCTCCGGAGACAAGCTGTTTGGACCTTTTAGAGTAGTTTAAGGAGTAATTTAGGGGGGCCTTTCTTGGATTCTCCTATAGCCTAAATACTGGATCTATATATTATGGTTGGCCGGACAACTGCTGTATATAGTAGGCGTGACCTTTGGAAGCATGGACCCTATATAGAATTAACAATCCTGGACATTGTGATGTACTATACTTGGCCCTTATAGGCCGCTTATAACGCATATACGCTCTACTAGAGCTTGCTATCTACCTATACTTCTAATACCCTTAGGCCTTAAACTGGTTAACCCCTAAAGCCTTAAATATAAATTGCATGCTAGAGATCTGCAGATTAGTTGCGTTTTCTTATAAAGTGGATTAGCTAGTATTTCTCTAGTAAGAATTGGACTTTATATTATCTTGCCCATTCTATATAGGTGTTATAGGCTTTCTCTAGTGTTCTGCAATTCTCTACGGCTGTTAGGCCGTATGTAATTAGGTTTATGTTGTTAATAAAGCCTATCCCTTAGGTTGCCCCTTCCTTAAAGGAGTTAAGTAGGTTGCTTATAAAGAAAAGGAAGAGTATAGGCAAGAGGGGTGATCCTTATGGTATTCCTGTTATAACTATAATGGGGGGGCTCTGGTATCCGCTAAAGACTAGTAATATTTCTTTCTGGCCTATAAACCCTTAAATAAATTGTATAATCTATTCTAGAAGGCCCTTTGCCCTAAGGATGTATAGGAGGCGCTCATAGGGTATATTATTATAGGCACTACTAATATCTAAGCTAAGCATTGATACTATAAAGTCCCTTTGCATCACCTATGTAGACTTAATGGTGGTAGCAAGTAGCGTAAGTACTAATAGTGTTAAGCGGTCCTTTCTTGCCCCTATTTAACTTTATAGTAATAGGGCGTGTTCCTTAGCTATATCTGCTATATGGTCCGCTATTACCCTTTCTAAGATTTTACTAAGGGTGTTTTCTAAGGTAATAGGGCGGTAGCTTTCTAGGATTAAGTAATTTGCTTTGCCTTCTTTTTATAGGATAACCGTTATTATAGATCTTCTAAGTTGTAGGTAGTAGCCTATAGTAAAGTATGCTTTGGCTATATCTACAAGCTAAGGTGCTATAAGTGGTCTATAGGTTTTTAAGGCCTTATTTAGAATTCCATCTGGTCCTAGTGCTGTATTATTTAAAAGACGGCTAATAGTTCTAGCCATTTTCTCTATTATTATGTTGCTGTTAACCCGCAGGCAAGTCACTAGTGTTTTACCTATAATATTACTAAGGTCTGCTGGAGCCGGTTAGGGGAAGAACCTTTCTATAAGGATCTTTACCTTCTTATTATTATTGTTAGTGGCCTATATTTCCCCTACTCTTTATAGGGGTAGTAGGTGTAGGTCTTCTACTAGGCGCCCTACCTTTTTCTTTAACTATTTTGCTATGGCCTAAAGGCCCTTATTATAGGGGAGGCTTAGGTTAGAAGTGTGCTTATTTATAAACCGTCTCTAGTTATTCCTTGCTTCTTTTTTTAGGGTATTCTTTAACTAGTTTCTTATGTCTTTATATTATCTCTTATCTTTAGGGTTGTGGCTGCTTATGTATTTCCTTCTTGCTTATTATTGGCTAGTAATAAGAACCGCGCATTATACAGACCACGCGTATTACGTATAGGGGCCTGGTTTTAAGACCGGGCAGTACCCTTTTAGCCTATTTTTAATTGCTGCCTAGATCCTTTCTAGTCTTTAGTTAATTTCCTTAGGGGTAGCTAATAAGCCTCGCTTGTTTGGTATTAGGTGGATTTCTTCTAGGTCTTGAAGTTATTGTTTAACTGTACTAAGGAAACTGTCTATCTTAAGCTTCCTTATTGCGTATCTTTTACTATTTAGTTGCGCCTTAATATCTAGATCTAGTTGTATTTAGATAGGGATATGGTTTAAGGCAAGTGCCTATTTTTCTTTAGGGTTGCACCTTTTAAGTCTCTAGTATAGGCCTTCGTCCATAAATATAAGGTTAATTATACTTCTAGCGGTGCCTTATTGCCATATAATTGCTCCTAGGGGGGTAGCTAGCTTAAAGCCCCAGATATCTATAGCTCTTAGTAGGCACTCTACCTATTAGTTAGCAGCAACATGGATACCTCCCTACTATAGGTAGTAGAGGTTTATGTCTCCTAATAAAATAGACTCTGTGCCTTTAGTTTCCAGTAAGCTTATTACCAATATAATATTCTCTGTTTATGGGACGCCTTTAACCCTAGGGTTATACACATTAATAATTTATACCGGTCCCCTATATGTCTAGATTGTTATAACTGCAATATCTAGGTTAATTGCCTGCTATAACTATAAGGACAGGCTAATAGCCTTGCTGATTATAAAGCACACGCGTATAGCTGCTTTTGGTTTATACAGGAGCTGGAATTCTTAGGGGCAGTATGTTAATTATATATAGGTATTATAATACGGCTCTTATATAGCAAGGATATAGTATTTCTCTAAGTCTAGACTGTCTAGTAGGGGCCTTACAAGACGGTGGTTTGTATTGCCGCAGTTATACTATATAATGGATAGGTGGCGGACCCCTAGTAAGGGTCCTTTATCTTTCCTTTATTCCTTACTTCTTCTATTTCCACTTTCTCTAGGATATTTAGAACTTCTATCTCTTATATCTATACCCTAGTTGCTACTTATTTTATATAGAGCTTTCTATTTCCATATCTTGTATTTCTACTAGCGCTTCTATATCTAAATCTGTTATTGTCTCTGGTTCTTCCCCTAATCTTACTAGTTAGCTGTGTGCCCTTTATAGGTTAGCTGCAAATATTATATTTACCGCGTTAAGTCTAATTCTTAATTATCCTGGTCTTAAGCTTGCTATAGATGTCTATAGGGGTCTTCCTATAGGGCGTCCTCTTCCTTATATACCCTATAACCCTTGTGTCCCCTATAACCCTTATGTCCCTATTTGGTCTAGTAATATTACGCGGCGCCGCTTCTGGCCCGTTAAGGCTTAGGATGGCTGGCCTAGCCCCCTATTACTAAAGGTAGGAAATGCTAGAAAGGCACCTACGTCCCCCTAGCTTATCGCCTGTTGTTTCTATTTATATAACCTAGCATACAGTTATTTCCGTAGCTGTTAAGCCCTTGCCTTCCGTCTTCTATATTTAATATAGTCTTCTCTCTCCTACGCCTTGTGTATGCTTTGGTGGCAGTTTACATATTTTGTTTAGTCTTAGTTTAAGCAGTGTCTTATATTATAGGGGCCTATATAGTAGCCGCAGCACACCTGTGCTATGTATGTGGTTTAGGTGTGTCCCTATGTCACAGAACCCAACCGCAGGGGCCTCCATAGGAAAACCCCATGCTCTTGCGTACACCTCGCGTACAGCTTATATTAGCTACGCGAGGGTATATCACCTTCTTACGCCCTCGACCCTTACGATCGATTGCGTAACGTCTTATAGACTCCCCAAATACATACGCTTTATAGCCATTATCCACGTTCCATGACATTACGTTACGCCTTTTTCTTCACTAACGCTTAGCCTACGACCAATTCTACATCTCTATAATACCACAGACGCTGCTAGAAGTAGCGTGTCTATGAGTTACCTTACTTTGTACTCCTAAAGAATTAATAATAGTAAGATAAAATTCCTTACTAGCTACTATGTTAAACTTAAAGAACAATCTAATACCTATATTAAAACCACGACACTAATTAGTCCTAGGAGGATTTAATTTATTAACCCTAGCCTTAACCCCTAAAGGGAAGCCTAGTGGCTTAAAAGACTATAATAACTATAAGGGGGATATTAACAATATCTTATCCTTTATTAACTATATAACCATGGATAAACAAGCCGAAGGGCTACTACCCATTAAGATCAAGATATAAGACGCCGAGATATTTGTAAAAATAGTAGCACAAGAACCTAACAAATACTACTGCTTTCTATAGAACTACTATCTAAAGCTTATATAAGCTGAGATGCGTGCTACCTAAGATTATAATATCATCTAAGACCTATAAGCTTGTAAGGCGCTCGCTAACAATATATACTAAGAGATTAAAGATAACCTCTACGCGTCTAAACACAACATCCAATGATTAAAGAAGGCTAAGATTATACTTATTGCTACGGTTACTAAAAGAGAGGGTATAATTAAATACCTACAATCTTAGCTTAATAAGTACATTTATAACAATACCAAACACCTCTTTACTATATATAACGCTACCTAAGTCTCTACGCCTCTGGCAACCTTACCTACTTAACGCTTAACAGAAGGTTAGCGCTAAGTAGCTTTACCTAACAGGAACCCCTACTATAGTAGCGGCAATAATAAAAGCCACAACAATTAAACCTAAACTACTACTATAGGGTCCAATACACGCTACCCTAATCCCCTAATCTTTAAGGGTAACCGCAAGAAATATAGCTACTGGAAGATATAAACCCACAAGAAACTGGCCTAGAGCGCCTACCTTTTCCCCATAGAAGATACTAAGATTGGCTACATTATTAGACAAATAAAGGGCATCCCATTTAATAGGCTTTTCGCTTAATAGGAGACTAGCAGTCCCTAAAAGTAGTAGTCCCACTAGGAAGTCCTTAATAACCTTAACTAAATATACCGCAACTATAACCTAGTGGCCACTAGTTAAGCTAAACTATATGCCCTAAAGATAAGTCCTACTAAATTATTTAATAAGTTCTATATTAAATTCTAGGAATACACTGGAGTTCTTACCTAAGATAACGCTAAAAACCAAGAAGATCTCCTTAAAAAAGTCACTTATTGCCTTAGTTACGTAGCTGCTAGCCACAACTATAATAACATTTATAATATAGTAGCAGCCCTATAGAAGATTAAATAACGGCTAAACTAAATTACTACTATAAACCCCTACCTAAAGACCTCCCTATAGAAGCCCTCCGGACTTACTAAACCACTAATACCTACTACCTTAAGTAACACTACTAGTCCTAATATCGACCTCTCTATACTAGCCTTCCTGAAGAAGCTACTAGATAAAGAGTATAAGCTACTTTAGAAGCTAAGGCGTTGCTATAGATACCATTAAAAAGGCTATTATAGCTATAGCCCAAACTGCCTAATAGCTAGGTTTAGCAGCCGCCGTTAAACACCTAACCCTATGCCCTAGACACTAAATACGTTACTATGCGCCACTACCGCACAAGACGAAGATGCAGTAATAATAGTAGAATTAGACACGGAAGCGGAAAATATAAAGTCCCAGCCCTAAGTTATAGGTTAGGACACTCCGACAATAGAGGGATCTATATATTAGCTTACTTAATAGATAGCTTAGTAAGAATAAAAGGATAGAAGTAAATAGTCTTACCTATAGAGGGAACTACTACTAAGAAACAATATAAAACCTATTCTATAATTAACTATAGAGCTACTAATAAATTTATAGATACCTAATTTATACGTACTTATAACCTATTTACCTTACCCCTCGCTAAAGCCCGCGCCCTATAACTCGCTAACAGTAGTTATACTGCACAAAAGATTACCTATATGGTATAACTCTACCTAAATATAAATGGACACCAGGAGGAGCTCTAGGCCTATATTACACCACTTATAAACTACCCTATTATCCTTAGAATAAACTGGCTTAAATAACACAACCCCGCCATTAACTGGTAAAAAAGAGAAGTAACCTTTAACTCTAAATACTGCAGAGAGACTTGCCTAGGGCATAGCCTAGCCGCCTCTATCTACTCCCTAGGATATCAACCTAGGGAAACCCTTATTACCCCACCTATAACTAACTGCCACTATATAAGCGCCGCGGCCTTCTACCGCATAGCATATAAAAAAGGCTAGACCGTTACCGCAGCCTTTTAATCACAACTATATAAGCTTAATAAAGATTAGGACCACGTCCTCTATAGTAACAGAATAGACATAGTTAACCTCCTAGAAAATAATACCCCTATAGAACTCTACGGACTTTCACCCTTAGACTTTAAGAAGTTTATAAAGCTTAAAAAAGGACTTACTAATAAGGAACTCTACAAGCTCCTCCCTAAGAGATACCATGACTTTATTAACGTATGCTTATAAAAGAGCGCAGATATACTCCCCCCACATTAACCTAATAACTATGCTATTAATATTAAACAAGGAAAAACGCTGTCCTATAAGAGACCCTACTTAATGTTAAAAGACGAACTCCTAGTTATTAAAAAGTATATTAACGAGCACCTTGATAAAGGGTTTATTTATCCTAGCATATCCCTAGCAGCCGCCCCTATCCTCCTTACTAAAAAGCCAGGAGGAGGTATTTAATTCTGTATTAACTATAGAGGACTTAACACTATTACGATTAAGAACTAATACCTTATACCACTTATACGCAAGACCCTTAAACGGCTTAGCCAAGCCAAAATCTATACTAAACTTAATATTATCGCCGCCTTTAACTATCTCTGAATACGGGAAGGTAACGAATGGAAAACCGCATTCACATCGCGCTTTAGCCAATTTAAATATACCATTATGCCTTTTGGCGTATACAACGGCCCAGGCAGCTTCTAAAGCTATATTAATAATACCTTATAGGATTACCTTAACGACTTCTACTCCGCGTACCTGGACAATATACTTATTTACAGCGATAACCCTTTTAAGTATACTAAGCACGTTTAAAAGGTCCTACAGCGCCTTAGAGATATAGGACTTTATATTAATTTAAAGAAGTACGAATTCTTAGTCACAGAAGTAAAATACTTTAGACTAATTATTACTACTAAGGGTGTCTGTATAGACCCTAAAAAAGTATATATAATCACTAGATAGTAAACCCCTACCTACATTAAGGACGTATAAGCCTTTCTTAGTTTCGCCAACTTCTATTAAAAATTTATATACAACTTCTTAGGTGTTATAGCACCACTTATAGCAATAATGCGAACAAAGGGCCTTTTTGTAAAAGGAAGAAAAACATATCTACGTTTTATCTGGACGCCTAAATATAAAAAGGCGTTTCAAGACCTAAAAGATGCGTTTACCAAAGCACCTATCCTAGCTTACTTTATACTAGGACAACAACTCTACCTTAAGACTAACTCCTTAGACTATATTAACGCGGGCGTCCTTTCCTAGATAGGTGATAACAGTTTCCTCTACCTAGTCGCATTCTACTTGTCTAAGCTTACACTATAAGAATATAACTACAAGATCTATAATAAGGAACTCCTTATAATTATACAAGCGTTTAAGGAATTCTAACTAGAACTCTCCTTAGTAGAACCTAACCAGCTAACTAAGGTCCTTATGGATCATCGCAACCTTAAGTACTTTATAACTATAAAATAACTAAACCAATGCTAAGCACGTTAGAACGAGTTCCTCTCTAATTTTAACTTTAAAATTATATATAGGCTAGGAGTATAAGGTACTAAGCCTAATAGCCTAACACGCTATTCGTAAGATTTTCCTTAGTTAGAAGATAACCCTTATAATTAATTCCAACAACAAATAATCCTAAAAGCACAAAACTTAGCCCTAGGTATACTACCCAAGACAGAACCAACCGCCCCTTAGCTTTATACCATAGAACTAGAGTTACCCCCTAAAATTAACAAACTTATTACCACAGCATATAACACCCCTGTTAATCCATTACTGCATTAACTAATTGCCGTAAAGATTGCCGGCACCCATACACTGCCTACCAACCTCCAAAGCTTAGGCCAGATTGATATAATAGCCTTAAAAGTAAAAGAGAATAGGCTCTATTATAGAGGCCGTCTATTTATCCCTAACTTAGAAGACCTATAACAGCAACTAATCCAAATGGCCTACAACCTCTAATTAAGCGGCTACTTAGGTAAAGGAGGAACCTATAAGCTTCTTAGCCGATACTACTTCTGGCCTAAAATAATAGACTCAGTCGAACGCTTTATAAGCGCCTACTACGGCTATAAACGTACTAAAGCATTTTATATAAAGTACCAAGGACTGCTACACCCTCTACTAGTACCTATACAATAATAGGCAGATATTGCTATAGATTTCGTTATTAACCTACCGCCTTGCAAACGACATAGCCGAACCTATAAGAACATCCTTATAATAATATGCCGACTTATAAAAGAACGCCACTACGTCCCAACTAAAGGCGTAGCTGTAAGCGACGTTGCCAATGCCTTTCTCCGCGAAGTTTACCAACTACACGGGTTACCTAACTCTATCACGTCTAACTAAGGCACGCAATTTAACTCTAACGTATAGAGGCAGATCTGCTAACGCCTTGGCATCTCCGTTAAGATATCTATATCCTTTTACCACGAAACTATGGGATAACCAGAAAACGCTAACGCTAGTATAAAGGCGTACTTACGATAGGTAGTCGCCTATAGTCAGGACGACTGGGTAGACCACCTTCTGCTAGGTAAATTCACAGTAAATAACCACATTTTAGCCACTATAGGACTTACCCCATTCTTCGCGAATAAAGGATATTACCTATAATCCGGTATAGAGCCACCAGAGCCTATTAATAAGAAACTGCCATATAGAAAATGCCTTAAGATGCTACTTGCCGATTAATATATAGACCGTATAAAAGACCTACTTAACTACTATAAAGGAGAGATGGCCTGGGCCCAAGCGAAACAAGCTTACTTTACTAACTACCACAGAACACCACCACCTAAGATGCGTGTTGGTGACTGGGTATAGTTAAATACATATAATATCTCTATATAGAGACCTATAAAGTCACTTAATTATAAGAACCTTGGCCCCTACTAGATTAAACGAGTTATTAATAGAGGAGCTATATACAAACTAGAGCTCCCGCCTGCCTTAGCCACCCATGGGATATAGCCCGTGTTTCACCTATAGCTACTATACCTTTACCAGCCTAACCCTCTACTAGGACAAACACAGCCTAAACCCCCACCGGTACTAATCTAAGATGAGAACGAAGACGAGAACTATAAGAAGTGGACCGTTAAACAAATTATTAACTCTAAATACTTTAGCAAAGGCAGAGGACAGCAGCTCTACTATAAAGCTACCTATATAGGATTTAACATAGATTAGCCAGAATAGCAACCATAGAAAGATTTTAAAAACGCAAAAGATCTAATTAGCAATTTCCACTACGCAAACCCATAGAAACTAGGCCTAAGCAGAGATTTCGTACCTAATCCCCTATAGGAGCCGTTATAGCTAAATCATTATACATTACCGTCACGTGACTACTCTGATAAGATGTTAAGGAACTTTAACCGCCAGTCAAAGTTGTCTAATTAGTCAGATTCTAGACGCTAAGGAGAAGCTAACCAATTAGGATTTTCCATCCCCGGGATAGAAAATCGCTATTAGCTCGCTTGCTACTAGCGCCTTAACAATACCCTCGCACCTTACCAAGTCCCTAACAGCCTCCTTCCCCTCTATAGCCCAGTACCTTCGTATAGTAGCAACCTACAAGCTTTAAGTTAGAAGCACCTATACGAGCCTATTATACCTGTAACGATATTCCTTCTTCTAGATACCCTAAGCATTTCCCCCTATATGTATATAGCAACCACAGCGTTGCCGGAGCTCCGCCTTAATAGGAGGGGGGGTAGTGTTACGGAACCCAACCGTAGGGGCCTCCATAGGAGAACCCTGTGCTCTTGCGTACACCTCGCGTACAGCTTATATCAGCTACACAAGGGTATATCACCTTCTTATACCCTCGACCCTTACGATCGATCGCGCAACGTCTTATAGACTCCCCGAATACATACGCTTTATAGCTATTATCCACGTTCCGTGACACCCTATTATATATAGTAATAGTATTGTTCTAGGTGTAGTCTATGGTTATAGAGTCTTGTGTTATATATAAGGCCATTTATAATTATTCCTTTTTGGATAAGGAGTTTTTACATTCCTAGTATATATATACTAATAATAAGGGAGCTATGCGTTTATCTAGCGTCTCCCTAGCAAGTCTTTGGCGACCCTTATATCCTCTTATTGTTTTTATTATATACTTAGTTTGCATTTTCCTGTTAAAGCTATTGAATTTGGGTAATCTTAAGTTCTAAAATAAGGTATTCTGTTTGTCTTACTATCTCCTGTATAATTGCTGTATTATATACCTAACGTCCCTTTTCTACCCTAAGGCTTATGGGAACCGCTAGGACTTTAACTAAGTAATCCTTACGGAGTACTTTTATGCTAATATATTTACCTAGCCTATCCCCTGCCCTTACGGCTTGTTCCTTTACCTATTAGTCCTTTAGGGTAACTCTAATATCTCCACTCCTAAGGTGTCGGACTACGACAGCGTTGTAGACCTCTTTATAAATCTCTATAAGGATTTCTATTTCTAATTATCCCCTAAGCCCCTCTGCTTTTTCTGTGTTTGGTTATATTATAATTATATACCCGGTTGTTGTCTTATAGGGGGTGGGTTCCCTATACTATAAAAGCATAGCTACGGCAGCTTAGGTGCGGTTCGCTGGTAAAGGGGAGTTTTGTTTATTTTTAATTTTACTTAGCCGTTAGAGGATTTAATTAAGGGTTTGCTGGAGGGGCGCCTAAGGTTCGCTAAACTGGCGGAGCTATTCTACTAGCTACGTTAGTTTGTTATAGCTAATGGTTACTCCCCTATAATTCTAGATACTAGACATGTCTAATAGGCTTTATATTTTATTAGATACTTTCTTAATAGAGGTATTTCTGCTTTATGGTATGGTATTCGCCTGTCTTTATTGTAGAGGGCTATTACTAGGCGTGGTTTTGGTGGTCGCGCGCAAGTGCGAACTACTATCGTTTAACATGTGCCTCCCCTGCGATGCATGCATCTTAGGGGGATTCTCTAGGTGATTTTCAGGGTTCTTTTGGTTGGTTTTGGTCTTTTTGGGCCGGGTGCAGCAAGAGCTCCTTTTTATTAATATCTTATATAAGAAGTATAAATAGAGAGGGTAGAAAAGAGATACCTAATTAGTCCCCTATATAAAATATAACATATAAAAGCCAAATTTATAACTTAGAATAATAGCTTAATATATTCTAAGGCCAAACCCCTAAAAATAGGTTATACCAGATCCAAATATAGAGTGTACTAATATAGATATAATTAAGAGTGCTTAGGGTGAAATAGTAGAGTAAAAGGTATAAATTAAAGCTAAGAGGCTAAGAAAAAAGGTCAAATAGGCGGTATAGGCAGTAGAAATGGTAAAAATATAAGACTCTAAAATTGTATAGTAAAGTGTTTAGATTTGGTGGGTATACGTAGGTTTAAAGTAGGGGCGCCGATTTTGATAAGGCGACTAAGTTCGGGAGGCGACCGAGTTCTGGGGGTCCGAGCTTACCAACTCTTTATACACTCTATTCTTTTAATACTTGGTATTCCAAGCTGCATTCTTTTTTATAATATTGTATGTCCTTCTAAAAATACTCTCTTTGATTTATCGCTTATAGCTAGAATTAAAAGCACTTCTCTTAGAAAGCGTAAAAGCCGTAGCTAGCGCTTTATTTATTATTCTTAAGACCACCACTAAAGTGGAGAAACTTTAATTTCGTATAGTGCTTTAGAGCAGTAGTCCTCGTACTCGTCCTGGCTTGCTAGTTAAGTAACCTTTTTAATTATACTCGTTAAGTTCCTTATACTTATCTTATAATAGCTTATTGTATAATATTGTCTAAAGAGAAGTAACAGGCTTCTCTAATTCTCGATATGTTTTCTAAAGCCGTTGGACCTTTAGAAGTACTATCTTCTACTACTCCTTCTTCTAAAATGTCTTAATATACTTTATATAACGATTTGGGTAAAGAATAAGTGTAGCGGCGTAAAGAGGCGAGTTATTTATTCTCTAGTAGTACTCGTTAAATTTTGCCTATGCATTCTTTACTCAAAGTAAGAAAGCTTTATTTGATTTAAAAAGTAACTATTGTATAATATTAGCTTTAGCTTAAATAAAGTAGCTAGAAGAAGAGTTATATAAGAGAGTTCTCTATATATTTAATAAGCACATCTATTATAAAGAGTACTTAATTAAGTGTTATATAATCCCCTTATATCTCTAATATTACACGGTGGAATGGCTTTAGAAATATATAAGTTGTATAAAGAAGCTTTTAGTCTTCCAGCGAGATATAATCCTCTTTAAGCATATTAAAGTTGCTTTTAATATAGTTATTAATTCCTAACTCGTGCTTAAGTAAAACGCTTAGCATTTAGTACCAGCTATTCTATCTTATATAATTATTAAGTGGAACTCGCCTTCTAGCTAAAGTCTTAAACTCCTTTATACGACTTGCTAAGGCATAGAAGTGTACTATAATATTATAAAGCTTGCCAAGTAGGCCTATTACTTAGAAAGCCTGTTTCTGCTTAATCTCTTCCTTACGACTTCGCTCCTTTCCGCTTATGTTATTTTTTTTATATAACTCAATAGCTTTAAGTTTAAAAGTATCTTTAAAGAGGAAGGCCTAGACGGTAAGATTAATAATATACCCCTAGCAGCGGATACGTTATTGGATAGGATCTTAGGTAATATCCTTATTATTAGCAAGATACCTATAGATCGTACAATAAAGGGTATTATTTGTGGTAGAATTATCTGTAATAATAGCTCTAAGCTTTTATATAATCCTATACTCCTCTAGAACTGGGAGAAGAGTATTCTATTATTCAGCTCCACTATAACCAGGTACTATATAAAGGGTAAAAAGAGCTTTTATCTGGTTTTCCTAGCTATTAATAAAATAGGCGCAGACTGCGAGAAGAAGGTAGTTATTTAGAGACGTCTAGATATTAATAGAAAGATAAATACTTATTAACGCTAATTAAACTCGTCTTTGTCTTTCTGTAACTGGAAGGAATGGGTAATTATCTAAGAAATTTTTATATGCGTTGTTGTTGTTGGCCGCTGAGGTAGCTTTACTGCAGAGGTGTGACGACGGCTGTCAGACATCGATATCAGCCTAATTTCGTCTTGTTACACCACCCTCTAGGGACCCCTGAAGGGGGTCAATTCCCTTATGTATATTAGGGCTCTTAGAGCCACCTTGAATAGAACAGATCACTCGTACAATTCTATGTCTCTACCTATCAGCTGGCTTATGTTATCTATCGTGATACCCGCCTGGCTGAAAGTTGTTATTAAATTAGACGACTTTAGGTTAAGAGCCTAATAGAAAAAATAGAACTCTTCCTACTCTATAATCCGGAATAGAAGGTTTTGTATAATAACTAAGTTAATAAGAGCTTGCTAGATAACTTCCTTATTTAGAACCTTTATAAGGATTATAGAATTAACTTTATCTGTCCTAAATTCTAATGCTGTTTGTGCCTAAAGTTCTTAAAGCTTTTAAAGTGCTTGCTCCTTCGTACGAGGCTGTTTTAAGTTAATAGAGATTGCGTGGTCTTTTGCAAGGTGGTTTTTAATATTTGTAGTTAATACTGCTAAGTAACTTTCGCACTAATTGCAGTATATAAGCCTTTGGTTCTTTTTATTGTGTGTTGGCTTGTTTTTATATAGTGGGCGAGTAAATTCATAGACTGGAAACCGAAGCTGAGCCTGTTGTGTAGCGGGGCTCTTAATTGAGCTAGGAGTATTTTTAAGAGATAAATCCGCTTCTAGAGCCATATTTTATACAATATTATGGTAGAAAGGCAGTAAATTCAATGGAAGAAAATTTGATGGGGAATGCCAAGGAATATCACGATACTTTGATCGATACGAGATATCGTATTAATCGTCGATCGTCAATCATATCAAGATAAGATTAGATTTTTGCCTACCCTAGATCCGTCGAACGTTGCGAAAGAAGGAAAAAGCGTTAAATAAATTCGCGCTCACCTTAACTTCAATCCTGTTGAGAGCAATATGGCTAGAATTCTCTTGATTACTCCAACAATAAGAAAGGACATCAAAACGAGGCCGGTCGTCCAGACCAAATAGGTTAACGTGCACGCTATCGGTGTTGAAATGAGGTTATTGGGGCTAAAACTCTGTGCATTGCTTATTTCTATATAGGTGGTTAAAGAGATTTCAAGGAACTTCAACCGGCGGTCAAAGTTCTCTAATTAGTCAGATTCCTGCCAAGAGGTTCTCCCAAGTCTCATCACGTGATATCATTGCGGGCTTGTTTTCCAACACCCTCCCTTAAGCTCAGTCAACAATACCGCTATATACACTGTATATAGGGGTGTAGGATTGCTTAATAAGGGTTACTAAAGCTCCTCTAAGGTAGAATAAGTGTTTAATAAGGAGTTACGCCCTCCCTAACGTCTAGAGACAGCGCCTGCTCAGTAAAACGTCTCTTAAAATTTTGGCAGTACCTCCCTATAGGTGTTCTATATTGCCTATAGAGCTCTAGAGGCCCTATAGCCTCACCCTATATCTCTCCTAAAGTATATCTATCCTTCCTACCAGTATAAGCCCTCTCTGATGTTGTGGCCGTTAGATTCGGGTAGTAGGTTAGTAGATTAAGGTTAAGTTCTGTCGCTCGTTTTAAGGCCTTAAGGCGTTATTTAGCGCACTCTCCAAGGATCTACTAATTGTATACTGATTTCCTATTAAGGCCTAGTATAGTTAATTAAGTCTCTGCACCATCCAAAGGTATTTAAGGAAGGTATAGAACTAAAGACCCGCAAGAGGCTTAGTAAGGCCGTCAGCCGCCATGTCAATTAAAGCAACATATATAAGGTCAATCCTGTTACTGTTTATCTCATCTCTCATATAGTGAAACTGGATGTCGATGTGCTTCGTTTGATTATATTAAACTGGATTTTCAGCCAACGCTTTTATAGCTTGGTTATTAGTTTTAATTAAGATCCTAGCAAACTGCTTACTCTGGTCTAGTATACCTAGTTTAGTAAGTAAAAGTTAAAGCCACATAGCCTCTTTTACTGTAGCTGTTAGAGCCGTGTACTCTGATTAATATATTAATAGTAAAACGGTAGCTTGTAGCTTTAATTTCCATAAAATTAGTCCTCCGTTTAATATAAATATAAAGCCCAATATAAAGCGTCTTGTGGTTTTGTCTTATCCCTAGTCAGCGTTACTAAAGCTAATTGGTATAAGGTCTAGGTTCTTATCGCCTCTATAGGTAATTCCTCTATTAAGCGAGCCGGCCAGGTATTAAAGGATAAGTCTTACGGCCATTATATAGGTAGAGGTAGGGTTATAGGCGAAACGGCTCACTATTAATACCGTAAAGGCGATATCTAGCCTTGTTTCTATTATAGGAAACATAACTAAACCAACTATACTCTAGTATCTTCTAACGTTGTCCTTACTAGTAGTTTCTTAATTGGCTACAAGCTTAGTTAAGTACTTTATAGGTATTAGTAAGGTGTTAGCCTTTTATAATCCAAAATATTTAAGAGCTTTGATAAGGTAGGCTTGCTATAAGAGTATAATCTTCTTCTTTATTCAATCTCTTATGACTATTATGCCTAAGTAAAAGCTTATTAGCCCAAGATCTATTATTTAAAAGGCTGCTTTAAGCTCTAATTTTGCCTAATTAACTATCGCTATATCCTTATAGATAATCTTAGTATTGTTAACATAGGCAGAAATAATTAAACCTTTCTATTTTTTACTGGTGGCGAATATACTATAATCCACGTATAGATGGTAAAGTCTAAGTTTTTCTAGTAGAAACTTTAAGAGCGTCTTATACCAGATTTAAGGTAACTGTTTTAGTCCGTAGAGGGCCTTCTTAAGGTGGCAGACTTTACTAGCTTCTTTATAGCCTTTTAGCATAACAACATAGAGTTCTTAATTAATTGGTCTATAGAGAAAGGCAGTTTTAACATCCATCTGTTTAATTTTAAGGTCATAGTAGGCAGCAATCGCGAATAGAGCCCTAAAAGCCATAGGTTTTACTACCGCAGTAAAGGTCTAGTCGTAGTCAACACTATACTGCTATAAATATCCCTTAATAACCTATTTAGCCTTATAGCGGAGGACCTCGCCATCCTTTCCCTTTTTAACTTTGAACACCCATTTACCAGCAAGAGGCTTATAAGGAGGCTTAAGGGAGGCAAGGTTAATAAGTTCCTACATCTAGTTCTTAATTAGAGACCCTACCTCCTCTATTATTACTTTTATCCATTCTTTGCTGTTCGGGCCGTTGATTGCTCAGTTATATGTATAAGGCTCATCTTCGTCAATTAAGGTAGTAGATGTGTACATTTCAAGATTAGGTAAGCCAGTATATCAAATATGGCCGGCTAGTAGAGCCATAGGATCAACCGCGTCGCGATTATTTAAGTAAGGGTTTTAAGGTGTAGATTAAGGAGGAAAGGTAGATAGAAGGGCTATTAGTTTATCGCCTATTTCGTTATCCCAGTTGCTTAGTAGCTTATTAATATTGTCAGCCCATTGGTCAAGGCCTTGGTCTGTACCTATAAGGCTTATAAGAAAGGCAGTAGGATTGCTTAGTAGGTTAACTCTTAACATCTAGCGGCCTAATTAAGTAGTGGTTATAGTAAGGTTTTTGGGCAGAGGCTTAAGCCTATAGGGCAAGCTATTACAACCTTCCTTCTAATTAATTCTTCGTTGTCTTTTTCTTAATAGAGGCTTTGGCTAAGGAGTAGTAGTGTCTTCCCTCCCTTGCTTATTAGACGAGTTAACAGATTCTTCCATAAATATAGTAGTAGTTTTTGAGCTAATATCGCCTTTGTAGATTTTAACGTCTTTAAGACACTTAATCTTCTGTTCATCTAGTAGCCAAACACGATAGATTGTCTTGCTATTATAGCCAATTAGAACACCCTTCTTTGCTTATAAAGCGAACCTAGCTAATTTCACGCGATCTTCTTTAGCTATAAGGGAGTAGACGGTAGATCCTAAAGCCCTTAGATGGTATACTAAGGGAGGTTTACCCTTAAGCTTTTTATAAGGTAACATGCCATTAAGAAGAGCTCTTATAGGGCGTCTGTTTTTAATATGTATAGCTATAAGGAGTACATCGGGCTATAGAAAGTCTAGTATATTACCAGCGAGGATTATCGAGCGGGTAATCTTAGTAGAGGTTCACTGCGAGCGCTTTGCTACTCCGTTCTCTTCCTAAGCGTATAAGGCGGTAGGTTCGAATTCTATACCTAGATCGTCCATCCAGGTGGTTGCTTTCTTGCTACAGAGCTCTGCTTTGTAGTTAGTACGAATTCTAGTAATTTTAAGGTCGAATTTGGTATAAATCCAATTGTAGTACCTCTATAAAGTACCGAGCCACTCGTCCTTTATATGGACGGTATAGACTATAGTAAACCTTATATAGTCGTCAGTAAAAGATATGTAGTATTTTTCGCCTTTAAAGCCAATGGGGGTGATAGGTCCCACTAGATCCGTATAGACAAATTAAAACAGCCATATAGCTTGTTCCTGGGGCGTTCTATTATACCTCTTTCTGGCTTTATATTAAGCGCAGGGCTTATAGTATTTATTACCAATGTTGTTAAACTTAATACCAAGTTTACTTAGGTGGCGTTTAAGGTTACTATAGTTAAGGTAGCTAAATTAGTAATGCTAAATAGGTAGGCTTTTGTTATTTTTAATTATTTAGAGGATTAATTCTAACAAGTAGTTATACTGCCGAATTAGGTAGAGTTGTTAAACTTTAGGTGCGTATCCTATCACCTTGTTATTATATTTAAGTTTATAAGTCTTATTATTAAAGAAGACGCCTATTTCCTCAAGTTAGCTTTTAGATAGTAGGTTTACTAGTAAATATAGTACGTAAAGAACATTATATAGAGTAAGCGTACTTCCGTGACCTTTATTAGGGAGTGCGGTTTATATAAAGATAGATCCTTTGCCTACTAATTAAGCTCTATAGGGACCAACTGTATTTAATAAGGTGTCGTTATTAACGTAGTTAAAGAGAAGTTCACGATTCTTATAGCAGTGGACGGTAGCAGCAGTATTATAGATGAAGTTGTACCTGCTTAGTTGGGCTTATACCACCGCTACTACAAGCTTGCGTTATGGATTTGCTTTATTTTTAACTTAATTAGAGTGTTTATTAAGCTAAATAGGTGGCCTAGTTCTCTGCTTCTTCCTTACATAGATTCTATTACCAATTCTCTATAGTGCGTTTTCTGGGTTTCTCTTCTAGCAGTCTTCTTTGGAATGCGTAGTTCTGTTATATTTTACGTAGTTAGGGTACTTGCACGTTTCTAATAGTGCAGTCTTTCTCTTTGTGGACGTTTTATCGTTTAAACGTGCTACTAGTGTAGTAGAAGCTTCTTAATTAAGCTTGCTATTAAAGATAATAAGTTTCTTACCTAAGGCTTATAGGTTGGTATTTTTCTGCGTCTAATTTATTTGTTAAGTTATTTTAAACTAAGTATAGTTAGTGGAGCTAACTCTGTGCAGAAGGGCCGCTTAGGTAAGGATTTTATAGTTAATAGGTTGGTCTATTTTAATAAGGTGATCAAGGTTTGATATAATATAGGAGATAAACTCCTCTATGTTCTTAAAATCTTAAACGTGTTTGGTAAAGAAGGTAGCCATAATGTTAGTAATAGCTGCTGGATTAAGATCCTTAAAGCGTTCTTTTAGAGCCTTCCATTTCTCAAGCGCCTATCCAGCGTTTAATATAAATGGCTTATAGATATTGCCAACGTTCTGGTTAATAAAACCAGCTGCGTAGGCTAGCTGTTTCTTATATTTCTCCTGTTCCTTTACTAAGTCAGCTAGCTTAATTTTTAGCTGTTTGGCAGTAAAGCCTAAGTCCTCCCATTTCTCTCTAATTAACTTAATTGTAGGAAGAAGCCGTGGTGGGTTATTAAGAACCTACTTAATGTTTTTAAATTAGAGGTGGTTTTATATATTAATACTAAACATTGGCCAGTCTTCCCATCTGACGAGCTTTCGGATAGAGGCTTAGGCGGTATATTTATTGCTCATATTAACAAGGCTTATAGGTAGTTTATAGTAGGCAGTCTATAGGCCTTGTTATAATAATATTATCAGATTTGTTTCCTTTGTAAGGAGTATATATATAGTGTAAGTTTTAACTTAATATGTTCCTTAGCCGGTATAGGTAGTTCTAATAAGCTTCTTCTGATCTGCTACTGATATAGCTATTATAAGGCTTTGTTCTCGAAACTCTATTATTCTATAATAACAATAGTAAGGTTATTTACTAAATGCGAGGTATCCTCCTAAGCCTCTAGTGTCGCCGTTTGTTACGGGCTGTGTTAGGCTCATCCTTAGTAGGATCCTCTTGTTATATTCGGCGTAGAGTCCGTCGTTGGCAGCTACGTAGCCGCTCATTGTAGGTTTTTGGCGTCATAAGTTGGTTAAACATTCAACGACCTTTTAACGCCCGTACGGTGATATTGCAATAGCAATTATTGTGAATAATAAAGCAATTAGGTTTAGCTCGTTAGGCGCAAACCCAGGCTCATAACCTGTTAAAATAAGGTTATTAGGGCTAAAACTCTGTGCATTACTTATTTCTATATAGGTGGTTGAAGAGATTTTAAGGAACTTTAACCAGCGGTCGAAGTTCTCTAATTGGTCAGATTCCTGCCAAGAGGTTCTCCCAAGTCTCATCACGTGATATCATTGCGGGCTTGTTTTCCAACAATTATCTCAGTTGACTTATCCGCTTCGCCAAGGAATTTGAGGAGGCGGCTACCCCCCTGCTCCCGCCCAAGCCACAGGAACTTGTAAGCCAATCAGACAGTCGCTCCAACTCATAGGTACTTATTAGCCAATAGAATGCCACGCTACCCTCTACTACCCCTGCCACCCCAAAAATTCCTCAGCGCAGCGTCTGAGAGATTATGGGCGCGCGTTTAGTGTAAACTGGGTCCTTTTTTTAATATATATTAATTTTAAATAACTCTAGCGGCGTAAATATACTAGCTACAGTCTTAGTGCGCGATGCATTTAAATTGTAAT
>Ga0307507_10002434_pt1 | contig 39056 bp, 12 predicted proteins | sample 7_EM_MG_FD_207223 | JGI IMG/M metagenome (GOLD analysis project Ga0307507, IMG submission 207223) | Populus trichocarpa ectomycorrhiza microbial communities from riparian zone in the Pacific Northwest, United States - 7_EM | ecosystem: Host-associated > Plants > Roots > Unclassified | place...
CTAAAATAATATTATTTATTTTGCTAGCCTTATAAATAGCTTTAAAGTAGCTTTTATTTATTTAAAATATGTTATTAGTATAAAAGAGGTAAATATAATTATAGTTGCCAAATGCGTAGATTACTGGTAGGTTGCGCGTAGGTTACGCGTAGGTTGCGCGTAGGCTGCGCACAGGCTATGTGTCAAAAAAACACAATATAGGCTAATCGGTCAAGTTGCTAAATGACCTTAACTGCGCGCCAATTGCGTCAACCACCAACCATTGAGGCCATTAAAAGGGTACTATATTTTGCCGATGAACTAACCTAGTTAATATCTTTACTTACTATACCTAAAGTATCTTCTTCTCTGTCTTAAGTTAAGCGTCGCCTGCATACTATCTCCTTAATACTGTTATTAGATGAAGTAATGGCGATTCCTTACTCCTATTATGCAAAAGAGGGGTTGGTTTGTATTACGCTAGCAAGTCCTTTATCTTAATAACTATAACGGAACCTTATAGCAGGAACTACAGTGGGTCCTATTATTAGGCTAGGTATGTAGGTAAGAGCAGTTTTAACAACATAATAATAATTAGTGGAGTAGTTACCTAACAGATTAACTCTAATTATATTCTAAGATTTACTATAAAGAGAGAACTATCTAAGTAGGGACTGTGGTCCTTTAAATATATAACTATACGCCTAAGAAATCCCTTCGCTCTGTAAGGTACGTATACTCTATCTACTCTGTTATAGATTATATAGATTATATAGATTATATAGATTATATTATATAACCTTAGCTACTATTTCTTGTCATATAGTTCTACCAGATCCATCCTAGACCGTGCCTATATTAACCAACTAGCTTCCTCCGACTCTTCTCCAAGTAGTTATAATATCGTACTTAAGCTGTCTGTAATACTATCTCCCTCCTCTTTATCTTTGTCCTTAAAGATTCCTAACATCTCTAAGTCATCTACTAGAGGTATAATGTCCGTTTAATTAGTCTAGTTAATATCCTTACTTATTATATCTAAAGCTTCTTCTTCTTCTTCTATAGCTCGCCGGTCTTGCACTATTGCTACAATCTTATCTCTAGGTGAGATAATGCCGTCTCTATATTCTTGCTGTGTAAAAGAGGGGTTAGTTTATATTACGTTAGCAAGCCCTTTGTCTTAACAACCGTCCTCTTATTTAAAGTGCACTAAAGCAAACATTTAATCGTCCTGTGACGTTCGCTCTATCTCTAACGCTAAGTATACGCGTTCTATGACTCTTAACAGTCTTTAGGTTCCCTAAGTAACTTATTATAGGGTCTTATATTTAATCTACCGCTAAGAAACTTGATGGTAAACTGGCCTCTATGCTGCTTAAGGTTTAACGTGTCTCTAAAGAGTCTATATATATCCTTAAAGCTTAACGTCTGGCTTATGCTCGTCTTTAACGCCTTAAATATGTGCGTAAGAAGGTTCGTTCTAAGGAGTAGAAACTAGTTTAATAGGGTCTGTTTAAGCTAGGTAATAAAAGAACTGGCTCTCCTCCTATAAGGGAAACAACTCCAAGTAGCTCGGCAATTGCTCCTCTTAGGTCCCCCTTAGGTAACTTGTTTTTTAGCAATCCTTTCTTATTAATACTACCTAACCTACTCTCTTCTAATACTCCTATACCTTTTCTATAGCGTTCTCTAGGTTGCTTAGCGGTTTTTAGGTAGTCTCACTATAGCCTATCTACTTTACTTTATACTACGTTTTGTTATCTACGTCCTTATAACTAATAATCTTTAAAACTTACTATTTATTTTCTTCTTGCCCTCTATACATGTCTGCCTTATAAACTGGTAGCTTAATATCTCCGTGTGCTGGTTCTAGCATCGCGATATATTATATAGGGTAGATCTTTATTTTAGTTAGTAGGTTTAATTTATATATAACTAATAAAATTCTTTACTTAACTTTAAAAGGTCCTAGTCTAACATAGTCTAACTTCTTGCTTAGTCGTCAACTCTTAAAATTTTTATATAGTAGCCACACTTTATCTCCCTCCTTTAGATCTGGTCCTTTAGATCTCTTAGCATTATAGTACCTTTTTATCCTTTGTTGTACTAACTTGGCTGTTTCCATAAGGTTTGCATAAAGGTTTATTAATATCTCCATTCTTTGCTTAGCTGTGCTACTCGTTTTCTTTACTTAATATAGTAATAACGACGTTCTTAGCTCGTACCCGTAATTCGCCTTAAATAGTAATATCCCTATTCCTTCTTATAGTGTTGCATTATACGCAAACTGTGTAATTGGTAATAATAATACCTAATTATTTTATGTGTAATTAATATAATGCCTTAGATACTGTTCTAGTATCTAGTTTAGTCTTTCCGTTTATCCGTCCGTCTGCGGATAATACGCTGTAGAGGTTGCTGCGCGAACTCCTTATTCTACCAAAAACACTTCCTAAAACACTGCTATGAATCTTAGATCTCTATCCAATATAACTTTATTTAGTGCTCTATATCTTACAAATACTTCCTTTATATAAATTCTAGCGACGTCTTCTACTAATATCTCTTTAGTATATGCTATGAAGTATCCCTACTTTATTAGCTTGTCCACTATTACTAAAATTGCGTTATAATCTTGTTCTATAATAGGATCTTTTAACTTTGGTAACTTAATAATAAAGTCCTATAATATAACCTCCTATGGTCTTTCTAGTGTCTTAATAGGTTGTAGCCCTCCATATAGCTTATACCTTGTTGGTTTGTTTCTCTGGCAATCTAAATATTTTTTTATAATTTGTCTTACTAATCCCCAGATTCATTAAACAATGTACTCCTCTTAAAGCCTTAACACTAGTCCTATAGACCCGTTATGTCCTTGTGTTATTCTCTTATGGAATTCTTTAACAAACTTTTCTGTAATAGACTTAGGCATATACGTTGCTTCTTTATTCTTATATTGCTCTAAGTCTAAATCCTCTACCTATACTTCTTAGATCTTCTGTATCTAATTACTCTCTAGTAATTTATAGATCTAACTTTCTTTAGTTGCTATAATCTTTAGATAATTATACCTAATTAATCCGTCTTAATTCTTTCGTAATAAAGCTCCTAACGGCTTTTCGTTACTTTATAGTTTAGCTTTTCTACTTAGAGCGTCTGCTTGTGCATTGTCTATACCCTTGGTATACTAAATTTCAAAATAGTATTCTATAAGCATTTCCGCCTATCTAACCTGTCTCTGGTTGAGTTCCTTTGTTATTAGGAATCCTGTAAAGTTCTTATAGTCCGTTTTAACCACAAATGGTTTCTCTATGCCTTATAAGAATGCTCTCCATTCCTTAAGCGCTATAACTATACCTAATAACTCCTTATTGTAGATGTCGTAGTTTAACTCTAGTGGTGTTATCTTTTAACTATAGTATGTCACTGGATGCTATGTGTCCTGGTGCTTCTATAGTAAATATGCTTCTAGTGCAAAGTCTAATATATCTGTCTTAATAACCGTTTCTAGCTTTAGTTAGTAGATCTTAAGAATTAGCTCTTAGGTAAACAACTCTTTAAGTTCTTGAAATGGCTTCTTCTACTTACTACTCTAAACCTATAGTTCCTCCTTCTTTGTTAACCTTGTGAATGGCTTAATACTTTTTAACTATTGTGCTATAAACCTCCTATAGTAGTTATAAAACCCTAGAAATGACCTTAACTATATAACATTCTCTAGTTCTTACCAACTTACTATAGCTTCTACTTTCTTTAGGTCCATACTGATTTTCCCTAGTTTAATAATAAATCCTATAAAATTGGTTTTCCTTATAAAGAACTCGCATTTCTTAATTGCTACTAGCATCTTTTCCTCCTATAGTCTTTCTAATACCCACTTAGCGTATTTTCTATGTTCTTCCTCATTTTCTAAGTAGATAATAATGTTATTAAGATATACTATAATAAACTTATCTAGGTGTTCTCCTAATACACTATTAATTTGCTTCTAGAATATTGCTAGTATATTTATAAGCCCAAATTGTATAACTAATGGCTTATATAGTCCTTCCTTTAGCCTAAAGGCTGCCTTCTATTTATTGCCTTCCTTAATCCTAATCTAATGGTACGCCTACCTTAGATCTATCTTTATAAAGATTTTTACGTTGCCTATCCTGTCTTGGATTTCGCTAATTAAGGGTAAAGAATACTTATCCTTTCTAGTAACGCTGTTTAACTGTCTATAGTCTATGCACATCCTAAGTTTTCTATTTTTCTTTAGGATAAACAACACTGGATATTCTACTAATAACTACAACAGTCTAATATATCCCTTTTATAAGTTTTCCTGGACAAACTCTTTAAGTGCCACTAACTCGGTTTTAGTAAGCTTATAAATTAGAAAGAACTTTAAACTTATTCCCTTTTCTAACTCTATTTTATAGTCCCATACTATATATTCTGACAGCTGTTCGCTTTCTAGTAACTATAACTTTTTACCATACTTATAGTATCTTTTTGGTATATAACTTAAGCCCTACTTAGTCTCTTCGTACGTTGCTCCAACTTAGTACTATACCAACTTGGTTTACTGCCGCATTTTATATTGTTAAGTATTTCTAATATTAACCTAACCTATAACCTAATTAATCTTTAGATTATACTCCTGTAACTAAGGCATTCCTAATATCGCCTCATCCTGTCCTAATAGTAGGATATTAAAAGACATTCTAACTGGTCTTCCTTTAATAGTTAACTAAATAGGTCCTATTTTAAGATTAATAATGCCTCCTCTATAGGCTATCTGATCTTCTAAAATCGTTATAAGTGGATATAGGTGTTTCTTCTGTCTATATAGTAACCCCATCCTTTCTACTATTTTTGGTGATATGTGGTTCCTTATTACTCTACTGTCTATTAATGCTTTGAACTGCTAATCTTGCCACTTAACTTATAAGTTTAGGTATTATTCTTAAACTCCCTTAAGGGTCTAAGGCTCTAATACTAGTTCCCTCTAGTCCTATACGCCTCCCCTTTTCCTAACTATTGGCTGCTAGATCCTGCTTATACTTAGTCCAACCTCAGCTAATACTTAGTTTATTTCTTTTCCTCTATATACTATAGATAAGTGTTCTCTAGGCACTCCCACTACTATTGTCTATCTAGGTATTCTTCTATAAGGAATCTTCCTAGTTAAAGTATTAGGTCCCCTTAACTTTGTACTTCTATAGGGTGCCATCTATATATATACTTAGTGTCCCTAAACCGCTTTTCTTCTGGTGCCCAATATATCCTTACTAGATATTTCCGGTTCTTATCTTTTAGTGCTCTATATATGTTATAGGTATTATCCACACAAGCTATCCATAATAGTGTATAATACGCTAAGTGACTTTAGTCTACTCTTAGCTTATCTTTACTCTTAAGTTTAAACCTCTATCTAGCCGATCTAACTATCGGTCTTTCTTCTACAGGTATTAAGATTTGTCGCTTACTTCTCTAATCCCTAGATCCTTCTTCTAGGTTTCTTAATATTATAACTAATACTCCTTTAACGTGATTTATACGCTTCTCCGTAATAGGTTAGTCTTAGACTACTTTTTTATCTAGCTACATATAGAAATCTGCCTATTTGTTATTGCTTTGTTGTCTATACTACTTTCTATATAGTTGGTTTAGTGTGTATAGCTTATCTATAAGAAAGTACCTTGTTATTACTGCATTGTAACATTCTTTAGTATGTCTTTCTTTAAATCTAGTTAGAATCTCTAGGTCCTCTTTCTATTCCAGTTTATCTAACTACTTTACTCTAGGTGTCCCTATACTTGGCCTATTAGTAACTCTTTATACGGGTGCTCTGTTCCTTATATAACCTAGCATAGCTAACCTTTTATCTAGCTTTTGCTCTTGCTATGCAATAATTCTTGTTCTAAACTTATCCATGGTTTCTTATTTTCTGCGTCTTATAGCTAGATCCTCGAAGTTGTCTTACTTCTTAATTACAATATTAACTTTTCAATCTTTAGGCTAAACACTATTTTTACCTGGAACTGCTGTAGCCCTTATTTATTTTTCGAAATCTTGGTTACCTAATGACGTTCTTATTTGTTCCCTAAACTCTTCATTGGCAAAATATAGTACCCTTTCAATGGCCTTAATGGTTGGTGGTTGACGCAATTGGCGCGCAGTTGAGGTTATTTAGCAACTCGACCGACTAGCCTATGTCGTGTTTTTTTGACACGCAGCCTTGTCAGAAATTAGCGATGAGGTGCTGACTAAGCTCTGGACACATTGCGAGGTCAAGCTCTGCATGCAATCTATATAGACATCAACCGCATCTACTGCATCACGAATCAATTAATATTCATCGTCTGCGTCATCTCTATCATCAAATAGACCCTCAAGACACCTCCGCTGTGACCTTATAACCTTGTAATTCCAACAGGTTATAAGCCTGGGTAGCAACACCTCTCCTAACTCAAAAATTGACCCTAAAAATGACCTTCTCTACCTTAACCTTAACGACACCTACATACAATCACAAGGCTGGTAAAATCGTCATTTTTAATGGAGACAACTTTGCAGACTAAGAGCGCACCTACAAGGCAGCCCTAATCATATTAGAGGGCTGGGATTTTGTTACTAGTGCAGAGAACCCAAATTAAGTTAATTTAGCTAACAGAAGAAGAAGACAAGGGGAAGCAAACAAGATTATCTACAATTCAATAGGAGACAACCGTCAGGAAGAAATACGTGCGATAATAAAGGCGTATAATATTTAAGGAATATGGGAAGGAATAAAGAAGTTTAATAAGGCTAATAATAAGGTCTATATCTCTAGACTCCATAGAAAGTTCTATAGCACTACATTTAACCCTATAAAGATGCGAATTGTTAAGTTCCTCTAAATACTTAATTAATTTAAGATTAATCTAGCCTTAACGCCTTAAGCACTTACTAATAACAATATTAAAGAGCAGCTTCTCTTAGCCCTTCTAAGCAATGTTATATAGCAGAATACAAAGACCTGGTGTCTATAAGACAAACAAGACCTTAAGAGCTGCATTACCCTTCTTTAGGAGCAAGAGACTGCTCTCCCTATACAAGTACAAAATACAGCACTTATATATGAGAGGAAAGATAAACCTAGGGGGAGAAGGGGAAACCAAAGTCAAGGTTAAATAAGGGGCAGAGGCCGTGCTAGTAGATTTAATTATTCCTTATTACGTCATCACCATAGCTCGTTATCTTAAGTAAGTAAAGAGCTAAGATAACCAGAAAGAGACGAGTGCAGAGTATGCTATTAGAAAGGTTACTACTAGAAAGACTATCCCCTACTTAAGCAATTCCAGTTTAACAATGCTAGGAAGATAGATTAAGGTGCTCCTAAGGCAGAGGAAGTAGGGAATATAGCAATAGCTAAGGAAGAATTTAATAGTAATTTAATCTACCTTAACCCTAACCCTAAACGTGCTATACTTACAATAATGTCTCTAGCTTAGGCTCTTAACTTAGGAGTAATTAAGTACTTTATTAGTAACCAATTAGACCTAATATACTTAAAGAGATAGAATACGCCATAATAGGTCCGTACTACAAATAGGACCATTATCCCTACTATAGGCTATAGTTAAGTTTAAATCGGTACCCTAAAGCTAAAAGACGTTTGGCTTATACCTTTATTTAAGTCAATTAAGCTAATCTTAGTAAGAACTCTTACTTAGAAAGGCTACTTAATTACATTTAACCCAGACAATTAAGCTACTAGCAAGCATAAATTAGGTGCGATGTTTAAGGCTACTATAAGGAACAACCTCTACGTGCTATAAGAGTATTAGGAAGTATTTAATATAATAGCAAAAGCACATGATTTACAACCAAATATTAGTAAAATAGATGCTGAGCTATAGCACCGCCAAACTAAATATACGAATTATAGTAACCTATTTAAGCTATAGCACTCCTTACTAGGTATAAAGCTTAAGAAGAGAGCAGTACTAGTTAGTAAGAGCATATACAAAGCTTATCTAGCTGGGAAGATGCGAGAAATACTAAGTAAGAAGATAACTAAGCGTAAGAAAATACCTAGTTAAGGGCTATACCTAGATACTACAGGACGAATTAGTATATTAATTAGAGGTTATAACTACTACCTTCTAGCCCTAGACGACGCCATATACTACACTTAGGTTATTCCTCTTAAAACCCTCTAAACTAAAGAGGTACTGCCGCATATTAAAGAGATTATCGTAAGGGCAGAGAGGTTCACTGGCAACAAAGCTATATAGATTTAAGCGGACAATAGAAAGGGGGAGTTCGGCTGTAGATTTTAAGACGAACTAATACCCTAAGGTATTAACTTTGAACCTTATCCACCATATAAGCACTCGTATAATGGCGCAATCAAGCGCGCGATCTATATAGTTAACTGCAAGACAAGGTCACTTCTATTTTAAGGAAATATACTAGTTGAACTCTAGTGCTACGCAGTCAAGTATGCTGTCTAGATCAAGAATCGAGTACCCACCTTAGCACTTCCATTTGACGACGAGCACAGTATTGTTTTTGGGTATCACGCCAATCCAATTAATACGCTCGAGAAACACCCTAGGAAGTACAATTTAAGAATAAAACCTAACTACGTTTTCATAGGGTTAAAAGGGAGTAGTTAATTTAAGATAATGAACCTATATACCCAAGCAATTAAGCTATTTAGAGATACTGAAGTAAACGAGTATAGGTTCCCTTATAGAGCACCTTAGGTGTAAGCTATAAGATATAGTGACTAAGTGGGCCGCTTAGATTAAGTAGAAAGCCTAGGTTAAGATTAAGCGGGACGCTTAAATCACGCTATAAGCCAAGCCATAAACTAACCTATACCTCCCCCTACTACCTTAAACGCGCCGACAAAGACTCTAGTTATAAGAACTATAAGTAGGCCAAATAGTAACTAAGTGGGCCACTCTAAATAAGTAGGAAGCCCAGGTTAAGACTAAGTAGGCCGCTCTAATTAAGTAGGAAGCCCAGGTTAAGATTAAGTAGGACACTTAAATTAAGGTAATACTAAAGGTGGGACGCCTGTATAAAGTATATTAATACGCATTCCTTATACGCAGAGAATAAGGTCTAGAAGGTTACTAAATATAAAGGTTTTTAACAATACGGTAGTTTAGTTAGTAATAGCTATAAAAGCTATTTACCTAGAAGCTAAAAATACTACCTCTATAGGAGCACCTATAGCACCTTTTAACGCTATTAAGTTAGATTAGGCCTTAAGGGAAGACACTCCTAGCTAGATAAAAGCTATCTTTAAAGAATTCCTCTCACTTAAGAGGATGCACACCTATACCATTATAAGGGGGAGAGTACCAGAAGGAAGGTTATTACTCCTAAGCAAGCTAGTTCTGAAACATAAGTACAATGCTAAGGGAGAAGTAATTCACAAGAAGGCAAGATTGTGCATTTAGGGAGATAAGCAGACCCCCAACATTAATTATTTTAAAACATTTGCGTCTGTTATATAATACAACACCTTTAGGTTCCTAATAGCAAAGGTAGCAGCTAAGGACCTTAAGCTTAACTATATTAACATTAAAACCATATTCTTAAACCCGCCGTTATAAAAACATATTTATATGCAGATTTCTAACCTATTAAGAGACTTCGAACCTAAGCTTAAGGGCGTAAAAGACGTCTACTTAAAGCTAAATAAGTCACTTTACGGCCTAAAGCAGGCACTAAGAGAATGGTTTCAGATGGTTAAGAAGTTCTTTAAGAGTATAGGTTTAAAAGCAGCTAATACTAACCCCAATCTCTTTATAGGAAATGAAGTATATATCTTGCTATTTATTAACGATATGCTAATTGTAGGAAAGCGCCGATACCTCAATATTACAAAGATAAGAATCTTAAGAGAATGGAGATGCAAAGACCTAGGTCCTATAGAAGTATTCATAGGCTTCTAAATTAAGTGAGATTATACAAACCGAACCCTTAAGCTACATTAGATAATGTACACTAAGAAGCTACTTAAACGGCTAAAAATAGATAACTATAATTCGGCTAAGCTACTAATACCAGCAGGTACTGTCCTAAAGCCCAATATTAAAAGCCTCCTTAAGTATAACAATGCGACAGTATACTAGCAGATTATTAGCTCTACGATCTACCTCTTAAACTACACACATCCTAATACCAGCTACGCTGTTAGTCAGTTAGCTAGGTTTATGGCAGCACTAGGAGAATTATATTACCGCTTAAGTAAGCAGCTACTATGATATCTAAACGGTACTCTTAAAGTAGGAATTACCTACTTAAGTTAAGCAGTCTACCTTCCTCTATATAAGCTTACGTTACCTACTAGTTATAATATCTTTACCAATACTATATGGGGAATAGAACACGATCGGATATTATTCCAAGGCATAGCAGTTATACGCTATAGGGGAGCAGTGATCTAGAAGGCTTAAAGGCAGAAGTCAACGGCATTGAGCTTAATAGAAGCAGAGATTATAGCGGCATTAAAAGGAGCAAGGTTAGTAGTATAGCTTAAGAAGCTGACAAGAGATCTAGAAAAGAGAGATAATAACAACCCTTTTATCCCTACGCTCTACTATAACAATAAGGGTATAGTCAACCTTTTATATAATATAAAACACCACTAGAAAGCTAAGCATATTGAGACTTAATACCTCTTCGTACAAAACAACATAGTTTAGCGAGGTTAACTCAAAGTGGTATATATACCAGGCAAAGATTAGCCGGGAGATATGCTTATAAAATAGCTACCAATTAACTAATTTACAAAGCACTGTGCAATGCTAGGAATTAGTAACTAACGGAGACAGTAACGGACAGAGACGGAGCAAGTTACGGAGGTTTTTCGCCTACTATAGGTTTTCCCTCTGTACGTAGGCCAAATGGCACTTGTAAGGTATTTGGGAATAGCTTTATAATTGCCTATTTAGGATAGACGAGGAGAGCGTCGTCAGCATAGGGGAGTGTTAGAAATTAGTAATAAGGTGCTAACTAAGCTCTGGACACATTGTGAGGTTAAGCTCTACATATAATCTATATAGACATTAACCGCATCTACTGCATTACAAATTAATCAATATTTATTGTCTGCGTTATCTCTATCATTAAATAGACCCTTAAGACACCTCCGCTGTGACCTTATAACCTTATAATTCTAATAAGCCTGCGCGCAGCCTACGCACAACCTGCCAGTAATCTACGCATTTGGCAACTATAATTATATTTACCTCTTTTATACTAATAACATATTTTAAATAAATAAAAGCTACTTTAAAGCTATTTATAAGGCTAGCAAAATAAATAATATTATTTTAGATAATTTAATATAATATAGCGATGGTTCTCTTCTACCTATCTACCTATTAACTTACCTACCTGCCTATATCGCTTACCTATCTGCATTGCCTACCTATCTATATCGCCTACCTATTTATATCTGCCTACCTATCTATATCTGCCTACCCATTAGCATCTGCCTACTTGTCTGCATCTGCTTGCCTGTTTATATCTACTTACCTATCTGCATTACCTACCTATCTGTATCGCCTACCTGTTTATATCTGCCTACCTGTCTATATCTGCCTACCTGTCTATATCTGCCTACCTGTTAGTATCTGCCTACCTATCTATATCTGCTTGCCTATCTATATCTACTTACCTATCTGTATCCGCCTACCCGTTAGCATCTTCCTATTTGTGCCTACCTATCTGTGCTACCTTAATTCAATTAATTAATTAAATTGTTTATAGTGCTCGCTAGCTAGTTATTATTGTCTAACTTTAGCGACGGTTATCTAGTTCTAGCAACGGTTATCTAGCTCTGGCGACAGTTATCTAGTTCTAGTAACGGTTATCTAGTTCTAGTAATAGTTGTCTAGTTCTAATAACGGTCGTCTGGTTTTAGCAACGGTTGTCTAGTTCTAGCGACAGTTGTCTATGTTACGGACGCTTTAAGTACAATGTTATAACTACTTAGAGAGGAGTCGCAGGAAGCTAGTTGGTTAATATAAGCACGGTTTAGGATGGATCCGGTGGAACCATATAACGAGGAATGGTAAGCGAGTCACATAATGTTGTACGTAGTGTACGAGGTATACGCAGTATACGCCACGTATAATATGTACAACACGTACCTTACGTACAAGAGAGGATTTCTTAGGAGTATAGTTGTGTATTTAAAGGACCTCAGTCCCTACCATAGATAGTTCTCTCCTTGTAGTGAATTTTAGAATACAATTGGAGTTAATCTATTAGGCAACTACTCCACTAGTTATTATTATGTTGTTATTTTATTCTTACCTATATACCTAGCCTAATAATAGAACCCACCGTAGTTCCTACTACAAGGTTCCGTTACACATTCACTACTAAGGTTATAGTATTGAACAGGATCAAATAATATGCCACTAAGAGCAGCACCAGTCACAACAGCGTCAACGGCAGCCACAACCTTAGGGCTAGGTAATACCAGTATAGACAATAAGGATTCTTAAGTGGTTACGTAAGGTTAGTTATAGGAAATAGTTAATTACTTATAAGACAATAATAAGATACTTAAAGAACGCATTAATAGAATTAGAGCAGCAAAGATTAAGCTACCTTTAATTAAACAATTCTTAGGAGAGAAGTTGAAGCTTAAGGGATTTCTTACACAGATATACTTTAAGGTAGTACAAAAAGGAGCAAAGTTAGCAATATCGTTAGATTAAGTAGCCTATGCAGGATTATTCCTAACGGGAAGGGCACTTAAATAGTTTAAGCTATATCTTACGGAAATACAGGCTAATGGCATAACAACTACTAACCAGGACGTACGATATATATTTACCAGTTGGAACGGGTTCGTAGAGCGACTAACGCAGATATTTAGAGACCTGGAGGCCATAACCACAGCGGAACAAAAGCTTCAGAACTTAGTATAACGCACTTTAGCAATTAAGTATATAACACAGTTTTAAACACTAGCCACGCAGGTTAAGTGGAATAATAGGGCGCTTATAGCACAGCATAAATAGGGACTTAAGGCTAAAGTCCAGGACGCAATTATCCTAATAGAAGATGCGGATACTCTAAGAGAGTTAATAGATTAGTTAATAAAGATTAATAATAGAATCTATTAAAGGGAACAAGCTAAGAGAGGGTAAAATAGAGTTCTACAGTTATATAAGGCGCAGAGTACGCAACAATAGACACTAAGTTAAAAACTATAGAATGGCGCAGAGCTAATAGACCTAAGTAGTACCAAAGAAACCTAAAGGTGGGAAAAGAAACTATAGAAACCTAGAGGTTGAGAATTAAGTAATTAAAGGACTTAGGAGCAGAGGCCAAACCAGGGATCTTAGTAGTAGAAGACGTTTAGGCGGACTCTATAGCAAGAAAAATGGTTTAAAGATAGGGCTTGTATAAATTGCGGAAAATAAGGTTATTTCGCTAGAGACTATAGAGGTGGTTAGAGTAACTATATAGTAAAGGGAACTAGGCCAGCAGACGGCATATATATACAAAGGGACGACGGTGCACTACAAGAAATAAAAGAGTATTTAATTAATAGTTTTACGTATTATTATAACAACGTATACTAAATTCATAAGGACGCCAAGTACGGCGCAAGCTATTAGCTATAGGAGCTATTATTACCTAAGTTTAGAGGAACTAATAAACCAGCTTGTAGATTGGATATTAAAGACAATAAATTTAACAAAGGCAAAGCATTTACCAACGATAAGGCAATAAAGGCAGCTTACTAGGAGCATGCAACCCTTAGAGAAGTTAAAACAGAAGTAAAGACTAAGACCATTACAGAACGGGGTTTAGTAACGGGTATTATAACACTATTAGATACAATTTCTATTGCTTTATAAGACAATAGGAGTAATATTTAGAAGAAACTAAGCAAGTAGATAACTGCTAGTGCTAGCTTATCACTCAATAAAGGTAAAAGGCCATAGGCTTAAGATTCTTAAGAAGAGATAAGAGAAGCCTAAGATTCTTAAGACAAGATAAAATACACCTAAGGACCCACAACGGATAAAAACTAATAGGAAAGGGCAGTAACTTAGTTTAGTAATAAACGAATAAGTATAGGACGCAAGTTTAAGAACTATAAGTTCAAAGAACGAATAAGAATGTTAGCAATCCTAGGTAAACGTAGTGTTTAGCCTAAAGATCAAACTGTTAATACTAGGATTAAAAAGCAAGATAACTACAAAGATCTAGCTGCAAGATGCAGAAAACAAGAAACTATAGATAAGTTTAGAACAAGAATTATTATATAGTAGAAGTAAAAGCTAGATAAGAGGTTAGCTATGCTAGGTTATATAAGGGACAGAGCACCTATATAAAGAGTTACTAATAGGCCAAGTATAGGAATACCTAGGGCAAAATGGTTAGATAAACTAAAATAAGAAAAGGATCTAGATATTCTAACTAGGTTTAAAAAAAGATATACTAAAGGATGTTATAACGCAGCGATAACAAGGTACTTTCTAATAGATAGACTATACACACTAAACCAGTTGTACGGAAAGTGGTATAGGCAACGACATAATAATAAATAGGAAGACTTTTATATATAGCTAGATAAAAAAGTTGTCTAAGACTAACCTATTACGGAAAAACGTATAAGTCATATTAAAGGAGCATTAATTATAATATTAAGGAACCTAGAAGAGGGATCTAGGGACTAGAGAAATAAATAATAAATCTTAGTACCCGCAGCAGAGATACTAGTGGTTAGGTCAACCAGGTATAGGTTTAAACTTAAGGATAAAGACGAACTAAGAGTTAACCTAAAACATATAGCGTATTATACACTATTGTGGATAGCTTATATGGATGATATATGTAATATATATAGAGCACCTAAAGATAAGAACCAGAAGTACCTAGTAAGGATATATTAGGCACCAGAGGAAAGGCGGTTTAGAAACGCTAAGTATATATATAGTTAGCACCTAGTAGAAGTACAAGGTTAAGGGGACTTAACACTTTAACCAGGAAGATTCCTTACAGAAGAATGCCTAGATAGATAATAGTAGTAGAAGTGCCTAGAGAACACTTGTCTATAGTATATAGAGGAAAAGAAACAAACTAAGTATTAGCTAAAGTTGGATTAAGTACAGGCAGGATCTAGCAGCCAATAGTTAGAAAAAGGGGAGGTATATAGAACCAAAGGGAACTAATATTAAAGCCTTAGACCCTTAAAGGAATTTAAGGTTAATACCTAAATTTAAGAGCTAAGTGGCAAGATTAGCAGTTTAAAGCGTTAGTAGACAGTGGAGCAATTAGGAACCACATATTACTAAAGATAGTAGAAAGAATAGGGTTACCACACAGATAGAAGGAACACCCGTATCCACTTATAACAATTTTAGGAGATTAGATAGCCTATAGAGGAGGCATTATTAATCTCAAAACAGGACCTATTTAGATAACTATTAAAGGGAGACCAGTTAGAATGTCTTTTAATATCCTACTATTAGGATAGGACGAGGTAATACTAAGAATGCCTTAGTTATAGGAGTACAATCTAAAGATTAATTAGGTTATAGGTTAGGTTAATATTAAGGATACTTAATAGCACAAGGTGTGACAGTAAACTAAGTTAGTATAGTACCAAGTCGGAGCAATATATAAAGAGACTAAGTGAGGCTTAAGTTATATACCAAAGAGATACCACAAGTATGGTAAAAAGTTATAGTTACTAGAAAGTGAAAAGCTGTTAGAATATATAGCATAGGACTATAAGATAGAATTAGAAGAGGGAATAAGTCTAAAGTTCTTTTTAATCTATAAGCTTACTAAAACGGAGTTAGTAGCGTTTAAGGAGTTTATCCAGGAGAACTTATAAAAGGAATACATCAGACTATTATAGTCATTAGTAGGATATCCAGTATTATTTATCCTAAAGAAAAACAGAAAACTTAGGATGTGTATAGACTATAGACAGTTAAACAGCATTACTAGGAAGAATAGGTATCCTTTACCCTTAATTAGCGAAATCTAAGACAGGATAGGCAATGTAAAGATCTTTATAAAGATAGATCTAAGATGGGCGTACTATTAGATTAGGATTAAGAAAGGCAATAAATAGAAGGCAGCCTTTAGGTTAAAGGAAGGACTATATAAGCTATTAGTTATATAGTTCGGGCTTATAAACACACTAGTAACATTCCAGAAGCGAATTAATAGTATATTAGGAGAACACCTAGATAAGTTTATTATAGTATATCTTAACAACATTATTATCTACTTAGAGAGTAAGGAAGAATATAGAAAACATATTAAATAGGTTTTAAAGAGACTACAAGAAGAATAGATGCCAGTAGTAATTAAGAAATGCGAGTTCTTTACCCAAAAGACCAATTTTATTAGATTTATTATTAAACTAGGCTAACTTAGCATAGATCTAAAGAAGATTAAGGCTATAGTAAATTAGCAGGAACCAGAGAACATTACGCAGTTAAGATCATTCCTAGGGTTTTGTAATTATTATAGAAGGTTTATAGCGCAATGGTTATAGAACATTAAGCTATTTACGCAGTTAATAAAGAAAGAAGAACTATAGGCATAGGGAAAGGAATAATAAGAACTATTTAAAAGAATTAAAGAGTTATTTACCTAGGAGCTAGTTCTTAAGATCTATTAACTAGGTTTAGAGACGGTTATAAAAATAAATGCATTAGACTTTACACTAGGGGCGTACTTCCTATAGAAATATTAAGATAGATGGCACCCAGTGGCATACTACAGTTAAAAGATAACACTATTAGAGTTAAACTATAACATCTATAACAAGGAGTTATTAGGTATAGTTACAGCACTTAAAAAATAAAGAGCATTCTTATAAGGCATAGAGAAACCATTTATAGTTAAGATAGACTATAAGAACCTTACAGGATTCCTAACAATAAAGGAACTTAACTAAAGATAGGTTAGATAGGCGGAAATGCTTATAGAATACCATTTCAAAATTCAGTATACTAAGGGTATAGACAATGCACGAGTAGACGCTTTAAGTAGAAAGGCTGAACTATAAAGTAATAAAAAGCTATTGGGAGCTTTGTTATAAAAGGATTAAGACAGATTAATTAGGTATAATTATCCAAAGATTATAGCAACTAAAGAAAGTCAGATCTATAAACTACTAGAGAGTAATTAGACATAGAAGATCTAAGAAGTATAGGCAGAGGATCTAAACTTAGAGCAATATAAAAATAGAGAGGCAACGTATATGCCTAAGTCTATTACAGAAGAATTTATTAAGGAATTCCATAAAGGAATAACACAAGGATATAATAGAGCTATAGGCTTAGTATTAAGGCTTTAAGAGGAATATATTATTTAAGGAATCTAGGGACTAGCAAAACAAGTTATAAAGAAATATCTAGATTACTAAAGAAATAAACCAACAAGGTATAAGCCGTATGGAGGGCTATAACCTATTAAGACACCAGGAAGACCATAGGAAGTTATATTATAGGACTTTATTATTAAGTTACTAAAGTCAAGAGATCCTATTACAGGATAAGATTATAACGCGATTTTAGTAATAGTAGATAAGCTAATAAAGTGGGGATACTTTATAGTATACACTAAAGAGATATTAGTAGAGGATGTCGCTAGAATCTATATAAAGGAAGTATTCGTAAAACATAGAGCACTAGATAAGATTATATTGGATAGAGATCTAAGATTTATAGTAGTATTTTAGAAAGTATTTTTAGCAGAATAAGGAGTTTGCGCAGTAATATCTATAGCGTATTATCCACAAATGGATAGATAAATGGAAAGACTAAACTAGACACTAGAGCAGTATTTAAGGCACTATATTAATCACGCATAGAATAATTGGGTATTGTTATTACCAGTTACACAGTTTATATATAATATAACACCATAAGAAGAAATAGGGACATTACTATTTAAGGCAAATTATGGGTACAAGCTAAAAACATTATTATCGCTATATTAAGTAAAAAAGACGAGTAGCACAGCTAAGTAAAGAATAGAGACGTTAATAAATCTTCATATAGACCTTAAAGAAACAGCTAAACTAGTACAAGAATAAATAAAAAAATACTATAATGCTAAGAGATCTAAGGGACCAGATCTTAAGGAGGGAGATAAAGTATGGCTACTATATAAAAATTTTAAGAGTTAATAACTAAGTAAGAAATTAGACTATATTAGACTAGGACCTTTTAAAGTTAAGTAAAGAATTTTATTAGTTATATATAAGTTAAACCTATTAGCTAAAATGAAAATCTACCCTATATAGTATATCGCAACGCTAGAGCTAGTATACGGGAATATTAAGCCACCAGTCTACAAGGCAGACACATATAGAGGATAAAAAGAAGATAAATAGCAAGTTTTAAAGATTATTAGTTATGAGGATATAGATAACGAAACGTAGTATAAAGTAAAGTAGATAGGCTATAGTAAGACTACCTAGAAACCACTAAGCAACCTAAAAAACGCTATAGGAAAGGTACGGGAGTATTAAAAGAAAGTAGGTCAGGTAATATTAATAAAAAAGGATCGCCAAAGAATAAGTTACCTAAGGGGGACCCAAGAGGAGTAATTGCCGAGCTACTTGGAGTTATTTCCCTTATAGGAGGAGAGCCAGTCCTTTTGTTACCTAGCTTAGATAAACCCTGTTAAACCAGTTTCCACTCCTTAAAATAGACCTTCTCACGCACTTTCTTAAAATAAAGAAGATGGGTAGAGGCCAATAGATGGGCTTTAAGGGCATGCTATTAAGTAGCTATAGCCTCCTACTCTGCTTCCTGCGAACAATAAAGCTTATCTAAGGTGCTTAAGAGCTTACTGTTAAGCTTTACAGTAGCAGATTAAATGCAAGACCCTATAATAAGTTACTTAGGGAACTTAAAGACTGTTAAGAGTTATAGGACACGTATACTTAGCATTAAAGATAGAGCGAACGTTGCAGGACGATTAAATGTTTGCTTTAGTACACTCTGAGTAAAATAAGGGTTGTTAAGATAAGGGATTTACTATCGCAACACACACTAACCCTGCTTTTGCACAACAAGAATATAGAGACAACATTATCTCACTAAGCGATAGTATGGCAGCCACAGTGCGAGCACAACATTGCGCTTATAAAGAAGAAGAGGCTTTAGGTATAATAAGCAAAGATATTAACTAGACTAATTAAACAGATATTACACCTCTAGTGGATAACTTGGAGATATTAGAAATCTTTAAGGACAAAGATAAAGAGGAGGGAGATAGTGTTATAGACGCTTTAAGTATAATATTATAACTACTTAGAGAGGAGTCGCAGGAAGCTAGTTGGTTAATATAGGCATAGTCTAGGATGGATCCGGTGGAACCATATAACGAGGAATAGTAAGCGAGTTATATAATATTATACGTAGTATACAAGGTATACGTAGTATACGCCACATATAATACGTATAACACGTACCTTATATACAAGAGAGGATTTCTTAGGAGTATGGTTGTGTATTTAAAGGACCTCAGTCCCTACCATAGATAGTTCTCTCCTTGTAGTGAATTTTAGAATACAATTGGAGTTAATCTATTAGGCAACCACTCCACCAGTTATTATTATGTTGTTGTTTTATTCTTACCTATATACCTAGCCCAATAATAGAACCCACCGTAGTTCCTACTATAAGGTTCCGTTACAGTCTAGCTTTAGCGACAGTTGTCTGGTTTTAGTAATAGTTATCTAACTTTAGAGACGGTTGTCTGGTTCTAGCGACGGTTGTCTAGCTCTAATAATGGTTGTCTGGTTCTAGCGACGGTTATCTAGTTCTAGCGATAGTTATCTAGCTCTAGCAATAGTTGTTTAGCTCTAGCAATGGTCGTCTAGTTCTAGTAACGGTTGTCTAGTTCTAGCGATAGTTATTTAGTTTTAGCGATAGTTATCTAGTTCTAGTAATAGTTCTCTGCTAGCTACTGTTCTAGTGCCTCCCTAGGTAGGGAGGATATAAGGAAGAAAAGAAGGGTAAAAAAATAAGACGGCTATATAGGCAGAGACATGTATAGATACTATTGGGAATATAGCAGGGACCTAATACAGAGCTTCGTATAGAGCCTCTATACGCAGAGCTTCACGTAGAGCCTTGTACAGAGCCTCTATATATAGAGCTTCGTATAGAGCTTCGTATAGAGCTTTGTGTAAAGCCTCGTGCAGAGCTTCATGCAGAGCTTCGTATAGAGCTTCGTGCAGAGCTTCGTGTAGAGCTTTATGTAGAGCTTTATGCAGAGCCTCGCGCAGAGCCTCTATACGTAGAGCTTTGTGTAGAGCTTTATGCAGAGCTTTATATAGAGCTTCGTGCAGAGCTTTATGCAGAGCGTCGTGCAGAGCTTCGTATAGAGCTTCATGCAGAGCTTTGTGCAGAGCGTCATGCAGAGCCTCTATATGCAGAGCTTCGTGCAGAGCCTCTATACGCAGAGCTTCGTGCAGAGCTTTGTATAGAGCTTCGTATAGAGCTTCGTGTAGAGCTTTGTATAGAGCCTTATATAGAGCCTTATACAGAGCCTCTAAGTAATAAAACTATATAAGATTGTATAAGATTATATTAGATAATATATAATAGTTAAATATATAGTATATAACTTTACCTTAATTGCACGTTAAGAAATATATAGTTACCTTTTAAAGTTGCTAAGTAGGTTAACTGCGTATTAAGGAACATATAGTTAGCTTTTAAAGTTGTTAAGTAGGTTAACTGCATATTATTTAACTTTTAAAGTTATTAAGTTAGTTAATTGCATATTAAGTTAGTTAAATTGCGTGTTAAGTTAGTTAATTGCATATTAAGTTGGTTAAATTGCGTATTAAGTTAGTTAATTGCATATTAAGTTAGTTAAATTGCATATTAAGTTAGTTAATTACATATTAAGTTAGTTAAATTGCGTGTTAAGTTAGTTAATTGCATATTAAGTTAGTTAATTGCGTGTTAAGTTGGTTAAATTGCATGTTAATTACGCGAAATGCAAAAATTAAAGTCTACTTAAATCTTATCCTGCGAATATTTTCCCAATGTTGGTTCTTAAACTTGCGTCCTATACTTATTTATTTGTTACTAAAATAAGTTACTGCTCTTTCCCACTAATTTTCGTCTGTTATAGGTTCCTAAGCTATTTTTATTACACCTAGCGAGTCTAAAGCCTTTCTTATCTCTTTATGAGAATCTTGGACCTGTGGCCTTTTGCCTTTATTAAGTAATAAGCTAGCACTAGTAGTTATCTACTTGCTTAGTTTCTTTTAAACATTACTTCTTTTGTCTTATAAAGTAATGGAAATTGTATTTAATGGTATTATAATACCCATTACTAAACCCTATTCTGTAATGGTCTTAGTTTCTATTTCTATTTTAACTTCTCTAAGGTTTGCATGCTCCTAGTAAGCTGCCTTTATTGCCTTGTTATTGGTGAATGCTTCGCCTATATTAAACTTATTGTCTTTAATATCCGATCTATAAGCTGGTTTATTAGTTCCTTTAAACTTAGATAATAATAGCTCCTATAGCTAATAGCTTGCGCCATACTTAGCGTCTTTATAAATTTAGCATGCGTTGTTGTAATAATATATAAAACTATTAATTAAACACTCTTTTGTTCCTTATAGTATACCGTTGTCCCTCTATATATATGTGTCTCCTGCTGGTCTGGTTCCCTTTACTGCGTAGTTACTCTAACCACCTCTATAGTCTTTGGCGAAATAACCCTATTTTCCGTAATTTATATAAGCCCTATCTTTAAACTATTTTTCTTATTGTGGAGTCCGCCTAAATGTCTTCTACTACTAAGATCCCTGGTTTAGCCTCTACTCTTAGGTCCTTTAATTACTAGATCCTTAACCTCTAGGTTTCTATAATTTCTTTTCCTATCTATAGGTTTCTTTAGTACCGCTTAGGTCTATTAGCTCTGCGCCATTTTATAGTTTTTAACTCTATATCTGTCGTTACGTACTCTGCGCCTTGTATAACTATAGAACTCTATCTTAACCCTTCTTAGCCTGTTCCCTTTAATAGATCCTATTATCGATCTTTATTAACTAGTCTATTAACTCTCTTAGAGTATCCGTATCTTCTATTAGGATAATTGCATTCTAGACTTTAGCCTTAAGTCCCTATTTATACTGTACTATAAGCGCCCTATTATTCCACTTAACCTACATAGCTAGTGTTTAAAACTGTGTTGTATACTTAATTATTAAAGTACGTTGTACTAAGTTCTAAAGTTTCCATTCCGCTATTATAGTTGCTTTGGGGTCTCTAAACATTTGTATTAACTATTCTGCGAACCCATTCTAACTTATAAACATATACTATATATCCAGGTTAGTAGTCGTTACACCATTTACTTATATCTCTGTAAGGTAAGGCTTAAACTACTCTAGAGCTCTTCCTAATAAGAATAGTCCTGCGTATGCTACCTAGTTTATAGGTATTGCTAACTTTACTCCTTTCTATATAACTTTGAAATATATCTATGTAAGAAACCCTTTAAGCTTCGACTTCTCTCCTAAGAATTATTTAATTAAAGGTAACTTAACCTTTACTACTCTAATTCCATTAATACGTTCTTTAAGTAGCCTGCTATTATCCTATAAGCAATTAACTATTTCCTATAACTAACCTTGTATAACTACTTAAGAATCCATATCTGCTATACTGGTGTCTCCTAACCCTAAGGTCGTGGCTGCCGTCAATATCGTTATAACTAGTGCTTTAGGTGGCATGTTATTTAACCTTACTTAATACTATAACCTTGGTAGTGAATGTGTAACGGAACCTTATAGCAGAAACTATAGTGGGTCCTATTATTAGGCTAGGTATATAGGTAAGAGTAGTTTTAATAACGTAATAATAACTGGTGGAGTAGTTACCTAATAGATTAACTCTAATTGTATTCTAAGATTTACTATAAAGAGAGAACTATCTGGGTAGGGACTATAGTCCTTTAAATACATAACCATACGCCTAAGAAATCCCTTCGCTCTATAAGGTATATGTGCTCTGTCTACTCTATTACAGATTATACAGATTATATAGATTATATAGATTACATTATATGACCTTAGCTACCATTCCTTGTCACATAGTTCCACCAGATCTATTCTAGACCATACCTATATCAACTAACTAGCTTCCTCCGACTCTTCTCCAAGTAGTCGTAACATCGTACTTAAGCTGTCCGTAATAATAACCGTCCTCTTATTCTAAGTGCACTAAAGCAAATATTTAATTATCCTGTAACGTTTGCTCTGTTTTTAACGCTAAGTATACGCGTCCTATAACTCTTAGTAGTCTTTAAGTTCCCTAAGTAACTTGTTATAGGGTCTTATATTTAATCTACTGCTGCAAAACTTAACGGTAAGCTAGCCTCTGCGCTGCTTAAGGTTTAACGTGTTTTAGAAGAATCTACACATATCCTTAAAGCTTAGCGTCTGGCTTATGCTTGTCTTTAACGCCTTAAACGTATTCGCAAGAAGGTTTATTCTAAGAAGTGGAAACTTGTTTAATAGGGTTTGTCTAAGCTAGGTAATAAAAGAACGGACTTTCCTTCTGTAAGGGAAACAACTCTAAGTAGCTTAGTAATTGCTTCTCTTAGGTCCCCCTTAGGTAACTCGTTCTTTAGCAATCCTTCCTTATTAATGCTGCCTGACCTACTCTCTTTTAATACTCCTGTACCTTTCCTATAGCATTCTCTAGATTATTTAGTGGTTCCTAGGTAGTCTTACTATAGCCTATCTACTTTACTTTATACTATGTTTCGTTATCTACGTCCTTATAACTAATAATCTTTAAAACTTACCATTTGTCTTTTTCTTGCCCTCTATATATGTCTGCCTTATAGACTAGTGGCTTAACATTCCTATATGCTGGCTTTAGTATTGCAATATACTATATAAGGTAAATTCTTATTTTAGCTAGTAGGTTTAGCTTATACGTAACTAATAAAATTCTTTATATAATTTTAAAAGGTCCTAGTCTAACATAGTCTAACTTTTTACTTGGTTGTTAACTCTTAAAATTTTTATATAGTAGCTATACTTTATCTCCCTTCTTAAGATCTGGTCCCTTAGATCTCTTAGCGTTGTAGTACCTTTTTATTTATTCTTATACTAGTTTAGCTGTTTCCTTAAGGTCTATATAAAGTTTCATTAAAGTTTCTATTTTTTGCTTGGCTGTGCTACTTGTTTTCTTTACTTAATATAGTAATAATAATAATCTTAGCTTATACCCGTAATTCGCCTTAAATAGTAACGTTCCTATTCCTTCTTATAGTGTTGCATTATATATAAACTATATAACTAGTAGTAGCAATACCTAATTGTTCTATACGTGATTAATATAGTGCCTTAGATACTGTTCTAGTGTCTAGTTTAATCTTTCTATTTATCTATCCATCTGCGGATAATACGCTGTTAAAGTTACTACGCGAACTCCTTATTCCGCTAAAAATACCTCTTAGAATACTGCTACAAATCTTAGATCTCTGTCCAATATTACCTTGCTTAATACTCCATATCTTACAAATACTTTCTTAATATAGATTCTAGCAACATCCTCTACTAACACTTCTTCTATGCACGCTATAAAGTACCCCCACTTTATAAGCTTGTCTACTATTATTAAAATCGCATTATAATCTTGTCCTGTAATAGGATCTTTTAACTTTAGTAACTTAATAATAAAGTCCTATAATATGACTTCCTATAGTCTTCCTGGTGTCTTAATAGGTTATAGCCCTTTATACAGCTTATACCTTATTAGTTTGTTTCTTTAGCAATTTAAACATTTCTTTATAACTTGTCTTGCTAATCCCCAAATTCCTTAAATAATATACTCCTTCTAAAGTCTTAATACTAAGCCTATAGCTCTGTTGTGTCCTTAAGTTAGTCCCTTATAGAATAACTTAATAAACTCTTTTATAATAGACCTTAGAATATAGGTTACTTCTCTATTCTTATACTGTTCCGTATCTAGATCCTCTACCTATACCTCTTAGATCTTCTATATCCAATTACTCTCTAGTAATTTGTATATCTAACCTTCTCTAGTTACTGTAATTTTTAGGTAATTATACCTAATTAATCTATCTTAATCCTTTTGCAGTAAAGCCCCTAATAGCTTTTCGTTACTTTATAGTTTAGCTTTCCTACTTAGAGCATCTGCTTATGTATTGTCTGTACCCTTAGTATACTAAATTTTAAAATGGTATTCTGTAAGTATTTCCGCCTATCTAACCTGTCTTTAGTTAAGTTCCTTTATTGTTAGGAATCCTATAAGGTTCTTATAATCCGTTTTAACTATAAATGGTTTCTTTATGCCTTGTAAGAATGCTCTTTATTTCTTTAATGCTATAACTATACCTAACAACTCCTTATTATAGATGTTATAGTTTAGTTCTAGTAGTGTTATCTTCCAACTATAATATGTTACTAGATGCCATGCGTCCTAATGCTTTTATAGTAAATATACTTTTAGTGCAAAGTCTAATGCATCTATCTTAACAACCATCTCTAGCTTTAGTTGGTAGATCTTAAGGATTAGTTCCTAGGTAAACAACTCCTTAAGCTCCTTAAATAGTTTCTTTTACTTATTTTTCTATACCTATAGTTCCTCCTTCTTTATTAGCCTTATAAACGGCTTAATGCTCTTTAACTACTATGCTATAAACCTCCTATAGTAGTTGCAAAACCCTAGAAATAACCTTAACTGTATAACATTCTCTAGTTCTTACTAACTTACTATAGCTTCAATTTTCTTTAGGTCCATGCTAATTCTTCTTAGTTTAATAATAAATCCTATAAAATTGGTCTTTCTTATAAAGAACTCGTATTTCTTAATAGCTACTAGCATCTGTTCTTCTTGCAGTCTCTTTAAGACCTATTTAACGTGTTCTTTATATTCTTTCTTACTCTCTAAGTAGATAATAATGTTATTAAGGTATACCATAATAAATTTACCAAGGTGTTCTCCTAATACGCTATTAATTCGTTTCTGGAACATTATTAGTATATTTATAAGCCTAAATTGCATAACTAATAGTTTATATAGCCCCTCCTTTAACCTAAAAGCTGCCTTTTACTTATTGCCTTTCTTGATCCTAATCTAATGGTACGCCCATTTTAGATCTATTTTTATAAAGATCTTTACGTTGCCTATCCTGTCTTAGATTTCGCTAATTAAGGGTAAAGAATACCTATCCTTTCTAGTAATACTATTTAACTATCTATAGTCGATATATATCCTAAGTTTTCCGTTTTTCTTTAGGATAAACAGTACTAGATATTCTACTAATAACTACAATAGTCTAATATATCCCTTTTATAAGTTCTCCTGGACAAACTCTTTAAGTGCCACTAACTCTATTTTAGTAAGCTTATAGATTAGAAAGAACCTTAGACTAGTTTTTAGTTCTAACTCTATCTTATAGTCCTATACTATATACTCTAACAGCTTTTCACTTTCTAGTAACTATAACTTTTTGCTATACTTATGGTATCTCTTTAGTATATAACTTAAGCCTTACTCAGTCTCCTTGTATATTGCTCTGACTTGGTACTATACCAACTTGGTTTACTGCCGCACTTTATATTATTAAGTATCCCTAATATTGACCTAACTTATAACCTAATTAATCCTTAAATTATATTCCTGTAACTAAGGCATTCCTAGTATCGCCTTATCTTTTCCCAACGGTAAGATATTAAAAGACATTCTAACTAGTCTCCCTTCGATAGTTAACTAAATAGGTCATATTTTAAGATTAATAATGCCTCCTTTATAGGCTATCTAATCTCCTAAAATCATTATAAGTGGATATAGGTATTTCTTTTATCTGTGTAGTAACCCTATCCTTTCCACTACTACTAGTAATATGTGGTTTCTTATTGCTCTACTGTCTATAAGTGCTTTAAACTGCTAATCTTGCTACTTAATTCTTAAATTTAGGTGTTGTCCTTAAATTCCTTTAAGGGTTTAAGGCTCTACCACTAGTTCCCTCTAGTTCTGTAGGTCTCCCCTTTTCCTAACTATTAGCTGCTAGATCCTATTTATACTTAGTCCACTTTTAGCTAATACTTAGTTTATTTCTTTTCCTCTACATACTATAGACAAGTATTTTCTAGGCAGTCCCACCACTATTATCCCTCTAGGCATTCTTCTATAAGGAATCTTCTGGGTTAAAGTATTAGGTCCCCTTAACTCTATACTTCTACTAGGTGCTATCTATATATATACTTAGTGTCTCTAAACCGTTTTTCCTCTAGTGCCTAATATATCCTTGCTAGGTATTTCCGGTTTTTGTCTTTTAGTGCCTTATGTATATTATATACATTATCCATATAAGCTATCCACGATAACGTATAAAGCGCTAGGTAACTTAGGTTAACTCTTAGCTTATTTCCGTCCTTAAGTTTAAACTAATACCTAGTTATCCTAACCACTGGTATTTCTGCTACAGGTACTAAGATTTGTCGTTCTCCTCTCTAGTTCCTAGATCCCTCTTCTAGGTCCCTTAATGTCATAATTAACGCTTCTTTAATATAATTTATGCGTTTTTCTGTAATAGGTTAGTCTTGGACAACTTTTTTATCTAGCCATATATAAAAGTCTTCCTATTTATTGTTATATTGTTACCTATACTACTTTCCGTATAACTGGTTTAGTATATATAGTCTATCTATAAAAAAGTACCTTATTATTACTGCGTCGTGACATTCTTTAGTGTGTCCTTCTTTAAACCTAACTAAAATGTCTAGATCCTCTTTTTATTCTAGTTTATCTAACCACTTTACTCTAGGCGTCCCTAGACTAGGCCTATTAGTGACTCTTTATATAGGTGCTCTATCCCTTATATAACCTGGTATAGCTAACCTCTTATCTAGCTTTTGCTCTTACTATATAATAATTCTTTATCTAAACTTATCTATAGTTTCCTATTTTCTGCGTCTTATAGCTAGATCCTTAAAGTTATCTTACTTCTTAATCTTAGTATTAACTTTTTAATCTTTAGGCTAAACACTGTGTTTACCTAGAACTGCTATAGTCCTTATTTATTTCTTAAAATCTTAGCTTCCTACTAACGTTCTTACTTATTCCCCAAACTTATAGTTCTTAAACTTGCGTCCTATACTTATTTGTTTATTACTAAACTAAGTTACTACTCTTTCCCACTAGTTTTTGTTTGTTGTGGGTTCTTAAGCTGTCCTTATTGCGTCCTATAAGTCTAGAGCTTTCCTTATCTCTTTATAAGAATCTTGGACCTATAGCCTTTTGCCTTTTATAAGTGGTAAGCTAGCACTAGTAGTTGTCTACTTACTTAATTGTCTCTAGATATTGCTCCTTCTATCTTATAAAGCGATGGATACTGTATCTAATGGTATTATAATACCCATTACTAATCCACGTTCTGTAGTGGTTTTAGTCTCTACTTCTATTGTGTTACTAAGGTATAAGTACTCCTAGTTAGCCTTATTTTCTTCCTTATCGCTACTAATTAATAAGTACTCTAACTCTATTGTTATTATTACTAATCTTTGTCTATATATTGCTTTAATATCTTAATCTAGCTTATAGAGTTAATATTATTCTTTGTCTAACTCTCTGGTTCCTTTAAGCCCTCTTAACTCTAGCTCTTGCGGCTAATAGCTTGCGCTATACTTAGCGTCTTTATAAATTTAGCATGCGTTATTATAATAAAACGCAAAGTGTTTAATTAAACACTCCTTAGTCCCGCGCAATATCCCTATATCTGCATTATTGTACTCTAACAACCTAGTGCCTTTTACTATATAGTTACTCTAACCACCTCTATAGTCTTTGGCGAAATAACCTTATTTTCCATAATTTATACAAGCTCTATCTTTAAACCATTTTTCTTATTATAAAGTCCGCCTAAACGTCTTCTACTGTTAAGATCCCTGGTTTAGCCTCTACTCCCTAATCCTATAATTACTTAATCCTTAACCTCTGGGTTTCTATAGTTTCTTTGTCTATCTTTTAGATTCTTTAGTACCGCTTAGGTCTATTAGCTCTACGCTATTCTATAGTTTTTGGCTCTATGTTTACTAATACATGCTTTACGCCTTATATAACTATAGAACTCTATCTTACCCTTTCTTAGCTTATTCCCTTTAATAGATCCTATTATTAATCTTTATTAACTAATCTATTAAGTCTTATAGACTTTCCACATCTTCCATTAGGATAATTACGTCCTAGACTTTAGCCTTAAGTCTCTATTTATACTATGCCATAAGCGCCTTATTGTTCTACTTAATCTACATTATAAGTATCTAAAACTATATCGTGTACTTAATTACTAAAGAACATTATACCAAGTTTTAAAGCTTTTATTCTACTATAGTTAATACTTCTAGGTCTTTAAATATTTATGCTAATCTTTCCGCGAACCCGTTCTAACTAGTAAATATAAATCGTACGTCTTAGTTAGTAGTTGTTATACCGCTAACTTATATTTCTATAAGGTAAGGTTTAAACCATTCCAGTACTCTTTCTATTAAGAACAATCCTGCGTACGCCACTTAATCTATAGGTGTTGCTAACTTTGCTCCTTCCTATATAACCTTAAAGTACATTTATATAAGGAATCCTTTAAGTTTTAACCTTTCTCCTAAGAATTATTTAATTGACGGTAACTTAACCTTTACCGCTCTAATTCTATTAATACGTTCCTTAAGTATCCTATTATTATTTAATAAGCGATTAACTATTTCCTGTAACTGACCTCTTGTGACCACTTATAAGTCCGTATCTGCCATACTAGTGTCTCCTAATCCTGAGGTAGTTGTTGCCGTTAAGGGCATCGCAACTAGTGCTTTAGGTGGTATATTGTTTGACTTTATTAATACTATAACCAGGTAGTGAATGTATAACGGAACCTTATAGCAAGAACTACGGTAGGTCCTATTATTGGGCTAGGTGTGTAGGTAAATAAGAAGTTAATAACATAATAATAACTAGTAGAGTGGTTACCCAATAGATTAACTCTAATTGTATTCTAAGATTTACTATAAGGAGAGAACTATCTACGGTAGGGACTGAGGTCCTTTAAATACACAACCGTACTCCTATAAAATCCTCTCTTGTACATAAGGTGCGTGTTATCTATTTTAAATATAGCGTTCCCTTTGTTTAACACAGTTAACGCATTTAACACCACATGACCTCAGTTACCATTTCTTGTTATATAGTTCCACCGGTTCTATCCTGGACCATGCCTATATTAACCAACTAGCTTCTTCTAACTCTTCCCTAAGTAGTCGTAACATCGTACTTAAGCTGTCCGTAACACTTAGCTTATAAGCAGTCTATATACCACTACTATACTAATTATAGGCTAGTGGTCTTCTAGGAGGGTTCTAGTTAGGTCCCTAGTTAAATATATTAATATATTTCTCTAGCATTTCTAGCTTAGGGAAAGATCTTAGTATTGCCTCTAGCGCTTAGTCTTCTAATTAGCCTAGGTAGGGTTAAAAGGGTTCCAGTTACTTTCTAGCAGCATTGCGTCCGTTATAAAAAGTGTTTACGTTTTCCTTAGCGGTAACTATAGGTATGTAAGAGTTTTTAAGCTCCTAGTATATCTAGGTATTAGGGCTTATTCAGCCGTCTTACCTAAAGGTTTATATTATCGCAATCTCTTACTATTAGAGGGACCTTTCTACCTTAATACAACGGATTTCCATAAGGCATTTATAGAGTTTCCATTTAGGTCGTCGCCAGATTTTAAGGGAGAATAGTAGATATAAATAAAAGATATAAATAAACAATCTAGTTCTTAAAGCCAGCTACCCTTCTAAATAGAATAGGAAGAATTTAAATATAAGGGGACTTTATAGATAGGGGGCTATAAGAACATAATTATAGAATAGAATAGATTAGTAAGAGAGACAAATCCTTAAGGAGGTAAGGCCTTAGGGATTGTGGAGACTATATACTATGGGCATATGCCTCCGGTATGTAACCAGCGACTATCTAAGGGGCGTCTAGAGGTTGTCCTAAGGGCAACCTAAGGTATCTGCAATAATATACCTTATAGACGACTTAATACTTTAACTAAGAAGATTTCTTACAGAAAAATACCTAGACGGATAATAGTAGTAGAAGTGCACTAAAAATATATATTTATAGTATATAGAGGAAAAGAAACGAACTAGAGGGAGCTAGTAGTAGAGCCTTAGACCCTTAAAGGAATTTAGGGACGATACCTAAAAGTATAGACCACTCGTACCTCGGGTCAACAAGTAAACTCGCTTTATATAGGCGGGGATACTGAGCGCGCAGCACGGAAAATAAATTACATGGGTATGATTTATAAGTTTATTTTTGTTTAGCGAAATTTATCCAGCCCATTCCCATAATCTCTGGCAGCTTTGCGCCAGCACGTGATCAGCGGAGTGGAAGCCTTGCAAGGCCACCCGCCAATTCCGCCGCCCTACATTTATCCTGCGAGCAACCGTCAATCTGCCGCCATCTCCTCTGCTGTCTGGTCAATGGCCGACCAGCAGTCACTCCACGACTCCCTCACAGACACCCATCAGCTCACTCAATCATCATCAGCGGCGCAGCAACTCGAGAACCAAGCACCCATCACAACTCAAGAACCCACAGATGTGCTCCAGGAAGCCGAGCATGACGACGCGAGTTACAGTACCGACGACAGCGACTCCACCTCCCTTCACTCCTCCTTGCGAGACTACATATACCAATATGGCCGGCGCTACCATGCTTACCGGGCTGACAGATACTCATTCCCCAACGACGAACGAGAGCAAGACTGTGAAGACCTCAAGCACGCTACGTTCCTCAAGCTGTTCAACAACACCCTGCATTTCGCACCTCTCCCACCGTCAGGGTCCTTAAACGTGATTGATCTCGGAACGGGCACAGGCATTTGGGCTATGGACTTTGCGGACCGATACCCCGAGGCCTCAGTCCTGGGTACCGACCTGAGTCCAATACAGAGCTGCTGGGTGCCGCCAAACGTCAAGTTCTTCGTCGACGACGCCGAGAGCGAGTGGCCGAACGAGCCCAATTTCTTCGATTACATTCACACACGCCACACCATCCAAGCCTTCCACGACTGGCCCACCCTCTTCTCACGTGCATACTACCACCTGAAGCCAGGAGGGTGGATAGAATGTCAAGAGCTAGACCACTTTCCGCGCAGCGGAGACGGCACTTTGGCTCCCGACAACCCCATGGCAACGTACTGGAAGCTTGTCGCCGACGGCTTGGCCACTCTTGGCGTCAAGTTTCGTCTCGCACCCAATCTGGCCTCGCTCATGCGAGCTGCGGGCCTTGTCAATGTCACAGAGCGCCGCTTCTTCGTCCCAATAGGCCCTTGGCCGAAGAAGCGGACTCTACGCCAGGTCGGCCAGTATTGGAGGCATGTGCTAACAGAAAGCCTCGAGGCCATTGCTCTCGGTCCTTTGATTAAGGGCTTGGGCTGGGGGAAGGAGGAAGTCGATGTCTTTCTTGCTGGCGTGAGGAAGGCCTATCTCGAGAAGGGGACCCATGCCTACATGCCATTCTATGCCATCTACGGTCAGAAGCCACCCGCTAGCCAGGTGCCAACAGATGGAAGCATGGCTGCTGTTCCACCGGTAGTATCGGGGCCGCTGGATGATGCCGCCGTGCCGGAGGGATATGAGATACCGTTCTCAGTACAATAATACGTGAATTCTCCATTGCTGAGATACATGCTACTGCTGACAACGCTAGTCAAAGTACATTTTCCATATGCTGAGTTACTCTCTCGAACTACCCTTTAGAGCGCCGACTCCGCCCTCTCGCTGCGGGACTGCATGCGCCCGTGCGTCTCCTGCTCTTTCTGCTCGCCTGCCCTTCCGCCCACTTCCGTATCGCCGCTATCCTTTCAGAGCGACGCTGAAGCTTGCTGGGTGGGGCATCGTCGAGCGACGCGCCTAACTCTGCGGATCGACGAGGCCGTTTTCGGGAAGTTGGATCTTGCGTAGATGGGGCGCCCTTGCTCAGCAGTTCGACGATCTTGCCGTGGCCAAAATAGGATGCCGTCTGCAGCGCAGTGCCAAAGTATGAACCCTGCGCGTTGACATCGGCGCCCTTGCTTAGTAGCAGCTCAACGATCCTCTCCTGGCCTCGAAACGATGCCGCCTGTAGCGCGGTGCCGAAGCTTCCACCCTGCTCATTGACCTTGGCGCCCTTGCTTAACAGCAGCTCAACGATCTTATCGTAGCCTCCACTCGATGCTGCCTGTAGCGGGGTGCTGAAATATTCATCTCGCACGTTGACGTCGGCGCCCTTACTTAGTAGCAGCCCAACGATCCTGTTGTGGCCTCGAAGCGATGCCTCCTGCAGCGCGGTGCCAAAGTATCCACTTCGTAGGTTGACCTTGGCGCCCTTGTTTAGTAGTAGTTCAACAATCCTGTCGTGGCCTCGAGCCGATGCCTCCTGCAGCGCGGTGCTAACGTGTCCGCTTTGTGCGTTGACATCGGCGCCCCTGCTCAGCAGCAGCTCAACGATCCTGTCGAGGCCTCGAAGCGATGCCTCCTGCAACGCGGTGCCAGAGTGTCCATTTTGTGCGTTGACGTCAGCGCCCTTACTTAGCAGTAGCTCGACGATCCCGTCGCAGCCTTCCCTCAGTGCCGCCTGCAGCGCGCTGCCGTGTTCTCCACCTTGCGCGTTGACGTCGGCGCCCCTGTTTAGTAGTAGCTCGACGATCCTGTTGTAGCCTCGAAGGGATGCCGCCTGCAGCGCGGTGCCAAACTTCCCACCTTGCACGTTAATCTCGGTGTCCTTGTTGTTCAGTAGCAGCTCGACGATCCTATCGTGGCCTCCATTCGATGCCGCCTGCAGCGCAGTACCGTACCTTTCACCAAGCGCGTTGGCATCGGCGCCCTTGTTCAGTAGCAGCTGGACAACCCTATCGTGGCCTCCACTTGACGCCGCCTGCAACGCGGTGCCGTACCTTTTACCTTGCGCGTTGACGTCGGCGCCGCCGTTTAGTAGCAGCTCGACAATCCTATCGTGGCCTCTGCTCGATGCCATCTGCAGCGCGGTCCAGTGCCTTTCACCTTGCACGTTGACGTCGGCGCCCTTGCTTAGTAGCAGCTCAACGACCTTGTCGTGGCCTCGAAGTGACGCCGCTTGCAGTGCAGTGCTGAAGTGTTTATCTCGCGCGTTGACGTCGGCACCCTTGCTCAGCAGTAGTTTGACGATCCTGTCGTGGCCTCCAAGGGATGCTGCCTGCAGCGCGGTGCCAAACCTCCCATCTTGCGCCTTGACGTCGGCGCCCTTGCTCAGCAGCAGCTCAACGATCTCGTAGTGGCCTTGAAGCGATGCAGCCTGCAGCGCATTGCCGTACCTCCCGCCCTGCACGTTGACCTCTGCGCCTTGACTCAGCAGGCACTCTACCGCCTTTATCAACCCTCCAAATGATGCGTAATACAACGGTGAAGCTGGTTCCTCTCCTCTGTCAGTTGAGTTATCAGACCGTGGCCAATCCGGGCGATGGAGGCTATAGCAGTTCTTATAGGAACTTCTGTGATTGCAGAAAAACTCCCTTATGAAACCTTGGAGTGTTTCGTCCATGCTTTCAGCCACTGCAGCACAGGTTGTCCAATACTTCGCACAATACCGCGCCAACGGAAATCCATCTTTTATTTCCCGGATTGGAAGTGCCAAGTCCAAATGCAGCAAATACGCAAGGCAAATTGTCGCGATTGATGCGTTGGCAACAACCTCCTGAAAGCTGGGCGCGGTGTCTTTTTCAAGCCTGTTTGAAGTTAGATATTCCTTGACCGAGAAGTGGGCCAACTGAAGCTCCATCTTATCGTGCAAATGTTCCGTTTTGTGAACTACAACTACTAAGCTTGAACAGTAATATGTGATCTCGTGAGGATCAGGCATTCTGTACTTTGGATTAAAGTGTTGATCCCCTTCCGTATCTACTACTATTGCGTCAACCGCCTCCTCAATTCTTAATGGCCGCTCAGAGTACGTCAAGAATTGTAGAATTCTTGTAGCGTTCTGCTTATGTTCGGAAGGGATGCCACGTAAAATCCTAGCATAGGTTTCGTCCAACGTCCTGGGGAGGGATGCAAGAGCATTTTGGAGCGTGCGATATTCCAGGCAATTTTCCAGCGCATCCAGCCGACATGCAACCCACCGAAACCTGTCAACTTTTAACATCCCTTATAGATAACTAGTAATAAACTTAGTCTTACATTCCACTTGCTTTCTCCAGAAGTCGGGCCTCAATCTCATCCTGGACTTCCGGTTGCGATCGCCACCTCTTAAGACTATTATCCTCCCTCACTCTTGCATGAACGTAGGCTCGTATATCGTTATTAATAAGGCCGCTCTGAATAGGTACTATGTCGTCATTATGGGCAAACTCGCTTATTCCGGATTCGATATCCTGTTCTGGCCGACTTGTTACAAGAAGGTGGATATTCCTTTGCCCCGAGTTTAGGACCTCTCTTATCCACGAGAGTATTCCTTCCATCAGCGGTCCTTTCCTTGTACAGCATTCGTCAAGAGCATCAAAAACAATCCAGACTTCCTTAACCTGCCCTATCATCTGTAAGAGGACCTTACAAAGGGATTCGCTAGTTGGTTGTCGACGCCCATCTTCGCAAGAAGAAAAGAGTGTGTCTAGCTGGGGTAAGGCCTCTATATACTTATAGTAGAGTTGACTAATAAGGGCGCGGACCATGCTATCAAGTGTTTGCTTGGCTGTATCGCTAAAGTCGAAGTAGAAGTAGAGGAGGGGCTGAGAAGACACATCAAGATTCTCAATAATACTGGAGCTAAGAATCGTCTTGCCACATCCAGGGATACCATAAAGCCATAAAAATGAATTTCGCCGCGTCTTCCACTTAGCGAAGACATCACCTTGCAGGAACCATAGGCCCGAGCCTTTCTGGCGTTGCTGCAGAGCTTTATTGTAATTTGTTGAAGGATCTGGTGGTGAAAGCCAACGTTCGATCTTTTCTCGCCTTTGCTCAAAACCTAGATATTTAACAGTATTCCTTGTATCCTGAGTAGTAATGCGCACTTCATTGAAATCTTTTTCAACTTAGATTTCGTTAATAACATAATCCCAGTGGTTTACTCAAAGTAACTAACCAGAAGAAAGAATCTCACTAATCTTCCTCTCAGCCTCCACCTTATTAGGAGGAATTCGGTAGAGGAGGTCTTTAGTGTATGCAGCAGCTGCCATTGCTGCATATCCTTGCCATTCCTTATTTTTGTGGGAATCTGCGTAATCGCATATACCGCGAATGACTAGGCATGGAAAATGGTTTATTAGCCCTGCTGCTTCCATTTCAAAGCACAGTATGTCCTTCTCGTTTGCAAGAGTGTCCCGGATTAAAGCATCCTTTATCAATTGGTTCCCTGAAGCAATTGTGCCGTAGTGGATTATCGGATTATCTTCGCTCTCCATCCGTTCGCGTCAAAATATCAGGGTTGCTGGATCATCACCACAGACTGCCGCACAGCTAGCTTCGTTGTTCGGAGGGTGGGTAAACCTGGATTGATACAACCTATCACTGCTTGGGTCTGGTCGCTTGTACTTCTGCCGGAGTCTTTGCTTTCTCTCGAGAATGTGGCCGATTGCCTCTTCAAGCCGATGCCCGCTGCCCTCATACTGTGCTTTGAGTCCGCTGACCGCCGTTCTCAGGACGGTTGGCGGCTGGTTTAGGAATCTTGTTTGTCGGAAGCTCCGGTCTTGTATCGTTTTCCCAAAGTCATACTCTAACACGCCTCCTCTCCCACCACAAGGAGAGCTGACCACAATGTCTCCCAGACGGATATCATGCCTTAGACTGGGTGTCCCGCCGCCAATACCGACCATAAGACCGATTCTAAGATTGGGAAAGCTGTGTAACATGTCTCTTGCAACACTTGCTGCCGAGTCTGTGCCGTACTCCCCGTCGGGCAAGACAGCGATAACAACGTTGTGTTTCCCAATTTTACCCAACGTGTAATCATTATTGTCATGCTCAGAGACATATTCCGGTCCTGCGTGCTCTGTATCGAGAAATGCCCGCGCGGCGACATACTCCGCAGTTACCGCGCAGATCCAGCCGACGGTGTATTTCTTAGGGTCGGACATGCTGACTGCAAAGGTGTTCGAGGGCTCGAGGTCGCTACGTTGCCGTCACTGCGCGTGGGTAGATAAGAAGGTAATTTAGGTGTTGCAATTAAAGATCCACGCAGCTTCTTCTGCAGCATAACAGTGCCGTGGTGCGCTGGACGACTGGTAGGGGTACGCCCCCAGTGACCCTCAGGCATGGGCTCGTTGCTTTTTCGACTGCCCAGGAAAGGTTAGACTGCTAACTGTCACATGTTAAAAGGTTCTGACCAAACGTACTCCGTAACTTACAGTATCAACATTATAACTTTTGGCTTCCAAGTTCTGCCGCTAATTCAGCTGTTACATCAAGTGCCCGCCAGACCCAAATAAGGTCACCCCAGGACCGAGTTTACAATTGTACAAAACGAGCCAAGTGCCGGGATTGTTGTTTGTTCTGATTAGAGGTACCAGCCTTCGTGGCGAAACTTTATGCCACGTGTGAGAGATTGCTGATCACCGTTTCCAAGCATCGTGGTGGGACTCGCAGGCTCGGATCAAATTCTTCTATGAGATTGAAAGGTGAAAAGAGCTCGATGGTGGTGCTGTGGTGAAGGAATTCTGTTATGCCATGAAAGGAGGCTCTCCACCAATTAGGCCAGAAGGCGGTGATGCGAACGTAATTTTCTAAGTGGGAGGGGTCCTGAATGTTCAGGAGTGATTATAGTGCACAACTTATGCAGAACTATGGAAATATCGATATGTATACAGCGTCTGGGTTGCTCTGAAGTCAAAGTAATCATGGTCTAGTTTGGCACGGTGGGTTTCTCGCCACGCAGAGATGGACGTGTTGGTTTAGCCTTTGCTCAGGAGAGACGAAGATCTTCACATCTCGTGAGGCCCATGTACTTTTTGCCAAAATCAACAAACCCAGCCGTTCGGCTGCTGTCCCTGCGTGCCCGACATACGGGGCGATCCAATAAGGGAGCGTGGCTCAATATGGCTCGAGCTAACATACCCTAGCAGCTTAATACTATGGCTTGATCATATTCTCCTGGACTGTCCCTATCCTCGCCCTCTACGTCCAGTATTTAATCTCTCATGGTTTTGCCTATCTAAGATGCCAACTCCTTTCGGCTCCAATGTTGGCGATATCGCATGGTCATTAATATTATCGCAAAAGTTGCCCAGGCTTTAAAGGACATTGGGGAAACATTATCACATTACCAAAGGGTGCTCCAGACGCTCCAATATCTTCTGCTTACTATACAGTACCTTTATCAAGTATAGACCAAACGTACCAATCCTTACCTTATAGACGCCATCCAAACCCTTACCGCAACTACCGAGAAACCGATACTAGACTTTATAGAAGATATACAAATTTCTAATAATATTTTAAAGGCTAGAAAAACTCCCAGAAGCTTGAAAGCTAGGGTATTAGAAGGCTCAATTAACATTAATGGCCGCAAAGAAGGCTGAGAAAGTAAGAGCTGTAACTACGACTCAATTACAACCAATCCAAATCTTACTGGACATCCAAAATCTGTATAGGGTGATGGCCTAAGAGCTAAACTAACAAGGAATGTTAATTAATAGTAGTCTAAGTATGGATTCGGCATCGGAGAAATTCCTCAGTATACGCAAATCCCTAGAGAATCAAGCCGCGCAGTATATTATCCTCAACACCTTAGTAATAAGAGCCATTAACGACTTGAAGCAGCAATTCGACCAACAACCACGAGCTTTAGACGCATCCATAACCTCTCCCGCAATAACTACCCTAACAGTACTTCTAACTACAAAAGACCAGAAGGCTAGTTTTATAGTTACAAGTCAGTGTGGTTTTGGATAATGCGAATAAGCGAGCATAAAATATCCTTTATCCAATAGAAAATGCATAAAATATCACAATCGATAAGGATAAAAGTGCCCTGTGCGGGGCTTTTCTACCCCAACCAAGC
>Ga0307507_10002435_pt1 | contig 39044 bp, 12 predicted proteins | sample 7_EM_MG_FD_207223 | JGI IMG/M metagenome (GOLD analysis project Ga0307507, IMG submission 207223) | Populus trichocarpa ectomycorrhiza microbial communities from riparian zone in the Pacific Northwest, United States - 7_EM | ecosystem: Host-associated > Plants > Roots > Unclassified | place...
GCCCTAGCGTGGTAAGGAACCTTAAGTTCCTCACCCCTTTCCTCATTCCTATCAAAAAGAAGAACAACCATTATACTATCTACGAACCGTAGCTACGTGATATCCCCTTGTGTAACCAACACTGATCAGTGGTTAACTTCACTGTTATACTATAGAACAGCTAGGTATCACTAAGAAGAGACGAGCCACTGTACCAGTGCTACTCGTGCTAGAGGAAGCTGTCTTTTAAGGTTAGAACTGGTCCTAAACCTTAAATAGAACTCTTCTACGAATCTAAGGATCTAAAAGGCCAGAACTAGTCCTAAGCCTTTCTGAGATTACGGATTCTTGCGTCCATCACGCAGAATAACACGCTTTACGAGTCTTCGCGATTCAAGGCCAGAACTAGTCCTAAGCCCCATAATCGCAAATTCTCGTCACGAACGCGTACTAAACCACGAACGCGTACCAAACGACAATCCCTACACCAATAACACTTCCCTCCCTCTGAAAACATGGCTACGCCTACTTTAAATAACTGGAAAGACTCCTTACCACCAGGGGTAGCTAAGCACGCGAAACTTATCAATAAAGATTAGGACGAATTCGCCTTTAATATAATAACTTATACCGTAAAACAAGTTAACGGCTTTCTCCTACACCATATTATATTCTACCGAAATAGATGCTACGCCGATTTATAACTATGGGAGTATTTTAGGGAGGATTTTATAGGATGGACTGCTGATACCTAGGCACTTGGCAACGTTAATATTATTTAGGATTTTTAAGACTTCCTCTATAAAAATGGGGTATATATTGCTGAGAACAGTAACCCAATTGCTAGTAATATTTAGGCCGTTATTACTAGTACAGAAGAACCAATATGGACGGAAGCTAAGATTATACGTTAACTACAGAAACCTAAAAACAACCCATATTCTTTAGAAGGCAACTTTAATTTGTATTAAAACCCCTAGAACGCTAACCCCCCACCTAGAGCTGCTCTTCCACCTAAAGGTGCCCTCCTACTTAGAGTTACTCTGCCTCCACCTCCTCCACTCTAGCCAACCGGTAAGCCTTTACTACGAGAAGTTACGAATCTGATGAAGGTATATTCGGACAAAGAGAAGAAGTTTGGAGGAGAACTATACGACATGCTTAAAGCAAAACTACAGGTCTTTTATAACTGTTGTAATAAGGTCGGAATTCAACGCCACTAGTACCATTACGCTTTCTCTATTATATTAAAGGGACGGGTAGTAACATTCTATTACGACCATATTGCGGGTAAAAACTATAGCTTTAATATAATGCTTTAGCTTATTAGAGCCTACTTTAAGACTAACAAGAATTGCTAACTTTATATATCTAAATAGCGAGAGACTACGTTTTAGAGAGTTATTGCTTCCAACCCAATAAAGACTTGTTTAGAGTGCCTTTAACTACTCTTTAATAAACTCTAGAAAATCTAATGTGGCCTTACTAAAACCTACTAAAATGAGAACAGCCTAAGGGACTAGGTTATCTTAGCATGCCATAGCGTTCCTAAGTGTAACTTAGCGCTATATAAACCTACAGATACGTTTAAAGGAGTATATACTAAGCTACGCTCTACTGTAGGTACTATAATGCGAACACAAGAATCTTAACAGCTCTATACCAAAAACCCTACCCAAACAAGTATTCCCGACCAATATAATCATAACTGGACTGATTGAACATATAGTGGCCGTAGTAGGGAATACGGAAGAGGGTATAATTAATATCGACTATAAGGCAACCGTGGAGGTCCTTATAGAGGTTTATTTCAAAGTAATCGCTAGAAGAAGTACTATATTTGTAAGAAGCTAAAGTGCTAGTTAACTAGACACTCCCTTAATAAGCAAAAAGAGGCATATAATAAGTTCCATCAGAGTGCAAGAAATGTTAGAAATTATAAGGTTACTACGGCCTACTTCTAAAGCTTCCTGGTTTAATACAAAGGCGTAGAAGACCTTAAGGGTAAGGTTAATAAGGTTAAACAGCTCCTTATAGATATGGAAATTAAGGACTACTCTTCTAACCAATACTTTACTGAGTATGGTGAGGTAAATGGCATATAAACCGTTACTATTCTTAATAACTAATCTATGCTCCATTTTATCACGAAGTCAGATATCTTTAACGAGCTAAAGGAGAGCTCCGCGTTTTTCTTTAATAATAGATACTCGGCGAATGTCTTCCATAGTATTATACCGGATACTAGAGCTGTAGGAGTATCTACAGTAGGAGAACCTTAAATTCGAGCCCTTTAGTAGCTTAATAGCTCTGTTTAGATTAACTAATTAACGGCAGGCCAACATACAATTCGCTTTAGTAAAGGTACTGCGATCTTTCTTGGCACAATTAGGGTCTAAACCCCCTTAGGATATATCACTTTCCATATTATTTCTACGAATACTCCGTTTCTATTTTGCATTAAAGATATAGATAAGTTAGGCATTAGGCTTAACAACCTTAAGAATATACTTGTTTAAGAAGACAATTGGGTGCCTGTTATATACAAGTAAGGTTACCCCTAGTTGCTCCTTTATTAACTAGAAAAGAGTATTGCTTAGAGCCACTTAACTAAGTTAGAATTACACCAACTGCACCGTCGTTTTGGCCACCTATCCGTTTATTAATTGCTTAGGGTTCTTCAGCAAGCAGGCCATAAAGTTAAGGTTAAGGCAATTAAGCATCTTATAAAGTACTGCTATTACTGCTAAATAAACCAGAAGTCCCCTGGCCGATTTAAGTTCACCCTTAAAGATAACTACAACTTTAACTTCTGTATTATCGTTAACGTTATATATCTTAGCGGTAAGCCAGTACTCCAAGTTGTTAACTTTTTAACCTCCTTCCAAGCCGCACAATTCTTAAAGGATATGTCAGCTAGGAACGCATAGGATACCCTTTAGTTATACTAGATTAATATTTACCTAGGACCCCCTAATTAAATCGTCCATAATATAGGAAAGAACTTCTTATCTATAGAGTTTTAATAATAGATAAAGGCAATGGCAATTAAGGTCAAGGAAGTCCCTATTAAGGCATATAATAGTATTAGAAAAGTAGAGCGATATCACACGCTATTACGCCGCGTATATAAGATTATCTCTTTAGAACTAGAGGATACTAGCGAAGAACTTACCTTACAAATAGCTATTAAAGCTGTTAACAATTCTGCTAGCCTAGATGGACTTATACCTACGTTGCTAGTCTTTAGCGCCTACCCTTAAATAACTAACAATTCTCCACTATCTCCCTCCATTGTGCAACGAGCTGAGGCTATTCGCAAGGTAATAAAGGAGGTACAACGTCTCTACGCTACACGCCAAGTCAATAACGCACTAGGAATAAGAAATGGCCCAAACACCTTAACTACGCTTAATCTGCCACTCTAGTCTAAGGTACGCGTATAGCGTAAAAAGGGAGGATAGTTAGGCCCATATTAACTTATTATAATTAATAGCCAAACTTGCACTATTTAAATACCTTATAGACCTACTTAATTCCGTTTAACTGTTATTAAGCCTTACTACAAAGATAACAGTTCTAAGCCTTTATAGGATGCCCTAGAAAATGCCCTAGAGGAGAACCACAATTAACGTGCTCTAGAAGGCGACTATAATCCCAATATAATATTAGTAGATACGCCACAACTATAACGCGGTAGAGGTCGCCTAAAGGGATTATAAAATCGCCAACATCTTATTAATTTTAAAGAGCAATTTATTACCGCCATTAAAAATAGAGTTAAGTTATTAATGGCCTTTATAACAGCTAAGGAGAAGGATAACTTTAAACTCGCAAAATAGCTTTAAAAGGAAGGTTATATTATAACTCTAAGAGCTCCTTTCTAAGTATCTAATAAGTAAAAGATTGAGGGTCTTATTACAAGAGGAGTCTTTAAATTTAAGAAGTATAACCCTACTAAGTTTAATGGAGTTCGTATCTTTAAGTTAAAAATAGTTAATAAAATTAAGGGCAAAGCTATTAACGCCCCATTTAAGAAATTAAGGCTTGTCATCCAAGGCTACAACAATAATGGCAAGGAGGTAATTCTTATATAGTCTCCTATAATTTAACAAGCTAGTTAGTAAGTTATTATTACGCTAGCTCCCTCCTTAATAAAGAATGAAATAGCGGTTTATTTGCGAGATATCACTTAAGCCTATACCCAATTAGAGACGCACCTTTAGCGCTTAATATTGGCATACCTTCTAGAGCAAATTCGCCACCAGTATCCTAAAGATACGATTATAGTTGTGCTTAAGCCATTATATAGAATTGCAGAGGCAGGAACTTACTAGTGGGCTACCTACAGCAAGCACCATAAAGAGAAGCTTTTAATAACTACTTCTATATTCAATCCCTACTTCCTTATCACAACTACAGGAACTCTATTTGGAATTATTGGCATGCAAACTAACAATATAATTATCTTAGGAGACGACTAATTCTTAGCTCTTAAAGAAGACAAGCTAGTAAAGGCAAATCTTATAGCAAAGCTAAAGGAAAAGCTTAGTTTAATAACACCATTACTCTTTAACAGATGCATCCTCTCCCTAAACAAGGATTCTATTGCTTTGCACCAAAAGGGTTAAGGCAAGAAAATTAACGTTATTAACACTAATTCTCTAAAGCAAGGATACGTGGAGCAACGCGCTCGCGGAGCTTATATTGCTTCTATCTATTAACCTAAGGCTTTATTTAATCTCTCTATTACCGCCTAATACCAGGAACCAACTAAGGACGACATTCTTGCCCTAAATAAACGCCTTTCCTAGCAAATAAACCATCTTAACTGGGGCCTATACTACGTGCCTATTAATCTTCCCACCGCTAAGCTCTTTGTATTTGTTAATAGATTGTTTATAAATAATAAAGATTTTAGCTCCTAGCTAGGATATAAAATTATCATTACAAACAAGTTTACTGGAGAGAATAACTTCACAATCTATAGCAACCTTATCTATTAGAGCTTAACTAAGAGCAAGCACATTACCCGAAGTGTTTTAGCGTCAGAGATATATAAAATAGTTAGCGGAGTTAATATAGCAATTGCAATTAGAACTACCCTAAAGATAATTATAGATTAACTTAAACTTCCTGTTATCCCTATAATTATATGCACCGATTCATACTCCCTCTATAAGTGCTTGGTTAAGCTTGGTACTACAAAGGAGAAGCGCCTTATAATTAATATTATAGCACTTCGTTAATCCTATAAACGGCGAGAACTCTTTAAGATTTAATGGATTAACGGTTAAGATAACCTAGTAGATGTAATAACGAAGGCAAACCCAAACAAGGCTCTAGAAACGTTTGTTAACACAAACACTCTACATATATAAGTTAAAGGTTAGGTTAAAAGGGAGTAGGAGTATAATATTCTATAGACCCTAACTCAAACTAGCTAATCAGGATTTTCTATCCCCGGGATAAAAAATTGCTATTGGCTCGCTTACTACTAGCGCCTTAGCGGCCTACCCGTCTTTACGTTATCTGCCAACTGCCGCATTGTCGCATATTGTCGCATATTGTTTGGTATTGCCGCATATTGTTTGGTATTATCGCATATTGTTTGGTATTGTTGTATATTGTTTAGTATTATCGCATATTGTTTGGTATTGTTATACACTATCTAGTATTATCGCATCCTGTCTGTTTGTCTATATATAGATGGCAACCACAAAAAGAAGAGTTGCCAGTATCGGGAATGAGGCAAGCTGCTATTACGCCAGGCATGTTGCCGTCACGTGCTAACGTAGCCCTAGCGTGGTAAGGAACCTTAAGTTCCTTACCCCTTTTCTCATTCCTATCAAAAAGAAGAACAACCATCATACTATCTACGAACCGTAGCTACGTGATATCCCCTTGTGTAACCAACAGTTACTGTTAAGAACTAATACCTAATCCCATTAATCCAAGAGACACTAAACCAATTAAGTAAGGCTCGCTTCTATACAAAGCTTAATATTATCCACGCATTTAACCACCTCTGTATTGCAAAAGGAGACAAATGGCTTACTGCATTTTATACTCAATAAGGACTATTTAAATACTTAGTAATGCCATTTGGCCTTATAAACGCCCTAAGTTTATTCCAACACTTTATAAATAATACCCTACGTCCGTACCTAGACGTCTTTTATACTGCTTATATTGACAACATCTTAATATATAGCAATAATCTAGCTGAATACCAAAAATATATTAAACTGGTCCTATAAGCCTTGCGCGGAGCCGGCCTATAATTAGATATAGATAAATACAAGTTCTATAAAATGGAAGTTCTATACCTTAGACTTATTATTTCTATAGATAGCGTACAAATGGACCCTAAGAAAGTGAAAGTAATTATAAACTAGCAAGAACCTAAGAATGTTAAGGATATAAGGGCCTTTATAGGCTTTGCTAACTTCTACTAACGGTTTATTAATAACTTCTCCGCCTTAGTCTTATTCCTTATAGCCTTAATCTAAAAGGATAAAGCCTTTATCTTTAATAAGGAATATAAGAAGGCCTTCGCTTATCTAAAGGTTATATTTACCACTGCACCTACGTTTTAACACTTTAACCTAGACTGAATAAGTGTTATAGAAGCTGATTTATCTAATTATATTACTAGAGGCATTCTGTCTTAATATAATAAGAAAGGAGTATTATACCCTATAGTATACTTTTTAAAACGACTAAGCCTAGCTAAATGCAATTATAAGATCTATAATAAAGAATTACTAGCTATTATTAAATGCTTTAAGCAATAGCGACTAGAACTAGAAGGAGCTGGATTTCTAATTAAGGTTTTTAGCGATTATAAGAACCTATAGTACTTCATAACTATAAAACAGCTAAGCTACCGTTAAGCCTGCTGGTTAGAATATCTATCCTAATTCCAATTCTTAATCACATACTAACTAGGCATCTAGGGCTAGAAGCCTAATACCCTAACCTAACGTTTACAGGACGCACTAGCTTAAGAAAAAGCACACTCCTACTATAATTAGACCCTGCTCTACCCTAAGCTATTTAAACCTCCTACTAAAGATCTTATGGTGTATATCCTTAAAATAACCAATTAAACTATTAAACAGATTATAGTTAATAAATATCTAAATAATAAGTTTATCTAAGAGACGCTTAAGCTAATTTAAGATGGCGTTAGATGCTCTAAAAAGATTTCTCTAAGTAAATACAAAGCCTGCGGAAACTGCTTATATTACCAAAACCGCCTAGTTGTCCCTAATTATAATAAGCTTAAGCTTAAGCTTCTTAAACACATATATAATCTATTAGTAGCCGGTTACCTAGGCCAAGGAAAAACCCTAAAACTACTCTAATAAGAGTACTACTGGCCAAATATATATAATATGATATAAAAGTATGTCTCTAGCTGCCACACCTACTAATGAGCTAAAGCTTTGCATAAGATGTACAACGGCTTTTTAAAGCCACTGCCTGTTCTGGACTAAAGATAGAAGGACATCTTAATTAACTTTATTATTAATCTCTCTGTAAGTAAAGGCTGTATAAATATTATAGTAGTTATAGACTAACTATTTAAAATAAGACACTTAATCGCCTGCCCTGATATATTAACACCTGCTATTGCCCAACTGTTCCTAGATTATATATAGAAACTCCATAGACTCCCTAAAACAATTATCTCTAATAGAGGCCGCTAGTTTGTTTTGGTGTTTTAAAAAGAACTAACTATCCAACTCTGTATTAAAGCACTGTCGTCTATAGCATATTACCTGGAAACGGATGGTTAAACGGAACATATAAATGCTATAATGGAACAATATATTTAGATATACACGTCATATCTATAGAATGACTGGATGGACTAGCTTGTATTTACCAAGTTTACTATAAATAACTCTGTCTTAGAAACCATAAAGGTCTCCCTATTCCTGGCTAATTACGGCTAGCACCTATAAATGGGGTTTAAACCCTTTAGTAATATTCCTTATCTAGCTTATTAGGCCTTATAAGTTACAGAAGCAAACAAATTTATAAATAAGATAGAAGAACTATAGGAGTTCCTTACTAACAAAATAATATAGGCCTAGTCTGTCTATAAAGCTATAGCAAATAAGAACTAAACCCTAGCACTAGCTTATTAAATTAGTAACTTTGTCTGGCTAGACGCAAGAAATCTAAACACAAAATAACCTACTAAAAAACTTAATTAGAAGAACGCCGGCCCTTATAAGGTTGAAAAAGTTGTCTCTTCTTATGCCTACTAACTAAAGCTCCCTAATACGGTTAAAATCCACCCTATATCCTATATGTCAGTCCTCCGCCCTACCGCCCCCGTATTAGACGCCCTGCCTAGATAGATCTAAGACCCTCCCCCATCAGTTAAAGTGGATGGTAAGGATAAGTACCTTGTTAAAAGAGTTAACGATATTAAGTATAACAAACGGAAAAGTAAATATATATACCTTATAAAATGGAGAGGCTTTATTAAGTCCTTATAGGAACCCATTGACTCTATAGGACTTATATAAGCCGTAGAAGACTTTTATAAACTCTACCTAGAACTACCACAGCCCCATTTTGTAGAAGCTCGAGTCTAAAGAGGGGGTACTATTATGGGACACCTCCGTAACACCTTACACACATCCACCTATTTCTACTGTCTCGATCTCTATACTAACGACTTAGTTAATTAAGATATATAACGGCAATCTAAGGCAATTTGCTATTATATGACGGCAATCTATGGCAGTTTACCGTCCTTTACTATATTCCGCCACATTCCGCTAAGTTCTGCTAGGACTATAACCCAAAGCCTATTCCACCCTATGCACGTATTAACTAAGCAACCAAGTTAACAATATATACCCCTTTCTTCCCGTTTCCTTACCTTCTTTCCTTACGCAACGTCTTGACATTATCATACAGTTTATATACGTAGCTTAATAATATCTACTTTGCTATATATTATCGTCACTTATACTTACTCTGTAACAGGATAAATAGTTACTAGTCCTTATAGGAGGATAATATTAGGGAGTACTTAAAGATTCTATAATAAAGGGATATGTAGTAGGAAAAGGACTAGTTTGCAGATAAGAGTAGAGATATACTACTTAATAGATATATAGAGGATAAGTTTAAAAATATCTACCGCTAGCTATAGGCCCGCAGAGACTCCTTGCCAAAATACTACCTTTATATACTTATAGATATCCTATTAGGCCACTATATGCTTACTCACAGTAGTAATAGGCGCTCCGCTAAGATCTTAGACCTATTTACCTTTAAGTTTAAGGGCAAAGGCCCTACGCGCTATATACCTCTAATATTTACTATACACACTAGTAAGTAGAACCAGTATAGCTGCCTTAAAATTATTAGGGCTCTATATAATAAGAAGCCACTTATCTATATGCTTAGCAGGCTAGCCTTCTACCTCCTATACTACTAGGACCTTAGTAATAAGCTATTTCTAAATTTTAATAAGCGGTTAGCGTAGTATAATATCCGCCTAATTAAGAGCAGCGCTAGGGACTATAAGGCGGCCTTCTTATATAACTTATAGTCGGAGTAGGTTGCTAAAGCATTTTAGTATATTAGCGTCTTCTTATAAAAGAAAACCTATATTAGATAAAGCGCTAGCGCTAAAACGGCAGAGCTAAAAGGGGTTAGTAAGGACTAGATTAAATATATTAGTAGGTAAAACTAGAAGCAGATGGTTAGCTACTACTTAAACTTGCTACTATAGGAATTTATGCGGATAATAGCTAGCTATACGTCGCAGATAGGCTGCTTTAAGATTTATAGGGCAAGCGTTGCCCCCCCTAATATACTACTATTGATAATTTAGCCAGAGCTAGACGTTTAGAAGGGTTAGTTTAGCCCTTAGGTTAGCTAGATTAATAACCTTACGGCTATAGGCGCTATAAACCTCCTATTCTACCTCCGGGAGGTTATTCTGTAGGACTTAGTAGTCCTTTGCAAGATATTCCTAAGCAGCCCTATATAAAACCACCCCGTCTTCTAGTATAAGGCCTATCTACCCTTTACGCAGAAGGTTAAAATTTATATATAGTAGGAGGAAGAATGCCCTAGCTAGCTATTAATACTCTATTAGGCTATACTGGCTATTATAAACTGCCTAAAGACTATAGACGCCTAGAATAACTAGAGAGCATATAAAAACAACTAAAGAGCACGCGAGCTATAGGCATTATTTAACCGTATAGCCAAGTCCTAGTAGGCGTAGTCTTTATAGCTTTAATTGCTTATATCTAGTAGCCTTACCTTTTAGCTTAAGGTCCCTTTAGTACAGCTACTAATAGCATATTTACTAACAGTATGTCTACTAACGGTATATCTACTAGCGCCTCTATCTATTGTAGGATTAAGCTAGTATATATTAGCCTAGGTGAGCGCTATAGCTTCCCCTTCGCTAGCGCCGCCGCAGCTATAGCTATAGTTGCAGCTATAGCCGCAGCCGTAGTAAGGGCCTAAGTCTAAGCTTAAGCTTAAGCTTAAGCTCTAGCCTAAGCAGCCGCCTATATATTATATGTGCTATATAGTAAAGTCTATATAGGCCCTTTGGCGCAAGTGGACTAAGGGGCTTAGAGGTAATCCTTTTATAGTAGCACTAAATTCTAAATAGGGTAGTAAATAGCGGGCCGGCTAGCAGAGTAAGCTTTAATAGTACTCCCTATAGCTTAAGGTTATTAAGGAAATTAAGAGGATTATATAGGCCTAAAGGGTTAGCGAGAAAGCGGCTATATAGTAGGTTAATCTACGGCAAGAGCAGATATAGTACTTACTAAATTAGCTTTGTAAACGGCTTTAAGCGGGTAGAAAAGCTATTAAATAGTATATATCTCTAAAATGCTAAGGGGTTTTCTATTAAAGCCTTTATCTATAGCCCCTTAGGGGCTTATTTTAGCGCGGTATAAGTTTAGTGGGGTAGGGTGCTTATATAATAGCGGCGCCCGACTTAAAATATAAATATCTTTATTAACCTACAGCCAATTCTTACCATTCTAATGCGAGCAGAGAGCTCTTAGCTAGCTCTACGCATAGCGCTTAATAGGTGTTAAGAGCGCGGCGTCGCTGGCGATTATAGATCGACCATGGACATACTATTAATGTGCACGACTAGCTTCACCCCCCTCCTTTGGCAAGCGCTCCAAAATCTTAAATTCGGTACGTGCATTTAATCTCGCTTGGTTGCCACTAACTATATATAGTAATTATAGCAAAGCCGTATGCTTGGCTATAAGAACCTTCGTAATCCCATAGTGTTGTAATCTTTATTAAATATCGTGAGGTTTTTACCTGTAACGTAGGTGATAGGATTATAATGGTTGGCTACTACCGCCTTTCTAATGTAGATGGAATATCAATAGTATATCCACGGTTTAATTTATGTGGCTAAATCAGCAGCTAAGTCAGATTTTGCAGAAGAAAAGGCCCATACGCTTAGCACCTGTAAATATTACCCTATATCCACAATTAATTTTTAATCGCCAGTAATGCCGTGCTCTTAACACCCGTTAAGCGCTATGCGTAGAGCTAACTAAGAGCTCTCTGCTTGTACTAGAATGGCAAGAATTGGCTGTGGGTTGATAAAGATATTTACGTTTTAAGTTAGGCGCCGCTATTATATAAGTACCCTATTAAACTTATACTATACTAAAATGAGCACCTAAGGGGCTATAGATAAAGGCTTTAATAGAGGACTTCTTATATACTATTTTAAAGCTTTTCTACCTGCTTAAAGCCGTTTATAAAGCTAATCTAGTAAGTACTATATCTACTCCTTGTTAGCGACTCGGTCAATTAAGGCACGAGCACGGCAAGAGGGTCGCGCAAGCCTATACGATTGGATTGTCTATAAACAAGGATCCAAAGCTAGAGAGAGGAAAGGAGAAGAATAGTAGTGCCGCTTAAGGTTTTATACGGCCCTTAAGTTACGTAACTGCAACTATTGGAAACTATCTGCAATTATCTGCAATTGTCCGCCATAATCCACTGTTTTCCACTAGCGCTGTTACGGACGCTTTAAGTACAATGTTATGACTACTTGGAGAAGAGTTGGAGGAAGCTAGTTGGTTAATTAAGGCACGGTCCAGGATGGATCCGGTAGAACTATATAACAAGGAATGGTAACCGAGGTCACGTAATATAATCTATATAATCTATGTAATCTGCGAGATCTATGACAGAGTAAGCAGAGCAGACAGAGTAGGTAGAGTAAGGACTTTTTTAGGAGTATGGTTGTGTATTTAAGAACCCATAGTCCCTACCCCAATAGTTCTTTCTTTGTAGTAAATCTTAGAATATAATTGGAGTTAATCTATTAGGCAACCACTCCACTAGTTATTATTTGTTACTATTATATTATTGACTTTATTTAATACCCATATACCTAGCCTAATAATAAGTCCACCGTAGTATTTCCTACAAGGCTTTGTTACATATTTACTACTATAGTTATGGTTTTAACAAGTTAAATAATATGCCACCAAAAGCACCAGTTATGTTAATACTAACAGCGGCAACCACCTTAGGTACTAGCGGGGACACTAGTATAAGGGATACTAATTCACAACTAGTTACGGTTAGATAGTTATAGGAAATGGTTAATTAGCTATAAGGCAACAATAAGGTACTTAAAGATAGGATTAATAGCATTAGAGCAGCCAAGGTTAAGTTACTATTAATTAAGCGATTCTTAGGTAAAAAGTTAAAACTTAAAGGCTTTCTAACCTAAATGCACTTTAAGGTTATGCAGGAAGGAGTAAAGCTAGTAATAACTGTAGATTAAGTAGCATATATAGGATTATTTTTAACCAGAAGGGTATTTAAGTGGTTTAAACCTTACCTTACTAAAGTCTAGGTCTACGGAATAACAATAACTAACCAAGATGTACGGTTTATATTTAGTAGTTAGAATAGGTTTGCGGAAAGACTAACGTAGATATTTAGAGACCTAAAGGCGATAACTAGAGTAGAAAGAAAATTATAGAACCTAGTACAACGTACTTTAGTAATTAAGTATATAACACAGTTTTAGACACTTGTAATATAGGTTAAGTAGAATAATAAGGCGCTTATGGCATAGTATAAATAGGGACTTAAGGCTAAAGTCTAGGACGCAATTATCCTAATAAAAGATGCGGAAACTCTAAAAGAGTTAATAAACTAATTAATAAAGATTAATAATAGGATCTATTAAAGGGAACAAGCTAAAAAAGGGTAAGATAGAGTTCTATAGTTATATAAGGCGCAGAGTACGCAATGACAGACGTAGAGTTATAAACTATGGAATGGGCTGGAGCTAATAGACTTAAGCGGTACTAAAGAATCTAAGAGATAAAGTAAGAAACTATGGAAACCCAGAGGTTAAGGATTAAGTAATTATAGGACTAAGGAGTAGAGGCTAAACTAGGGACCTTATTAATAGAAGACGTTTAGGCGGACTCTATAGTAGAAAAACTGGTTTAAAAAAGGAGCTTATATAAATTGCGGAAAATAGGGTCGTTTCGCTAGAGACTATAGAGGTGGTTAGAGTAACTATACGGTAAAGGGCATAAGGTTGTTAGAGTATAATAACGCGAATATATAGATGTTATACGGGACTAAAGAGTGTTTAATTAAGCACTTTGCGTTTTATTATAATAACGCATACCAAATTTATAAGGACGCTAAGTATAGCGTAAGCTATTAGCTATAAGAGCTAGAGTTTAGAGGACTTAAGGGAACTAGAGAGTTAGATAAAGAATAAGATTAACTCTATAAGCTAGATTAGGATGTTATAGCAATATATAGATAAAGATTAGTAATAATGATAATAGAGTTAGAGTACTTATTAATTAATAGTAATAAGGAAGAAAAAGGGACTAACTAGGAGTACCTAAACCTTAATAACGCAACAGAAGCTGAGACTGAGACCACTATAGAACGCGGTTTAGTAATGGGCATTAAGGCACCATTAGATATAGCATCTATTACTTTATAAGGTGGAAGGAGTAATATCTAAAGTAGACTAAGTAAGCAGATAACTGCTAGTGCTAGCTTACCACTTAATAAAGGTAAAAGGCCAAAGGCTTAAGATTCTTAGGAAGAGATGCAAAATGCTTAAAATTCTTAAGATAAGATAAGATATACCTAAGAACCCACAACAGACAAAAACTGATGGGAGAGGGCAGTAGCTTAGTTTAGTAATATATAAATAAGCTTAGGATAAAGATTCCTAGGGAGCCAAGACTTTAAAGAATAAATAAGGTCTATAATAGTAGTTCTAGGTAAACGCGGTATTTAGCCTAAAGGTTAAAAAGTTAATATGGCAATTAAAAAGCAAGACGACTTTAAGGATCCTTTTAGAAGACGAAAATATAAAGAAAGTATAGATAAGTTTAGATAACGACTTATTATATTAAAATATACTAGGGACAGAGCTCTAGTATAGAAAGTTATAAATAGGCTAAGGGTAGGAACACTAAGAGCTAAGTAGTTAAATAAACTAGAATAAGAAAAGGATTTAGGGATTCTAACTAGATTTGCAGAATAACACACTAAAGGTTGCAATAATGTAGTAATAAAGAGATACTTCCTTATAAATAGGTTGTATACACTTACTAAGCTGTATAGAAAGTAGTATAAGTAACATAGAAGTAATAAGTAGGAAGATTTCTGTATATGGCTGGATAAAAAAGTTATACTAGATTAAGTAATGTCTAAGAAGCAGATAAGCTATATAAAAGGGGCGTTAGTTATAACGTTAAAGAACCTAAAGGAACAGGCTATAGACTAGAGAGAGATAATGCAAGTATTAGTACCAGCAAATAATACGGCAATATTTAGGTTAATATGGAGAGATTTAAACTCTAGAATAAAGATAAACCTAAAGTTAATCTAAAACACCTAGCGTATTACACATTATTATGGATCACATGTGTAGATAATACGTGTAATATATATAGGACACCTAAGGATAAATATCGTAAGTATTTAATAAGAATGTATTTGATAATAGACAAAAAACAATACAGAGACGCTAAGTATATGCATAGTTGGCACCCAGTAGAAATTTAGGAGTTAGGAGATTTAATACTTTAACTAGAAAGGTTCCTTACGGAAGAATACCTAGACGGATAACAGTAGCGAAAGTGCCTAGAGAATACTTGTCTATGGTATATAAAGGAAAAGAAACAAACTAAGTATTGGCCATAGAGGGACTAAGTACAGTTAAGGTTAGATAGCTAATAGTTAGGAAAAGAGGAGGCATACAGAACTAGAGGGAGCTAGTAGTAGAGCCTTAGACCCTTAAAGAAATTACAGGACGACATCTAAATTTATAAGTAAAGTGGTGAGACTAAAAGATTAAAGCATTAGTAGATAGTGGAGTAATAAGGAACTATATATTACTAGTAGCAGTAAAAAGGATAGGGTTACTATATAGATAAAAGGAACACCTATATTTACTAATAACAATTTTAGGAGATTAAATAGCCTATAGAGAAGGCATTATTAATCTTAAAATAGGACCAATTTAGTTAACCATTAAAGGGATACCAGTTAAGATATCTTTTAATATCCTACTATTAGGAAAGGATAAGGCAATATTAGGAATGCCTTAGTTACAGGAATACAATCCAAAGATTAATTAGGTTATAGGATAGGTTAATATTAAAGATATATAATAATATAAAATGCGACAGTAAACCAAAATGGTATAGTATTAGGTTGGAGCAATATATGAAGAGACTAAGCGAGGCTTAAGTTATATACTAAAGAGATACCATAAGTATGGTAAAAAGCTATAGTCACTAGAAAGTAAAAGGCTGTTAGAGCATGTAGTATAGGACTATAAGATAGAATTAGAACTAGGAACTAGTCTAAAGTTTTTTCTAATCTATAAACTTACTAAAACCAAGTCAGTGGCGCTTAAAGAGTTTATCCAGGAGAACTTATAAAAGGGATATATTAGACCGTTATAGTTATTAGTAGGATATCCAGTACTATTTATCCTAAAGAAAAATGGAAAACTTAGGATGTGCATTAACTATAGATAGTTAAACAGCATTATAAGAAAGGATAGGTATTCTTTACCCTTAATTAGCGAAATCTAAGATAGGATAGGCAACGCGAAGATCTTTATAAAGATAGATCTAAGGTAGGCATACCATTAAATTAGAATTAAAGAAGGCGATAAATAGAAGGCAGCCTTTAGGTTAAAGGAAGGACTATATAAACTATTAGTAATGCAGTTTAGGCTTATAAATACACTAGTAACGTTTTAGAAAAGAATTAATTGTGTGTTAAAAGAATACCTTAATAAGTTTATTATAGCATATTTTAATAATATTATTATCTACTTAGAGAGTGAAGAAGAACATGGAGAATATATTAAGTGGGTCTTAAAGAGACTATAAGAAGAAAAGATGCTAGTAGTAATTAAGAAATACGAGTTCTTTACTAAGAAGACTAATTTTATAGGATTTATTATTAAACTAGGAAAAATTAGTATAGACCTAAAGAAAGTTAAAGCTATAGTTAGTTGGCAAGAACTAGAGAACGTTACATAATTATTCCTAGGATTTTGTAGTTACTATAGGAGGTTTATAGCACAGTGGTTAAAGAACATAGAGCCGTTTACACAACTTATAAAAAAGGAGGAACTATGGACATAAGAAGAGGAATAAAAAAAGTTATTTTAAGAACTTAAGGAGTTATTTACCTAAGATCTAGTCCTTAAGATCTACTAACCAAAGTTAGACACAGTTGTAGAAACAGATATATTAGATTTTGCATTAGAGGTGTGCCTACTATAGAGGTATCTAGACGGATGGCATCTAGTAGTATACTATAGTTGGAAAATAACACCACTAGAGTTAAACTATAATATCTATAATAAGGAGTTGTTAGGTATAGTTACAGCACTTAAAAAGTAGAGAGCATTTTTATAAGGTATAGAGAAACCATTTATAGTTAAGACAAACTATAAGAACCTAATAGGGTTCCTAACTATAAAGAAACTAAACAGAAAATAGGTTAAATAGGCGGAAATGCTTGCAGAATATTACTTTAAGATTTAGTATACTAAGGGTACTAAAAACACAAGAGTAGATACACTTAGTGTTGGTCACACAGGGTGACTTACCAATAACGACTACTCGAGTAGGGTTACAGTGATGTTGGTTAATATGCTTCTTGTTAATTAGGGGAGGGCGAGGAGCTTAAGGCTCCTCGCTACACTAGTGCCGCGGCAACACGTGACGACACATAACAACCACTTGTCTCATTCCCGACACTGGCAACTCTTCTTTTGTAGTTGCCATCTATATATAAGTAATGAAATTATATAAAGACACTAAGCTGAAGAGAAGAAGAAGAAGAGGGAGAAGAGAAGAGGAAGGCTGTTAGGGGTTAACGCGAATATAAAGGTGTCGCTAAGGCGCTAGTTATAAGCGAGCCAATAGTAATTTTCCATCCCGGGGATAGAAAATCCTAATTGGCTAGCTAAAGTAAGGGTCCGCAGATTACAGTAGAACTTAGTAGACAGTTACAGTGGAACTCTACTCCCTTTTAACCTAACCTTTAACTCATATATATAGAGTGTTTATGTTAATAAACGTCTCTAGAGCCTTGTTTGGGTTTGCCTTTATTATTATATCTACTAGGTTATCTTAGCTATTAATTCATTAAATCTTAAAGAGTTCTTGCCGTTTATAGGATTAATAAAGTGCTATAATATTAATTATAAGGCGCTTCTCCTTTGTAGTACTAAGCTTAATTAAGCACTTATAGAGGGAGTATAAGTTGGTACACACAATTATAGGGATGACGGGAAGTTTGAGTTAATCTATAATTATCTTTAGGGTAGTTCCAATTGCAATTGCTATATTAACTCCGTCAACCATTCTATATATCTCTAACGCTAGAATGCTTTAAGTAACGCACTTACTCTTAGTTAAGCTCCAATAGATAAGATTGCTGTGGATTATAAAGTCATTTTCTCTAGTAGATTTATTTATAATAATAATCTTATATCCCAATTAGGAGCTAAAGTCTTTATTATTTACAAATAATCCATTAATAAATACAAAGAGCTTAGCGGTGGGAAGATTAATAGGCACGTAGAGTAGTCCCTAATTGAGATGGTTTATTTACTAGAAAAGACGTTTATTTAGGGCAAGAATGTCATCCTTAGTTAGTTCCTAGTGTTAGGCGGTAACAGAGAGATTGAATAAAGCCTTAGGTTAATAGATAGAAGCAATATAAGCTCCGCAAGCGCGTTGCTCTACATATCCTTACTTTAGGGAATTAACGTTAATAACGTTAATCTTCTTACCTTAACCCTTCTGGCGCAACATAATAGAATCCTTATTTAGGGAGAGGATGCATCTATTAAAAAGTAATGGTGTTGTTAAATTAAGCTTTTCCTTTAGCTTTGCTATAAGATTTGCCTTTACTAGCTTATCCTCTTTAAGGGCCAAGAATTGGTCGTCTCCTAAGATAATTGTATTATTGGTTTATATGCCGATAATTCCAAACAGAGTTCCTATGGTTGTAATAAGGAAGTATAAATTAAATATAGAAGTAGTTATTAAAAGCTTCTTTTTATGGTGCTTGCTATAGGTAGCCCACTAATAAATTCCTGCCTCTGCAATTCTATATAATGGCTTAAGCACAACCATAATAGTATCTTTGGGATATTGGTGGCGAATTTGCTCTGGAAGGTATGCTAATATTAAGCGCTAAAGGTGCGTCTCTGATTGGGTATAGGCCTAAGTAATATCTTATAGATAAACCGCCATTCTATTTTTTATTAAGGAGGGAGCTAGCGCAATAATAACTTACTAACTAGCTTATTAAATTATAGGAGATTATATAAGGATCACCTCCTTGCCATTATTATTATAACCTTAGATAATAAGCCTTAATTTCTTAAATAGGGCGTTAGTAGCTTTGCCTTTAATTTTATTAACTATTCTTAACTTAAAGATGCGAACTTTGTTAAACTTAGTAGGGTTATACTTCTTAAATTTAAAGACTTCTCTTATAATAAGGCCATTAATCTCCTGCTTATTAGATGCTTGGAAAGGAGCTCCTGGGGTTATAATATAACCTTCCTTTTAGAGCTGTTTTATAAGTTTAAAATCAGCCTTCTCCTTAGCTGTTATAAAGGCTATTAATAGCTTAACTCTATTCTTAATGGCAGTAATAAATTGCTCTTTGAAATTAATAAGATGTTAGCGATTTTATAATCCTTTTAGGTGACCTCTACCGCGTCGTGGTTGCGGTATATCTACTATAATTATACTAGAATTATGGTCGCCTTCTAGAGCTTATTAATTGTAGCTCTCCTTTAGGGCATCTTCTATAGCATCCTGTAAAGGTTTAGAACTATTATCTTTATAGTAAGGCTTAATAACAGTTAAACGGAATTAAGTAGGTCTATAAGGTATCTAAATAGTGCAAGTTTAACTATTAATTGTAATAAGTTAATGTGGGCCTAACTATCCTCCCTTTTTATACTATACGCGTACCTTAGACTAAAGTGGCAGATTAAGCGTAGTTAAGGTGTTTAGGCCATTTCTTATTCCTAGTGCATTGTTAACCTAATATATGGCGTAGAGATATTGGACCTCCTTTATTACCTTATAAATAGCCTTAGCTTATTACACAATAGAGGGAGATAGTAGAGAATTGTTAGTTATTTAAGGGTAGGTGCTAAAGACTAGTAGTATAGGTATAAGTCTATCTGGGCCAGCGGAATTGTTAATAGCTTTAACAGCTATTTATAAGGTAAGTTCTTTGCTAGCGTTCTCTAGTTTTAAAGAGATAATCTTATATACACGGCGTAATAGCGTATAATATTATTCTACTTTTCTAACGCTATTATATGCCTTAACAGGAACTTCCTTAACCTTAATTGCTATTGCCTTTATCTATTATTAAAACTCTATAGATAAAAAGTTCTTTTCTATATTATGGATGATTTAATTAGGGGGTCCTAGGTAGACATTAATTTAGCATAATTAAAGGGTATCCCATGTGTTTCTAGCTGATATATCCTTTAAGAAGCGTGCGGCTTGGAAGGAGGTTGAGAAGTTAATAACTTAGAGTACTAGCTTGCCGCTGAGATATATAACGTTAACAATGATACAGAAGTTAAAGTTGTAGTTATCTTTAAGGGTGAACTTAAATCGGCTAGGGGACTTCTGGTTTATTTAGCAGTAATAGTAGTACTTTATAAGATGCTTAATTGCCTTAACCTTAACTTTATGGCCTACTTGCTAAAGAACCCTAAGCAATTAGTAAACGGATAGGTGGCTAAAATAATAGTATAGTTAACGTAACTCTAACTTAATTAAATGGCTCTAAGTAACACTCTTTTCTAGTTAATAAAGAAGCAACCAGGGGTGACCCTACTTGTGTATAATAGGCACCTAATTATCTCCCTAAATGAGTACATTCTTAAGGTTATTAAGCTTAACGCCTAATTTGTCTATATCTCTAATGCAAAATAGAAATGGGGTATTTGTGGGAATAACGTGGAAAGTAATGCACCCTAAGGGGGTTTAGACCCTAATTGTGCTAAGAGAGATCGCAGTACCCTTGCTAAAACAAATCATGTGTTGGCCTGCCGTTAAATAGTTAATCTAAACAGAGCTATTAAGCTGCTAAAGGGCTTAAACTTAAGGTTCTCCTGCTGTAGATACTCCTACGGCTCTAGTGTCTGGCATAATACCATAGAAGACGTTTGCTGAGTATCTGTTATTAAAGGAGAATATGGAACTCTCCTGTGGCTCATTAAAGATATCTAACTTTATAATAGAGTGGAGCGTAGATTGGTTATTAAGAATAGTAACGGTTTGTGTGCCATCTACCTTACCATACTTAGTGAAGTATTGGTTGGGTGAGTAGTCCTTAAATTCCATATCTATAAGGAGCTGTTTGGCCTTATTAACCTTACCCTTAAGATCTTCTATACCTTTATATTAAACCAGGAAGCTTTAGAAGTAGGCTATAGTAACCTTATAATTTCTAATGTTTCTTACACTCTGGTAAAACTTATTATATGCCTTTTTTTGCTTATTAAGAGAATGCCTAGTTAACTAGCAATTCGGTTTCTTATAAACGTAGCACTTCTTCTAGCAATTACTTTAAAATGAACCTCCATAAGGACCTCCACCTTTACTTTGTGGTTATTAATTATACCCTCTGCCGTATTGCCTACTACAGCCACTATATGTTTGATCAGTCCAGTTATAATCGTGTTAGTCAGCCAGGTCGTCCAGGTTAATTAAAGTAGACTAAAGTTAGGTATTAAATTGCTGTACTTCTTAAGAGCGTAGAGCAGTGCTAATAGAAGATCTTAGTTAAGTATACACTCCTTTATAAGTATTTGTAGGATTAAAGAGAGCAAGATTGCATTCTTTAACGCCTTGGTATACGCTAATAACTTAATCGCGTAGGCTGAAATCCTCTTGATATGATTTGGATAAACTATACTAAATTATCTAAAGTTAATTAAAGAGCTTTTAAAGATAATTAAGCTAAGGGATACCTGGGTTTGTAGTAATAATCCTTGGGAAGGTAGTCTCTCTCTATTCTGACATATACTGCTGTTTATTCTCTTCTGTTTTGAAGTGGCATCTTAACTTATATATTATGCGGTTAAAATTATATCCTTTTCTTGTTAAACAATTATAATAGAAGATACTAGCTCGACCCTTGAGTATAACGGAATAGGCATTGTGGTATTAATTAGACTCTATTCCTACCTTCTAGCAATAGTTGTAGAAGATACATAGTTTTAAATTAAGAATATTATATAATTCCCCACCAAACTTCTTCTTTTAATCTAAATAGAGCTTTATAAGCTCTGTAAGCAATTTTAAACTACCTCTAATTTGAGATTAAGATGGAGGTGGGGTTTGTATTACAGGCTGTAGTGGGGACGTAGGTCTGGTCGGTGGAGTCCAAAGGCTATTAAATCGCGAAGTAATGGGATCCTGTGCCTGCTCTTGTTGGGGTGTAGTATTTAACATTAAAGTTATGGGTTAAATTGGATATAGAGGGGTTAAAGGCGGAGGTAGATTTGTCTCTAGAGGTGTATTACCTGGGTTTTATTGTAAGTTAAGCTTCCTTATAGTGCGTAGTTGGTGCTTAATTTCTTATAGGGTCCATTTGTGCTCTTCTTTTACGTTAATAACCTACTCCTAAATATTGTCTCTAATAGTACCCCCGTCCTTAGGGACAAATACTCCATTCTTTTAAAGGAAGTTATAGAAGTCCTATATAATATCCTTGTTCACAGGGGCCTATGTTTCCTTTATCTATCTAATAAAGTCCTCCTTTATACATTCCTATAGCGCGGTATTATTATATTTACTGTCCTTATAATGTGCTATATGGTGTAATAAAAATCCATTTAAGTCTTGTTTATTAGCGTTTGCAAGGTTAATTATGGCTTTGTTTTATGTCTTTGGGTTAATATCTTCCTTATACTTCTTTGGGTAGGTTAACGCCATAGTAGGTATAGAATCGACGGGGTATCGTACGTTGAAGGTAGGTAGGATTTTTGGTTTTGTAGGATCTCATAGGTTTGCTGTTAAAAGGTAGGCAATTTGAGATATAGTTGACGCGTTTTGGATGTTGACTTAGGACCTTAGGTTTAGTAACACTTTTAACCTAAAGTACTTGACCAAATCTTCGTAAACGTGGTTATTCTACGTAATAGACGCAACTTGGTATCTCCTAGTACTTAGTAACACTTCTGTTACTAGTTTTCCGCAAGTCTAAGGTAGCACAGTATCACCGGGATCCATTCCATATAAGCGCATATGGCACCCCTGTATGAGACTGTCTCTTCTATTCAAAAACCTAGCTGCTCTATGGTTGACTATGTATTTAACCACTGATCAGTGTTGGTTATACAGGGTGACTTACCAATAATAACTACTCAAGTAGGGTTACAGTGATGTTGGTTGATATGCTTCTTGTTAATTAGGGGAGGGCGGGGAGCTTAAGGCTCCTCGCTACGCTAGTGCCGCGGCGACATGTGACGACACGTGACGACCACTCGTCTTATTCCCGACACTTAGCAGAAAGATAAAGTTATAGAGTAATGAAAAACTGTTAGGAGCAATATTACAAAAAGATAAAGATAGATTAATTAGGTATAATTATCTAAAGATTGCAGTAACTAGAGAAGAAAGTTAAACCTATAAGTCGCTAGAGAGTAAGTGGTTATAAAAGATCTAAGAAGTATAGAATAAGGATCTAGAGTTAAAGCAGTATAAGCATTAAGAGGCTATATATGTACTGAAAGCAATTACAAAAGAATTTGTAAAAGAGTTTTATAAAGGAATAACACAGGGACACAATGGAGCTATAGGCTTAGTATTAAGACTTTAAGAGGAGTATATTATTTAAGGAATCTGGGGACTAGTAAGACAAGTTATAAAAAAATGTTTAGATTATTAAAGAAACAAACTAATAAAGCATAAGCTATATAGAGGGCTATAACCTATTAAAGTACCGGAAAGACTATAGGAGGTTATATTATAGGACTTTATTGTTAAGTTACCAAAGTTAAGAGATCCTATTACTAAATAAGATTATAACGCAATCTTAGTAATAGTAGACAAGTTAACTAAGTAGGGTTACTTTATAGCGTATATAGAAGAAATATTAGTAGAAGATATAGCTAGAATCTATATTAAAGAAGTGTTTATAATATATAGAGCACTAAGTAAGATTATATTAGACAGAGATCTAAGATTTATAGCAGTATTTTAGGAGGTATTCTTAGCAGAATAAGGGGTTTAAGTAGCAATATTAACTGCATATCACCTACAAACAGATGGTTAGACGGAGAGACTAAACTAAACATTAGAACAGTATCTAAGACACTATATTAATTACGCATAGAATAATTGGGTATTATTATTACTAGTTATACAGTTTATATACAACATAATACCATAGGAAGGGATAGGTATATTACCTTTTAAGGCGAATTATGGATATAAGCTAAGAATATTATTATTGCCATATTAAGCAAAGAAAACAAGTAGCATAGCCAAAGAAAGAATAGAGATATTAATAAATCTCTATAATCACCTTAAAAGTATAGCAAAACTAGTATAAGAAAGAATGAAAAGGTACTATAATACTAGGAGATCTAAGGGACCAGATCTTAAGGAGGGGGATAAAGTATAGCTACTATATAAAAATTTTAAGAGTTGACAACTAAGTAAGAAATTGGACCATATTAGACTAGGACTGTTTATAGTTAAAATAAAGATTTTAGAAGTTATGTATAGACTTAACTTACCAGAGAAAATAAAGATCTACCCTATATAATATATTATAATACTAGAGCCAACACATGGGAATATTAAGCCACCAGCTTATAAAGTAGACACATATAGAGGTTAAAAGGAGGATAAATAGGAAGTTTTAAAGATTATTAGTTATAAGGACATTAACAATAAAACATAGTATAAAGTAAAGTGGATAGGCTATAATGAGACTACCTAGGAACTACTAGATAACTTAAAGAATGCTATAGGAAAGGTATAGGAGTATTAGAAGAGAACAGGTTAGGTAATATTAATAAAAAGGAGTTACTAAAGAACGAACTACCTAAGGGGGACTTAAGAGGAGCACCTGCTAATGTATTTGGAGTTGTTTCCCTCGCTATAGGAAGAACTTCCATTCTTTTGTTACTAAGTTCCTAAAGGCCTTGTTCTACAAGTTTCCACTCCTTAGAATATACCTTCTTATATACCTTTTTAAGACAAATTAAGCAAGCGGACACAGCCAGATAAGAATTAAAGGCCTATTATTAAGCAGCGGCAGCCTCTTACTTAGTATTATAAGAATAATAAAGTTTACCTAATGCTACTAGGAGCTCGTTATTAAGTCTTATAGTAGTAGATTAAACGCGAGACACTAAGACAAATTACTTAAGAAACATAAAGACTATTAAGAGTAATAGGACGTGTATACTTAGCGTTAAAAACTAAGCGAACGTTATAGGACAACCAAATATTTGCTTTAGTACACTCTAAGTAGGAAGAGGGTTGTTGAGATAAAGGACTTGCTAACACAACGCAAACTAGCCCCTTTTTTACATAACAAGAACATAGAGATGGCATTACTTTACTAAGAGACAGTATTGCGGAAACGGTATAAGACTGGCAAATAGTAGAAGAAGAAGGAGCTTTAGGTATAATAAGCAATAATATTAACTAAATTAATTAAGCGGATATTATACCTCTAGTAAAAAACTTGGAGATATTAGAGATCTTTAATGACGAAGATAAAGAGGAGGGAGATAGTATTACGGACGCTTTAAGTATAATATTACAACTACTTGGAGAAGAGTTAGAGGAAGCTAGTTAGTTAATTAAGGCACGGTTTAGGATGGATCTGGTAGAACTATATAACAAGGAATAGTAACTAAGGTTATATAATGTGATCTGTATAATCTATATAATCTATAAGATCTGTAATAAAGTAAGCAAAGTAGATAGAGTAGGCGGAGCAAGGACTTTCTTAGGAGTATGGTTGTATATTTAAGGACCTATAGTCCCTACCCCAATAGTTCTTTCTTTGTAGTGAATCTTAGAATACAATTAGAGTTAATCTATTAGGCAACCACTCCACCAGTTATTATTTGTTACTATTACATTATTGACTTTATTTAATACCTATATACCTAGCTCAATAATAAGTCCACCGTAGTATTTCCTACAAGGCTTTGTTATAAGTGCCGTAATATTACCCCCCCTCCAAAAAAGCCTGCCCTTAGGCTTTATATATCCGTATTACGTCCATGGGGTATTCTTATCTTTATGCTTAATAGGCAGCTTATTGTCTTCGCTATACTAGCACTCCATTTACTTGTTAAGGTACTTTAGGGGTCCGGGCTTATTTAGGTATTAGTTATGGAATTCTTTAAGCTTATGTGGGCTACCTATAAAATTCTATATAGGGTACCAAGTGGGGTCTAGGTTATATCCTTTCCAACTAATATAATACTTTAGCGTTCCCCTTATAAGTTTACAGGCTAGTATTTCTTTAATTTCCCATTTGTTGTCGCTATTAACTTAAATTGGCAGGGGCGGTTTATTCTTTTATCTAGGTAATAGATTATTTACAGCTTTTTATAGCTTATTCGGCGAGAATTTAGGGTAGACCTTAATTAAATCCAGGAGCTTTACTTTATATAAGTTGCCTCTTTTCTTAAGGACCTTATATGGTCCTGCTATCTAATAGTCTAGCTTATAGCTAGGCCGTTCTTTCTTCTAGTTCTTTATTATAACCCAGACCTTATCGCCTACGGTAAAGTTGGGCTCACGCCTATACTTATTTACCTACTGTTCTATTAATTTCTGGGCCTTTTCTAGGTTTGTGCGGGCTACTTTCTAGGCTTCTTTTAAGCGTTTAGCGTAATACTGGGCTCCATTATGAGATAGTTTTTCGTGTATAGTCCATGGCCCTTCCGTTCTTTCCCAGTCAAAGCTTATATAGGGTAAGTACTCTATTTCTAGCTAGATAGGCGCAAATCCTATAGAGTTATAGGGTAGGGTAGCCTGGGCGTAGTCTATTAGAGGTAGCAGTTTGGCCCAATTATCCTAAAAGTAGTTAATAAAGGGTCGGAGTCTCTAGTCTAAATACTGGTTTATAATCTCCGTCTAGCCGTCTATCTGGAGGTAGTATACTATAGAGAGCTTTAGCTTAATGCCTAGGATTTAGGTAAACTTATTCTAGAAAGCCAATATAAACTGTGGCCTATAATCGGATATGATAGTATCTAGTGGTCCGTAAATTCGGTAGATATAATGGATATATAGTTAGGCCGCCTCCTTAGCATCAATATTCTTATAATAAGGGATTAAGAATGGGCGCTTGCTAAAGCGGTTAACTATAACTATATTGTATCCGTTACGGTCTATAGGTAGCTTATAGAAATCCATAGAGATATGCTGCTAGGGGCGCTCTAGTATTAAAAGTGGTTTTAATAGTCCTAGAGTCTTATCTTATAGAATTATAGACCTATAGCAGTTGTTATAGTTTCGTATATAGCAATTAATATCCATAACTATTCCAGGCTAGTAGTAATGGTTGCTAATAATTTTACAGGTCTTATTTTTTCTAGGGTGGGCTGTAGAGACCTAGGTATGCGCTTCCGTAATAAGCCAAGTCCGTAAGTTCTGTTCCTTAGCTACTACTAGCCGTTTCTTATGCTTTAGTAGTCCGTTTTTAAGGGACTATAGGCTAGTAATGCCCTTTGCCTTTTCACGGTACTCTTGTAACAAAGGGGCCATATAATTCGCTTGCAGTAGCTTATTAATAAGGTCAAGTTCCATAGTGTTAATATGGCATATCTTAGCCTTTGCGGGGTCCGTATTTAGTTCTACCTATATTTAGGGGTTAAGGTGCTCTAGTCGTAGCAGCATCTAGGTCCGTAATATAATCTTTACAGCTATCTAGTTATCTTGGTCTTGTTTACGCCTTATAAGGGCATCTACACGGTTGGTTGCGCCTAGCCTATATATAATTAGGAAGTTAAACTAGGATAGGATATCTGCCTAGCGTGCCTACCAAGCCGTAAGGGATTTAGTGGTTATAAAGTATTCTAAGGCCTTATAATCTAAAACTACCTAAATAGGTTTAGGGGTCCCCTCTAGCTATACATACTAGTGCTAAAGGCTAGAAATAATAGCCAGTATCTCTTTGTTATAGATATGGTAGTTTAGCTCAGCATTTATTATAGTCTTTAAATAGTATATAATAGGGTGCTATTTCCCATCTAGCTATTTCTGGGAATAGATAGCAGCTATTACACTATCTAAAGTATCCGTTTCTAATATTAAGGGCCGTTCTAAGTGGAAATGGGCTAGTAGCGGAGTAGAGACTAGCTGCTTTTTAAGTTCGTTAAAGGCCTTTTTACATATACATATACTATTAAAATAGAAAGGTTAGTTCTTTCTAGTAAGGTGGTTAAGGGGCCAATTAATCCTGCCATAGTCTTTAATAAAGCGTTAGTAGAAGCTACAGAAACCTAAAAATAACTATACCCCCTTTACGGTCCTTAGGAGTTCCCATTAATTAATTATAGCCATTTTTCTAGGTCTGCCTTAATTCCGTCTATACTAATAATAAACCCTAGGTACTTAGTACGCTTAAGACTAAATTCTAACTTACTAATATTGGCCTAGAGACCAGCTTCGCAGAGCTATTATAAGACTTTACAGATATACTCCTTATATTCTAGTTCATTTTTAGAGTAAATTATAATATTATCTAGGTAGGCTGTGTAGAAGTTATTAAGGTAGTTAAAGAGTACATTATTTATATACCGTTAGTATATAGTTAGTCCGTTAGTTAGTCTAAAAGGAAGTACTTTATATTTATATAATTTATAGCGGGTCCAAAATTGTTACAGGACTACCCTGTAATACCTTATATATGACTACCTATTTTTACCGACTTAGCAACCAAAGACCGATTACGATACCGCAATATCCGCAATATTCGCAATATTCACGATATCCGCTCGCAATATCCGCTCGCAATATCCGCAATATCCGAGACATCTGCAATATCTGCAATATCCGTAACTTCTGCCCTGTGCACTTGTTGACCTAGCAATAAGTAAACAGTATATACCCCTTCTTATACCTTTTTTACCTTCTTTCTTTACGCAACGTCTTAACTCTACTATACAGTTTATGTACGTAGCTTAATAATATCTACTTTGCTATATATTATCGTCACTTATACTCACTCCGTGACACTACATTGCGTTAAAAAAAAACCTATGCTTTGCCCTACCCTGCCCCGCCCTATCTAAAATGCAGAATGACCTTAAAGCCTCTATAACGGCCGCTGATATTATATCCGCACTCTAAGAACAATTAATAAATATGTAGAAGTCTTTTATAGACGCCCTTGTATAGAACCAGGCTGCTATAGCTAAATAATAAGCTAAATAAGAAGCACAGCACTAGGAATTAATTAAAGAACTTTAAAAAGAAGTCCGTACCCTTAAGGCACTCGCGTTAGGGTCCTAAGACTAAATACTAGCCTAAGAGGCTGCTAACACGCCACCCATAGATAAGATAAAAATAACCAAATCTAGACCTGGCTTATCGGGTGCAAACCCTAAGCCAGCTGCGGATATTTATCCCGTAAATCCATCTACTGCACTGCAATAATCTAAAAAACTACTAGATTCTTTAGTATTTACTAGTAAACGACAAGAGCTCTAATTATTTCTAAGCTGGCTTAAGAATAAGCTGACTAGAAATGCTAACTGTTACCTAACTAAAGCTAACTAACTCTACTACGCCCTAAGTTAACTAGGAGGAGATATAGCTAACCTTATTAAACCTCTCCAGCCAAACTTAATATAAAGCCTAGTTATACTTCTTAAAGCTATATACGGTGACCTAAACCGCTAAGCTACCGCTTAAAGGAAGATAAACTATATAACTTAAAAAAAGAAAAGTTTCCTAGTATACTTCTCCAAATTTAACCGCTACGCAAAGGAAATAGGCTAGAACGACTCTGCACTAATTAATAGCCTTATTAAATCCCTAAGCCCTAAACTAAAAATCTCCTTAATAGGTATAGACCTACTGGGAGCCCTTAATGCCTACATAAACGTTATTAATAAATGGTATAATAATATACTACGTCTAACGCCAAAATCCGCTTCTTAATACAATACGACAGCCCTATAAGTCCCTGTTAAGTCATCTTCTTAGCATAAGCACCCTAACGCTATAGACATTGACTTTGGGACCCTAGAGTATGCCCCACTAGGGTCCTCTAAATAAGAATAATTCATTAAACTAAGCCTTTACTTTAAATGCGGAAGTAAGGCTTATATCTTAAAATACTGTTCCGTTCCTATGCCTGCGTCCTAAAACAATTTATAAATGGCTAACACTAGTAGCTGTTTACTGTACTAATCTTCCGGTTACCGTTCCTAATCTTTATCTGGTTCCAGCCCTATATCTAGTAAATACCACTTATAAGGACGAAGCTCCAGTATATAATTACCCTTAGGAACTCCGCCCTAATTGCCTCTAAAAGGAAGGTCCTGGAGCTAAGTCACTCTCTAGGATGGCTCTGCTACAGGATCTTATTAAACGCATTAGATATTACAAACTCTAACTCTTAGGACCGTAGTATAACTATTAACTGCTATCTTTGGCAGAAAGATTAATAGGCTAATACTTAAGTCCTAATTAACATAGGAGCTAGCGGTATAGGATTTATTAATAAGATCTTTATATAAGATAAAGGTTTTACCCTAACCCCCCTTAACCGGCATATTAATGTATTTGGATTTAATGGCAAATGCACTATCTTAGGGCGTATTACCTATATAGTAGCCTTAAGACTCTAATACCTAAACCATAAAGAACGGATTAAGCTCTTTGTTACTACCTTAGGTCACCTAGTGATCCTTAGATAACCCTAGATAAAGCTATACAAGGTGGTTATTAATTAGGATAACCTTAAGCTTCTATTTACTGCCTCTTATTATAAGTAGAAATATTCTATAACTTACCGCTCCGACCCTAAACTAAAGCCTAAGATTTCTACTAATGTCCGCCCCGCGTCTAAGGAATCCACTAGACTCTACTAAGATAAGATATCTACTAACGTCCGCTAAGGATCTAGAATATCCGCTAACGTTTGCCAAGGATCCGGAATATCCGCTGACGTCTATTAAGGATCTAAAATATTCACTAAACCCTAAGAATTAATCCCAAGCACTATACTGCCCCGGACTAAGCAAAGGCTTAAATATATTATATAAGTATACTAGAAGAACTGGTATTCTACTATAAAAAAGATACTTAAAGAACCCAAAGCTAAATCTGATACTAACTCTGTACCTAATACCAACTCTATACCTAATACTAAACCTAAAATTAAACAAGGAACCATATAAGAAACTATAGACGATAAAAGCTTACCTAACACCCTAGATATCTAAATAATTAGAGCTACTCCGCTGGCGCGACTTGCTAGGAAACCTAAATATACAATCTACGCCATTACGATAGCTAATATTAAGAAAGCCTTGGCACTAAAGAAGCACACTAACCCCGCTATAAAAGTACCAGTATATTACCATAAAAACCTAGATGTATTCTTACGAAAGAAAGCCGATAAGTTAGTAGAGTACTAACTATACAACTACAAGATTGAACTCGAAGAAGGAAGGCAGCCCAGATTTAGACCCCTATATAGAATGTCCTAAAATAAACTTTAGGTGCTATGGAAGTACCTAGACGAGCACCTAAGTAAAGGATTTATTAGAGTAAGCTTATTACCTATAGCTGCACCTATAATCTTTGTTAAGAAACCCGGCAGCGGTTTACGCTTCTATATAGACTACTAAGCTCTTAACGCTATTACTATTAAGAACCAATATCCGCTCCCGTTAATTTAAGAAACACTAAACCAATTAAGTAAGGCTTATTACTATACGAAACTTAATCTTATCTACGCATTTAACCGCCTCCGCATTGTAAAAGGAGACAAATGGCTTACCACATTTTGTACCCAATATGGATTATTTAAATACTTAGTGACGCCGTTTAGCCTTGTAAACGCCCTAAGTTTATTCCAGTACTTTATAAACAACACCCTACGCCCTTATCTGGATATCTTCTGTACTGCTTATATCAACGACATCTTGGTATATAGTAATAACCTAGCTGAATATTGGAAATACGTTAACCTCGTCCTGGAAGCCCTGCGCGGAGCTGGCCTATAATTAGATATAGATAAATGCGAGTTCTATAAAACGGAAGTCCTATACCTTAGATTTATTATTTCTATAGACGGTATATAAATGGACCTAAAGAAGATTAAAGTAATTATAAACTGGCAAGAACTAAAGAATGTTAAGGATATAAGGACCTTTATAGGATTTGCTAACTTCTACTAACGGTTTATTAATAACTTCTCCGCCCTAGCTTTACCCCTTATTACTCTAACCTAAAAGGATAAAGCGTTTATCTTTAATAAGAAATGCAAGAAAGCCTTTATATATCTAAAGGTTATATTTACTACTGCACCTATACTCTAACACTTTAACCTAGACCGAATAAGTGTTATAGAAGCCGACTTATCTAACTACGCCACTAGAGGCATTCTGTCTTAATATAATAAGGAGGGAGTATTATACCCTATAGTATACTTCTTAAAATGACTGAGCCCAGCTGAATGTAATTATAAGATCTACGACAAGGAACTACTAGCCATTATTAGATACTTTAAATAATGGCGACCTAAGTTAGAAGGCGCCGGATTTCCAATTAAGGTTCTTAGCGACTATAAGAACTTATAGTACTTTACAACTATAAAATAGCTAAGCTACTGTTAGGCCTGCTGGTTAGAATACCTGTCCCGTTTTCAATTCTCTATTACATACCGCCTAGGTGTTTAAAGCTAGAAGCCTAATACCCTAACCCGACGCTTATAAGGCATGCCAGCATAGGAAGAAGCGCGTGCTTACTGTAATTAAACCCTGCTTTGCCCTAAACTATTTAATCCTCCTGCTGAAGACCTTATGGTACACATCCTTAAAACGACTGATTAATTAATTAAATAAATCATAGTTGACGAATATCCGAATGACGAGTTTATCTAAGAGACGCTTAAACTAATATAGGACGGCGTTAGACGTTTAAAAAAGATCTCCCTAAGCAAGTGCGAAGCTTGTGGAAACCTCCTATACTACTAGAACTGTCTAGTTATACCTAATTATAACGAACTTAAGCTTAAGCTCCTTAAACATATACACAACCTATTAGTAGCTAATTACTCAGGCTAAGGAAAGACCCTAGAACTACTTTAACAAGAGTACTACTAGCTAAATATGTATAATATGACACAAAGATATGTTGCTAGTTGCTATACCTACCAATAAGCTAAAGCCTTATATAAAACATATAATGGCCTCTTAAAGCCACTACCTGTCCTAGACTAAAGATGGAAAGATATCTTAATTAACTGTATTATTAAACTCCCTAAAAATAAAGGCTACAAGAATATTATGGTAGTTATAGACTAACTGTCTAAAATAAGACACCTAATTACCTGCCCTGATATGTTAACACCTGCCGTCGCTCAACTATTCCTAGATTATATATGGAAACTCCACAGACTCCCTAAAATAATTATCTCTAATAAAGGTAGCCAGTTTGTCTTTATATTCTGGAAAGAACTAACTACCTAACTCCGTATTAAAGCACTATTGTCTATAGCATATTACCTAAAAACGGACGGTTAAATGGAACGTATAAATGCTATTATAAAATAGTATATTTGGATATATACGTCGTATTTATAAGATGACTGGATTAACTGGCTTATATTTACTAAGTTTACTGCAAATAACTCTGTTTTAGAAACTATAAAGGTCTCCCTATTTCTAGCCAACTATGGCTAGCATCTATAAATGGGTTTTGAACCTTTTAGTAATATTCCTTGCCCTGCTTGTCACGCCTTATAAGTTGCAGAAGCAAATAAATTTGTAAAAAAGATAGAGGAACTACAACAGTTCCTTACTAATAAAATAATATAGGCCTAATCTGTCTATAAAGCTGCAGCGAATAAGAAACAAAGGTTTCTTTACAGACGTTCCGCGGACTATATTCTATAGTTAAGGGTTTATAACCCTCCTTAGCTCCTATTCTATCTTCTGTAAGTTATCTTTCTAGTCTATATATTTAGTACGGCGTTTAATATTCCTTACTATTTTTTATAGCTGTATAGGGCCTAAGCTAGCTAGCTTATTACTAACTTCCTAGGTTTTTAGTGCTGGTAGCGCGACATTAGTAGTTTGGAGGCGGTGTAGTATATAGACCCGTTGCAGATTAAGCTATATATCTTTCTTAAAGGCCTAGTCCCTACGTATAGTATTAGCCTAGTAAACGGTGTCTACCTATAGCCGCACGAGGTTTTCTATTATAATGCTAATTTCTTTTATAAAGGAAGGGGTTAGGGGTAGAGTTTTGGGCTAGATAAGCCGTCTGCTCCGTATATTAAGCTATAAGCCTAAATAGGCTAGCCATTTTTTTCCTAAAATTATATTGTGGCTTCCTAGGTCTGTAATAAGCAAGGGGATGTTATACTACCTTTATCTGTTAATACGGAGGTAGATCCGCAAGATAGTTGTAATAGGTGGCCCTATTTATCCGTTATACCCGTAAATAGGAATTAGTTTGGGTAGTTCTTCAATAAATATATTTAAAAGTCAGCCAGCTTTATAGTATACTAGGTGTCTATTAAGGTAAAGACATTTACTCCAGAGTTAGCTAAAGCAGAGGTTAAAACTTGATATTTATTGCGGAATAAAGTATAAGGGATAGTGCAGCTTTTTCCACTAACTAGCTGACCTAGATTAATATGTAACATATTAATCCCTTTTAACCCTAGAGAGGAGTCTTCCTTTAGGGTTCCTCTTTTTCCAACTCTATACTATTCTCCTAAATTAATAGAACCTTGCCTACTTTTATATTTGTTAGGTAATCCTTTACAATATAGCCCTTTTGGCCGCAAGAGAAGCAAGCTCCCTAATCGCTGAGGGCCCATATATAGGGGTTGCTATATATAGGCCGAGCATTCACTGGGCCTACGGCAGGACTAGCCATATGGCTAGCTGCTAAATTAGTGGTAGGCTGTACGGCCAGTGCTATAGGGGTTGCAGGTCTTACTAGGGCACTGCGGCCCGTTCTTATAGTACTCGTATTCTAGTTAGTAGAGCTTTTAGTCTTATACTGCTTAGCATATGCCTTAATTTAATAGAGGCCCTGGTTAATAGCTAGGCATTAGTTTATAAGTTCCTTTAGCGTTTATATAGTAGTGTAAACTAGTAGTATAGCGCGTTGTAGGTCTAGGGTAAGCTTGTTAAAGAGGTCTAGTATTAGATCTTCCTGGGGGATTTAAGCCTATTTAGGTAGGTGTAGAAAGCAGGTTTAGAAGACTAAGAAGGTCTCTATCGTTTTTATATTTAGGCTTTTATAATTAAGCCGGGCGTTTTATACTTTAAAGAGGTCCTTATAAATAGAAGATAGGTAGTTAATTATCTCTTCTTCCAAGAGGAAGGGGTCTACTAAGTCCTAGGCGTATTGCGGACGTAGGTATATCTGTATATTACTACTAGTGCGGCCAAAGACGTATACCATTTTAGCTTGGGTATTAGGAAAGTGGTCTATATTAACTTTAAGCTTGTCCTGTAACGGAACCTTGTAGCAAGAACTACGGTGGGTCCTATTATTGGGCTGGGTATATAGGTAAGAACAAATCAACAACGTAATAATAACTGGTGGAGTGGTTGCCTAACAGATTAACTCTAATTGTATTCTAAGATTTATTACGAAGAGAGAACTATCTGGGTAGGGACTATAGTCCTTTAAATATACAACCATACGCCTAAGAAATCCCTTTGCTCTGTTAATCTGTTAATCTGCTCGTAGATCCCATATTCCCTTAATTCTATAAATTATAGATTAACTACGTAACCTTGGTTACTATTCCTTGTTATATAGTTCTACCAGCTCCATCCTAGACCGTGCCTATATTAACCAACTAGCTTCCTCCAACTCTTCTCCAAGTAGTTATAACATTGTACTTAAGCTGTCCGTAACACTATCTCCCTCCTCTTTATCTTTGTCTTTAAAGATTCCTAACATCTCCAAGTTGTCTACTAGAGGTGTAATGTCAGTTTAATTAATTTAGTTAATATCCTTACTTATTATACCTAAAGCATCTTCTTCTTCTTCTACCGATTGTCGCAATTGTGTAGTACTTAAGATTCTTTTTTTGGGTAAGGCCATGCCTTCCTATTCCTATTGCGCCGATAAGAAGCTGGTGTGTGTTGTGATTACGGCTCCCTCCGGTTGCTAACCATCCTCCTGTGCCGAGTGCACTAAGTCAAACGTTCAATTATTCTGTGACGTTTGCTCTGTGTTTAACGCTAAATGTGCGCGTCCTATAACTCTTAACAGTCTTTGCGTTCTCTAAGTAACTTATTATAGGGTCTCGTGTTTAATCTAAGGCCGTAAGGCTTAAGAGCTTGCTTATAGCCGCCCGTAATAAACTTTGTTGTTCCATTAAGGAATCAGCCCTGTTGCTAGAGGCTTAACGCCGTGCGTTAGAAGTATCTGCTTGCGCGTTTAAACTTTAATAGACTGCCTTCGCTTGGCTAACCCGTCTTAAGAAGGTGCGTGAGAAGGTTCGCTCTAAGGAGTTTTGCCTGGTTAAGCAGGGTCTCCGTGAGCTGGAAGCGGAGGAGGCTAAGGCGGACTTGCGTTTACTAGCAAGGGAAACAACTCCGAGTAGCTTAGTAGGTGCTCCTCTTAGGTCCCCCTTAGGTAACTCGTTTTTTTGCGATTTTTTCTTATTAATGTTGCCTAACCTGCTTTCTTCTAATACTCTAGTACCTTTCCCATAGCGTTCTTTAGGTTGCTTAGTGGTTCCTAGGTAGTCTTACTATAGCCTATCTACTTTACTTTGTACCATGTTTTATTATCTATATCCTTGTAACTAATGATCTTTAAAACTTGCTATTTATCTTTCTTTTATCCTCTATATGTGTCTGCTTTATAGACTGGTGGCTTAATATCTCTATATACTGGTTCTAGCATCGCGACATACTGTATAGGGTAGATCTTTATTTTGGCTAGTAGGTTTAACTTATACGTGACTAATAAAATTCTTTACTTAACTTTAAAAGGTTCTAGTCTAATATAGTCCAACTTCTTACTTGGTCGTTAACTCTTGAAATTTTTATATAGTAGCTATACTTTATCTCCCTCCTTAAGATCTGGTCCCTTAGATCTCTTAGCATTATAGTACCTTTTTATCCTTTACTGTACTAGCTTGGCTGTTTCCGTAAGGTCTATATAAAGATTTATTAACGTCTCCATTCTTTATTTAGCTGTGCTACTTATTTTCTTTGCTTAACGTGGCGATAATAACGTTCTTGGTTTATACCCGTAGTTTACCTTAAATAGTAATATCCCTATTCCTTCTTGTGGTGTTGTATTATATATAAACTGTGTAACTAGTAATAACGCTACCCAATTGTTCTATACGTGATTGATATAATGCCTTAGATACTATTCTAGTGTCTAGTTTAGTCTTTCTATTTGTCCGTCCATCTGCGGATAATACACTATAGAGGTTACTGCGCGAACTTCTTATTCTACCAGAAATACTTCCTAAAATACTGCTATAAATCTTAGATCTCTATCTAATATAATTTTGTCTAGGGCTCTGTGTCTTATAAACACTTCTTTTATGTAGATTCTAGCGACGTCTTCTACTAATATCTCTTTAGTGTATGCTATGAAGTATCCCTACTTTATTAGCTTATCTACTATTACTAAAATCGCGTTATGATCTTGTCCTATAATAGGATCTCTTAACTTTAGTAACTTAACAATAAAGTCCTATAATATAACCTCCTATGGTCTTCCTGGTACTTTAACAGGTTATAGCCCTCTATACGGCTTATACCTTATCGGTTTGTTCCTTTGGCAATCTGGATATTTTTTTATAACTTGTCTTGCTAGTCCCAGATTCCTTAAATAATATACTCCTCCTAAAGTCTTAACACTAGTCCTATAGACCTATTATATCCTTGTGTTATTCCCTTATGGAATTCCTTAATAAACTCTTCTATAATAGACTTAGGTATATACATTGCTTCTCTATTTTTATATTGCTCTAAGTCTAGATCCTCTACCTGTGCTTTTTAGATCTTCTATGTTTAATTACTCTCTAGTGATTCGTGGATCTGACTTTCTTTAGTTGCTATAATCCTTGGATAATTGTACTTAATTAATCCGTCTTAATCTTTTCGCAATAAAGCTCCTAATGGCTTTTCGTTACTTTGTAGTTCAGCTTTCCTGCTTAGAGCATCTACTCGTGCATTATCTGTACCCTTGGTATGCTGAATTTCAAAATAGTATTCTATAAGCATTTCCGCCTATTTAACCTGTCTTTGGTTGAGTTCTTTTATTATTAGGAATCCTGTAAGGTTCTTATAGTCTATCTTAACTATAAATGGTTTTTCTGTGCCTTATAAGAATGCTCTCTATTCCTTAAGTGCTGTAACTATACCTAACAACTCCTTATTGTAGATGTTGTAGTTTAACTCTAGTAGTATTATCTTCCGACTATAGTACGCTACTGGATGCTATGCGTCCTGGTGCTTTTATAGCAAGTATACTCCTAGTGCAAAGTCTAATACGTTTATCTCAACAACTATTTCTAACTTTAGTTAATAGATCTTGAGGATTGGCTCTTAGGTGAATAACTCTTTAAGTTCCTAGAACAGCTTCTTCTACTTACTACCCCAAATCCATGGTTCCTCTTTCTTTATTAGCCTTATAAATGGCTTGATACTTTTTAACTACTATGCCATAAACCTCCTATAGTAGTTATAAAACCCTAGAAACGACCTTAATTGCATAATATTCTCTAGTTCTTGCCAACTCACTATAGCTTTAACTTTCTTTAGGTCTATGCTAATCTTTTCTAGTTTAATAATAAATTCTACAAAATTAGTTTTCCTTGTAAAGAACTCGCATTTCTTAATTGCTACTAGCATCTGTTCTTCCTATAGTCTCCTTAAGACCCATTTAACGTGTTCTCTATATTCTTCCTCATTCTCTAAGTAAATGATAATATTGTTAAGATATGCTATAATAAACTTATCTAGGTATTCTCTTAACACGTTATTAATTCGCTTCTAGAATATTACTAGTGCGTTTATAAGCCCGAATTGCATAACTAATAGTTTATATAGTCCTTTCTTTAACCTAAAGGCTGCCTTCTATTTGTCGCCTTTCTTAATCCTAATCTAATGGTACGCCCATCTTAGATCTATCTTTGTAAAGATCTTTACGTTGCCTATCCTATCTTAGATTTCGCTAATTAAGGGTAAAGGATACCTATCCTTCCTAGTAATGCTGTTTAACTGTCTATAGTCT
>Ga0307507_10002436_pt1 | contig 39039 bp, 11 predicted proteins | sample 7_EM_MG_FD_207223 | JGI IMG/M metagenome (GOLD analysis project Ga0307507, IMG submission 207223) | Populus trichocarpa ectomycorrhiza microbial communities from riparian zone in the Pacific Northwest, United States - 7_EM | ecosystem: Host-associated > Plants > Roots > Unclassified | place...
ATAGGCAATAGAGGTGATCCTTATAGTATTCCTATTATAACTGTAATAGGGGGGCTCTAGTATCTGCTAAAGACTAGTAATATTTCTTTCTAGCCTATAAATCCTTAAATAAATTAAATAATCCATTCTAGGAAGCCCTTTACCCTAAGGATATATAGGAGACGCTTATGGGGTATATTATTATAGGCGCCGCTAATATCTAGGCTAAGTATTAATACTATAAAGTCCTTTTGCATAGCCTATGCAGTTTTAATAGTAGTAGCGAGTAGTATAAGTGCTAATAGCGTTAAGCGATTCTTTCTTGCCCCTATTTAGCTTTGTGGTAGTAGGGCGTATTCCTTAGCTATATCTACTATATAGTCCGCTATTACCCTTTCTAAGATCTTACTAAGGGTATTTTCTAGGGTAATAGGGCGGTAGCTTCCTGGGATTAAGTAATCTACTTTACCTTCTTTTTATAGAACAACTGTTATTATAGATCTTTTAAGTTGTGGGTAGTAGCCTATAGTAAAGTATGCTTTGGCTACATCTATAAGCTAAGGTGCTATAAGTGGTCTATAGGTCTTTAAGGCCTTATTTAAAATTCCATCTAGTCCTAGTGCTATATTATTTAAAAGGCGGCTAATAGTTTTGGCTATTTCCTCTATTATTATATCACTGTTAACCTATAGACGAATTACTAGTATTTTGCCTATAATATTACTAAGGTCTACTAGAGCTAGTTATAGAAAGAACCTTTCTATAAGGATCTTTACCTTCTTATTATTATTATTAGTAGCCTATGGTTTCCCTGCTCTTTATAGGGGTAATAAGTATAAATTTTCTACTAGGCGCCCTGCCTTTTTCTTTACCTATTTTGCTATAGCCTAAAGGCCCTTATTATAGGGGAGGCTTGGGTTAAAAGTATACTTATTTATAAACCATCTCTAATTATTCCTTGCTTCTTTTTTTTAGGGTATTCTTTAACTGGTTTCTTGTGTTTTTATATTATCTCTTATCTTTAGAGTTATAGCTACTTATATATTTCCTTTTTGGTTATTATTGGCTAGTAATATAAACTGCATATTATATAGACTATATATATTACGTATATGGGCCTAATTTTAAGACCAGGTAGTGCTCTTCTAGCCTATTTTTTATTACTGTCTAGATCCTTTCTAGTCTTTAGTTAATTTCCTTAGGGATGGCTAATAAGCCTTACTTATTTAGTATTAGATAGATTTCTTCTAAGTCTTAAAGTTATTATTTAACTATACTAAGGAAACTATCTGTCTTAAGCTTCCTTATTACGTATCTTTTACTATTTAGTTACGCCTTAATATCTAGATCTAGCTGTATCTAAATAGGGATATAGTCTAAGGTAAGTGCCTATTCTTCTTTAGGGTTATACCTTTTAAGTCTTTAGTATAGGCCTTTGTCCATAAATATAAGGTTAATTATACTTCTAGCGGTGCCTTATTGCCATATAATTACTTCTAGAGGGGTGGCCAGCTTAAGGCCCTAGATATCTATAGCTTTTAGTAGGCACTCTACCTATTATTTAGCAGCAATATAGATACCCCACTATTATAGGTAGTAGAGGTTTATATCTCCTAGTAGAATAGACTCTGTGCCTTTAGTTTCTAGTAAGCCTATTACTAATATAATATTCTCTATTTATAGGACCCCTATAACTCTAGGGTTATATATATTAATAATTTATACTAGTCCGCTATATATTTAGAGTGTTATAACTATAATATCTAAATTAACTGCCTGCTATAACTATAAGGACAGGCTAATAGCCTTGCTAATTATAAAGCACACGCGTATAGCTGCTTTTAGTTTATATAGGAGCTAGAATCCTTAGGGGCAGTATATTAATTATATATAGGTATTGTAATATAGCTCTTATATAGCAAGGATATAGTATTTTTCTAGGTCTAGACTGTCTAGTAAGGGCCTTATAAGATAGTGGTTTATATTGCCGCAGTTATACTATATAATGGATAGGTAGTAAACCCCTAGTAAAGGTCCTTTAACTCTCCTTTATTTCTTACTTCTTCTATTTCTACTTTCTCTTAAATATTTAGAACTTCTATCTCTTATATTTGTACCCTAGTTACTACTTATTTTATATAAAGCTTTTTATTCTCATATTTTATATTTCTACTAGTCCTTCTAAGTCTAAATCTATTATTATCTCCGGTTTTTCCCCTATTCTTACTAGTTAACTATATGCCCTTTATAGGTTGGCTGCAAATATTATATTTCCCGCGTTAAGTCTAATTCTTAATTATCCTAGTTTTAAGCTTGCTATAGCTATCTATAGGGGTCTTCCTATAGGGCGACCTCTCCCTTATATCCCTATTTAGTCTAGTAATATTATATAGCGCCGCTTTTAGCCTATTAAGGCTTGGGATAGCTAGCCTACCCCCCTAGTATTAAAGGTAGGAAACGTTAGGAAGGTACCTATGTTCCTTTAGTTTATTGCCTATTACTTCTATTTATATAACTTAGCGTATAGTTATTCCCATAGCTATTAAGCCCTAGCCTTCTATCTCTTATATTTAATATAGTCTTCTCTCTTTTACGCTTTATATATACTCTAGTAGCAGTATTTTATATTGTAGGGGCCTGCACAGTAGCCGTAGTATACCTATACTATGTATATGGATTAGGTGTGTCCCTATTATATGCAGCAATAGTATTATTCTAGGTATAGTCTATAGTTATAGAGCCATATATTATATATAAGGCCATTTATAATTATTCCTTTTTGGGTGAGGAGTTTTTACATTACTAGTATATATATGCTAATAATAAGGGAGTTATATATTTAACTGGCGTCTTCCTAGTAAATCTCTAGCAACCCTTATATCCCCTTATTATTTTTATTATATACTTAGTTTATATTTTCCTATTAAAGCTATTAGATTTAGGTGATTTTAAGTCCTAGTATAAGGCATTCCATTTATTTTACTATCTCCTATATAGTTACTATATTATCTACTTAGTATCCCTTTTCTACCCTAAGGCTTATAGGAACTGCTAGGACTTTAACTAGGTAATCTTTATAGAGCACTTTTATGCTAATATATTCTTCTAGCCTGTCCCCTACCCTTATAGCTTATTCCTTTACCTATTAGTCCTTTAAAGTAATTCTAATATCTCCGCTCCTAAGGTATTGGACTATAATAGCGCTATAGACCTCTTTATAGATCTCTGTAAGGACTTCTATTTCTAATTATCCCCTAAGCCCCTCTGCTTTTTCTATATTTGGTTATATTATAATTATATACCTAGTTATTGTCTTAAGGGGGGTAGGTACCCTATGCTATAAAAACGCAGCTATAGCGGCCTAGGTGCGGTTTGCCAGTAAGGGGGGATTTTATTTATTTTTAATTTTGCTTGGCCGTTAGAGGATTTAATAGAGGGTTTGCTAGAGGGGCGCCTAAGGTTTACTAAACTGGCGGAGCCATTCTACTAGCTGTATTAGATTATTATAGCTAATAGTTACTCCCCCACAATTCTAGATACTAAACGCGTCCAATAGGCTTTATATTTTATTAGATGCCTTCTTAATAGAGGTATTTCCGCTTTATAGTGTGGTATTCGCCTATTTTTATTATAGAGGGCTATTTCTAGGCGTGGTTCTGGCGGTTACACGCAAGTGCAAACCACCGTCGTTTAACGTGTGCTCCCCTGCGATATATGCATCTCAGGGGATTCTCTAGGGGTTTTTTTAGGGGTTTTTTGGTTAGTTTTGGTCTTTTTAGGCCGGGTGCAGCACGAGCTCCCATCCTTAAACTTATAGGAATAAAATAAGCGGTTGACAATAAGGATCTAATAGAAGGCATTATAAATTAGGAAGGTCATTAAATTAAAAACGGGAATGCTATACCTCTAATAGACTACTTAGAGATAAGATATCTTTAAGTACGAAAATAAAGAGGAGAGGGATAGTATTATAGACGTTATATTGGCAGTAGTACGGCTACTTAGGGGGGACGTAGATAGACTAGTAATAGTAGTATAAGAGGCGTTGGAACTGATTAAGCTATAGGATAAGGGGTAACTAAGTTACATAGCTAGTTATAGGACTAGTTTATAACGTAGAAATGTGGGAATGTAGGAACGTAAGGGACGTACCGACGTACTAACGTACTAACATACTTAGTATATTTCTTAGGCGCAGTATTATATATTTAAAGGACTATAGTCCCTATCTAGATAGTTCCTTTCTTTATAGTAAATCTTAAAATATAATTAAAGTTAATCTGTTACTAGGTAACTACTTTACTAGTTATATTTATATTATTAACTTCTTATTTACCTATATACCTAGCCTATTAATAAGTCTATAATAGTATTTCCTATAAGGCTTTATTATACTACTTAGTTAGTAAGGTATATTAAAACTTACTAAAGCTTAGTGCTAAATAATATAGATTTGGACTTTAAGTGTATTAACCCCCTTACAACTAATACTTACTTAATTATATAATGTCACGAGACCGGGGCAATGGCTATAGAATGTATGTATTCGGGGAGTCTACAAAACGTTGCGCAATCGATCGTAAGGGTCGAGGGCATAAGGAGGTAATATACCTACGCGTAGCTGACGTAAGCTATACGCGAGGTGTACGTAAGAGCACGGGGCTCTCCTATGGAGGCCCCTATGGTGGGGTTCCGTAACACTACCCCCCCTCTTATAGAGGCGGAGCTCCGGCGACGCTGTGGTTGCTATATACATATAGAAGGGACATTTAAGGTATAGAGAAGGAAAAGTAAGAGGGTATTACTAAGGGCTTAAAACAATGTTATGTAATAAGGCTTAGCACCTAAGAATCCGACTAATTAGATAACTTTAACCGCCAGTCGAAGTTCCTAGACATCTTATTAATATTCCGGTTACGTAATTGCATTTTACCATTATATAATAGCAATCTGCGGCAGTCTAACGGCAATTTGCCCTTATGTGGCAATATATAACGGTTTAACTCTATAAGGGCTCCCATAGAGGATTAGATATAAAATCTCTGCTTAGGCCTAGTTTCTATAGGTTTACGTGGTAAAAATCGCTAATTAGGTCCTTTGCATTTTTAAAGTCTTCCCATAATTACCATTCTAGCTAATCTATGTTAAATCCTATGTAGATAGCTCTATAGTGGAGCCGCCGTCCTCTACCTTTGCCAAAGTATTTAGAGTTAATAATTCGTTTAACAGTCCATTCCTTGTGGTTCTTGTCTTTATTCTCGTCTTAAATTAGTACTAATAGGGGTTTAGGCTGTATCTGTCCTAATAGGGGGTTAGGCTAGTAAAGGTATAGTAGCTATAGGTAAAATACGGGCCATATCCCACAGGTAGCTAGGGCAGGCAGGAGCTCTAGCTTATATACGGCTCCCCTATTAATAACTTGTTTAATTAGGTAGGGGCCAAGGTTCTTATAATTAAGTAACTTTATAGGCCTCTATATAGAGATATTACGTATATCTAGCTATACCTAGTCGCCAACACGCATCTCCGGTGGTGGCATTCTATAACAGTTAGTAAAGTAGGCCTGCTTTACTTAAGCCTAGGCCATTTCTCCCTTATAGTAGTTAAGTAGATTTTTTATACGGTCTACATACTAGTCAGCAAGTAGCATTTTAAGGCGTTTTCTATATAGCAATTTCTTTTAATAGGTTCTAGTGGCTCTATACTAGATTAGGGATAATAACCCTTATTTATAAAAAACAGTATAAGTCCTATGGTGGTTAAGACATAGTTATTCACTATAAATTTACCTAGTAAAAGGTAATCTACCTAGTTATCTTAACTATAGGCGACTACCTGTCATAGGTACGCTTTTATACTAGCATTAGCGTTTTCCAGTTATCCAGCGGTTTTATAGTAAAAGAATATAGATATCTTAACAAAGATGCCAAGGCGTTAGCAGATTCGTCTCTATATATTAGAGTTAAACTATATACCTTAGTCGGACATAATTAAGTTAAGTAATCTATATAATTGGTAAACTTTACGAAGGAAGGCGTTAGTAATATCACTAACAGCTACGCCTTTAGTTAGGACGTAGTGGCGCTCTTTTATAAGTTGGTATATTATTATAAGGATATTCTTATAGGTACAGCCCCGTCATTTATAGGGTGGTAGATTAATAATAAAATTAATAGCAACATCTGCCCATTATTGTATAGGTACTAGTAGAGGGTGCAGTAGTCCTTAATACTTTATATTAAAGGCCTTAACGCGCTTATAACTATAGCAGGCGCCTATAAAGCATTTAACTAAGTCTATTATTTTAGGCCAAAAATAGTATTAACTAAGAAGCTTATAAGTTCCCCCTTTACCTAGGTAGCCGCTTAATTAGAGGTCATAGGCTATTTAGACTAGTTACTATTATAGATTTTCTAAGTTAGGAATAAATAGGCAGCCTCTATAATAGAGCCTATTCTCTTTTACTTTTAAGGCTACTATATTAATCTAGCCTAAGCTTTAGAGGTTAGTAGGCATTATATAGGTGCCAGCGGTCTTTGCGGTAATAAGTTAGTACAGTAATAGGTTAACAGAGGTATTATATACCGTAGTAATAAGCTTATTAATTTTAGGAGGTAACTCTAGTTCTATTATATAAAGCTAAGGTACAGTTAGCTCTATTATAGGTAGTATACCTAAGGCTAAATTTCGTGCTTTTAGAATTGTCTGTTGTTAAAACTAGTTATAGGGGTTATCTTTAGACTAAGGAAGGTCTTACGAGCGGCGTGTTAGGCTATTAGGCTTAGTACCTTATACTCCTAGCCTATATATAATTTTAAAGTTAAAACCAGAGAGGAACTTATTTTAGTATACTTAGCGTTAGTTTAGCTATTTTATAGTTATAAAGTATTTAAGGTTATAATAGTTTATAAGGACTTTAGTTAGCTAGTTAGGTTCTGCTAAAGAGAGTTCTAGTTAGAATTCCTTAAACGCTTATATAATAGTAAGGAGTTCTTTATTATAGATCTTATAGTTACATTCTTATAGTGTAAGCTTAGATAAGTAGAATACGACTAAGTAGAGAAAGCCGTTGTTGCCTATCTAAGAAAGGATGCCTGCGTTAACGTGGTCCAAGGAGTTAGTTTTAAGATAGAGTTGTCGTCCTAGTATAAAATAAGCTAGGATAGGTGCTTTAGTAAAAGCATCTTTAAGGTCTTAGAACACCTTCTTGTATTTAGGCGTCCAGGTAAAATATAAATATATTTTTCTTCCTTTTATAGAAAGGCCTTTTGTTCGCATTATTGCTATAAGTAGTGCTATAACACCCAAGAAGTTGTATATAAACTTTTAATAGAAGTTAGCAAAACCAAGGAAGGCTTATACGTCCTTAATACAATTAGGGGTTTGCTATTTAGTAATTATATATACCTTCTTAGGGTCTATACGGACACCCTTAATAGTAACAATTAGTCTAAGGTATTTTACTTCTGTAACTAAGAATTTATACTTCTTTAAGTTAATATAAAATCCTACATCCCTAAGGCGCTATAGGACTTTTTAAACGTGCTTAATATACTTAAAAGGGTTATTACTGCAAATAAGTATATTATCTAGGTACGCAGAGCAGAAGTCGTTAAGGTAGTCCTATAAGGTATTATTAATATAGCTTTAGAAGCTGCCTAGGCCGTTATATATACTAAAGGGCATAACGGTATATTTAAACTGGCCAAAGCGCAATGCGAATATAGTTTTCTATTTATTACCTTTCCATATTTAAAGGCGGTTAAAGGCGGCAATAATATTAAGCTTAGTATAGATTTTGGCTTAGCTAAGCCGCTTAAGAGTCTTATATATAAGCGGTATAGGGTATTAGTTCTTAATTGTAATAGCGTTAAGTCCTCTATAGTTAACGCAGAATTAAATACCTCCTTCTAGCTTCTTAGCAAGGAAGATAGGGGCGGCTACTGGGGACATACTAGGACAAATAAACCCTTTATTAAGGTGCTTATTAATATACTTTTTAACAACTAGAAGTTCGTCTTTTAACATTAGGTAGGGTCTCTTATAGGGTAGCGTTTTTCCTTATTTAGTATTAATAGCATAGTTATTAGGTTAATGTAGGGGGAGTATATTTACGCTCTTTTATAAGCATATATTAATAAAGTTATAGTACTTCTTAGGGAGGAGCTTGCGACGTTCCTTGTTAGTAAGTCCTTTTTTAAGCTTTATAAACTTCTTAAAGTCTAAAGGTAAAAGTCCGTGGAGTTTTATGGGGGCATTATTTTCTAGGAGGTTAACTATATCTATCCTATTACTATAGAGGACGTGGTTTTATTCTTTATTAAGCTTATATAGTTGTAATTAGGAGGCTGCGGCAACGGTCTAGCCTTTTCTATATACTATACGGTATAAGGCCGCGGCACTTACATAGTAGCAGTTAGTCGTGGGTAGGGTAATAATGGGTTCCTTAGGTTAATATCCTAGGGAGTAGGTATAGGCGGCTAGGCTATACCCTAGGCAAGTCTCTCTACAGTATTTAGAGTTAAAGGTTACTTCTCTCTTTTTCCAGTTAATAGTAGGGTTATATTATTTAAGCTAGTTCATTCTAAGGATAATAGGGTAGTTAGTAAGTGGTGTAATATAGGCCTAAAGCTTTTCCTAGTGCCCGTTTATATCTAGGTGAAGTTATACCATATAGGTAATCTTCTATGCGGTATAACTACCGTTAGCGAGTTATAGGGCGCGGGCTTTAGTAAGAGGTAAGGTAAATGGGTTATAAGTACGCATAAATTAGGTATCTATAAATTTATTAGTAGCTCCGCAATTAATTATAGAACAGCTTTTATATTATTTTTTGGCAGTAATTCCTATTACGGGTAAAACTATCTATTTCCGTCTATTTATCTTTACTAAGTCATCTATTAAGTAGGCCAATATATAAATCCCCTTATTATTAAGGCGTCCTAGCCCACAACTTAGGGCTAGGACTTAGCGTTTTCTATTTCTATATTTAATTCTACTACTATTACTATGTCTTTATCTTGTATAGTAGTGGTATATAGCAACATATTTGGTATTTAAGGTACTAGGTTAGGTATTAAGCGGCAGCCGCTAAACCTAGCTATTAGGCAGTTTGGGCTATAGCTATAATAGCCTTCTTAACAGCATCTATAGCAACGCTTTAGCTTTTAGAGTAGCTTATATTCTCCGTCTAGTAGCTTCTACGGGAAGGTTAGTATGGAGAGGTTAATATTAGGACCAGTAGTGTTGCTTAGGGTAATAGGCGTTAGTGGCTTAGTAGGTTCGGAGGGCTTCTATAGGGAGGTCTTTAGGTAGGGGTTTATAGTAGCAATCTAGTTTAGCCGTTGTTTAATCTTCCATAGGGCTGCTACTATATTATAAACATTATTATAGTTGTAACTGGCGGCTATATAACTAAGGCAATTAATAACTTTTTTAAGAAGATCTTCCTAGTCTTTGGCATCATCTTAGGCAAGGACTCTGGTATATTCCTAGAATTTAATATAGAACTTATTAAATAATTTAGTAGGACTTATTTTTAGGGCACATAGTTTAGCTTAACTAGTGGCCACTAGGTTATAGTCGCGGTACATTTAGTTAAGGTCCTTAAGGGCTTCCTAGTAAAACTGCCACTTTTAGGGACTGCTAGTCTCCTATTGTGGTGGGGTAAGTTGGCCCACTACATTCAGCATCTAATTTGGGTATGGTTTCGGGAGAGTATAGGCCTCCTGTAGGTATATAGATTGGCCCGCGGCCTCAGAGTCTTCAACAACTCGGATAGGCTTGACGGACAGTTTGGGGGACACAATATACTCTTTTCTCTTCTTCTTACTGACTGCTTTCCTACTAATTTCTACTAACTAACTACAACCAACCAATAGACTGACAGTATACTGACTTCTTGTCTGGAGAGAGACCTTCCCTCCTATATACTTTATGGCATTCTATGTAGGGACAACGGCAAGCTCTTTAGATTAGAAGTCTAGCACTCTATATATAGGAGATATGTAGGAACGTGCTACAGCCACAGAAGGACTAAAAACTGTTAAGTTACTACTACCGAAAGCCGTTAAGCTACTAATAGGTGCGGAAATTAAGCATGGAAATTAAGATAAGTTAATAACACTTTTAGAGATTACTATCTAAGACCTATAGTAGACGGAATAGATAACTAGGAGTGGGAATGCAAGCATGGGGTATAGTAGGACGGAGGATAAAAAAGAGGGTTATAATATATCAGGACCAGTAGAAAGAAGTTTTTAATTTTTAATTTACTGTATTTATAACAGTCTATATAATTCTTCTTATATTTATATAAGCCTCCCTTAAATTTATAAGAGTAATGGCAATAGGACCGATAAAGGGAATACCAGGAATGCTAGGTCCATTCTATAATAATAGCAGAGAAGGAAGCAGGCAGCCTATTAACCTATAAAGTTTTCCTAACCTAGAGGATGCGGTACTAGACCTAACTCCTATAATATCTAAAACTAATAATCTTTAGCAGAGAGAGGACAAGAACCAGGAGGTTAACTTACCTATCCTAGGAGAAACTGCAAGTCCATTGCCTTATAATAAACCACTAATGGAATAAGACAAGGTATATGTTATGGCTTAGCCTATACTAGCTCTAGGGACTCTAGGGACCCCTTACTTTATAGGACAAAATATATTACAATTTATCGAATAGTATAAGCGACTATGCATCTAATACCGTGTTATGGATAATGAGAAACATTATGGACTTCTAGAATATTATAACTATTAGATAGGGACCTAGATCCAAAGCCTGCCTAAGTTTATTATTGGCAGATAGATGAAACTTATAAAAAAGCTTTAAACAGACTACTAAGGAAGTAACTACTTTTAACAAGTTAAGACGGTAGAATTCTTAGAAGCTTATATACTGTAGTGCAGGAATAACCTACCTAGTAGTGTACGCGAATACTGTAGATAATTTACACTAATTTCCTAGAAGGCTACTAAGGCTGGTAATTTGGAAAACTGTAAATAAGGATACTGGTTTGCAAAAGGACTCCCATTTAAATATTAAAGATATACTATAACTAAGATAGGAGCTAACCTAGATAGATAAAAGTCTTTTAACTTCTACCTGCTAAGGAAGGCTGTAGAAGATAGGCTTAATTTGCATAAGGGCGCAGACCGCCTATTAATAATAAACCCTAAGAAACAAGGTCTTCGTTAGCTAGTTAGACAATTCCGTAATTAGCAACTAGTTATGTCAAACTAGAGAGAGGCTGCTCTTTAGCCGCCCGTAGTCTTTTAGCTAAATAAGTTAGCAAGTACCTATTAAACAATATAAGAGACAGACCCTAAGCTAAAGAAACTTACTAGTTAACTCTAGAGGCTTAATCTTAGGATAGTTAAATTGGTAGGTATTGTATCTTTAATGCCGTTCCTTAATAAGATTCGCCAAGATCTAATATAGTACACGCAGCTCCTAAACTAAGCATTAGTGCATTAAGAATAAACAGGTTTATAACCTGCAATAAATAATAACGGGCTACTGCCACTATATAGGGGGGCGCTATAAGAGTGGTATAAGCCTAACCTAGGAAGGCAAAGAGGACTAGGAAATCTTGGCGCGTACTAGGCACAAGCTGAGACATATTATAGATGTGGGGGTTCTTATTATTTTATTAACTAATGCCTAATACTTTAAGAACTAGTTAACTATAGGTTTCTATATATAAATAAGTATAACCAAATCTGTACTGGAATATATAAGCGCCTAGGAAATCTAATTCCATATTTGCCAAGTAATAACAGGATTTAGTTTCTTAAGGACTGGCTAAGGTAAAATGCGAATATTAATCCTAATGCGATAGTGATAGCGACAACAACAGGCGTCTAGCTAGCGGCAGCCTTAGTAGAGTTTGTAGAAAGTAATGGCGCTAAAAGTAAAGAAGAGCTTGGCGAGTCCTAGGAAGATGTGTACTAAGTAGAGTTAGTATATATTAACTTGGTAGGAGTAGCAATTTAGTTATAGCCTATAACACAGTTATATGATCTTAGGAAACTGCAAGGGGACATTAGAGTAATAAAGCCGCCCTTAAGACCATCCAGTCCATAACCGGCAATAGTTTAAAATATATAACCAGGAGAACATGTCTAAATCGCACTATAATCACAACAGCAGGCTCCTCAACCGCTGTTAAATAATAATAAGATTAATAAAATAAACTATACTAAATAGCTAAGAAGATAAACGGAATAAGAGATGGACGTAATAATAACTACTAAAGCACCGCGACTAAAGCTAGTTAGGATAATAGATATACTAAAAGGAAACGTCTTAAGCCTAACTGTAATGGCAGATAAGATCTTGTTAAAAACCATTAAAGTTACTATTGGTAACTGCCTTGTATATATGCCTAAAGTTATAAAGTTATTCTTTAAACCTCTCCCGCCACCCCTTATAAAGCCCTACTAATAAAAGCAAGAGGAAGTTAAAGTATCTATATTGTTAGCGCGCCTGACGTTTTACACTAATTAAACTGGCCTAATAACTGCTAAGGTAGACCAGATTAAATAGGAAGCTGGGTTTACCTAGTTTTAAAAACAATATCTAAAAGTAGAAGCGCAGATAGGAGACAAAAAGGTTAAATACTTAATTAACTCTAGAGCGGAACTTAACCTTATTAAGGAAAGTATGGCTCTATAACACGGACTGCTAATATTAAGTCTGCCCCTATAGTTATAAGGCGTACGTCTAACATCTGCTAATAGGACTTAGTTAGAGTTTATTAGATTAGTGTATGCGGCCCCTATAGTAATAGGTGGCGTCTTAATATCTATAACGTTTATTACTATAGGAGAGATGTTATATAAAGTAATACTTAGTAAGCTGTAGTTAGTAAGGGCTAGACTAGCAGCAAATTAAACCGCAATAGGCTAGGTATCTTGTATTATTTAATTAGAAGATAGCGGGGTTAAAATAAGGTTCTTAACATCCCATAAGGATATAATGCTCTTTAGACTAGATAAAGAAATTAGTATAGGTAGTAGTTTGGGAAACATGTAACTGGTGCAACCGCTAAAATTATATTTAGGGTTACTTATAACCTAGTGTATTAGGACAAGGAGGGTGTTAAGAATAGAGAGAAGGGAAATAGGGTGTGATTTTAATAAGGACGTTTACTATTTTAAATATCTGCCAGATATAGCTATTAATGGAAAGAAGAATATAACACTAGATAGAGAGAGCTTAACAGTAAAACATTAAAGGAAGTCCTAAAAAAGTATATAGGAGGAAAGTAGAAGCTAGTGTTTAAAGCAAAGGCTAGATCCCGCATATATTAAATATTAAAGATAATAGATCTATTTATAATATAAATAGAAAGTTATAGAAGCAAGGCCTAATAGAACGCTATAAGTATAGTAACTGCGTATAAACAAAAAGTGGATAAAGTCCGTCTGGTTAACTTGTTAGCACCAAATAGAATAGTTATAGGAGGCATAATAGAGTGGCAAAAAGTAGCCCTACGTTAGCAAAAGGTGTCTATTTAAGGATTACCTCTTAGTCTATATAATTATTTCCTTAAGCCATAATACACTAAGCTGGCCTATAGCGCATAACTAAAGCTAAAATAATTAGAGCGTATAATTATAGGAGATATTTAGCCAAGAAAACAAGAAATCTTTAAGGCCATATTATTTAACTAAGAAGAGGCTCTAGCATGGGAGTTCTCTAAAATAGGTCGTATTAGTAGGGACGTAACTCCACTGTTAAAGATTAAGACTGTGCCGTATAAAGTATAGTAAGTACTAAACTTTCCTGTACTAAGGGCCCTATAAGAAGAGGTGATTAATATATTATGAGAATAACTAGCTTAAGGAACTCTAGAATATTGCGAAAGCCTATATAGGAATCTATGGTTTCTTATAAGTAAAAAGGAGCACAAGAAGTACTAGCTAATTAATGTAGCAATAAATATTAACTAAGTAACTATTAGGGATGTAAATCTACTGCTATATACTAATAAGTTCTCTAAGGAGTTTATAGGGTATAAGGTTATATCTCTAGTGGACTTCTTTTTTAGCTATAACTAATTAGAGCTAGATATAGAAAGCAGGAACTTAATGGCCTTTACAACACCTTTAGGACTTTTATAATAAATAATAGTACCTATAAGAGGCACGAATTTGGTAGCCTAGTTTATAAGGACAATTACTAAGATCCTAGAGTGATATATCCCATACTATACCTTGCCGTTTCTGGATAATATTATAGTAAAAGGATTATAGATAATGTATAATAGAGAAGAGAGCCTTTTAGGCGTGCGCAGGTACATTCTGGAATATATTATATGGCTAGACAGAGTGCTTGCGGATTTAGAACGAGCTAGGTGTATAATCTTAGGCGCAAAGTCTTATTTCTGCAAAGATAAGATTATAGTGGTTGGCTACCGCTATAATAGAAAGGGACGATATCCGGAAGAGTTAAAAGTTGTAAAGATTATTTACTAGAGAGACTATAAAGATATTATATCTACCTAAGCATTCCTAGGAGTTGTTATATATTACTAAATATAGGTAGAAGACTTTGTAATAAAGGTAGAGCCAATCTTCCAATTGCTATAAGTGAATATTCCGTTTATATAGGGCATAGAGTAGATAGCTGTTATAAAGACTCTAAAGTATATAATTACTACTATACCCGTGTTAGTTTAACTGGATTATAGTAAGGGGGCTAGGCTAATTATTCTCGCCATTAATAGATGTAAGAATGGATAGGGGTGCGGTCTTATACAACTAGACGTGCAAGGTTATTGCCATTTATGTTAATATAAGAGCAGCATCTAGTCTTAAGCGGAGTAGAAATATAATTTAGGAAAGCTTAAGTATTAGGCATTACTGCATGCATTAAAGAAGTGTTAAGTGTACCTATATGGCATCCGCTTTATGGTTAAGATAGATATAAATACCTTAGTTATATAACTAAATTATACTGCCACTGATTTACCAGGAGCCTTAATAACTTAATAGCTAGCATAGATCCAGTTATAGGACTTTAATATTAGATATATGCTAGGGAAGAAGAATAGCCTAGCTAATAGGCTGTTATAATGGCCACTAGATAGCAAACGGCCCAATGAACCAACTAAGGATATTAAAGAATTTATTAACTGTAAGCTGAGTACTTTAGAATATATGGCTAGCCCAGTTAAAATAGAGGTGGATCTGCCACTAGAGAACTTATATTTAGAGGAATCTTAGAAGATTATAAAATGGCTAGTAACCTTATAACATCCAGAAGAAATAAATACTAAGGAATTTAAAATATTTAAACGGCAAGCGCTAAAGTTCCTAGTACGTAATTAATAGCTCTTCTGCTAATAGTCAAAAAATATGCCAATATAGAGGGTAATTAATAATAAGAATACTTAGTAAGAGATTATTAAGAGCCTTTATAATTAGAGTGGATATTATGGATAAGAAGGGACATATTAGAGAGTTTTAAATCAATATTAGTGGCCAGGGCTATAGGATTAGATATTATAGCATATTAAGTTATACCTGTAATACTAAGGGCGGTAGTTAGGACAGGAAGAAGAAGTAATGCACCCTATATAGAAGTCTACTTTATAGTAACAAGTAACAGTAGATATTATGTTTATGCTAATAACCTGTCTTGGATTCCAATACCTGGCTACTACTTAAGAATACGTGTCTGGATAGGTGGAAGCCCAAGCCCTTTAGAAAAAGGATATAAAAAGTATGGCAAAGTTCCTCTATAAAGATGTTATCTGTAGATAGGGAGTATTTAGACAGCTTTCTATAGATAGTAGTGGAGAAAATGCTAATATAACCGCTGTGCTTGCGGAGCTCTATAATATTAAAAGGGTTATAGCTTCTATATATCACCTATAGGGATAAGGCTTAATAGAGCAAGGGCATAAGCCTATAGTAGATGCTTTGGCAAAGATGGATGGCTTATAGCTAGACAATCTCTATACCGTTTTGTGGGCAGATAGAATAACTATTAAGCGGCCTATAGGAATAACGCCAGTAAGAGTTATATATAGATATAAGCATGTCCTTCCTATTAAACTCTGTATACCTACTTAGCAAACGCTATCTTGGCAAATAGTTTGGACCACTGTAGAGCTACTAGTACTCTATGCAAAGCAGTTTAACTAAAGAGACGTAGATATAAAAGAGGCTGTTGTGCGTATAAGATAACTAAGGGTAATAAATAAGGAGTACTTTAATAATACCTATTATATTTACTAGGACGGATTTAAGGTTAGAGATATAGTTATGCTTTATAATACGCAGTTTAAGCAAAATTATTTTAGCAGTTATAAATTAGATCTAAAATGGCTAGGCCTGTTTTATGTATATAAGAGTCACCCATATAAAGGATGGTACTTAATTAAGGATCTTAACGGCACGCTATTCTGTAACTAAACTCTAGGGAATAGATTAAAGAAGTTCTACTAGTAATAGGTATCTAAAGTCTACTAGGAAAACCGGCTTAACTAGTTAGGTGGGACTATGCTATAAGAAATGACAGCAGAGCTGGAGTCTGAGGAAGATATAATACAAAAATCCACCTATATCGCAACGCCGTGTAGTTTAAGAAGTACGTGTTTTAGAAAGATTATTTAACAGAACTAAGTACAAAACGTTTAACTAGGGGATAGTTAAGTTCTAAAGTAGGGGAGGGGACGTTAATAACAACCACGCAGCCTATTTATTTATTCGCTATATTTCCTAAAGCCCTTTCTATTTCTTATTTACCTTTTAGCTATAGGAATCTAATATATATTAACAGTAAGGTAAGGGCAGAAGAATGTTTGTGTATAAATACCTAGATTTATTTACTGTAAAGATATTAGTTCCGCTTACCGCCTTTACTAAGCTAATAGCGATTTTCTATGCCGGGTATGGAAAATTATAATTGGTCTATTTAGCAGTTAGAACTAGTAGAACTCCATACTACTACCTAAATTTAGTAGACTATTATAATTAGGAACCCTATTTAGAAATCCGCCTTCTTGCCCTTAAATCTTAAAGATAGTTATAATTAGCTAAAGCGTAAACTAAACAGAATTAATAACAGCACGTTTATTATGTCTTTATTAAGCAGACTGTTGGTACTATATAAAGGAGCTAAGCGCTAGATTAGTAACGTCCTTGTAGAAGTTAGAGGCTTTATAGTTAATTAGTGTCGCGTAGTGCTTGTCCAAGTCTATAACAAAATTTTGCTCTCTTGGGAAAACTACGTAGATGCTGCTAGTATAGTAGTTAATTTTATTAACAATAATAGTGGGCTATAGGCATTTTTAGGAAAGGACACGTTTATGTTAATCTTTAGGGATATCTCTAATGTTAACAAGATGGCCAAAGATTAGAGAAACTGGTATAATAAAGCTAGAAAAACTATCTAAAAGGCCTAGAGATAAGATGTCCTTAACGGACTACTTAAATACGCAGTCTCCTATAACTTCCTCTCCGCTATCTAAAAGCTTGCAGTCTATCCACTTCCTAAAGTCATAGTAAGAGTTAATAAAGCGCTAGTTAAGAGGCTTGATTATCTAGGACGCAGCATTAAAACTACCACTTGACTATAGCTAGCTAATTTCACGCTCGCGCCTATAAAGTTAGGAAGGGCAATATTAGACTAGGTAGTAAATAAGTATGGTTTAGGGAGACACTTAACTGGCTTCCTTATTCAAAATAAGGACCTACCACTAAGAAGTGGGAGATTAACTATAGTGGGACTAGAAGTTACTAATGTTGGAATTAGATAAGTAGGAGAGAGCTTAGCTCTTATACTATAAACATATTTATAATATGCTTCCGACGTAATAAATCTATTAACTTTTTAGCCGTCAATACCTATTTAAGGAGGAGGTGTTAGTATTATGCCAAGCCCGTTTTAACAAGGATTACCTATATTAGTTAACTTGCCTTTATCTTCTATAAACAAAAGCATTCTTACAGCTGGAACGCCTATTAGCTCGCCCCCGTGGCTGCCAGTATCCTCTTTAAGAAGGAATTTAAGGAAAGGGCTAATGGTTACTTATTTGGAAGTAGGAGGGCTAGAAGTAGAATTAATATTTAATAAAAACGTTATTAAGCCTAGAGATAATAAGGAGTATATTAAGGAGACCGTAGATATTATAGCGATACTCCGTTTAAAACGAGGGTATAACTGTAAAGATAATATGCTAGCTTATCTTAAAGCGTCCCTAAACTAAACTACTAAAATTAAACTAACTAAGGTTATAAAGCTCTTGCGCAGTTAGTATAGGGCGGCTGGTTCTAACCTAGAGATATATAAGATCTGTTAGATGCATATGCAAGCCATAGAAGGACGTATGGGTTTGGCGATAAAGGGTCTAAACTATACCACACTATACTATAGACTTGGTTTAATATACCATGCTCGCAATTATCTTGGCACTATAAAAATAGATTCTACTACGTACTCCTAGTTTAGAAAAGCTTACAGACCTCCAGTTCCGTCCAACTCCTTAGGACTATATAAGTTCGTTTATAATTTAGCACTAAGGTTTTCCTATAATAGAGGGGCTTTGCTTAATTAGATGCTGTTACTAGACAACTAAGGTATATAGCAGTAAGACGGATCCGTGGTTTTAAACATGTTTGGATAATAGTGGGATTCTAGCATTTTAGTAATAATTAATAAAGAAATGCGTATATACCGTTATTACCAGCATCTGATTAATGGATGGCTAAATTATAGATGGTTAAGAATAATGGTTTATGGTCTCTGCCAGTAGCTAATAAGATAAGATCCTGAGTACTACCGTCTCTATTGCGCTCTTAGGCCTAATAGCTAGTGGCAACTTATCTCCTATCCCTATTATGCAAAGTTCGCAGTTAAGGGAGACTCCATAGCTTTCTGTTACATTAACATAAACATTCCTTCTCTTATAGAGAGCAGGTGTAGTACTAATATAATTTAAGGAAGCGTTTCTCTAGATAATAAGATTAAGGATAATTGCATGGTTATCCTGCCTGGCATGCATTATCACTTAGAGTTATAGTGGGCAGATTTTAAAGCGTGAGGATTAACTAAAGGCAATGGATTTGTATATAAGATCTTAGATCAGGACTAGACCACTAAAGATATAGAAAAATACACGACTAACTAGGTGGCTTAGCCGTGCAAAAAAGGAGATATGCGTATAACTATGCCATACCTTCCTTATAGGGCGAAAGGACCTTTAACTGGGACCCGGCGAATAATGCTACTATAGTTTATTAGTGTTTAGGACGATTGTAATAACCTTAAGGTTATAGAAGGAGGAACCTGGGTAGAGCTAGTAGATGCTTACTAAGACTTAAAAGCGCCGCCCCATACGCTATCTAGACATGCCAATCTTTACAGCGCAATCTTGTATTGCTTCCTTGCGGTAGTTAAACTTATAGCTGCTAGCGCCTTATCTAATGCCCTTCTAGGTAGATAATAATAGGACTCTCTAGCAGTAATCCAAGATTATAATCTTCTTCTAACTGGTAATTGGAACGAAGTTGTGAAATAGATGCATTCCTACCGTCTTAAAGCTGTTAAAAACTATAAGGATGCGTTTTAGATTATGTGTGCAGCTAAGATGGAGCGCTTTAACAGCCGCTTATACTTCTACTATGTTAATAATAGAATTAACCCTTTAACTGTTGCAGTAGATCTAAGTAGAGTGCCCCCTATTGTTGCAGAAGGACAAAGTTATATAGAGTTACCTAAGGAGTTGTGGGATAGAACTAAGTAAATGGAAAGATATAAAAGAGCAAGGTTATCTAAAAGCCGCCTGTCTAATGTCGCTTATACTATCCAATTAGGCGGACGAGAGTAGTCTCGCTTAACCAGAACAGAGTCTCCTCGCTTACCATCTTAGGTTTATAGCAAGGGTAAGGAGCGCAGACGGTTACCTACTGCGCCTTTGTTTTGAAGATAGGGAGTTTTGGAGTTTTAGAGGTTATTAGGGGACAATAACTTAGGCGGGGGAGGTATATGGTGGGGTAAGTTGGCCCACTATATTTAGCATCCAATTTGGGTATGGTTTTGGGAGAGCATAGGCCTCCTATAGGTATATAGATTGGCCCGCGGCCTTAGAGTCTTCAACAACTCAGATAGGCTTGACGGACAGTTTGGGGGACACAATATACTCTTTTCTCTTCTTCTTACTGACTGCTTTCCTACTGATTTCTACTGACTAACTACGACTGACTGACAGACCGACAGTATACTGACTTCTCGTCTGGAGAGAGACCTTCCCTCCTACACTATTAAGCAAAGAGCCTATTAAATAGGATGCCCTTTATTCGCCTAATAATATAGCCAATCTTAGCATCTTCTATGGGGAAGAGGTAGGCGCTTTAGGTTAGTTTTTTATAAACTTACATCTTCTAGTAGCTGTATTCCTTACGGTCACCCTAGAAGATTGGGGGATTAGGGTAGCGTATATTAGACCCTACGGTGGTAGTTTAGGTAGGTAAGATTACTAGGGGCGTAGAGACTTAGGTAGCGTTATATATAGTAAAGGGGTATCTGGTATTATTACAAATGTGCTTATTAAGCTAAAATTATAGGTATTTAATTATACCCTCTCTTTCTATAACTATAGCAATAAGTATAATCTCAGCCTTCTTTAATTATTGGACGTCGTGTTTAGATACGCAGAGGTTATCTTTAATCTTTTGGCATATATTATTAGCAAGCGCCTTACGAGCTTATAGGTCTTAAATAATATTATAATTTTAGGTAGTACGCATTTCAGCTTATATAAGCTTTAGATAATAGTTCTATAAAAGGCAATAGTATTTATTAGGTTCTTATGCTACCATTTTAAAAAAAGTCTTGGCGTCTTATATCTTAATCTTAATAGGTAGTAGCCCTTTAGCTTATTTATCCATAGTTGTGTAGTTAATAAAGGATAAGACATTGTTAATGTCTACCTTATTAAGGTTATTATAGTCTTTTAAGCCACTAGGCTTCCCTTTAGGGGTTAAGGCTATAGTTAGTAAATCAAATCCTCCTAGGATTAATTGGCGTTATAGGTTTAATATAGGTATTAAATTGTTCTTTAAGTTTAACATAGTGGCTAGTAAGGAATTTTGTCTTACTATCGTCGGTTCTTTAGAAGTACGAGGTAGGAGACACGCTGCTTCTAGCAGCGCCTATAGTATCATAGAGACGTAGAATTGGTTATAGGCTAAGCGTCGGTAATAAAAAAGGCGCAACGTAATGTTACAAGACGGGGGCAATGGCTACAGAACGTATGTATTCGGGGAGTCTATAAGATGTTGCGCGATCGATCGTAAGGGTCGAGGGCGTAAGGAGGTGATATACCTACGCGTAGCTGACGTAAGCTATACGCGAGGTGTACGCGAGAGCACGGGGCTCTCCTATGGAGGCCCCTACGGTGGGGTTCTGTAATACTACTCCCTTTCTTATAGAGGCGGAGCTCCGGCAACGCTGTGGTTACTATATATATATAGAAGGGACGCTTAAGGTGTAGAGAAGGAAAAAAGGGGGTATTGCTAAAGGTTTGAAATAATATTATATAATAAGGCTTAGCACCTAAGAATCCAATTAATTAGATAACTTTAACCGCCGGTTAAAGTTCCTAGACATTTTAACGATATTCTGGTTATATAATCGCACTTTGCTATTATATAATGGTAATCTATAGTAACCTATGGCAATCTAACGACAATTTACCCTTATATAACAATATATAATGGTTTAACTCTATAAGGGCTCCCATAGAGGATTAAGTATAAAATCTTTACTTAGGCCTGGTTTCTGTGAGTTTATATAGTAGAAGTCACTAATTAGATCCTTTGCATTCTTAAAGTCTTCCTATAGTTGCCATTCTGGCTAATCTATATTAAATCCTATATAGATAGCTCTGTAGTAGAGCCGCTGTCCTCTACCTTTACTAAAGTATTTAGAGTTAATAATTTATTTAATGGTCTACTTCTTATAGTTCTTGTCTTTATTCTTATTTTAGATTAATACTAGTAGGGGTTTAGGCTATATTTGTCCCAGTAGGGGGTTAGGCTAGTAAAGGTATAGTAGCTATAGGTAAAATATGGGCTATATTCCGCGGGTGGCTAAAATAGGTAGGAGCTCTAGCTTATATATAGCTCCCTTATTAATAACTTGTTTAATTAAATAGGGGCTAAGGTTCTTATAATTAAGTAACTTTATAGGCCTCTATATAGAGATATTATATATATTTAGCTATACCTAGTCGCTAATATATATCTTCGGTAGTGGCGTTCTATAATTAGTTAGTAAAGTAGGCCTGCTTTGCTTAAGCCTAGGCCATTTCTCTCTTATAGTAGTTAAGTAGATTTTTTATACGGTCTATATACTGGTTAGTAAGTAGCATCTTAAGGGGTTTTCTATATAGTAGTTTCTTATTAATAGGTTCTAGTGGTTCTATACTAGATTAGGGATAATAACCCTTATTTACAAAGAATAGGGTAAGTCCTATAATAGTTAAGACGTAGTTATTTGCTGTAAATTTACCTAGTAGAAGGTAATCTACCTAGTTATCTTAACTATAGGCGACTACTTGTTATAGGTACACTTTTATACTAGCATTAGCGTTTTCTAGTTGCCTAGCAGTTTTATAGTAGAAGGATATAAATATTTTAATAGAGATGCTAAGGCGTTAGTAGATTTGTCTCTATATATTAGAGTTAAACTATATACCTTAGTTAGACGTAATTAAGTTAGGTAACCTATATAATTAGTAGATTTTATAGAGGAACGTATTAGTAATATTACTAACGGCTACGCCTTTAATTAAGATGTAGTGGCGCTCTTTTATAAGTTGGCATATTATTAGAAGGATGTTCTTATAGGTACAGCCATGTTATTTATAGAGTAGTAGGTTAATAATAAAATCTATGGCAATATCTGCCTATTATTATATAGGTACTAGTAGAGGGTATAGTAATCCTTAGTACTTTATATTAAAGGCCTTAGCGCGCTTATAACTATAGTAGGTGCCTATAAAGCGTTTAACTAAGTCTATTATTTTAGGCTAGAAGTAGTATTAGCTAAGAAGCTTATAGGTTCCTCCTCTACCTAAATAGCCGCTTAATTAGAGGTTATAGGCTATTTAGATTAGTTACTATTATAGATTTTCTAAGTTGGGGATAAATAGATGGCCTCTATAATAAAGCTTATTCTCTTTTACTTTTAAGGCTGCTATATTAATCTGGCCTAAGCTTTAGAGATTAGTAGGCAATATATAGGCGCCAGTGGTCTTTATGGTAATAAGTTAATATAGTAATAGGTTAACAGAGGTGTTATATGCCGTAGTAATAAGCTTATTAATTTTAAGAGGTAATTTTAGTTCTGTGATATAAAGCTAGGGTATAGTTGGCTCTATTATAGGTAGTATACCTAGGGCCAAATTCTATACTTTTAGGATTATCTGTTATTAGAACTGGTTATAGGGGTTATCTTTAGACTAAGGAAGGTCTTATAAGCAGCGTGTTAGGCTATTAGGCTTAGTACCTTATACTCCTAGCCTATATATAATTTTAAAGTTAAAACTAGAGAGGAACTTGTTCTAACATACTTAGCATTAGTTTAGCTATTTTATAGTTATAAAGTACTTAAGGTTATAATAATCTATAAGGACTTTAGTTAGCTAGTTAGGTTCTACTAAGGAAAGTTCTAATTAGAATTCCTTAAACGCTTATATAATTATAAGAAGTTCCTTATTATAGATCTTATAGTTATGTTCTTATAGTATAAACTTAGATAAGTAGAATATGACTAGGCAAAGGAGACTGTTATTACCTATTTAGAAAAGAACGCCTATGTTAACATAGTCTAAGGAGTTAGTCTTAAGATAGAGTTATTATCCTGGTATAAAGTAAGCTAAAATAGGTACTTTAGTAAAAGCATCTTTAAGGTCTTAGAACGCCTTTTTATATTTAGGCATTTAGATAAAATATAAATATTTTTTTTCTTCCTTTTATAGAAAGGCCCTTTATTTATATTATTGCTATAAGTGGGGCTATAATACCTAAGAAGTTGTATATAAATTTTTAATAAAAGTTAGCGAAACTAAGGAAGGTTTATATGTCCTTAATATAGTTAGGGGTTTGCTATTTGGCAATTATATATACCTTCTTGGAGTTTATATAGACACCCTTAGTAGTAATAATTAGTCTAAGGTATTTACTTCTATAACTAAGAATTCGCACTTCTTTAAATTAATATAGAGTCCTGTATCCCTAAGGCGCTATAGGACCTTTTAAACGTACTTAGTATGCTTAAAGGGGTTATTGCTATAAATAAGTATATTATCTAGATACGCAGAGCAGAAGTTATTAAGGTAATCCTATAGGGCATTATTAATATAGCTTTAAAAGCTGCCTAGGCCATTATATACTCTAAAGGGCATAATAGTATATTTAAATTGGCTAAAGCGCAATATAAATGCGGTTTTTTATTTATTACCTTTCTATATTTAGAGGCAGTTAAAGGCGGCAATAATATTAAGCCTAGTATAGATTTCGGCTTAGCTAAGCCACTTAAGAGTCTTATATATAAGCAGTATAGGGTATTAGTTCTTAATTATAATAGTATTAAGTCCTCTATAGTTAAGATAGAATTAGATACTTCCTCCTAGTTTCTTAGTAAGGAAGATAAGGGCGGCTACTAGGGATATACTAGGATAAATAAACCCTTTATTAAGGTGCTTGTTAATATACTTTTTAATAACTAAAAGTTTGTGTTTTAATATTAGGTAGGGTCTCTTATAAGGTAGCGTTTTTCCTTATTTAATATTAATAGCATAGTTATTAGATTAATATGGGGGGAGTAAATCTATACTCTTTTATAAGCATATATTAATAAAGTTATAGTACCTCTTAGGGAGGAGTTTATAGAGTTCCTTGTTAGTAAGTCCTTTTTTAAGCTTTATAAACTTCTTAAAGTCTAAAGGTAAAGTCTATAGAGTTCTACTAGGGCATTATTTTCTAAAAGGTTAACTATATCTATCCTATTACTGTAGAGGATATAGTCTTATTCTTTATTAAGCTTATATAGTTATAATTAGGAGGCTATAGCAGTGGTCCAGCCTTTCCTATATACTATGTAGTAGAAGGCTACGGCACTTATATAGTAGTAGTTAGTTATAGGTAGGGTAATAAGGAGTTCCTTAGGTTAATATCCTAGGGAGTAGATAGAGGTGGCTAGGCTATATTCTAGGTAAGTCTCTCTATAGTATTTAGAGTTAAAGGTTACTTTTCTCTTTTTCTAGCTAATGGTGGGGTTATATTATTTAAGCTAGTTTATTCTAAGGATAATAGGGTAGTTAGTAAATAGTGTAATATAGGCCTAGAGCTCTTCCTGGTGCCCGTTTATATCTAAGTAGAGTTATACTATATAGGTAATCTTCTATGCGGTATAACTACTATTAGCAAGTTATAGGACGCGGGCTTTAGTAAGGGGTAAGGTAGGTAGGTTATAAGTACACACAAATTAGGTATCTATAAATTTATTAGTAGCTCCACAATTAATTATAAAATGGCTTTTATATTGTTTTTTGGCAGTAGTTTCTATTATAGGTAAAACTATCTATTTCCGTCTATTTATCTTTACTAAGTCATCTATTAAGTAGGCCGATATATAGATCTCCTTATTATTAGGGCGTCCTAACCCACAACTTAGGGCCAAGACTTAGCGTTTTCTATTTCTATATCCAACTCTACCGCTATTACTACGTCTTTATCTTATATAGTAGTAGCATATAGCAATATATTTAGTATTTAAGGTACTAGGTTAGGTATTAGGCGGCAACTGCTAAACCTAGCTATTAGATAGTTTAGGCTATAGCTATAACAGCCTTCTTAATAGCATCTATAGCAATACCTTAGATTCTAGAGTAGCTCGCGTTCTCTATCTAATAGCTTTTATAGGAAGGTTGGTATAGAGAGGTTAATATTAGGACCAGTAGTGTTACTTAGGGTAGTAGGCGTTAGTAGTTTAGTAGGTCTAAAGGGCTTCTATAGGGAGGTCTTTAGGTAGAGGTTTATAGTAGCAATTTAGTTTAGCCGTCGTTTAATCTTCTATAGGGCTGCTACTATATTATAAACGTTGTTATAATTATGGCTGGCGGCTGCGTAACTAAGGTAGTAAGTAACTTTTTTAAGAAGGTCTTCCTAGTCTTTAGTATTATCTTAGGTAAGAACTCTAGTATATTCCTAAAATTTAATATAGAACTTATTAAATAATTTAGTGGGACTTATTTTTAGGGTATATAGTTTAGCTTAACTGGTAGCTACTAGATTATAGTTGCGGTATATTTAGTTAAGGTTATTAAGGACTTCTTAGTAGGACTACCACTTCTAGAAACTGCTAATCTCCTATCAAGTAAAGAGCCTATTAAATAGGATACCCTTTATTTGCCTAATAATATAGCTAATCTTAGCATCTTCTATAGGGAAAAGGTAGGCGCTCTAGGTTAGTTTCTTGCGGATTTATATCTCCTAGTAGCTGTATTCCTTATAGTCACCCTAAAAGATTAGGGGATTAGGGTAGTATATATTAGACCCTATAGTAGTAGTTTAGGTTTAGTTATTATAGCTTTTATTATTGCCGCTATAGTAGGGGTTTCTATTAGGTAAAGCTGCTTAGCGCTAACCCTCTATTAAGCGTTAAGTAGGTAAGGTTGCTGGGGGCGTAGAGACTTAGGTGGCATTATATATAGTAGAGGGGTGTCTAGTATTATTACAAATGTACTTATTAAGCTAAAATTTTAGGTATTTAATTGTACCCTCTCTTTTAGTAACTATAGTAATAAGTATAATCTTAGCCTTCTTTAATTATTGGATGTTACGTTTAGACACGCGGAGGTTATCTTTAATCTCTTAGCGTATATTATTAGTAAGTGCCTTATAAGCTTATAGGTCTTAGATAATATTATAATCTTAGGCAGTACGCATCTTAGCTTATATAAGCTTTAGATAGTAGTTCTATAAAAGGTGGTAGTATTTATTAGGTTCTTATACTACTATTTTTATAAATATTTTAGCGTCTTATATCTTAATCTTAATAGGTAGTAGCCTTTTAGCTTGTTTGTCTATAGTTATATAGTTAATAAAAGATAAGATATTGTTAATATCCACCTTATTAAGGTCGTTGTAGTCTTTTAAGCTACTAGGCTTCCATTTAGGGGTTAAGGCTAGGGCTAATAAATTAAATTCTCCTAGGATTAATTGGCGTCGTGGGTTTAATATAGGTATTAGATTATTTTTTAAGTTTAACATAGTAGCTAGTAAGGAATTTTGTCTTACTATTATTAGTTCTTTAGAAGTATAAAGTAAGAGATATACTGCTTTTAGTAGTGCCTATAGTATTATAGAGACGTAGAATTAGTTATAGGCTAAGAATTAGTGATAAAAAGGCGCAACGTAATATTATAGGACGGGGGCAATAGCTATAGAATGTATGTATTTAAGGAGTCTACAAGACGTTGCATAATTAATTGTAAGGATTAAGGGCGTAAGGAGGTGATATACCTATATATAGCTGACGTAAGCTATATATAAGGTATACGTAAGAGCACGGGGCTCTCCTATGGAGGCCCCTGTGGTGGGGTTCTATAATACTGTTATATAATTAGTAAAGGATAATTAGGAAGCTATTAAGGCGTACTACCTTAATTGTAACGGGCTTGTATAAATGCTTCTAAATTAAAGCTTATAGATTGCTACTATATAAGAATACTAAGCTAAGGAGAAGAAGAAGTTTGTTAGAGACTGGCAAGATATAAAGGGGTTGCTAAGGCGCTAGTAGTAAGCAAGCTAATGGCGATTTTCTATTCTAAGGATAGAAAATCCTAATTAGTTAGCTCTATAAGTAGTATTAGCAGAATATAGTAGAATTTAGCAGACTGCCTAGAAAGTAGTAGGTAACACACTCTAGTACTGTTATATTACCTCTCTCTCCCCCTCCTAAAAAAGCCTGCCCTTAGGCTTTATCTAACTTCTTTATTATTATCTAAATTAATATAGTTATCTACCCCTTCTTTCCAGCATTTAATTTAGCTATTTAGTTTATCTGGTGGTCTAGGAAGGTCTAGATAGGATAGGTGAAAATCTTATAGCTTATAGGGAGAGTACTTAAAATTAGATGCGGGGTACCACTCTAGTAGCTTAATCTTAAAAGAGTGCCCTACCTTCTTAAGGATCTTATAGAGGCCAGCCATTTAGTATTCCAGCTTGTAACTTAGCCTCTATATCTTTTAGTTCTTTATTAACACCTATACCTTATCTCTTACTTATAAGTCTACCTTATAGCAGTATTAATTTATATCGGCCTCTTTTTTCTCTTATGCCCTTTTTATAATTGCTTAGGCGGTCTCCTAGGCTCTATATATTCTCTTGGTAAATATCTAGGCCTCTTTATAGCTAAGGCGTTCGTGGGCCATTATATGTCCTATAAGTCTATCCTAATTAAAGGATGTTTATAGCTTATATCTATAGAGTAACTTAAATAGTAATATTCCTATACTATTATAAGGGAGCGTAAGCTATACATAGTCTATTATAGGTAGTAGTTCTAACTAGTTGTCTTAGTAGTAATTAATAAAGGGATAAAGTTGCTAGTTAAGGTACTGGTTTATAATCTTAGTTTAGCTATTAGTCTATTATGGGACGGGGGTAGTGGCTATAAGACGTATATATTTAAGGAGTCTACAAGACGTTATGTAATTAATTGTAAGGGTTAAGGGCGTAAGGAGGTAATATACCTATATATAGCTGACGTAAGCTATACGCGAGGTGTATATAAGAGCACAGGGCTCTCCTATGGAGGCCCCTGCGGTAGGGTTCTGTAATATTACCCCCCCTCCTATAAAGGCGGAGCTTTAGTAACGCTGTGGTTACTATATATATATAGAAGGGACATTTAAGGTATAGAGAAGAAAAGGGGGTATTACTAAAGGCTTGCAACAACGTTATATAATAAGGCTTAGTACCTAAGGATCTAACTAATTAAATAACTTTAACCGCCGGTTAAATTTCCTAAATATCTTAACGATTTTTGGTTATATAATCGCGTTTTGCCATTATATAATGACAATCTACAGCAACCTAATAGCAATTTAATGGCAATTTGCCCTTACATGGTAATATATAACAGTTTAACTCTATAAGGGTTCTGTTATAGAACACCTCTATAACACCTTACACATATCTACCTATTTCCACTAACGCAGTAAGAAGAGACCGACCGCGAAACGGCAATCTAATGGCAATCTACGGCAATCTAACGGCAATCTGCCGCATTCTGCTATATTCTGCCAAGTCCACCAAATCCTACCAAGTTCTACTAAGACCACTGCTTAAATCCTGTTCTGCTCGGTGTATATATTAACTAAGCAACTAAATTTACAATATATACCCTTTCTCCCTATTTCCTTACCTTTTTTCCTTACACAATGTCTTAACTTTATTATACAGTTTATATATATAGCTTAATAATATCTACTTATCTATATATTATTATCGCTTATACTCACTCCGTAACACTATATTGCGTTAAACTATATACTCTGTCCTGCCTTAACTAACATATAGAATAACCCAGAAACCCCCTTGTCTATAAATAACCTATATACCCTATTTACCAAACAAATAAGAAGTCTCTAAGAGGCTTTTATAGATGCTCTTACCTAATAAAAAGCTTAATATTACAAGATAATCTAATCCCTAAGAAAGGAAGTTAAAGAGATTTATTATAACCCACTATCTGCTACACCGTCGCCCCTACCTGTCCCTACTAGTATTAACCTATAAATACTAAATAAGAAGAACGCATCTAAAACTAACTCCTTAACCCTAAATTCGCCAGTTAATACCCCTAAAAAAAGTTATTTAAACGCCTCCCTAATCCTCCCACCTACTCTAATAAAAGGAGTAAACTATACTCTTTTCTTAACTAACTTTAGAATAAACTAAGCGGCAATATTAATTGCTACCCTACCCCTAATAGTTAACTTTGTTATACTATAAGCCGCCTAAAAGGAGATACCGCGGACACTATATACCTATTCCAACCAAGTATAGTAAAGGAACTAGTTATTATACTAAAAGCATCTTATAGCAACCCTAACCAAGTTGCTATATTATAAAGGAAACTAAATAAGATAATATAGGGTTCTAAGAACTTCCTATTATACTTTACTAAATTTCACTACTACGCTAAGAAGACTGGATAGAATAAACCTGCCTTAATTAATTGCCTAGTAAAATCCCCAAACCCTAAATTAAAAGTATCTCTTATAGGAGTTAAACTGCTAGGTACTATTACTGCCTATACTAACATTATTAATAGCCTATATAACGACTTACTACGCCTTACCCTAAAATATATACCTTAGTACTCTTGTCAGATAATCTGTATTCTCTAAGGCGTGGGACACGTGCACGAGTCACGTGTACGGGGTACGTGCATTGTAAATCTCCTCAGAGCCTCAGGGGCCCTAGGTCAATTAAATAAGACATTAATCAACAATTAAGTCAAGATCATCAATCAATCAACCCATTTTATCAATGAGCAGCTCTATCTGAATTATGTGACCACTCTACCCCCTAACCACCTAAGACCCATAAAGACTTAAACGCTATAGATATTAACACTAGGATCCTTTTCTATACCCTAAAAGAATCTACTAAATAAGAGCAACGCATTAAACACGGCCTCTATTTTAAGTGTGGAAGTAATACTTATATCTCTAGCTACTGCTCTATCCCTTTCTAATTTTTTTTATAAATAGCCAATACTAGTAGCCGTTTACTACATTAATCCTCTAGTTACTGTTACGGAGTAAGTACGAGTGACGATAATATATAGCAAAGTAGATATTATTAAGCTATGTACATAAACTGTGTAATAAGGTCAAGACGTTGTGTAAGGAAAGGAAGTAAGGAAACGGGAAGAAAGGGGTATATATTAATGACTTAGTTGCTTAGTTAATGCGTACATGGGGTAGAATAGGCTTTGGGTCGTGGTCCTAGTAGAACTTGGTAGAATATAGTGGAGAATGGCAAACTGCCGTAAATTGCTGTTACGTGATAGCAAATTGCCTTAGATTGCTGTTATATGCCTTAACTAACTAAGTTGTTAATATAGAGGTTAAGATAGTGGAAACAGGTGGAAACAGGTAGACGTGTATAAGGTGTTACGGAGGTGTCCTATGACAGTACCCCCCCTTTAAACTTAAGCTTCTGCAAAATAGGGCTGTGGTAGTTCTAGGTAGAGTTTATAAAAGTCTTCTATGGCTTATATAAGTCCTATAGAGTTAATGGGTTCCCACAAGGGCTTAGTAAAGCCTCTCCATTTTATAAGGTATATATATTTGCGTTTCCGTTTATTATACTTAATATTATTAACTCTTTTAATAAGGTACTTATCCTTACCATCCACTTTAACTGGTGGGGGAGGGCGTTTAATATAGGGGTGGTAGGGTGGAGAACTAACGTATAGAATACGGGGTAGGTTTTAACTGTATTAGGGAGCTTTAGTTAGTAGGCATAAGGAGAGATAACTTTTTTAACCTTATAAGGGCCGGCGTTTTTCTAATTAAGTTTCTTAGTAGGTTATTTTGTGTTTAGATTTCTTATATCTAGCTAGATAAAGTTACTAATTTAGTAGGCTAGTACTAGGGTTTGGTTCTTATTTACTGTGGCTTTATAGATAGATTGGGCCTATATTATTTCATTAATAAGGAACTCTTATAGTTCTTCTATCTTCTTTATAAATTTATTTACTTTTGCAACTTATAAGGCCTAATGGGCTAGGCAAGGAATAGGGAGACCTTTATGGTTTCCAAGACGGAGTTATTTATAGTAAACTTGGTAAATGCAAGCCAGTCTATCTAGTTGTCCTATAGATATAATGTATATATCTAAATATAATGTTCTATTATAACATTTGTACATTCTGTTTAACTATCCATTTTTGGGTAGTATGCTATAGACAACAGTGCTTTAATATAAAGTTGAGTAGTTAGTTCCTTTTAGAATATAGAGACAAACTAGCTACCTTTATTGGAGATAATTGTTTTAAGGAGTCTATGGAGTTTCTATACGTAGTCTAGGAACAGTTAGGCAATGGTAGGTGTTAATATATTAGGACAGGCGATTAAGTGTCTTATTTTAGATAGTTGGTTTATAACTACTATAACGTTTATACAGCCTTTACCCCCAGGGAGCTTAATAATAAAGTTAATTAAGATATCCTTTTATCTTTGGTCCGGAACAGGCGGTGGCTTTAAAAAGCCGTTATATATCTTATATAAAGCTTTGGCTTATTAGTAGGTATAGCAGCTAGAGACATACCTTTATATTATATTATATATATTTGGCTAGTAGTATTCTTATTAGAGTAGTTCTAGGGTTTTTCCTTAGCCTAGGTGGCTGGATACTAGTGTAGTAGGGTAAGTTGGCCCACTATATTTAGTATCCAATTTGGGTATGGTTTCGGGAGAGTATAGGCCTCCTATAGGTATATAGATTGGCCCGCGGCCTTAGAGTCTTCAACAACTCGGATAGGCTTAATAGACAGTTTGGGGACATAATACACTCTTTTCTCTTCTTCTTACTAACTGCTTTCCTACTAATTTCTACTAACTGACTATAACCAACTGACAGACCGACAGTACACTGACTTTTTATCTGGAGAGAGACCTTCCCTCCTATATACTTTATGGCATTCCATATAGGGACAACGGCAAGCTCTTTAGATTAGAAGTCTAGCACTCTATATATAGGAGACATGTAGGAACGTGCTATAGCCACAGAAGGACCAAAAACTGTTACGTTACTGCTACTAAAAGCCATTAAGTCACTAATAGGTGCGGAAATTAAGCACGGAAATTAAGATAAGTTAATAATACTTTTAGAAATTACTATCTGAGACCTATAGTAGACGGAATAGATAACTAGGAGTAGGAATATAAGTATAGGGTATAGCAGGATAGAGGATAAAAGAGAGGGTTATAATGCATTAGGACTAGCAGAAAGAAGTCTTTAATTTTTTATTTACTATATTTGCAACAGTCTATATAATTCTTCTTGTATTTATACAAGCCTCCCTTAAATTTATAAGAGTAATGGCGATAGGACTAATAAAGGGAATACCAGGGATGCTAGGTCCATTCTATAATAACAGTAGAGAAGGAAGTAGGCAGCCTATTAACCTATAAAGTTTTTCTAACCTAGAGGATGCGGTACTAGACCCAACTCCTGTAATATCTAGAACTAGTAACCTTTAGTAAAGAGAGGATAAGAACTAGAAGGTTAACTTACCTATCCTAGGAGAAACTGCAAGTCCGTTGCCTTATAATAAACTACTAATAGAATAAGGTAAGGTATATATTATGGCCCAGCCTATGCCAGCTCTAGGGACTTTAGGGACCCCTTACTTTACGGGACAAAATGTGTTATAATTTATTAAATAGTATAAGCAACTGTATATCTAACACCGTATTATAGACAATAAGAAATATTATAGACTTCCAGAATATTGCAACTATTAGATAGGGACCTAGATCTAAAGCCTGCCTAAGTTTATTATTAGCAGATAGACGAAACTTGTAAAAAAGCTTTAAATAGACTACTAAGGAAGTAACTACTTTCGACAAGTTAAAATGGTAGAATTCTTAGAAGCTTATATGCTATAGTACAGGAATAACCTACCCAGTAGTATGCGCGAATACTGCAAATAATTTATACTAATTTCCCAGAAGGCTACTAAGGCTGGTAATTTGGAAAACTATAAATAAGGATACTAGTTTGCAAAAGGACTCCTATTTAAATATTAAAGATATACTATAACTAAGATAGGATATAACGGAACCTTATAGTAGTTACTATAGTGGGTCCTGTAAATGGGCTAGGTGTATAGGTAAATAAGAAGTCAACAACATAATAATAACTAGTGGAGTGGTTGCCCAACAGATTAACTCTAATTATATTCTAAGATTTACTATAAGGAGAGAACTATCTACGGTAGGGACTAAGGTCCTTTAAATACACAACCATACTCCTAAGAAATCCTCTCTTATACGTGAGGTACGTGTTATATATAAGGTACATAAGTTCCTCCCGTTCCTCTTATTTAACGCGTAGCATACCATGTAACCTCGCTTATTATTCTTTGTTATATGGTTCCACCGGCTCTATTCTAGACTGTGCTCTTATTAACTAACTAGCTTCTTCCAACTCTTCCCTAAGTAGTTATAATATTGTACTTAAGCTGTCTATAACACTATCTCCCTTCTCTTTATCTTCGTTCTTAAAGATTTCTAATATCTCTAAGTTGTCTACTAGAGGTATAATATCCGTCTAATTAATCTAGTTAATATCCTTACTTATTATACCTAAAGCATCTTCTTCTTTATACGCGTAATGTTATACTCGCACCGTTGCTGCTATACTATTGCTAGGTGAAGTAATGCCGTCTCCATGTTCTTGTTGTGCGAAAGAGGGGTTGGTTTGTATTGCGCTAGTAAGTCCCTTGTCTTAACAACCCTCTTCTTACTTAGAGTGCATTAAAGCAAACATTTAATTGTTGTGCGACGTTCGCTCTATCTCTAACGCTAAGTATACGCGTCCTATAACTCTTAATAGTCTTTAAGTTCCCTAAGTAACTTATTATAGGGTCTTATGTTTAATCTACTGCTATAAAGCTTAATAGTAACCTAGCGCAGGCCCTTACTAAGCTTAAGCGTTTTTATAACGCGGAGTAAAAAGCCTTAGACGCTCGGATTGCGGTGTCCGCTTAGTTACTCCGTCTTAAGAAGGTTTATAAGAAGGTTCGTTCTAAGAAGTAGAAACTTATAGAATAAGGTCTATAGAAACTTGGTAATAAAAGAACAGACTCTCCCCATATAAGGGAAACAACTCTAAGTAGCTTAGCAATTGCTCCTCTTAGGTCCCCCTTAGGTAACTTATTTTTTAGTAATCTTTCTTCATTAATACTGCCTAACCCCTTTTCTTTTAATACTCCTGTACCTTTCCTATAGCGTTCTCTAGGTTGCTTAGTAGTTCCTAAGTAATCTCACTATAGCCTATCTACTTTACTTTATACTACGTTTTATTATTAACGTCCTTATAACTAACGATCTTTAAAACTTACTATTTATCTTCTTCCTGTCCTCTGTATGTGTCTGCCTTATAGACTAGTAGCTTAATATTTCTATATGCTAGTTCTAGCATTGCGATATACTGTATAGGGTAGATTCTTATTTTGGCTGGTAGGTTTAGTTTATATATAACCAATAAAATTTTCTGTATGATTTTAAAAGGTCCTAGTCTAACGTAGTTTAACTTTTTACTTAGTCGTTAACTCTTAAAGTTTTTATATAGTAGCTATACTTTATCTCCTTCCTTAAGATCTAGTCCCTTAGATCTCTTAGTATTATAGTACCTTTTTATTTATTCTTATACTAGTTTAGCTGTTTCCTTAAGGTCTATATAAAGATTTATTAAAGTCTCCATTCTTTGCTTAGCTGTGCTACCTGTTTTCTTTACTTAATATAGCAACAATAATATTCTTGGCTCATACCCATAGTTTGCCTTAAATAGTGACGTTCCCATTCCTTTTTATAGTGTTGCATTATATGCAAACTGTATAACTAGTAGTAACAATACCCAATTATTCTATACGTAATTAATATAATGCCTTAGATACTATTCTAGCGTCTAGTTTAATCTTTCTATCTATCTATCTATCTGCGGATAGTATACTATTAACATTGCTGCTCGAACCCCCTATTTAGCTAAAAATACCTCCTAAAATGCTGCTATAAATCTTAGATCTCTATCTAATATAACCTTACTTGGTGCTCTGTGTCTTACAAACACTTCTTTAATATAGATTTTAGCAACATCTTCTACTAATATCTCCTCTATATACGCTATAAAGTATCCCCACTTTATAAGCTTGTCTACTATTACTAAGATTACATTATAATCTCGCCCTGTAATAGGATCTCTTAACTTTAGTAACTTAATAATAAAGTCCTATAATATAACTTCCTATAGTCTCTCTAGTATTTTAACAGGTTATAGCCCTCTGTACGGCTTATACCTTATTAGTTTATTTCTTTAGCAATCTAGATATTCTTTTATAACTTATCTCGCTAGTCCCTAGATTCCTTAAATAATATACTCCTCTTAAAGTCTTAACACTAGGCCTATAGCTCTATTATATCCTTAAGTTAGTCCCCTATAGAATAACTTAATAAACTCTTTTACAATAGATCTTAGAATATAAGTTACTTTTCTATTTTTATACTATTCTATATCTAAATCTTTATCTTATACCTCTTAGATTTTCTGCATCTAATTACTCTTAGGTAACTTATAGATTTAGCTTTCTTATATTGCTGCTATCTTAGGATAATTATACCTAATTAACCTGTCTTTATCCTTTTATAACATAGCTCCTAATGGTTTTTTATTACTTTGTAGTTTAGCCTTTCTACTTAGAGCATTCGCTTATGTATTATCTGTACCCTTAGTATACTAAATCTTAAAATGGTACTCTATAAGCATTTCCGCCTATCTAACCTATCTTTGGTTAAGTTCCTTTATTATTAGGAATCCTATAAGGTTCTTATAGTCTGTTTTAACTATAAACGGTTTTTCTATGCCTTATAAAAATACTCTCTATTCCTTTAATGCTGCAATTATACCTAATAACTCTTTGTTATAAATGTCATAGTTTAGTTCTAGTGGTGTTATCTTTCAACTATAGTATGCTACTGGATACTATGCGTCTTAGTGTTTTTATAGCAAGTATACTCCTAGTGTAAAGTCTAATATATCTGTCTTAATAACCATTTCTAACTTTAGTTAATAGATCTTAAGGATTAGTTCTTAGGTAAATAGTTTCTTTAGTTCTTTAAACAGTTTCCTTTATTTATTTCCCTATAACTATGGTTCCTCCTTCTTCATTAGCCTTATAAACAGCTTAATATTCTTTAACCATTATGCTATAAACCTCCTATAGTAATCACAAAACCCTAAGAATAATCTTAACTATATAATATTCTCTGGTTCCTACCAACTTACTATTGCTTTAACTTTCTTTAGGTCCATACTAATTTTTCCTAGTTTAATAATAAATTCTATAAAATTGGTCTTTCTTGTAAAGAACTCGTATTTCTTAATAGCTACTAGCATCTGTTTTTCTTATAGTCTCTTTAAGACCCACTTAATATATTCTCTATATTCTTTCTCTCCTTCTAAGTAGATAATAATATTGTTAAGGTATACTATAATAAACTCATTAAGGTATTCTCCTAATATACTATTAATTTATTTCTAGCACATTGCTAGTGCGTTTATAAGCCTAAACTATATAACTAATAGCTTATATAGTCCTTCCTTTAACCTAAAGGCTGCCTTCTATTTATTACCTTCTTTAATCCTAATCTAATGGTACGCCTATCTTAGGTCTATCTTTATAAAGATCATTGCGTTATCTATTCTATCTTAGATTTCACTAATTAAGGGTAAAGAATACCTATCCTTTCTAGTAATGCTGTTTAACTGTCTATAGTCTATATATATCCTAAGTTTTCTGTTTTTCTTTAGGATAAACAGTACTAGATATCCTATTAATAACTATAATAGTCTAATATATCCCTTTTATAAGTTCTCCTAGACAAACTCCTTAAGTGCCACTAACTTAGTTTTAGTAAGCTTATAGATTAGAAAGAACCCTAGACTTATTCCTAGTTCTAACTCTATCTTATAGTCCTATACTATATACTCTAACAGTTTTTTACTTTCTAGTAACTATAACTTTTTACCATATTTATAGTATCTCTTTAGTATATAACTTAAGCCTTACTTAGTCTCTTCGTATATTACTCTAACTTAGTACTATACTAACTTAGTTTGCTATCGCGTTTTACGTTATTAAGTATCTCTAATATTAACCTAACCTATAACCCAATTAATCTTTAGATTATATTCCTATAACTAAGGCATCCCTAGTATTACCTTATCTTTTCCTAACAGTAAGATATTAAAAGATATTCTAACTAGTCTTCCTTTAATAGTTAGCTAAATAGGTTCTATTTTAAGATTAATAATACCTCCTCCATAGGCTATCTAATCTCCTAAAATTATTATAAGTGGATATAGGTATTCTTTTTATCTATATAGTAACCCTATTCTTTCTACTACTATTAGTAATATATAGTTTCTTATTACTCTACTGTCTATTAATGCTTTAAACTGCTAATCTTACTATTTAACTTATAAATTTAGGTATTGTCCTTAAATTCCTTTAAGGGTTTAAGGCTCTACTACTAGTTCCCTTTAGTTCTATAGGCCTCCCCTTTTCCTAACTACTAGCTGCTAGATCTTACTAGTACTTAGTCTATTCTTAGCCAATACTTAGTTTATTTCTTTTTCTCTATATACTATAGATAAGTGTTTTCTAGGCAGTTCCACCACTATTATCTATCTAGGCATTCTTCTGTAAGGAACTTTCCTAGTTAAAGTATTAGGTCCCCTTAACTCTATACTTCTACTAGGTGCTATCTATATATATACTTAGCATTTTTAAACTATCTCTCTTTTAGTACCTAATATATCCTTACAAGGTATTTCCAGTTCTTATCTTTTAGTGCTCTATATATGTTATACACGTTATCTACACAAGCTATCTACAATAACGTATAATGCGCTAGGTAACTTAAGTTAACTCTTAGCTTATCTTTATTCTTAAGTTTAAACCTATACCTAGTTAACTTAACTATTAGTATTTCTACTACGGGTATTAAGATTTATTACTTGCTTTTCTAGTCCCTAAATCCTTCTTCTAGGTTTCTTAATATCATAATTAATGCTCCTTTAATATAACTTATGCGTTTTTTTATAACGTATTCCACCACCGAGTGTCCGACACCACCGAGTGTCCGACGTCAAAATACACCAAAATTTAGGAAATTCATACTTTAATATCTTAACAACCACTTAATAATAAATTCTAATAATTTAGAT
>Ga0307507_10002437_pt1 | contig 39031 bp, 13 predicted proteins | sample 7_EM_MG_FD_207223 | JGI IMG/M metagenome (GOLD analysis project Ga0307507, IMG submission 207223) | Populus trichocarpa ectomycorrhiza microbial communities from riparian zone in the Pacific Northwest, United States - 7_EM | ecosystem: Host-associated > Plants > Roots > Unclassified | place...
GGCTCGCTTACCGCTAGCGCCTTGGCGGCTGCCCTTTTATATATGTTTACTATGGTCCTGGCAACCCCCTTCTTTTCTTCTCCTTAGCTTAGTATCTTTATTAGATAGCAATCCACAAGCTTTGGTTTAGAGGCATTTGTGCGAGCTGTCACACCTAGGGTGCCCTATAGGAGAATAAACCAACAACCCTAAAGTAGGGAAGATATATTAGAGAAATAGGTAAAGAAAGCAGAAGAAGAATAGTGCTATATTAGGGCCTAGGCCTATATAGAAGAGAAAGGGAAACGTATAAGGGGCCAGTAAAGATAACAGTAGGAGAGAGAAAGAAGCTAAAGTAGAGTATAAAAGAATACTAGGAAACTATCTACCGTAATATAATACTGGTTAGACCAACGCTAGAGAGGTATATGGGAGTTAAAGGTACAGAGGCTGACCTAGGTAAGAGGAACCTAAGCTGTAGTATGGTTAACGCTATAGGGGGTAAATACTTAAGGGCTCTAAGAAGACCTAATAAAGGTAGAAAATATAATAGCAATACTCTTAAGAATAGGAATAATAGGACTAAAAGATTGGCTCTACTAGGTAGGCGTCTTAGTAAGTAGCCTAAGATGCAAATATGGCTGGCTAAGACAGACACTAAAATACGTAATACTGTTATGCCCCTAATATACTAACTAAGAAATAATGCTCTTAGCAGCTAGTATAGAGAACTATAATACACTACTCTTAATATAAAAAGATCTTAAGGCGGTTACCTAGTGGCTTATTAGCTAAAATGTACTAGACCAGTTTTGGGTTATAAAGGAAATAGTAATAAAAGGCAAAGGGGCAAGCAATAGGCGCCCCCTAATAACTCTATAGTAGTAGAGTAAAGTTTATAATACTAGCGCGTCCATAGGCTTGTTACAGCAGCAGTGGTTCCTAAGGAGGTTAAAAAGTAAGGTAGTAGAGTACTATAGGCGACTCGTAGGCGCCTTGTAGGCGCTAGTAGGCAAGTCTTAAAAGGCAGGGAGATGGATTACGGGGTTTCCTTATATAGAGTTTTCTCCCCATATATATATAAGGAGTAGTCCGCGTGGGCCCAATAGGGATCCAAATCGGACGTTAAGCAATGAATTATTATTATTAATATATAACCTTAAGTTTAAAAAAAAAAAAAAGTAATATAAGATATACAGCCATTTTAAATTAATTTTATTAGGGTAGGGAATATATAATTTTTTAATTTTTTAATCTAAATATAATTTTACTAATGTAATAGCTTATATAAATATTTTTTATACTTTATTTAATAATAATATTAGTAAAGTTATTAGAGTTATAAGTTAAGCTAAGAGTGTCTCGCTTACGGGGGTGTCTCGCTTGGGGGTGAGGCACGTTAGCGCGGTGTCGGATTTTTGGATTTTCCGTAAGGTTGCAACCTTCTGCCTTTCAGCCTGCGACGTTTGGTGGACGATGATGAGGTTCAACGAATTTGTTTTCTAATGAAGAGACATTTATACTGACACTGACCGTAAAATGCAATCAAACTATCAAAATAAATTGTAGGCATCATTTGCTCAAAACCCAACTTTAGCCGTATTTGGTTGAACTATCTGTCTCAGCCTGTGGGAACCCTCAACTTGCAGCCTTGCGGTGGCATGGGTGCATCCATCAGAAAATTGATCTTCGCTAGTAGCCGATGATGGTAGTAATGAATTAGGCACCAGGCACCAACATCCAGGCAACACCGACATCCTTTCACGCCAACGTCCTGCGCTGAGTCACTTCTTCACGCTAACGCTACAAATATAACCTAGCCTTTGGCCTCCGACCTTCTTTCCTTCCTCACTGGATTCGACAACCATGCTTTCGCCTCGACACAATTGCGCAGTCTGCCACTCTCGGAAGCCTGAGGATGACTTTCCTCTCACAACCTCTGGTACTCGGGCTCTTGCTACGTGCATGGGGTGTCTAGAGCAAAGCCTGCTTAACCCGGCAGTATGGAGGTATCTTCCCTTGCAACCACCAGGGCCGACTGTAGTCGAGCCAACAGACAACCTTGGGACCGACCTTCCGTCTACTACGCCGCCCAATACAGCAGCCCGCAAACGCAAGCGTCGACGCGCAGCTGGCTCATGGCCGTACACATCTCGCAAGCGTGTGAAAGCCGTGCCTAAACCTCCACCGGAACCACAAGGTCTAATTACCCGCCGCATTTCCATCGAGGAGAAGCCAGTTTCCGCATTCGTCAAGACCGCTACCAATCTGTGTTATGATCCAGACAACAGCGAGACGTACGATACCGCTTGTAAAGATTGCTATCGGGCGGGCGTGATACAATGTAAAGATTGCTATCGGCGGGGCGTGACACTATAGGAGCCGCACGCCTTGGGTGCCTAGAGCCAGGTTGCAAGGCCGGCCCATGGGACTACAGTTACCTTGCCCTCTATCTCCCAGGATAACTCATAACATTTACCACCCCTATAGCTTGTTTGGAAGTCATAGGGGCCGAATAGGTGATAAGGATATAGTGGGTGGCTTTACCTAGGTCATTGTGAGGATGTGGTGTTTATATTTCCGTGGTTTTACAGGCTCATGCCAGTATTTCTGGTTCAATGGTGGCGTTGGTCCATATTAACATCCACTGATAGCTTCTACGTACTCTAGAATACCGAATTAATCAACTAACATTATTTTATTTTTATTTTTATTTTTTATTTTTTTATATCCGTTGCATTATACTACGTACAATACTTCGCATGCAGCCTTGGGCTATGGCGCTATAGTTCTATATACATAAATCCTTTCTAGGCAGCTTAATATATACTAGTAGCTATGTCCTAGTAGTTTATAAAGCCCTAAACTAGGGCTTTATAGTTCCTTAGTAAAAAACTAAGTTACTACAACTACTAGGGAATGAGAAAATAGTAGGAAAAACTATAAGAAATCCTAGCACCTGTCCCTGTCCTTTTGCAATTTATTTCTATCCCTTTGCTCTCTAATATCTTTTCCTAAGAGCCTAGTAGAAGTTGCCTCCTTCTAGAATCCTATTTGTTTTATCTTATTCTTCTATAGAACCTTCTACGCTAGTATCTACTAGCTTAGCTACTTTTAGATCCTCGCAGTCTTTACTATTAGCAAAGTGGTTTTCTTTACAGTTAATGCAAAGAGGGGTAGTATGCTTGCAGGGCTTGCCTGTTATTATACAGGTAGAACAGAAGTGGTCTTTAGATAAATATACGGCCGCATAGAATCTACAGGCTCTAGTAGAGCATCTATCTTCTATATGGCCAAATTTTTAGCAGCTAGTACACTGCGTAGTAGGAGAGACTTCTAGGTACTTTACTACCTTAGTAGCTGTACCTGCAATTGAGATCTCCCCTTGCTTAAGGATTTCTTATCTTTTTTCCTCGTTCTCTATAGTAAAAACTATAGAGCCAAATCTGGTTTGTGGATTATGTCTTTTTACGCTAAATAAAATCCATCTAGGTAGTCCTTGTATCCGTATAGGATTAAAGGTCTCAATTTCTTCTTTTAGAAGCTTAGAGCCTCACTCTCCTAGAAAAGGTAGGGTGGGAACCCTATGGGCTATAATTTGAACCCAGGGTTCTAGTTTTTGTTCTCTTTAAAAGGTAAAGCAGTTATGCCAGATATCCTTATATTTAATTAGAAAATCTGCATTATACTCTTCTGTAGTTATAAGGAGAATATTTTGTTCTCCTTTAGTTCTAGCTATAGACGCTAGTACTGGCTTTTCTACTTGCAGTTTTAATGCAAATAGTTAATTAACTTTGTTTCGTATAGAGAAGGTATCTAAAGATTGGTTTTTTTCGTCTGTAATTAGGACTAGCTTCCTTTCTTATAGCTGCTTTTTCTTACTTCTAGTAGAAGTAGAACCCCTACTAGAAGGAGAAGGGGTAGAAGGTGGTGGTGGTGATAGTAAGGAGGGTAGGGAGGACGAAGAAGGGAGGCCCTTCTTTAGCCTCTCTGCGTAAGTTTCCTTAGTAGGAGCTACCTCCTTACGGAGAGCCCTTACTTCTTCTACTAGTCCTTTTAGAACATTGTTTGCCTTTTCTTTTCCTTATATAAAGGGATTTTCTCCTGCTAGAATACTCCGTGTATAGTCCTCTAGCTATTTAACTTGTTCTTTTTTTTTTTTTCTTCTTCTTCTTCTTCTCCTAGCCCTTTATAAGCCTAAGTTAGGCTTTCTAGGGCTTTTTGTAGGTGTTGATTTGAAGAAAGAGAAGAGGGGAGTATACTAGCCGTAATAGGCCTAAAATCTATCCCCTCTCTTATTTGGCATTGGTTTTGGTATTAATTTTTTTCTTTCTTTTCTTTTTCTTTTTTGGAAAGTGATTAAGAGTAGCTTCTTTTTTTTTCCTATATAGATTGGAGGTTTAAATAGGCAAGGGGAAGATTGAAGAGAGGAGGTAGAGGTAGAGGTAGATGATATATCATTAATTATCTCTATGGTTTTGCTTTTAGATAGCTTTTTTTTTTTTACTTATAAGTCTTTGCCATTTTGAAGCTTATAGAAGCTTATAGGGGGGTTTCCTAGTTTTTACAGTAGATAATAACCTCCTTAGGTCTCTTATCTCCTAGTCCCAGAGGTAAAAAACTAGGCAAAAAGCCTTGCTAGTTTTTACTATCCTTTTACGCCCTTTCTCCTTACTAATCCTACTAGAAGATTTCTAGGGAGACTAGGCTAAAAGGTAGTAGAAAAACTAGCTAAAAAAAGACTAGTATCGTTTTGGTATTAGTGGTAGTGGTGGTAGTAGTTTTGGTGTTCCTATCCGTGCCTCGCTTACAAGCTAGGATCACCCCTAAGAAGAATTTTCTGTTAGGGGAAAGGGGGTAAAACGACAAATAAATCCACCTCTAGCTCGCTAGGCAGGAGGAATTGGGTCTTGAAAGTCGGAAAATCAATTGTTTTTGATGGTAAGATGGGTATGCGTAAGTTTTGAAGTGTGGCGCTACCTTTTAGTAAGGTTGCATGTGTGGTGAAAGGTTTAACTAACATTATTCTCTTACAGTCGTTTTCAAAATATCGGTAAAAATCGCCAAGCCAAAAGAGCCGCACCGCACCTCAGCAAAAATTTGCAGAGGGGGTATAGTTTTAATTTTAACCACCATAATTATCGCAATTATGGGTCGCCGCCTTCCAGATAAAGTTGTCCATAGGATTAGGCTTTGTATTAAATCAGAGTTGGTAACAAGCAAGCTGGCTTAACTAGCTTGCTTGCTTGCTTGATTAGTAATTAAGCAAGCCAGCAAGCCAAAAGGCCTAATTTTGGCAAGCTAGCAAGCCCAATTAGGCCCAGCTTGCTTGCTTGCTTGCCTGCTTGATAGGAATTATATATATAGGGTTTTGGTTAAGAGTCCAATCTGGTGATACACTTTTGGTATTAAGTTTTGCTGATTTTGCTCCATATAATTATTTTTCCGCGCCAAACCTCCTCGCGCACAAGTCGCGATCTAGAGTTAGGGAGATCTCTCCCTTGCACCCCCCTAAAACACGACCAATCTAGGAGCTATATACTAGCCCTACTATCAGTTATGCCCTAAGACCTTACCGAAGCTAACCTGAACGCGATAGCTACCCCAACGCCTATAATTGCACTTTCCGAAGCTGTCGCTTCAGATGCTTCCCCGCCATCAGATGATAGCGATCCCGAGATAAATTACGATGGAATTGATTAGGAACGACTCGGGCAATACCAGAAGCCGTTTAAAGCCTTAGAAAGGGGCCAGAGCTTTATCTACAAGTATAGATATTGGCTTTAACATCGCAGTAGCAAGCAACTGTTCTGGGAATGCAAGTATTGTCATCAGCATGGTATACCGGGCGGCCGATTTAACGTTACCGCTGCTACCTCTTCTGCGTCCCGACACCTTGCAGAGGAAAAGAAGGGCCATAGCTACAATAAGCAGGGCGAAATTGAATTCGAGAAGAAGCAGAAGGCAACAATACTTGTCGAACTGGATCGGATTTCCTTACTACCATCTTAATACTGGCTTCAAGTCTAGAACCCTATGTCTCAATACCCCGCTCCTTACCTCGTATGTCTCCTTGTATGTCTCGTATGTCTCATCGAGTGTCTCATCGAATATCTAAATACTTGTTTCCATTACCAAATGACAACGTAGTCGTCATTCTCTTTGCAACCTATTTGTCACCTATCTGGTGTATATATAGAGGCTCTAGAGCCCTCTTTAATAGACAGAGTTCTTATACCTGGTTGTCCGTTCAACAGTTATAAGCCCAGTCCGTCTACTAAATTATCTTTAATTCCAAAGCCTTTATTCCAATCAATTATTATCCTAGTTATAGACAACCATAATAATGAATTCTCAACAAGAAACCAAACCCGTTATTATATTATCCGTTATCCTTGCAAGCCCAAACGATTGGGACAAATGGATTAAAGTCATTAAGTTAAAAGCAAATAACAATCGTCTCTAGGAGTATATTAACCCATTAACACCTAAGACTAAGTTACCAAAGCTTAAAGAACCTGTTCGAGCCTTACCTAAGGATGCCAATAGCCGGGGGATAACAAAGCTCGCAGAGCTAGATAAGAAGGAGAAGGAGGAGCTCCGTACGCTCAAAGCCGACTATAGGGAAGATATAAAGCTATACAGAAAACAGCTGTCAGCTCTTAATACGTTATGTAGCCACATTTAAAGCTTAATCTCACGTACCTACCTCATCTACACATTTAAATGCGTTACTACTTACGACGTCTTAGTGTTACTGAAGCAGAGAATTACTCCAACTAATAACGCCCAAAAGCTTTGAGCAGCCACCCAGTATGCAAAGCTCAAGAAAGCGCCTTGGAACCAGAACTTTAAGGTCTAGTTAGAGGAGTGGAAGAAGGTGTACACTAAGTATAAGGAGCTAGGTCTACCTAAAATAAATAGTAACCATTTAGTAAGAGACTTCGTATACGCAGTTAATTTAATTACACCAAGCTAGTCCGAATATTGGAAGAACCAGCTTAAAAGGATGGAGTAGAAGAAGGAGAAGCTTCCTAGCTTCTTTAAACTGGTTAAAATCTACTAAAATTACCGTCGTACGGAGCTCGCCCAAAAGGGCAAAACCCCATAAGGATCCTTCGCAGCCACCTTTAAGGATGAGTCGAGCGAGTTACCGAATTTAAAGCCTAAGTTAAAGTCTAAATCGTTAGCAGATAAGTAAAAGAAGGAAAGGCAACCGCCGCTAAAGTGCCTATGCGGAAAGCGTCACTACTTTAACAAGTACTAGTATATTCTAGAGTTAATTCCTTACCCATCGTGGTTCAAACCAAGTAACAAAATTCAGAAAAAGGTAGATAAGAAGATTGCTAATACAACGCCTAAAATTAAGGCTCGTATTAAGCAAATTAAAAAGGATAATTAAGCCAATAAGAAGCTAAAGGATGGCAACCAGCAGAGCTCTTAAGAGCCTAAAGGAGGCTTTGTAGTTCATTAAGTAGGAGCCTATAACGCAGCTTCTAATTACGAGCTTTATAACAGTGTTATTCTTAACTTAGAAACCAATATACACGTTATTAATAATTAAGCTAGATTCGTCAGCGATATTAAGCCTACCTTAGACCGAATCTACACGGGCTCGCATATTAAAGAAATTAAAGGCTATGGCACAGCTGCAGTCACAATTAACTACCCAAAAGGGAAGAGATAGATATAGCTCTTAGGAGTAGCCTTTATACCAGGCTTCTATACTAACCTAGTATACCTCTAAAAGCTTAATAATAAAGGCGTCTATTGGAACAATAAAAAGAACACTCTTTACTATGGCGATAATATAACGTACGCCTACTATAGCTACCACTATGGTTAGAAAACCATTAAATATAATAAGCTAAAGAAAGACTTACCAGAGGCTTTCTTTACAACTTAATTAAAACTAGTAAAGCATTTATTAAAGCCTCTGCTGAATTAGGCAGAAGGTTACGTATAGCACCAGTAATTAGGCCATGCAGGAAAAGAAGCAATTATGCAACTACTTAAGTTAGTAACAGGCGCGATTCTAAAAGGCCTAATAACGGTAGAATGTAAAGCATATAGAGTAAGTAAAGCTTATGAGGTAATATCTAGAAGAATACTAACTTAGTTAATAGTTCCTTTCTACAAAATCCACCTTGATTTAATACCCGGAATAGTTATATTTAATAGCAATAAGTACGCGGTATACTTCCTTAACAACGCAACGCGAATAAATAAGGTAGACATAATAGTTAAGAAGTCGTCCCTTACCTAAAGAGTCATTACATATTATAATATCATTAAACGACAATACGGCTTTAAGGTAGCCATAATCCATATAAATAGAGAGACGTCTCTTAGAGACAAATTTAAGGATTAAACAGCTAAACGAGGAATTACTCTTAAAAGATTAGCACCCAATACTTAATTACAGAACGGTCCAGCGGAACGATCTAGGGGGGTGATTATATAGAAGGCTTAATACATAAGAATTAAGGCTTATCTATTAGAAGAGCTAACGCCGGAAGCCTATAAAGTAGCTACCTATCTACTCAATCGGACGCCCAGTAGAAGACTTAGGTAGAAAATACCTTTTAAGAAAATCCAGTTAGTAATAGGTATAACACCACTAAAACCTAATATAGGACACCTATAAGTCTATAGCTGTAGGGCCTATCCTCTTAAATATAATATTTTATACCTAAACAAGCTCGCGCTAAGGGCCCATATAGGATATCTAGTAGGGTATAATTTAACGAATATCTTCCAAATCTATATTCCAAGTCAGAAGAAGGTCATTAGAATAAGAGATATAAAGTTTAATAAGCAGTTGCTCTATAATAACTCACAGCCAGATCTTGCAAATATACTCTAAGTAAGGACTAACCAAATATTGGAAATTATTAATATCCATTAAATAGAGAATCTCTAAGACGAATTAGAATTATCGTCTAATAAAAGTAATAAGACTCTAGACAAGATTTAAGTGGATACTAGAGAAAGATAACAGGTGGATTCTAGTGGAAATTAAGAGGAGCCTAATACTAAAAGTAGTAAGTAATAAGATTTAAGCTCTAAAAACAACTTAGCTCTAGGGCTTCCTACCCTAAATAAGATACTAGAACCTGACTTACTAGAGCCTCCACTACCGTCCTTAAAGACCTTAGCAAAGAAGCCGCACTATATTATAGTTCCGACTGATAAAGCTAAGCCAAAGAAAAAGATTAATGGCGATATAGGAGAGCAAAATATGGTTAAAGAAAAGAGACTTAAAGGTCAATTAAAAACCTATGTAGGTTTTCTTGCTAATGTTACTAACAACTAAAGCCTTTAAGCTCAAAGATCAGCCTTTAATATAGGGCTTATATTTCATAAAAAGCTGTACCGTAATTAGCTCCCACCGCCACCTAGGAATTGGAAGGAGCTTTAAAGATATTAATATAAGGAAGAATTCGTGGCTGCTACTAAAAAGGAATACGCGGACCTTTAAAATTAAAAAACGTTCTAAGTCGTTAATAACACTATCCATATTAAAACCATGCCTATTATCTGGGTATTTACTTATAAGACTAATAACAACGGATATCTAACAAGGTTTAAGGCTTGTCTTTATACAAGAGGTAACTTATAAGAGTCAGTTTATAAGGATATATATACCACAACTCTAGCAGCAAAATCGTTTAGAGCCTTAATGGCAATCATCACAGTATTCAACCTAGACTGCTGGTAGGGCGACGCCGTTAACGTGTTCGCAAACAGCGAGATTAACAAGGTTGTGTATATTAAGTGTCCAGATGGATTTCTAATTAAGGGCAAGTGCCTACTGCTTTAACAAGCGCTCTACAGATTGCGACAATCACCTCTACTATGGCATAGTAACTTAACTACAACACTAAAAAAGGAAGGCTTAAAGCCAGTAGTGGAGAAGCCTTGCCTATATCACAACGATTGGCTAATAGTCTTCTTCTATATTAATAACATCACAGCTGCCTATAGGAAGAAGGACCTATTTAAGCTTAAAACGTTCAAGGAGCACCTTATAAAAAGGTACGAAATAAAGGACCTAGGTAACCTTACCTAGTTCCTAGGGATTCAAATTATTCGCGACCAAGAGAATAGGAAGATTTGGCTTAGCTAGGACTCCTATATTAACAAGATCGCGACAAGCTTTAAAGTTAAAGATTATCATAAGGTATACACACCTATAGAAATTAAGGAGCTTAACCTAAATCCGGAACAGGCCTCTAAGTAGGACACCTATCTATATTAGAGGAAGGTCGGATTAATACTCTATATAGCAAATATCACCCGTCCAGATATAGCAAAAACGGCAAGCAAGCTATTAGAATTCTCACGAAATCTGTTACTAATACACAACGGAGCTGCTATAAGGGCAATTGCCTATCTCTATTAATCAAAGACCCTTGTAATTAAGTTCTTAAAGGAGAACATAATAAACCAAATCTTTGTAAGGGCAAGCGATATATCGTTTAGAGACAATCTAGTCAATAGGAAGAGCATAGAAGGCTACCTGTTCACCTTATTTAGAGGACCAATTAACTGGCGATTAACTAAGCAAAAATCAGTAATAAAATTAAGCACGGAGGCAGAGCTCCTAGCTTTATCGCATGCAGCTACCAAGTCAATTTGGTGGCAGCAATTCTTTAAAGAAGTCGGATTTAACACTAACGAAAAGTAAGTAATCAACTGCGACAATATGCAGACGATTTGACTTCTTACCAAAAGCGACGCTGAGCTTAATACTAAGCTTCGACATATTAATATATATCACCACTAGCTCCGCCAGGAAGTCCGTAAAGGAAAGATTAATATCAAATAGGTCCCTACTACGGACATAACAGCAGACGGCTTAATAAAGGCTCTGCCTTATTAAAAGCACGAGACGTTTATTTAATAATTAAACCTCATTGACATCAAGGATCTAATTTAATTCAATTTAGATGATATTCGGGCAAGGTAACTCTATAGGGGATTTCTTAAACTTAACACCAAATTAACATCGTAACTTTTTACAGCAGCCTAGAAGGCTCTGTGTAGCTGGGGGGGTATATTAAACTGGATTAGATTTCCTTACTACCATCTTAATACTGGCTTCAAGTCTAGAACCCTATGTCTTAATACCCCGCTCCTTACCTCGTATGTCTCCTCGTATGTCTTATATGTCTTATTAAGTGTCTTATCAAATATCTAAATACTTGTTTCCATTACCAAATAACAACATAGTCGTCATTCTCTTTGCAACCTATTTGTCACCTATCTGGTGTATATATAGAGGCTCTAGAGCCCTCTTTAATAGACAGAGTTCTCATACCTGGTTGTCCGTTTAACAATACTTAAAGTTCTTAACAAAAAGCACAAAATCTCTTAAGGCCTTGTGAATAATCTTATTGGCGGCTTTAATAAGAACACCTTCCAGTAAGCTGTAATTAAGTGGATTACTAAAAACAATTATCCTTTATAAGAAGTTAAAACGCCTTCCTTTTATACTATAATAGCTGCTGCCAATCCTGACGCTAAGAGATGGATTTGGAAAACGCATTAATTAATTCAGCTTTACGTAATGCAGAACTATAAGGCCTACCAGCCAGCTGTAATTAATAAGCTCGCGAACGCCCGCTTAAAGCTTCATTTCTTATTTGACGGCTGGACTACGCGTAGTAGCAAACACTCCCTTACTGGCGTATGCGTTCACCACCTTAATCGCAAAGGCAAGGTAGTTAACTACTTAATTGCTCTACCAGAGCAACTTGGCCGCCATACAGGAATTAACTATGCCGAAGTAGTAAGCAGCGTTCTTACCCATTTTAGCGTCAGTAAAGAGAGGCTTAGCTGTTTTATTACTAATAACACCGCCAATAACGGTATCTGCCTAGATCATCTATCTCTTAAGTTTGGCTTCAAGAAGGAGACTTGCTAGATCCAGTGCGTAGCTCACACCCTCAATCTTGTGGCCCAGTCGATTTTATTTAGAAAAGATAAAGACGCCTATAAGAATAAGGATGTAAATATACCAGTACGTTAACTGATAAATCTTAACTTCCTACTCCCTTACTAATTTCTACTAAGCAGGACGAAGAACGTTTCCTTAAAGAATGGTAAAAGGAAGGTCCTCTTAGCGTTCTTATTAATATCCTTAATTCTATTACTACACCTCAGCTTCATTAAATCTTTAAGGATTACTAGCAATTAGAGCAGAGCAATCTACTAGCAGCCAGCGTTAAAATCCTTTAGGTGATAAAGCCAGTTAAAACTAGATAGAATAGTTATTATAACGCCTTCGCCCAAGCTGTCCTTCTTCGCGGCGCAATCGATTTAATCGCGCAATATATAATTACAAAGTATAAGAAGGAAGTGGCTCCTCTAATAGCTAAGGGAAAGAAGGTGCCTCCACCTCCCCTAGTTATTGCAGGTGGAGCTTTAGACTCTTATAATTAGGACGTTATCATTAACTACATTAACATTCTATCACCAATTCGCGAAGCCACTAAGCTGCTTAAAGCCAGAGGCAAGTCGGGCCTGCATGGAGCGATTTAGGAGGTTATTCCTATATTTAATTAGCTGCTTAAGCTCTTTAAGAAAAGGAAGGCTTAAGTAGCCGAAGCAACAGCAGAAAGCTATCCAGATTAAGAACCAATTGAGGACCACTACACAATTAACCTTAACTGTGGCTGGTTAAAGCTTAACAAGTATTTTGAGAAGCTTAATACAACTCCCGTCTACTATGCAGCTGTTCTGCTTTATCCTCTCTATAAGAACTTCTATAAGCACGTATAGGCAGATCGCCCTAATTGGCTAATTAAAAACGACGCAGCTTTCCTTAACCTTTGGCTTCTATATAAAGCTTATTCAGAACCTTCAACTATGTTACTAACCCAGCCGCAGAAACGAACACACGCGGCGTTGGGTAGAGACGACTACATTTATGCTAATACTCATTGCTCTTAAAGCCTTGCCGACGCCGACGAATACAAGACTTGGAAGGCTTAAGAGCCTCTTAAAGACAATTATCCGCTTGCGCACAATCCTATATTATATTGGTGGCAGGAGCGAATAACTCGGCCAAGGCTCTTAAAGATGGCTCTAGATATATTGACTATACCGGCTACAAGTAATAACTGCGAGCGAGCGTTCAGTGAAGCTGGTAATCTTTTAGAGCCGCGTCGCTTAAGGCTTCGCCCTAATATTATTACTGCCTTGCAGTGTAGCCGCAGCTATAAAAAGATGGGCTTTAAAAGATCTAGTATAAGTAGTAAGTTCGCCACGATCTATATAGGAAAAAGCTAACATCTAAATGCTTTAGCTGTAGCGTCCTCATTACCAAAGCCTCTCTTAAAGCCTCACTTAGACCCTCCCTTAGAGCCTCACTTAGAGCCTCGCTCAGACCCTCCCTTAAAGCCTCCCTTAAAGCCTCCCTTAAAGCGTTCCTCTAAGCCTCCCTCAAAGCGTTCCTTAAAGCCGTCCTTAATACCACGCTAAGCCTTGTGATAACCACTGCGCAACTACACCGTATAATTACTACAAGTCGTGGCCGCGGAGGAACTTTTGGGTGGCTTATAGCCCTAATTTTGTATATAACACCAAAAATTCTATATAAAGTCAATTAAGCGGTTAAGCAAGCAAGCAAGCCGAACGATTTCGATCAAGCAAGCCAAGCCAGCAAGCTCAAGGTGCCCAAAATTGCAAGCCAGCAAGCTGAGGGCTCTCAGCTTGGCTTGCTTGCTTGTTACCCACTCTGGTATTAAAGCTAATAAAAGTGTAGCAGCTATTTTAGAGACAGTAAAGGTGTCTAAGAAGATAATCTATAAGCTGCGGTTAAACCTTAACATTTAGGGCGAGCCATACGCACCACCTACTGTTACTCTAGGCCGATATAGATCTCTACTGCCTTACCAAGAAACGGTAATATATGATGTTATAGTGTTAAGTCTTCTACTAACTCATTATACAGAAGCTTCTTAAGTTTCTTAAAGACCAGCCAACCACGTATCTAGATAAGATGCAGACCTTCCTATTTAACAAATTTAACGCCCTACTCTCTCTTTCAAGTATATACCGCGCTCTTAAAAGAGCTTACTGGTTACAGAAGGCAGTTAAGGCTTAGGCAGCTAAGAGGAGCACCACCCTCCGCAACGCCTAGATTGGTATCTAAAAGAGCTAGATAGCAGATTAGCTAGTGTTTCTTAATAAGTCAGCAGTAAATAAAAGGACTGGCGATAGGAAGTACAGCTAGTTACCCAAAGGGACTAACTGCAGAGTAGCACGCCCACTTAAAAGATTAGAGAGGTAGAGTCTTCTACTAGCGCTATTAGTAGATAGATATTTAAGCTATGTCATCTTCTAAGGCTCTATTACCTCTGCAATATTTAAATCCTTTATAGAGAAGTAGGTGCTCCCTTATTATTTACTATACCCAGGGCCACGCTTAGTCCTTATTTTTAACAACACGTCTATCTATAAGTCAGCACAACTCTATAAGCTCTATAAGCAGTATAGTATTAAGCTAAGATTTCTGCCGCTATATTTGCCAGATTATAATCTAATTAAGGCAACATTTAATAATATTAAGGCTTGGATTAAAAGGAACTAGTAGTTAGTTAAGAAGTTTAAGAGCTTTAACGCCTTCCTATATTTTACTATTAGTTAAGTATATAGGATATATATAGGGCAATACTTCCGAAAGGCAGGATATATTATAGATTAATAGATAGCTACTATCTAGACCGCTTAAAGGCTAAGATCTTACTCCTAATTCAAGCCAGCATACCAATTTTAAAGTTATATCTCTTCCACAGCTCTAATATCATACCTTTACCTAGCTGCTTTAGATTTAGCGTATTAATATTCCACTCGTCCTTTACTAGCTTATCTTTAATCTGCTCTAAAAGCACCCTCTATTACTTACTATAAAAGCCTAGCTTATACGCTAGCCACTTAAAAAACTGGCTGAGCAGCTTAACTAGGTCTATTTCTAACTAAATAGGACTAGAGTTCTGGGGTAGCTCAACACCTATATATAGCAGAGGGTAGTGGTAATAAGGCTAAGGAGGTGGGTAATTAGCTGGCCTAGTATAAGACGCCATAAAGGCCAAAAAGATTATTTATTAACAGTATAGAATCTTCCTTTCCTACTACCTGCTCCTTATAACTCCCCCAGCTCCTTTCCTTCTAGTTCACTAAATTAACAATAATATTCTATAATGGTTGCTTAACTGTAAATACACTACTAAGTAGCTCTTTATTCTACTGTAGGAAGTTCTCCAAACTAATAGAATAATGGTTAATTACTAAATTGGGCGAATTAGACAACTTCTTATTCTGCCAATAAGTCTTACCCTTATTATAATAGTGAACATTTATACAAGGCCACCGATTGGCAATTGCAGGTATTTAATTACTAGAGGCTTCCTCAGCAGCAAGTACGTTAGGTAGAGCAGTAAGTTAAGCCTATATACTTGTCCTTCTACCCATAGGCCTCTTACCTAATTGCTGGCTTTAAATAGCAGTAGAAGCTTAAGTCTCTGGTTCCTTTTCCTTAACCAAATATAAGGTAAAGTTTAAGGCTAAAGATCTTAATAGCCAGCACTAGTGCCACTCCTTAACTACATTAACAGCTTGCTTAATTATTGCGAGAGCGAATCTCTTAGGGGCAGTAGTTAACTTACCGTACCTTTTTAAACAATGCGACAGCTTTAAGCTAGCTAACCTTAAACTTTTACAGTAATAGATCTAGTAAGACCTACTCTCTCCACTCCTCTAGCTGGAATAGGTATAAATTATTGGTGTTATATATAGCTGACTTTATACCAGGTAGAGTCTCTTTTTTACTATAGATAGTTGCCTTCCAAACACTTGTAAAGCGTATGGGTAGCGGTGGCAACGGTAACAATATGCTTGAATCCTCATGCCCAGTCCCTACTGGCTCCTCGTCCTCGTCCTCGTCCTTACCCTCCTCGTCCTTACCCTCCTTATCCTTACCCTCCTCGTCCTTACCCTCCTCGTCCTTATCCTCCTTATCCTTATCTTCACCTAAATCTAAATCTGAATTCACGAATATAGGCTAAGCTAATGGTGGGGGCGCCGGCGATAGCAACAGCGATTTTGGCTTCTTTGCCTTCCTTACTATATACAGCTTTGGCTGCGGCTTTAGCTTTAGCTTCCTTTTAACCCTCTTAGACGGCTTAGGGGTAGTAGGAATAGGCATAGACTGAGCTTGCTTTTGTTTAGATAGTTTTAGAGTAAAAGATGACTGCTGGGGCATAGAGGGCAACACCAAGAATTGTATATGGTTGGCTTAATTGGGCAAGTTACTAACTTTAATTTTAGGCAGTTATAACCAAGACTTGGCGTATTGTGAGTGGTAAAATTAAAACCATACCCCCTCTGCAAATTTTTGCTGAGGTGCGGTGCGGCTCTTTCGGCTTGGCGATTTTTACCGATATTTCGAAAACGACTGTAGCTTGATTAAGATGATTTTGTTAAACCTCAGGAAAAGCTTTCATGGAGCACCGAATCTTAAACAGGGTTGCAAATTAATCGACGAGGCTTTAATATTGAATTGAATTAATCGCCAAGACTCAATTAATTCAGCCAACTGAGAGTTTGCTGGCTTGGCAGCTTGATTAATATGCAAGCCTCGATTGAATTAAGTTGATTGAAAATATTGAAACTTTCTTTATATAGGGAGTGTTACTTAAGAACCTTATTTTTAGGCCACTACTAGTTACACACCCCCTATGCTCGTGCCTCAATTGACTAAGTCACTAACAGTAGTATCTATTCCTTATTTTAGGCGTATTAACTATAACTATAGCTATACTAAAGCCTATAATCTCTTTTATATATAAGTCTATATAGATACGGTCTAAGGTAGGCTTAATATTACTAACAAATCTAGCTTAGTATAAGGGCGCGAAGAGGCTTTAGAGTAGATTTAAAGGAATAATATATATTCTATCTAAATCTAGGGGTATAGCTCTTATAGAGAACAAGATGTTACGTAAAGAAGAGAATAGAATAACACAAGAGTCTCGTAATTAAATAGTCAGGGTCTTGGCGGTCGATGCGTGCACACATGCGCATGCAGTCTTCGACGGACTTTAGTAGAATTCGATTAATCTGGCAGAACTTGGTAGGAATTGTTCAAGCTAGCAGAATTCGGCAGAATTCGGTCAAAGCGTCGGTTTTTATCTATCGAGTGTTTCACCAACACATTCCTACTATAACTGAGCTAGTCTCGTTACACTTAGTTATTAAAGGCGTATATAATAGTCTCTAAGTTAAGAAGAATATTATTATAAAGCTTATAGTTGGAAGCTATATTATAGGTTTCTACTTAATAAATAGTAAAGACTCTATTAGGTTTTTAAGAGCCCTACTAGTTATTACCCTTTAGCTATTTACTAGTTTAATAGTCCTTTATTATTTACTTAATACAAGCCTTAGTTTTAGGTATTGTATTAATAATCTTCTCCTTAGCTTTCTTTAAAAATTTATTATCTAGTTTCTAGCAAAATAGGCAGATAACTCTGCTATATACTAGTATTTATTATAGTAATGGCGTATTCCGTATAGGTAATATAGTAGTTACTTTTCTTTCTTCTTATCTGCTAAGAATTTAAGCTTTTTAGGCTTCGAGTTTAGCAATTCGCTTAACTCTTTCTTAAAGATAACCGCGAAGGATCCTTGTAGATTCTTACGCTTTTAGGTAAGCTCCGTGCGACAGTGGTTTTAGTATATTTCGACTAGTTTAAAGAAGCTAGGAAGCGTCTTTTTCTTATACTTAAGCCTTTGGAACTTATTTTTCTAATATTCTAACTAACTTGATATAATTAATTCAACTACTATTACGGAACCCTATCTTAGGGGCCTCCATAGGAGAGCCCCGTGCTCTTGCGTATACCTTGCGTACAGCTTACGTTAGCTATGCGTAGGTATATCACCTCTTTACGACCTTAACCCTTACAATCGATCGCGCAGCGTCTTATAGATTCCTTAAATATATACGCTCTATAGCTACTGCCCTTGTCCCATAATATTATGTTACGCCTTTTTACCACTAACGCTTAGCCTACAACTAATTCTATATCTCTGCAATACTATAGGCGCTGCTAGAAGTAGCGTGTCTATAAGTTACCTTTATACTTCTAAGGAACCTATAATAGTAAGACGATATTCCTTACTAGCTACTATATTATACCTAAAGAACAACCTAATACCTATACTTAACCTACAACGCCAATTAATCCTAAGAGAATTTGATTTATTAACCCTAGCCTTAACCCCTAAGGAGGTGGACACTAATAATATCTTATCTTTTATTAACTATATAACTACGAATAAGTAAGTGGAAGGGCTACTATCTATTAAAATTAAAATACAAGACGTTAAGATATTTGTAAAAATAGTAGTATAAAAGCCTAATAAATACCACCGCCTTCTATAGAACTACTACCTAAAGCTTATATAAGCTAAGATGCGTACTACTTAAGATTGTAATATTATCTAAGACCTATAAGCTTATAAGGCGCTCGCCAACAATACACGCTAAAAGACTAAAGACGACCTTTATGTGTCTAAACGTAACGTCTAACAGTTAAAAAAAGCTAAGATTATACTTATTGCTACGGTTACTAAAAAAGAAGGCATAATTAAATATCTATAATCCTAGCTTAATAAGCATATCTATAATAACGCTACTTAAGCCTCTATGTCCCTAGCAACCTTACTCACTTAATATTTAATAAAGGGTTAACACTAAGTAGCTTACCTAATGGGAATCCCTACTAAAGCAGTAATAATAAAAGTTATAATAATTAAACCTAAGCTACTACTGTAGGGTCTAATATATATTACCTTAATCCCTTAGTCTTTTAGGGGGACTGTAAGGAATATAGCTACTAGAAAGTATAAATCCGTAGAAAACTATAATGGTGTTACGGACGCTTTAAGTACGATGTTACGACTACTTAGGGAAGAGTCGGAGGAAGCTAGTTGGTTAATACAAGCACGGTCTAGGATGGAACCAGTGGAACCATGTGACGAAGAGTGGTAAGCGAGTCATATGATATTATACGCAGTGTACGTAGTGTACGCGGTGTACGCCCACGTACCTTACGTATAAGGGAGGATTTCCTAGGAGTATAGTTGTGTATTTAAAGGACCTCAGTCCCTACCGTAGATAGTTCTCTTCTTATAGTGAATCTTAGAATATAATTGGAGTTAATCTGTTGGGTAACTACTCTACCAGTTATTATTACGTTGTTGAATTATTCTTACCTATATACCCAGCCCAATAACAGGACCCACCGTAGTTACTGCTATAAGGTTCCGTTACAAATGGGCTTATATAAATGCTTCTAAACCAAAGCTTGTAGATTGCTACTATATAAGAATACTAAGCTAAGGAGAAGAAAGAGAAGAAGACTATTAGAGGCTAATAAGATGCAAGGGGTTGCTAAGGCGCTAGTAGTAAACAAGCCAATAGTAGGTAAGCTAATAGTAAGAAATAGTAAGAAACAGTACCAGATAGTATGCGACAATATAACAAGTGGCAGAATATAGCAAAACTTGGCAGAATTTGGCAGGTAACGCGCCCTAGCACCGTTACATCAACCCCCCCTCCTAAAAAAGCCTGCCCTTAGACTTTGTCCAAGTTCTTTATTATCGTCTAAATTATTATAGTTATCTAATCCCTCTTCCTAGCATTTAATTTAGCTGTCTAACTTGCGTGGTGGTTTAGGGAGGTCTAGGTAGGCTAGGTGGAAATCTTATAGCTTATAGAGAGAGTACTTAAAATTGGATACGGGGTACCATTCTAGATCTTTGTTATAACCTACCTAGCTTATATAGTATTTTAAGGTACTACAGTCCTTCTTAACTACTAAAATCTCTTTAACTTTCTATTCCTTGTCCTCTGTAATCTAAATTAGTAGTAGGGGGTTATTTTACTATCTAGGCAATAGGTTGTCCGTAGCTTTCTACAGTCAGTCTAAAAAAAAGATAGGGTGGATTTTTATTAACTCTAGTAGCTTAACCTTAAAAGAGTGCCCTACCTTCTTAGGGATCTTATAGGGGCCAGCTATTTAGTAGTTTAGCTTATAGCTTAGCCTCTAGGTCTTCCAGTTCTTTATTAATACTTATACCTTATCTCCTATATAGAAGTCTACCTCGCAACAATGTTAGTTTATATTAGCCTCTTTCTTCTCTTATGTTTTTTTTTATAATTGCTTAGGCGGTCTCCTAGGCTCCATGCATTCTCTTAGTAAATGCCTGGGCCTTTTTATAGCTAAGGCGTTTGCGGGCCATTACAGGTCCTATAGGTCTATCCCAATTAAAGGATGTTTATAGTTTGTATCTATAGAGTAACTTAAATAGTAATATTCCTATACTATTATAAGGGAGTATAAGCTGTACGTAGTCTATTATAGGCAGTAGTTCCAACTAGTTATCCTAGTAGTAGCTAATAAAGGGGCGGAGTTACTGGTCAAGGTACTAGTTTATAATCTTAGTTTAGCCATTAGTCTAAGGGTAGAATACAGTAGAGAGCTTAATTTAGATTCTAAGGATGCGGTAGAATTTGTCCCAGAAGTCCAATATAAATTAGGGTCCATATTTAGAGATAATTAACTTAAAAGCGCTATAGATTTGGTAAATGTTGTTAATATATATATAGGCCATATCCTTGATAGTTGTAGTCTTAAAGCAAGGGAGAGAAATAGCTTACTTATTAAGTTAGTTAACTACTACAAAGGCCATATTATAGCCGTGTTTGTCCTTTAAGAATAATTTAAAGTCCATTATAATATGTTGCTAAGGGCGTTTAGGGACTAGCAGTGGTTGCAGCTATTTAGGCGTTTAGTCTTTAGGGGTATTTACGCGTTTATAAGTATAGCAATTTCTAATAAATTGTTCTATATTAGACAGGAGTCCTCGCTAATAATAACAAGGTAATAGTAGTTAGTGAGTCTTATCTTAACTAGGGTGCGCTATAGAGACTTAATAGTAGGCTTTACGGATTAGCTCTATTTATAGGTTGTTAATATTTAGAACTATAAGCTGTTCTTAGTATAGGAGCAGTCTATCTTTTATTTCTAAATTAGGGTTACCTCCTATAGCTTAATCACGGAGGGCTTTTAGGGACTTAGCTATATAGTTCGCGGTTAGGATGCGGTTAATTAGTCCTATTAGTTTATTTAGGATCTTTCCTTCTATAGGCGCTAGCTTATTCCATTTAGGGCTTAGTTCCTTAAAAATATATAGGTTAAGCTATTTGGGGCAGAGGAGGGCGCGTATCTAGTACTAAGCCTTTAGCTTATCCTATGGTCCCATGTCCTATTCTCTCTAGGTAAGAGTATTAGCTTTAAAATTTTGCCTACTAGGGCGGTATATAATCATAAAGAAGAATTAGGAGAGTATTTTAGCCTACCTAGCTTATTAACTAGTAAGCTGCTTTATTATTATAAAATACTTAAGGGCTTTATAATTAGTATAGACCTTAATTTAAGAGCCTATGCTTCTAAGCTCTACGCGCCACTAGGATAATAATTATATAATAGCTAATATTTCCTTATTATGCACCTTATAGTTACACTTATCTAGGGCTATTATTTTTAAGAAGAATGTAATAGGGTATTATTTGCCGTCTAGGTGTAGCTATAAAAGGACCCCCACTGCTACCCTATTAGAGGCATCCGTTTTTAGTATTAATTTAGGGTTTAGGTTATAGTAATAAAGAATTAGAAAGGAGGTAAGTCGGTCCTTTAACTCCTTAAAGGCTTTTATACAGTTATCATTAAAGGTAAAAGTTATATTGTTCTTAGTTAGTTATATAAGAGGCTTAGTTATAACTCCATAGTTATAAATAAACTAATAGTAGAAATTATAAAAGCCAAGAAAGAACTAGATGCCTTTTATAATATAAGGGGGTTTCTAGTTATAGATTACCTTAACCTTCTCCAGGTTAACTTTAATCCCTTTTATACTAATAATAAACCTAAGGTACTTTATATGTTTTACTCTAAATATATATTTTTTAATATTAGCTTATAGGCCTGTATTTTACAGTCTTTTTAGGACCTTCTTAACATAAACTTGGTACTTAAGTTTATTGTCTAAGTATATAAGAATATTATCTAGGTATACCGTGCAGAATTTATTAAGGTAGTTAAAAAGAACATTATTTATATACCATTGGTATATAGCTAGCCCATTTATTAGTCTAAAAGGAAGAACTTTATACTTATAAGAACTATAGTAGGTATAAAATATTATTAAATCCTCTAATATAGGGTCCATCCTAATTTAGTAAAAAGCTTAGCGGATATTAAGCTTAGTAAAGATTTTAGCTTGGCTTAGACATATAAGGGTCTTATTAATTAGGGGGAGGGGGTAATAGTCTTTTTAAGTAATAGCGTTTAGTTTTTAATAGTCAATGCAGAAACAAAGGCCCTTATTAGGTTTCTTTATAAATAGAATAGAGGAAGTAAAAGGGGCCTAACTTGGTTTAATGAACCCCTTATAGAGGTTATTAATTAAGTACTACTTAGTTACTTTTAGTTCCTCTATAGTTTACTAGTAAAGGGGCTATAGCCTAGAGAGTTATCGGCCTCTAGTTAAATCTTATGGTTATAGGTTTAGTAGGGGGGCAGTATATCTAAGGCTGCTTTTAAGAACGCGTCTTTATAGTTTAAGAGGTATATAGAGAGGAGGCGTTTAACTAGCTCCTTATTAGTTTCCTCTACTAACCCTTCTTCCTTCTTATTAATAATCTAGTTAATTTTATATAGGCTAGTTATAAAGACCTTATTATCCTTCTAATATATATTAAAGTAGAAACCTATAGCGCTAATTGCTATAATATCTATTATAGGGGGGTCGTGCAATAGTAGGGGTGTCTGTGGCCTAGGGGGCCTTTAGCCTATTAGCGTGGTCTTTACTCCTTTTAGCTCTCGTTATATCTTCTAAAGGTTATCCTCTATGTCCTATTAATATATCCTCTTCCCTATTAGCCGGATATTTATAATTTAGAAGTCGTCTATATTACTGTCCGTTCTACTTCTATAAGTAGAGTCCTTCTTAACTATAGTCCTTTAAGGAAGTATTCTTATTAGTATAGAGTTCCTACTAGCCTTGCAGTGGACGTCTTCTTAAATAAAGGCTAGGTTACGGTCCCTAATATCCTACTAGTAGATAGGGTTGGCCTTTACAGTTAATGTCTTATAGTTAGTATAAATTTCTCTAATAAAGGAGGGTAACTTTAGTCTATTCTCTAGCTAGACAAACTATCTTTATTAAATATTTAGCTAAATATTAAAGTAGGACATCCATTTTTGGCTAAGGATTATATTATAGGACCCTAGGTCTAGGATATAAAAGGGAATACTAAACTAGCGTTGTCTGTTAATAGCAATATATAGCTTTAAGATATAGATAACTAGCTTACTAGCTTAGCTATTATAGCCTTTTACTTAAATAGGCTTCTCTAGTTAGGTAGCATTTATATTTAAGAACTTAATAACGTTATTTATATAAGCAGTATTTATAAAGGTAAAGCTATTTACTTTAGTATTAATAAGGGCAGTTATATTAACTCTATATCCATTTTAAGATACTATATATAGAACTATAAAGTGTTTTCCACCTATTAGCTAACTTAAATTAATCTCTTTAAGATTAATAGGATACCTTAGGGGGGAGTCTTTCCCTAGGGTCCTTTTTTCCCTAACTTATTAGACATTTCTTCTTCCTTTATCTCCTTAATATTACCTCTATCCTTTAGCTCTAGGCAGGACGTAGTAAAGTAACTATTCTTTTTGTAATTAAAGCATATAACTATAGTAGGGTTAATTAGGGTATTGCAATAAGCATTAGCTAAAGGTATAGTACGTAGCGATTTAGACGAGGCTTATAGGTAGGTAGTTATAACCACTTTTAGTATAAGGGCAGTTATAGTTTATCTTCCAACACTAGCTCCTGTTAGTATAGTAGATAGGTTCTAGTTATTACAAAATCTCTTTAGTTAATTAGAATAAGCATTAATTTATTTTAGTTCTAAATCTAGCAATAAACATTAGGTTGTAAGTCTTTAGTAGGTTAGTAGGTCATCTAAGGCTACCACAATCTTCTTTTATAGTTAGACTGTTAGCTTGTTATATAGGTCCAAATAGTAGTTCTTAAGGAGAACCTAGCCTTTACCTACTAGGTATAAAAATTGGGTCTAAAACTTAGTAAAAGATTTATTTTATTTTATTATTAGGCGGTTATAGTCATAACAGGCATCCTATACTTTATTTAGATTAATATAGATAGTAGCTAGATACTATATTATCTTATTAACAAATATAAACCAAATAGGTAACTTGTCCTTAAACTTAGCCTAAAGGTATTACTAGGCATCCCCAATAGTTTAACTAAAGAGGTAAAACATTTTAGCTTTTTTAGAGGGGAAATAGTTGTGATTAATACGGAGCTTTCCTTATACTTAGATCCTCTAATTCTTAAAGGTAGAGTCTATCCTATTAGATAGCGGTTAAGGGTTAAAAAGCTTAATAGACTTTAATTATTTAATTATTATATCCATACTCTCTAGTGTATTATATTTAGTTAAGTAAATAGGTTAACTAAGGCTTTATAAAGGGGAGGCTGGGCTATTTTATAAGGCAGTAAGGCTTTTCAGAATCTCCTTTAAAGTCTCTTATATACTTTAGGCTTAAAGACAATTAACCTTCTAATTAGCTATAAGGGCACAAATCTGCTTATATATATCTATAACGTTATTATTGTCTTTAATTTCTAATCCTAGTTAAATCTTATATTCCTCTTAAGTAGAGGTAGGTCTTTTAAATAAGTGTAACGGAGCCTTGTAGTAAGAACTACGGTGGACTTATTAATAGGCTAGGTGTGTAGGTAAATAAGAAGTTAATAATATAACAGTAACAAATAATAACTGGTAGAGTGGTTGCCTAACAGATTAACTCCAATTATATTCTAAGATTCACTATAAGGAAAGGAACTATCTAGGTAGGGACTGTAGTCCTTTAAATACACAACCGTACTCTTAAAAAAGTTATTGCTCTATCTGCTCTATCTACTCTATTATAGATTATACAGATTATATAGATCCTATAGATTATATCTCGTAACCTTACCTATTATTTCTTGTTATATAGTTCTACTAAATCCATTCTGGACTGTGCCCTTATTAACCAACTAGCTTCTTCCAACTCCTCTCTAAGTAGTCGTAATATTATACTTAAAGCGTCTATAACACCATCTCCCTCCTCTCTATCTTTGTCCTTAAAGATTCCTAATATCTCTAAGTTATCTACTAGAGGTATGATATTTATCTAATTAACTTAGTTAATATTTTTACTTATTATACCTAAAGCATCTTTTTCTTCTTCTATAGTTTATTGGTTTTATACCATTTCTGCAATACTATCTCTTAGTAAGATTATGCTATCTCTATATTCTTATTATGCGAAAGAGGGGTTAGTTTGCGTTATATTAGCAAATCCCTTGTCTTAGCAACCCTCTTTATATTTAGAGTGCACTAAAGCGAATATTTAATCGTCCTATAACGTTCGCTCTATTTCTAACGCTAAGTATACACGCCCTATTACTCTTAACAACCTTTAAGTCCCCTAAGTAACCTATTATAGGGTCTTACGTTTAATCTACTGCTGCGAAGCTTAACGATAAGCTCTTAGGAGCGTTGGCTAAACTATATTATTTACGCGAGGCTAAATAAGAGGCCGCCGCTACTTAACAACGGGCTCTTAATTCTTGTCTTGCCGCATTTATTTAGTTAATCCGTCTTAAAAAGGTTTATAAAAAGGTACGTTTTAAGGAGTAGAAACTTATTTAATAGGGTTTAGACGAGCTAGGTAATAAGAGAGTAGTATCTCTAGAGAAGGAAACAACTTTAAGTAATATAGTAGTTGCTCTTCCTAGGTCCCCCTTAGGTAAGTCGTTTTTTAGCAATCCTTCTTTATTAATGCTGCCTAACCTATTTTCTTTTAATACTCCTATACCTTTCTTATAGCGTTTTTTAAGTTATCTAGTGGTTCTTAGGTAGTCTTATTATAGCCTATCCACTTTACTTTATACTATATTTTATTATTAATGTCCTTATAACTAATAATCTTTAAAACTTACCATTTATCTTCCTCTTATCCTCTATATATGTCTGCCTTATAGACTAGTAGCTTAATATTCCCGTATGCTAGCTCTAGTATTGTAACGTGCTATATAGGGTAAATTTTTATTTTCTCTGATAAGTCTAACCTATATGTAACTTCTAAATTTTTTACCTTAACTATAAATGGTCCTAGTTTAATACGGTCCAACTTTTTGCTTAGTTGTTAACTTTTAAAATTTTTATATAGTAGCTATACTTTATCCCCCTCCTTAAGATCTAGTCCCTTAGATCTCCTAGTATTGTAGTACCTTTTTATTCTATCCTATACTAGTTTTGCTGTCTTTTTAAGGTAATTATAGAGATTTATTAACGTCTCCATTTTTTCTTTAGCTATGCTACTTATTTTCTTTACTTATTATAGTGATAATGACGTTCTTGGCTTATACCCGTAATTTACTTTAAAAGGTAATATGCCTATCCCTTTTTATGGTATTGTATTATATGCAAACTGTATAACTGGTAATAATAATACCTAATTGTTTTGTGTATAATTAATATAATACCTTAGATACTATTCTAGCGTCTAGTTTAGTCTCTCTATTTATCTATAATTAATATAATACCTTAGATACTATTCTAGCGTCTAGTTTAGTCTCTCTATTTATCTATTAGTTTGTGGGTAATATATAGTTAATATTGCTGCTTGAACCCCTTATTCTGCTAAAAATACCTCCTAAAATGCTGCTATAAATCTTAGATCTCTATTTAATATAATCTTCACTAGTGCTCTATGTCTTATAAACACTTATTTAATATAGATTCTAGCCATATCCTCTGCTAATACTTCTTCTATACACGCTATAAAGTAAGCCCACTTAGTTAACTTGTTTACTATTACTAAGATTACGTTATAATCCTATCCAGTAATAAGGTCTCTTAACTTTGGTAACTTAACAATAAAGTCCTATAATATGACTTCCTATAGTTTTTCTAGTGTCTTGATAAGTTATAGCCCTCTATACGGCTTATGCCTTATTAGTTTATTTCTTTAGTAATCTAGACATTCCTTTATAACTTATCTCGCTAATCCCCAGATTCCTTTAATAATATACTCCTCTTAAAGTCTTAACAATAAGCCTATAGCTTTATTATGTCCTTATATTATTCCCTTATAAAACTCTTTGATAAATTCTTCTATAATACTATTTAGTACATACGTAGCTTCTTAGTTTTCGTACTGCTCTGCTTCTAAATCTTTACTCTATACTTTTTAAATCCTTTACGACCACACACTCTCTAGTATCTTATAGGTCTAACTTTCTTCTTTAATAGCTGTAATTTTAGGATAATTATACCTAATTAATCCATCTTTATCTTTATATAATATTGCCCCTAACAGCTTCTCCTTATTTTATAGTTTAGCTTTTCTGCTTAGTGCGTCTACTTATATATTATCTGTTCCCTTAGTATACTAAATTTTAAAATAATACTCTGTAAGTATTTCTGCCTATCTAACTTATCTTCTATTTAGTTTCTTTATTATTAGGAACCCTATAAGGTTCTTATAGTCCGTCTTAATTATAAATGGTTTTTCTATGCCTTGTAAGAATGCTCTCTACTTTTTAAGTGCTATAACTATACCTAATAACTCCTTATTGTAGATATTATAGTTTAACTCTAGTAGTGTTATCTTCCAACTATAGTATGCTACTAGATGCCAAGCGTCTAAATGCTTCTATAGCAAATACGCTCCTAGTGCGAAGTCTAATATATTTATTTTGACCACTGTCTCTAACTCTAGTTTATAGATTTTAAGGATTAGTTTTTAGGTAAACAGTTCCTTAAGTTCTTTAAATAACTTTCTCTATTTATCTTCCCATACCTATAGTTCCTCCTTCTTTATAAGTCTTATAAATAGCTTAATATTCTTTAACCACTATACTATAAACCTCTGGTAGTAATTGCAAAACCCTAGAAACAATCTTAACTATGTAATGTTCTCTAGTTCTTGCCAACTAACTATAGCTTCTACTTTTTTTAGGTCTATGCTGATTTTTTCTAGTTTAATAATAAATCCTATAAAATTAGTCTTCCTAGTAAAGAATTTGTATTTCTTAATTACTACTAGCATCTTTTTTTCTTGTAGTCTCTTTAAGACCTACTTAATATATTTTCTATATTCTTCCTTACTTATTAAGTAGATAATAATATTGTTAAGGTATACCATAATAAACTTATCTAGGTATTCTCCTAACACGCTATTAATTCGCTTTTAAAACGTTGCTAGTGCGTTTATAAGCCTAAACTGCATAACCAACGGTTTATATAGTCCTTCTTTTAACCTAAAGGCTACTTTTTATTCGTCGCCTTTCTTAATCCTAATTTAATGGTACGCCCATCTTAGATCTATCTTTATAAAGATTTTTACATTACCTATCCTGTTTTAGATTTTACTAATTAAGGGTAAAAGATATCTATCCTTCCTAGTGATACTATTTAACTATCTATAGTTAATGCATATCCTAAGTTTTCCGTTTTTCTTTAGGATAAATAATACTAGATACCCTGCTAACGACTATAATAGTCTAATATATCCCTTTTATAAGTTCTCCTAAATAAACTCTTTAAGTACTACTAACTCAGTTTTAGTAAGCTTATAAATTGGAAAGAACCTTAGACTAGTTCCTAGTTCTAATTCTATTTTATAGTTCTATGCTGCATATTCTAACAGCTTTTCACTTTTTGGTAACTATAGCTTTTTACTATACTTGTGGTATCTTTTTAGTATATAACTTAAGCTTCACTTAGTCTCTTTATATATCGCTCCGACTTAGTACTATACCAACTTAGTTTACTGTTATATTTTACATTATTAAGTATCTCTAATATTAACCTGTCCTATAACCCAATTAATCTTTAAATTGTATTCCTATAACTAAGGCATTCCTAATATTACCTTATCCTTTCCTAATAGTAGTATATTGAAAGATATCTTGACCTGCCTTCCTTTAATAGTTAACTAAATAGGTCCTATTTTAAGATTAATAATGCCTCCTTTATAGGCTATTTGATCTCCTAAAATCGTTATAAATAGATATAGGTGCTCCTTTTATCTGTGTAGTAACCCCATTCTTTTTACTACTGCTAGTAATATATAGTTTCTTATTTCTCCACTATCTATTAACGCTTTAAACTGCTAATCCTGCCATTTAACTTATAAATTTAAGTATTAACCTTAAATTCCCTTAAGGGTCTAAGGCTCTACTATTAGCTCCCTCTGGTCCTATAGGCCTCCCCTTTTCCCAACTACTAGCTACTAGATTTTGTTTATACTTAGTCCTCTTTTAGCTAATACTTAGTTTATTTCTTTTCCTCTATATATCATAGATAAGTGTTCTCTAGATAATTCTACCACTATTATCCCTCTAGGCATTTTTCTATAAGGAATCTTCCTAGTTAAAGTATTAGGTCCCTTTAACTCTATACTTCTACTAGATGCCATCTATATATATACTTAGCATCTCTGTAGTTTCTTTTATTAGGTGCCTAATATATCCTTATTAGATACTTCTAGTTTTTATCTTTTAGTGCCCTATGCATATTACACGTGTTATCCATATAAGCTATCTATAATAGTATATAATGCGCTAAGTAACTTAGGTTAACTCTCAGCTTATTTTTATCCTTAAGTTTAAACCTCTATCTAGCTAACTTAACTATTAGTCTCTTATTTACAGGTACTAAGATTTATTATTTACTTCTCTAGTCCCTAGATCCCTCTTCTAGGTTCCTTAACATTATAATTAACGCTCCTTTAATATAATTTATACGTTTTTCTATAATAGGTTGGTCTTGGACAACTTTTTCGTCCAGCTATATATAAAAATCTTCCTATTTATTGTTGTGTTATTGCCTATACCACTTTCTATACAACTGGTTTAGTATATATGGTCTATCTATTAGAAAGTACCTTATTATCGCTACGTTATGACATCCTTTAGTATATCTTTCTTTGAATCTAGTTGGAATCCCTAGATCCTCTTCTTATTCCAGTTTATCTAACTATTTTACTCTAGGCGTCCCTGCCTTAGGCCTATTAGTAACTCTTTATACAGGTACTCTATCCCTAGTACGTCCTGGTATAGTTAATCTCTTATTTAGCTTCTGCTCTTACTATATAATAATTCTTTGCCTAAACTTATCTATAGTTTCTTGCTTTTTGCGTCTTATAGCTAGATCCTCAAAGTCGTCTTACTTCTTAATCTTAGTATTAACTTTTTAATCTTTAGGCTGAACACTGCGTTTACCTAGAACTAATATTCTTACTTATTCCCCAAACTTATAGTTCTTAAACTTACGTCCTATACTTATTTATTTATCCATAAACTAAGCTACTGCCCTTTTCCATTAGTTTTTGTCCGTTATAGGTTCTTAGGTATATCTTATCTCGTTTTAAAAATCTTAACTATCTCTTATCTTATCTTAAGAATCTTAAGCCTTTGGCCTTTTGCCTTTATTAAGTAGTAAGCTAGCACTAATAGTTGTCTACTTGCTTAATCGTCTTTAAATATTACTCCTTCTATCTCATAAAGTAATAGATACTATATCCAACGGTATTATAATACCCGTTACTGAACCGCGTTCTATAGTGGTCTTAGTTTCTACTTCTATTACATTATTAAGGTTTAAGTGCCCCTAGTTAGCCTTCTATATTTTCTTATTACTATTAATTAATAAGTACTCTAACTCTATTATTATTGTTGCTAATCTTTATCTATATATTGCTGTAACATCTTAATCTAGCTTGTAGAGTTAATCTTATTCTTTATTTAACTTTCTAGTTCCTTTAAGTCCTCTTAACTCTAGCTCTTATAGCCAATAGCTTACGCTATACTTAGCGTCTTTATAAATTTGGCATGCGTTATTATAACAAAATATAAAGTATTTAATTAAACACTCCTTGGTCCTACACAATACTCTTATATCCACATTATTGTACTCTAACGACCTAGTGCCTTTTACCATATGGTTACTCTAACCACCTCTATAGTCTTTAGCGAAATGACCCTATTTTCCGCAATTTATATAAGCTTCTTTTTTAAACCATTCTTCTTATTATAGAGTCCGCCTAAATATCTTCTGTTAATAAAATCCCTGGTTTAGCCTCTACTCCTTAGTCCTATAATTACTTAATCCTTAACCTTTAGGTTTCTATAGTTTTTTACTCTATTATCTAGATTCTTTAGTACCGCTTAAGTCCATTGGCTCTAGCCCACCGTTCTATAGTTTTTAACTCTATATCTATTGATGCGTATTGTACGCCTTATATAACTATAGAACCCTATTTTACCCTTTCTTAACTTATTTCCTCTAATAGATCCTATTATTAATATTTATTAATTAATCTATTAACTCTCTTAGATTTTCCGCATCTTTTATTAGGATAATCATGTCCTAGACTTTAGCCTTAAGTCCCTATTTATACTATGCCATAAGCACCTTATTGTTCCACTTAACCTACATTACAAGTATTTAAAACTGTGTTATATACTTAATTGCTAAAGTTTATTATACTAAGTTCTAAAGTTTTCTTTCCACTATAGTTGTTGCTTCTAGGTCTCTAAACACCTATATTAGTCTTTTTATAAACCTATTCTAGTTAGCAAATATAAACCGTACTTCTTAGTTAGTAGTTATTATTCTATTTATTTAGATCTTAGTAAGGTAAGGTTTAAACCATTTAAGTACTCTTTTAGTTAAGAACAGTACTACATACGCCACTTAGTCTATAGGTGTTGCCAACTTTACTCCCTTCTATATAACCTTAAAGTGCATTTATGTAAGAAATCCTTTAAGTTTCAACTTCTCTCCTAAGAATTGTTTAATTAAGGGTAACTTAACCTTAGCTGCTCTAATTCCATTAAGTCTATCTTTAGTATTATCTGTTATTTAATTAACCATTTCCTATAACTAACCCACCATAACTAGCTGCAAATTAGTATCTTCTATACTAGTGTCTCCTCCTATTCCTAAGGTTATAGCTACTATAGATACAGTTATAACCGGTGCCTTTAATGGCGTAACTTGCGCTTTTAATAGCATATTATTTAACTTTATTAATACTGTAACTAGGTAGTAAAGTGTAACGGAGCCTTATAATAGGAACTATGGTGGACTTATTAATAGGCTAGGTGTATAGGTAAATAAGAAGTCAATAATATAATAGTAACAAATAATAACTGATGAAGTGGTTGCCTAATAGATTAACTCCAATTATATTTTGAGATTCACTATAAGGACAGGAACTATCTAGGTAGGGACTGTGGTCCTTTAAATACATAATCGTACTTTTAAGAAAGTTATTGCTCTGTTTACTCTGTCTGCTCTATCTACTCTATTATAAATTATATAGATTACACAGATCCCATAGATTACATTTTATAACCTTGCTTACCATTTCTTATTATATGGTTCCACTAAATCCATTCTGGACCGTGCCCTTATTAACCAACTAGCTTCTTCCAACTCCTCTCCGGGTAGTTATAACATTGTACTTAAGGCGTCCGTAACAATAAGCTCACTTTAGGTGCTATTATTGGCTTCCTAGGGTTTATTAAAATTATATAATTTAGTTTTAATTCTAGGGTTCTTTTAGGGGTTAGGTTAAGTACAGTCTGGCCTATAAAGTAGGATATTATTAGGGCCTTCCTAGGCATAGTAGTATAAGTTTTTTAATGTCTAAGTATAATACGTTAACGCGTTATTACAGATAAAGGTCTTCTTTTAGGGTGGGATATTATTAAGGCCTTCCTAGGCAATATAGGGAGAGCTTAGTATAATATAACGGGCTTATATAAATGCTTCTAAACCAAAGCTTATAGATTACTACTATATAAGAATACTAAGCTAAGGAGAAGAAGAAGAATAAGACTATTAGAGGCTAATAAGATACAAGGGGTCGCCAAAGCGCTAGTAGTAGACGAGCTAATAGTAGGCGAGCTAATAGTAAGAAACAGTAAGAAATAGTACTAGATAGTATGCGATAATATAACAGGTAGCAGAATATAGCAGAACTTAGCAGAATTTGGCAGGTAACGCGCCCTAGCACCGTTATAAAAACCAACTTAGAGTACCTACCTTTTTTCTATAAAAGACACTAAGATTAGCTATATTATTGGGCAAATAAAGGGTATACCATTTAATAGACTCTTTACCTAGTAGGAGACTAATAGTCCCTAAAAGTGGTAATTCTATTAAGAAGTTCTTAATAATCTTAACCTAATATACCGCAACTATAACCTACTAGCTACTAACTAAGCTAAACTATATGCCCTAAAGATAAGCCCTACTAAATTATTTAATAAATTCTATATTAAATTCTAGGAATATACTAGAGCCCTTACCTAAGATAATACTAAAGACTAGGAAAATCTCCTTAAAAAGGTTACTTATTAACTTAATTACGCAGCCGCTAGCCATAGCTATAATAATATTTATAATATGGTAGCAGCCCTATAGAAGATTAAATAATAACTAAATTAGATTGTTACTACTAATCCTTACCTAAAGACCTCCCTATAAAAGCCCCCTAGGCCCATCAAACCTATATATACTAAGTTACTAACACCTACTACCTTAAATACCACTAGAGCTAATATTAACCTCTCTATACTAACCTTTCTGCAAAAACTCCTAAATAGAGAGCGTGGGCTACTCTAGAAACTAGAACGCTACTATAGATACCATTAAGAAGGCTATTATTATAATAACCTAAACTGCCTAATAGCTAGGTTTAGTAGCTGCCGCCTAATACCTAACCTAATACCCTAAATACTAAATATATGTAAGGGCGCGAAGAGGCTTTGGGAAAGATTCGAAGGAACAATATAAATTCTATCTAAATCTATAGGTATATAGCTCTTGCAGAGTACAAGACGTTGCGTAAAGAAGAGAATGGGACAATAAGAGAATTATATAATTAAACAGTCAGGGGTCTTGGTGGTTGGTGCGTGTATATATACACACACGGTCTTTAACAGGCTTCGGTGTTACAGCGTAGATAAAAAATGGTGGATTGTGGCGGATAATTGTAGACAGTTGCAGACAGTTGTAGACAGTCGTAGACAGTTATAGATAGTCTTAGACAGTTACCTATTAAGTGTTTTACCGAGACATTTCTACTATAACTGGGCTAGTCCCATTACAAAAAAAAAGGTAGGGTAACTAGTAGAAGACTTATACCTACCACCCCTATAAAGAGCAGGGGAATTATAGGCCACTAATAACAATAATAAGAAGGTAAAGATCCTTATAAAAAGGGTCTTCCCCTAACCAGCTCTAGTAGACCTTAGTAATATTATAGGTAAAACACTGGTGACTCGCCTACGGGTTAACAGCGACATAACAATAGAGGAAATAGCCAGAACTATTAGCCGCCTTTTAAATAATATAGCACTAGGACTAGATAGGATTCTAAATAAGGCCTTAAAGATCTATGGACCACTTATAGCACCCTAGCTTGTAGATATAGCCAGAGCATGCTTTGCTATAGGCTACTACCCACGATTTAGAAGATCTATAATAACGGTTATCCTATAAAAAGAAGGTAAAGTAGATTACTTAGTCCTAGGAAGCTACTGCCCTATTGCCTTAGAAAACACCCTTAGCAAGATCTTAGAAAGGGTAATAGCGGACTATATAGCAGATATAGCTGAGGAATACGCCCTACTACTATAAAGCTAAATAGGGGTAAGAAAGAACCGCTTAACACTATTAGCACTTACGCTACTCACTACCACCATTAAATCTGCATGGGTGATGCGAAGGGACTTTATAGTATTAATGCTTAGCCTAGATATTAGTAGCGCCTATAATAACGTGCCCTATAAGCGTCTCCTATACATCCTTAGGGCAAAGGGCTTCCTAGAATAGATTATACAATTTGTCTAAGGGTTTATAGGCTAGAAAGAAATATTACTAGTCTTTAGCAGATACTAGAGCCCCCCTTATTATAGTCGTAATAGGAATACTATAAGGATCACCCCTCTTACCTATACTCTTCCTCTTCTTTGTAAGTAACCTACTTGACTCCTTTAAGAAAGGGGCGACCTAGGGGATAGGCTTCGTTAATAATACAAACCTAATTACATACGGGCCAATAGCCGCAGAGAATTGCAGAACACTAGAGAAAGCCTATAATACCTATATAGAATGGGCAAGATGATATAGAGTCTAATTCTTACTAGAGAAATACCAGCTAATCCATTTTATAAGAAAATATAACCAATCTATAGATCTCTAGCATATAATCTATATCTAAGGCTTTAGGGGTTAACCAGTTTAGGGCCTAAGGGTATTAGGAGTATAGGTAGATAGTAAGCTCTGGTGGAGCGCATATATAGCGCAAGCGGCCTATAAGGGCTAAGCATAGTATATCGCATTATTTAGGATTATTAATTCTATATAGGGCCTATGCTTCTAGAGGTTACGCCTATTATATATAGCAGTTATCCGGCCAACTATAATATATAGATCCAGTGTTTGGGCCATTAGAGAAACCAAGAAAGGCCCCCCTAAATCGCTCCTTAAACCACTTTAAAAGGTCTAAACAGCCTACCTCTGGAGTATAATAGGTGGGTACAAGCAGACGGCCGCAGTACTACTAGAGAAGGAAGCTAATATCCCCCCCCTATAACTATATATTAAAGCCGCTGCAATATAAAGGGCGTAAAATAAACATAACTCTAATATTATAAAGTATATCAAGACACGCCTAAATAAACTATAGAGGGACCTAAGGGTGCCCTATAGGAGAATAAACCAACAACCCTAAAGTAGGGAAGATATATTGGAGAAACAGGCGAAGAAAGTAAAAGAAGAATAGTACTGCTTTAGGGCCCAGGCCTATATAGAGGAGGAAGGGAGACGCGTAAGAGGCTAGTAAAGACAATAGTAAGAGAGAGAAAGGAGCTAAAGTAGAGTATAAAGAAATGCTAGGAAACCATCCACCGTAATATAATACTGGTTGGACTAATGCTGGAGAGGTGTATGGGAGTTAAAGGTACAGAGGCTAACTTAGGCAAGAGGAACCTAAGCCGTAGCATAGTTAACGCTATAGGGGGTAAACACTTAAGGGCTCTAAAAAGGCCTAACAAAGGCAGAAAATATAATGGCAACACTCTTAAGAACAGGAATAATAGGACTAAAAGATTAGCTCTACTGGGTAGGTATCCTAATAGGTAGCCTAAGATGTGAATGTGGCTGGCTAAGATAGATACCAAAACATATAATACTATTATGCCCCTTACATACCAACTAAGAAGTAATGCTCTTAGTAGCTAGCATAGAGAACTATACTATACTGCTCTTAATATAAAAAGGCCTTAAAGCGGTTACCTAGTAGCTTATTAGCTAAAACGTACTAGACTAGTTCTAGGTTATAAAGGAAATAGTAATAGAGGGCAAAGGGGCGAGTTATAGGCGCCCCCTAATAACTCTACAGTAGTAGAGTAAAGTTTATAATACTAGCGCGTCCGTAGGCTTGTTACGGCAGTAGTGGTTCCTAAGAAGGTCAAAAAGTAAGGTAGAAGAGTACCACCAGTGACTTGTAGGCGCTAAGTAGGCGAGTCCTAAAAGGCGGGGAGATAGATTACGGGGTTTTCTTAAATAGAGTTTTCTCCCTATATGTAAATAAGGAGTAGTCCGCGTGGGCCTAATAGGGATCCAAATTGGACGTTAAGCAATGAATAATATATATATAAATTTAAGTATCTTAAATTATAAAGGGTTGGAATTTAGAACTACTATCTTCTGTTAATAGTATAATTGGTTATTTTAAATCTTATATTTAGTAAGTATAATATCCTTATATTGTCGTTTTCCTATTTAAATTGCTTTTATTACATCTATTATCCATATATTATTCTTATATTTATATTTTATTAGCTTATTAATTTCTATTTCCTATTTATTAACTTCTAATTTATTTCTGTTAAGTTCTATGTCTAGGAATATAGGATATAGTTTTTTAAAATATTTAGAAGGCAATAAGATCTATAATTAATTTATAATCTGTTTATTTATAGCGTTTATAGGTAGGTCCTATAATTGTTATATTAATGCCTTATGCTTCTAATTAAGTTTGCCTAGTTAGTACATAATTTTAAAGTTAAATTATAAGAGGTATTCGGCCTAATAAATTTAGCGCTATGTTAATTGCTTTATAGTTATAAAGTACTATAGGTTCTTATAGTTTGTTAATATATATATTAGGAACAATAATCCTTCTAGCTTAGAACGCTATTGTTTAAAACATCTAATAATTATAAGTAGTTCCTTATTATATATCTTATAGTTTAATTTAGTAGGGGCGAGTTTTTAGGAAAAAAAGGCTATTGGACATAGCTCACTGTCTTTATTATATTGCGATAACACTCCCCCTAGCGCATAATTGGATAAGTTTATTTTAACAATGTATTTAAGATTAGAGTTAAAGTGGGCAAGAATTAGAGCAGTTATAAAATAATATTTTAAGTTGTTAAAAGCTTATTTATATTTAATGGTCCATTTAAATTTTATATTCTTTCTTATTAGGTTTACTAATAGCTAAGTAGTTTCCAAAAAGTAGTTAATAAATTAATAATAGAAATTTGCAAATCCTAGAAATCCTTAAATGTCTTATATATTACTAGGGCTTTCCTAGTTTATAATTACGGCGACTTTCTTAGGGTCTATTTTAATTCCATTGCGAGATATTATTAAGCCTAAGTACATAACCTTAGACGCGTAGAACTTGCATTTCTTAATATTGTATTATAGGCCCGTATCTTATAGGCGTTTAAGGACTATTTTAATATGTTTCTAATGTTTAGAGAGCGAGGATAAGTAAATTAAGATATTATTAATATACGTAGTAATAAATACATTAAGGAATTCACGAAGCGTATTATTAATATATTACTAAAATATACTAGGACCGTTTTTTATGCTAAATAACATTACTAGGTATTTAAAGAGTCCTTATTATGTACAAAAAGCTATATACTTCTTATCTCCTTTATATATATAGATTTTATTAAAGGCAGCAACTATATTAAGCTTTATAAAGTACTATGCCTTTACTAAACAGTTAAGCGTCTCTTAAATTAGGGGAATTAGATATTGGTTTTAAATTATAATTATATTTAGAGCTTAGTAATTAATATAGAATCTTAAGCCTCCTCCTAGCTTTTTAATAAATAGTATAGGTAAGGCAAATAGAGATTAACTAAGGCGAATAAATCCTTTTTCTAGATGCTTATTAAGATATTGTTATATTATAAGCAGTTCTTCTTATAATATACCGTATAGTGGACTAAAGTTTAGTGTTATACCAGGCTTAAGTTCTATCTTAAAATCGTACTTATCTTAGTATAGGGCTAGTTGGTCTATAAATTGTTTTTTAAACTTATTAATTAGATTGTGGTACTCTTTGGGTATAAAAGGTTAAGGATTAATATACTCTTTTAGTTTTAGTGCTTTCTTAATATCTTCTATAGTTATAGTAAAGATTTTATAATCCTATCCTTTTACTAATAAAATAAAGGGTGCGGCTTATATTATATAAATTTTAAGGGGTTTTAATAAAACATCTTCGCATTCTTTACTATAATTGGTAGTTATGGTTTTATTATCTTATTTTAAGGTTTATAGTAAGGGTAATTTATATTATATTAAATTTAAATAGTTATATATATGTTTATAGGGCACATGGTGTTTTAAGTAATAACTTTAGTAGTAAGTTATAACGTATTTCACGGGTGAGCTGGTCAAACGGGTGAGCTGATCACTTCAAAAACACACCAAAAAATGGAAAAATCACACTTTAATATCTTAACAACCACTTAATAATAAATTTTAATAATT
>Ga0307507_10002438_pt1 | contig 39030 bp, 70 predicted proteins | sample 7_EM_MG_FD_207223 | JGI IMG/M metagenome (GOLD analysis project Ga0307507, IMG submission 207223) | Populus trichocarpa ectomycorrhiza microbial communities from riparian zone in the Pacific Northwest, United States - 7_EM | ecosystem: Host-associated > Plants > Roots > Unclassified | place...
TCCATGTTCCTTTAGGTCATTCATTTTTTAAGTTTGTTTCCGGCGGGGTTGGATGGTCCTGCCAACCATGTTGTTTGTAACCGGTACAGGTTTATGCTTGAGTTTGATACTCATGATGTTTTATGTTTGGTTTCGAGTATCGTTTGATACTCCGTATGTTTTATGAATGAGTTTGCTACTCATAATGTTTTATGTGTGGTTTCGAGTATCGTTTGATATTCAGTATGTTTTAGTTATTGTGTCAAGGGATCGTGTTACACTTGATATGTTTTATGTAACGTTTCAAGGCTACCGTTTTGGGAGTTTTTATGGTTATTGTTTACGAGGCTCCGGTTAGCCTGACAAGTGTATTTAAGACCTGCTATTCTCCGGACTTAGAGAGAGCCGACTTCGACAGACAGAGTGTTCAATATACTTGCTTGAACAGTTACTTCTTCAGTTCGCTTCGAGAATCCAACAAGACCAAACATACTTAGCTATTAGGATACTACTTGGTAGTTGCGATATAGTCAGAAGTTTGTTACAACAACTTAGTTTAAGCCTCCGGTACTTGGTCTCATTATATACCGCACTTTGGGATAGAGATATTATCGTTACCCTATCGATTCCCGCCACCACCCAGGAGGCGGTTAGATTGTGTGTTTGGCGTTTAGGTGTGCTATTAAAATACTAGAGCTGTTCTGGTGCCATTCCTTGTCAGGGTCAAAGCCGTTGGCTTGGGGTCTTTGGTATGCCAAGGTTAATTGCGTGCCTGCTGTCCATAGGGTGATGTACTGGAGGGTGATCCTTTCCACGACGAACATGTGTACGTATTCGTTCTTGATGTATACGGCGCAGCCGTATTTAGGTGCCTGTGTTTCAGCGTAGCATATAAAGCTTTCGAACTGAATCCAGTCACCGTTTTCTAGAGGGCATTCTGCAATTGCTATTTTTTTGGGTTTGAGTTTCAGGGAGGACTCAATTAGCTCTGTGACAACGTTCATGGACCCGCCGACTTGGTGGTATATAATATCGGTGGTCGCCATATTTATTGGGCTGGAGGGTGGGTGCCCTCTCTCGCAGGTGCAATGGCTGGGCTTCGGGCTCTGGTCCTTGTGAGGCAGTGTCGGTCGCCTGTGAAGTCTGAGCTTTCTTCGCAACTGGTGCATCTTCTGACAGTGTGGGAGCAGGGGTTGCCTTTGCCCGCCGTGCAGTACAGGACGTCGCAATGGTGGTCCTTAGTGTGGTGGGTTCAGTGGCAGAATTTGCACCTGGCTTGAAGGCAGCAATGGGCTGCGTGGTGGCCGAATTGGAGACATCTTTTGCAATGGGTGGAGGCCTCTTTGCGGATGTATTTGCGGAAGGTGGCTCTTTCTCCGAATAAAGCCAGGCAGGGCCTGCTTCGGGCGAGTTGTTCCTTGACCCAGTCGGTAGCTTGTACTACCACCATTATGGACGACTTTATTTTCTTTTCATTTTGTAGGGCCGTGGGGGACCTAAGCCACTTTGGTCTGTCCATCAGTCTCAGTCCTGGGTTGAAGGAGGTGATTTCACTTCCTAGTTCGGACCACTTTTCAGAGTTGCGGTCCCAGTATTCTGGTGTCCAGTCCTGGTCGCCGAGGGGCACACTGTCAATCACGATGTGGACCGTTGCGACGTCGAGGGATATGTCGAAGCCGAAGATGTCTAGGCTGGTGACGGCCTTTGTGATTTCCCTAGTGTGGTGCAGGGCTGGTTCTGCAGGTAGGTTCTCCATGGTTGTGAGAACTAGTTCGTCTTGCCTGTTGTATCCGGCGTATGCGAACTTGGTGTTGGTGGCGCTGTTTACCGTGTTCCTAATGTGTGCGGGGGTGAGGCCTGCCCTTCCAACTGTTCGATTCTTTTCCATGGAGCGTATGAAAAGTCTCCTTTGTCTCGCGTGGGGGGTAGAGGGTGCTGAAGGTGCCTGTTGGGGTTGAGTGTCAATGCCTGGTCCCTTTGTGTTATTCATCTTTCTGGTTGGTACAAGCCTGAAGCCGCTCACGTCGATGCCTGGGGCCGTGATGGCTGCCCAGGTTTGTTTGATGGAGCTCTTCCTGGTGGTGGTGTTGGGGGCTGCAGTGCCGGGTTTGTCGTTTGTTCTTGGGGGGTTGGGATTGTCGTTACAGTTGGGTGGCCGTTGGAGGATTTGGAAGGTGTTGGGGTTGAGGTTCCGTTGCTGTTGTTGTTGTTGTTGTTGCTGCTGTTGTTGGGGTCTAGGGTTGTTGTTGCTGTTGTTGCTATTGTTGACGTGATTTCTCCCGGGTAGCAGGCGCTTTTCCATTGCCCTGAGCCTGAGCGCAAATCTGTTTTCCATGTCGGCCATGATGGTGAGCATAGCGGCGTGGGTGATGGGGGCGTTAAGGATGTCCTGTGGTATGCCGGTAGGGTCGGGGGTGTTGGGGGTAGTGGTGGTGTTGGCGGTGGAGGTGGTGGAGGTGCCTTTCCCCATGTTTTCCGTGTTTGTGGCCGCTTTTGTGAGCCAGGTTCCAGAGATCGTTGATGTGTCTTTGTCACAGGGTTTCTGGGGTGAACTTACCTGAGTCAGTGCCTGGAACAGTGTAAGGCCAGGGTGGTGGGGGGAGGGTGGGGAATATGCCCCTTTTATCTATGGGTGAGCTGGAGTCGGGTGGGTGGATCCTGTCCCCTATTCCTGTGCCGTCCGTGTTTTGGCCTCATCCGAGAGTCATGGCCGTGTCTTGGGTGCTTTCCTCGTCCGAGCTTTGGGTGTGTGGCACTCGGATGTCGGACGAGGGTGTGGCGGTGGGGGAGTGTTCCATCATCTCGAGGGGGGGGGATGAGGCGGGGTCTGGCGTTATGGCTGATTCCTGTGTGGGCTGGTATGAGGAGGTGAGGGCGGCTATCTCCTCGAGGGCCTGCGGGTCTATGTTTTCGACGTTGTGGTCTCCGAAGACTTTCGAAAGGGGTGATTTCAACCCCGGAATAGGTGTGGCTGTGGGTTTCTCTGGTTCTGGGGCGTTCACTAGCTGTATGTTCCACATGTTTATGCATCCTAGGGCTTCGCGAGCTTGGGGGAAGCTGGTGTCGGGGGTTGATTATGCGTTTGCCGACATCGAGCACCTTGTTTGAGCAGTTGTGAGACTGTCTGAAGGTGTCAAACATGGGTAATTTGCATTCCAGGGACACGCCTAGAGGGGAGCCTGGTGGTAGAAGGCGAGGAGAATCTCTTTGGGGCTGACTGGAGGGGTTGCGGAGTGTGCCCTAGAGTGAGGAATGGCAGGAGCGTTCGGCATCGTGATAGCAAGCTGGTCGTTTGGCCGGTGGCTTGTTTCTCAAAGTGTTTGGAAGCCTTATAATAGTGGGACCTTATTAGCCACACCACCTAAGGGAGGGTATTTTGAAAAGAGGGGGTGGAGTAGCAAGATAGGTGAAAACTCTTACTATACCTGAGGAAAGTGATGGGTTTGCAAACTGCCCTTGTAACCGAGGTGTGAGTGTCCGAAAATTGCGAATTGCAACCGAAATCCCTACAAATTATACCGCATAAGTGTTCTTTCTGAGGATCGATGGATGGATAGACCTTTTTTCATTCTACTAGCTACTCACGAACTAAATCATATATGAACTAACGGCGTGGGATACTCCCCCCAGCTCTTGGGCCCCCATAAAGAAATCCTAACGCTCCGCCGTGTGCCTATCTCGCCATCCCCTAGCCTCACCTTTTTAACCAAAGAAAACTCCCCTCCCTCCTTCGTCTCTTCTCAGCCACTCCTAATAACATCCCGTCACAAAAGAAACACGCCCCCTGACCTCCGTCCCCAGTGATCGTGTATATAAGGACAATTCCTTCTGATAAAGGAAACCCACCCCGTCCCCTCTGTGCCCAGTGGTCGGGTATGTGAAGAAACTCCCCTCCCCCACTCATCTCTGCACAGCCACTTCTGATACTATCCCGTCACAAGAGAAATACACCCCCAGACCTCCCTCCCCACTGCTCGTGTATATAAAAAGAAAGAAAAAATTCCTTATGATAAAGGAAACCCACCCCGTCACTTCCGTGCCCGGTGGTCCTGTATATGAAGAAATTTCCCCTTTTCCAGCTAGCATTATGCCCCTAGCTTGCCGGGCCCGCCTGTACTTTTATTTGGCAGACGTCCCCACAGCACCTTTTTTCCTTCTCTTTTGAGTTGGGTCGTCGGTCCCCTCATACTTCTCCAGGCCACCTTGTCCCTTTGCATGAGGAATTCACACACCCCGCACTTCTTTCTACTCTTTGGTTTGCCCCCCCTGGGGCCTACCGTTGTTTGGGATGTTGGCAGGTTTATCGTAGCCCCTTGGACCTGCGCCACATTGGAATTTGTTTTCCACCTTCTGGTTGGTCTGTCCTTGAGGGTGTCCGGCCAGGTTTTCATCCAGTCTAGTAGCTCTCGAAGTTTTTTGTTGCTGTGTAGCGGAATTTGGGTTGGTTTGACGAGCCTGTAGGAGTTCATGAGGTGGTCTGGTGTGATGATGTCCCTGTCGCAAGGGCATTTCCTTCTAGTGCCTTCGGTATCTTGGTATGGCCAGGCTACTGTCGATCTCAGGTACAGCAGGTCTCTAAATTCCGCCCTGGTGGTGCCTCTGAGGTGTCTGTGGCTGGCTCTGGGTCTCCCGTTGTATCTGATATTTTCATTTTGGATGGATTCCGCCCAGTCGAGCAGGAGGCGTCCCCTGATGTCTCTTTTTCCCTCCTTGTCGCCAAAGGCTTGCGTTATCATGTGTTCCATCTCCGAGTTTTGTAGCTATTCCTTGGACCAGCTGGTATGTCTACCTCGGGTGTGGGCTCTCAGTGCTAGCATCGGTTGTTGGTGTTTGGTGTATCGGGTAAGTGGGGGGATGTCCGTTTCGCAGTATATGGCTGCAAGTGGTGTTTTCGTTTCCAATCCGTAGGCTTTCCGGATGATGCTGTTTATGACCGTCTGTGCTTGTCTTATTAGGGGCTTTCGTTTTCCAGACTTCTATTCCGTAGGTAAGTTGTGGAATGATGAGGCCTTTGATTAGGCAGAGTGTGGTCCAAGTGTTGCGGCCGCCGGTTTGGTATTTGCTTGTGAGTGCCTTGAGGTTGTATCCGGTGCTCATTGCCTTTTTCGTCCACTGTGCGATGTGGAAGTCCCATTTCAGGTTGTTGGAGATGAAGTATCCGAGCCACCTCATATTTTCCTTTTGTTCCTGGACGGGCACCTTTCGGATTTGTTGGTATAGCTTGTATTGGTCTGGAGTTTTGAAGTGCAGGCATTCGGCCTTCGTTGGGGCCAAGGTGTATCCTAGGTTGCCAGCAGTAGTCTCCAAGTATTCCAGGGTTCTTTGGGCGGCTTCTTGTCCTGATGTGGTCTTCTTGTATGAGGTTACGAGGAGCATGTCGTCCACGTACCTGAGGATGCGGTTGGTTGTTGTGGGGAAGTTGGTGGTGGCCATAGCCGCGATGTCTCTAATGCTAACGCGGAAGAGTATTGGGGAAAGTGGTGAGCCCTGTGGTGTGCCTTTGTCAGTGGCGAAAGCTTGCGAGTTTTTCCCGTTGAAGCGGGACCACGTGGCGCGGTTTGTTCCCCAGTGTCCAACCCACTGTACGAGGTGATGGCACTTCCTGGCTATGGTTTGGCAGACTTTGTTCAGTTGGAGGTGGTCGAAGCCTCCTTCTATGTCCAGGGCGGTGAGGCAGGTGTATGCTCCCGGGGTGCTTGTTATTGTATCGTTGAGAGCTTGGATGACATTGGTGGTGCTGTTTTGTTTTCTTCCCCCGGACATTTTGTCTTCTAGCAGTCCTAGGTCTGCGATTCTTTGTACTGCTGCTCTCTCTAGGACCTTGGCCAGTATACTTGGAGCTGTTTGGCCTGCCAGCTCTTGGCGATGGGGTATCTAGGTTTCTTCGCCTTTGGGATTAGGATTGCGTTGCTGGCTTTCAAGGTATCGGGGATACCCTGAGTCCTGGGCCTATTCATCGTCCTCAGGAAGAGCTCTTCCCGCAGCCAGCAGAGCTTTTTTATCAGCCTTGTTGTGATATGGTCGGGGCCGGGGGCCGCGCCGTTTGGTGATTGTCGGATTGCCGCGTTGTGGATGCCGATGTGGAGTGGTACGGCTTTTGCTGTGATGTGAGCATTGGCTCTGCGGTATTCGCCTCCGTAGAGTGAGTCCCGAAGTTCTTGGGCGATGTGTGAGTGTTCTGCCGCTATTCCTCCCCCGGTTGTTTATAGGGCCGGGATACGGTGTCTGGTTTGCCCGGCTTTGACCGTACGGAAGCATTCTGGGTCCGTTTCTTTTTGTAGGGCCTTCCCCTTTCGCTTCCAGTTTAGCCTGGGCTATTGCTTTCCTGTAGTCCCTTTTGAGTGTGGCGAGGTCTGGGTCTTTGGCTCGTTTGTTTCCCAGTTTTTGTATCGCCTTTTGCTTTTTGTTGAGACTGTCGCACCAGAAAGCCGTGGCTCTGAACCTGGCCCTGGGAGTGTGGCGGAGGACTATCTCACTGAGCCTTTGTTGGACGGAGGTGGGGTCCTCCTGTTTGGCGTCTAGGAGAAGTATTTCGGCGCGTATCATGTCCCAGTTGGCCTTGTCGTATCTGAGTGGTTTTTCCATACATTCTCGCCATTTGATTTCAGATGTGATTGACAGGACGAGGTGCTTTCCTGAAGGGATGGCGAGGTGTTTCACTTTGAGGCCGGTGTTGTTGCTTGGGATGGCCAAGTCGGGGGTAGTGCCTGTGGGGTGGAAGCTGGAGGCTGGGTGGGTGATGGCGTGGGGGTTGCTGACCTCCATGTTCCTTTGGGTCATCCATTTTACCAGTCTGTTGCCAGCGGGGTTGGACGGTCTGGCCAACCACCTTGTGTGTTTGGCGTTCAGATGGCCAATTAAGATACTGGAGCTGTTCTGGTGTCATTCGTTGGTGGGGTTGAAATCTTTGGCCTGTGGTCCCTGGTATGCAAAAGTTATTTCGGTGTTGGCTGTCCATAGGGTGATGTATTGGGGGGTGATCCTTTCCACTACGAACATATGCACATATTCGTTTTTGATATATACGGCACAGCCCTACTTGGTTGCCTGTGTTTCGGCGTAGCATGTGAAGCTTTGAAGTGAATCCAGTCACCGTTTTCTAGGGGGCATTCTGCCATTGCCATTATTTTTGGTTTGAGTTTCAGGGAGGACTCAGCTAGCTCTGTGACAACGTTCATGGACCCGCCTACGTTGTGGTATATTATATCAGTAGTGGCCATATTTATTCAGCTGGAGGGGGGATGGCCTCTCCGGGAGGTGCGATAGCTGGGCTACGTGGTCTGGTCCTTGTGGGGCAGTGTCGGTCACCTGCGAATTGTGAACTGTCTTCGCAGCTAGTGAATTTTCTGACGGTGTGGGAGCAGGGTTTGCCCTTGCCCGCCCTGCAGTATACGACGTCACAGTAGTGGTCCTTGGTGTGGTAGGCTTCGTGACAGAATTTGCATCTGGCTTGAAGGCGGCACTGGGCTGCGTGGTGGCTGAACTGTAGGCAGCTTTCGCAGTAGGTGGCGGCGTCTTTGCTGATGTACTTGCGGAAGGTGCATCTTTCCCCGAATAGTGCCAGGTAGGGTCTGTTTTGGGTGAGTTGGTCTGTGACCCAGTCGGTGGCTTGTACTGCCACCATGATGGATGACTTTGTCTTCTTCTTGATTAGTAGGGCCGAGGGGGACCTTAGCCACTTTAGTCTGTCCATAAGTCTAGATCCCGGGTTAAAGTCGCTGATTTCGCCTTCTAGTTCAGACCACTTTCGTAGTTGAGGTCCCAGTCTTCTGGTGTCCTGTCCTGGTCTCCGAGGGGCACAGTGTCGATCAAGATGTTGACGGTTGCGACATCGAGGGATATGTCGAAGCCGAAGATGTCTAGGCTGTTGAGGGCTTTTGTGATTTCCCTGGTGTCTTGCAGCGCTGGTTCAGCAGGGCGGTTCTCCATGGTTGTGAGACCTAGTGCGTCTTGCCTGTTGTATTCGGTGTATGCGAACTTGGTGTTTGTGGAGCTGTTTACCGCGTCCCTAATCTGTGATGGGGTGAGGCCTGCTTTTCCGACTCTTCAGTTCTTTTCGATGGAGCGTATCATAAGTCTCCTTTGTCTCGCGTGTGGGGTTGAGGGTGCTGACGGTGCTTGTTGGGGTTGGCTGTTTACGCCTGGTCCCTTGGTGTTATTCCTCATCAGCAAAAATAATACTCGGCGCCTGGTGCGCCCAGTGCATCTGGCCCATCTAGCGCACATAACGTCAATCGAGAATCCGGACGCAACTACTAGTTTCGCTCACTCAGGGCGTACCTGGCGCAACACTGTATGTTCCTGAACGCACCTGGCGCAACATCTAATCTTCCTGAACACACCTGGCGCAACACCTAATCTTCCTGAACGTACTAGGCGCAACACCACATCTTCTGGAAAAGAGTCAAGGGTCCCCCCTTTACCCCCTCCTGACCTAGGTCACAACACTGATACATGATAAAAAGTTTTTTTAAATAGTCAATTATATTTCTAATTCTACTAGTCTAGCTATGTGATCCTAATACAGGCGGCACCTTCCAAGCTTCCTTCGGGGACACCCTCCCCCGGCCGTGCTACAATTGAGACCATCTCCACAGAAGACAGTGAAATCCCGAGTTTTGATGCGACAGGTACCTACCTTATACTGGCGTGTAGCTGGCGTCGAGCCCAACAACCTCCCGCAAACCGAATGGGAATCCGTCAAGTAGTCGTGGAGTAATCTGCCATCAAGTAAAATTCCGCCAGGGTTACTATAGAGACCCCTCTCTACAGAAGAGAGTGAATCCATGAGTATTGATCGCGTAGGGACGTACCTTATACCGGCGTGTAGCTGGCGTCGAGCCCAACAACCTCCCGCAAACAGGATTGGAATCCGTCAAGTAGTCTTGGAGTAATCTGCCATTGAGTAAAATTCCGCCAGCATAGTACATCCAGAGTGGACAGCGATATCCTGGGTTTTGATGCCACAGTGACGTACCTTATACAGGCGTGTAGCTGGCGTCGAGCCCAACAACGTTCAACAAACAGAATTGAAATCCGTTAACCGGTCGTGGTTTATTCTGCCATCGAGTAAAATTCCGCCAGGGTTACTACCCAACACCCACTTCACACAAGACAGCGATTTCCTGAGTTTTGATGCCACAGAGACGTACCTTTTCCCGGCGTGTAGCTGGCGTTGAGCCCAACAACCTCCCGCAAACAGAACTGGAATCCGTCAAGTAGTCGTGGAGTAATCTGCCATCGAGTAAAATTCCGCCAGGGTTACTACCCAACACCCCCTCCACCGAAGACAGCGATTCCCTGAGCTTTGATGCGACAGTGACGTACCTCATACCGGTGTGTAGCTGGCGTCGAGCCGAACAACGTGCAGCAAACAGAATTGAAATCCGCCAAGCGGTCGTGGAGTAATCTGCCATCGAGCAAAGTTCCTCCAGGGTTACTACCTAACACCCCCTCCACAGAAGACAGCGATATCCCGAGTTTTGATGCGACAGTGACGTACCTCATACCGGTGTGTAGCTGGCGTCGAGCCTAACAACGTCCACCAAACAGAATTGAAATCCGTCAAGCGGTCGTGGAGTAATCTGCCATCGAGTAAAGTTCCGCCAGGGTTACTACCCAACACCCCCTCCACAGAAGACAGCGATTCCCTGGGTTTTGATACGACAGTGACTTACCTCATACCGGTGTGTAGCTGGCGTCGAGCCTAACAACGTCCAGCAAACAGAATTGAAATCCGTCAAGCGGTCGTGGAGTAATCTGCCATCGAGTAAAATTCCGCCAGGGTTACTACCCAACACCCCCTCCACAGAAGACAGTGATATCCTGAGCTTTGATGCGCCAGTGACGTACCTCATACCGGTGTGTAGCTGGCGTCGAGCCTAACAACCTCCAGCAAACAGAATTGAAATCCGTCAAGCGGTCGTGGAGTAGTCTGCCATCGAGTAAAGTTCCGCCAGCATAGTACCTCCACAGTGGACAGCGAAATCCTGAGTTTTGATGCGACAGGGACATACCTTATACCGGCGTGTAGCTGGCCTCGAGCCCAACAACCTCCAGGAAACAGAATCAAGATCCGTCCAGCGGTTGTGGAGTAATCAGCCTTCGAATCCTGGAATCGCCAGTCTTGTAACTCTATAAATAGTAGTCAGGTAGGAATGAATCCTATATCAGTGTGTAGCTGGCAACGAGCCCAAGATGATGCAGGTGTCAGATCCATAATCTGCGGAGTGGTTGTGGTGGAGTGTTCTGGGTACTAGGCCCGGGATGAGGGTGTTAGGTGTGATGAGAGGAAAGTGCGGAGTCGCGTCGAGTCCAGTCTAGCATAAGTGCCTAAGTGCTGAGAAACCACAACAAAGTAGAGTCTGTCACAATTATCACTCGCTTTCACACTGGAGTGAGCTGGCATTTTCGCTGTCTGAAAGATCAAGTTCTGAAAATAGAACTTAGCTGTGGAGCCTGAATGTCTTTAGCGCAAAATTAAAACTAAGAGGATGGTGGCTTTCTCACTTGGCGCCCAGACTAACCCAATTATTTTTGCCAAGGCTACCCCCTTTCCAGGAATGAGAATGCGATAGGGGGAGATCTTCATGGGGTACTCTGGATGAGAGGGGAATGAATGGTGAATCAGGAGATGCGATGGTGTTGTGTGCAGAGTCTGGAAACACGGGAGGTAAAGTTCAGTAGCTACTAGCATCCAGATGTCAGTGTGGATGCAACAATGCCTCCTGACACACCTGGCGCAACTGAGTGCCGCAACCCACCACAGAACGCACCTGGCGCCGGGAGGGGAAAAGTTACCCACAGCTAGCATCCTGACGCAACATCGGCGCACCAGAAGCATGATAATTGTTTGCTGATGCTCTTTCTGGTTGGCGTGAGCCTGAAGCCGTCTAGGTCGATGCCTGTGGCCGTGATAGCTGCCCAGGTTTGTTGGATGGAACTGTTGGTGGTGGTGGTGTTGGGGGTTGCGGTGCCGCGTTTGTCGTTTGTTGTGGGGGGGTTGGGTTTGTCGTTATGGTGGGGCGGTTGTTGGAGGATTTGGATCGTGTTGGGGTTGGGGTTCAGTTGCTGTTGTTGTTGTTGTTGCGGTTGTAGTTGGGGTCTGGGGTTGTTGTTGCTGTTGTTGCTATTGTTGGCGTTGTTTCTCCTGGCTAGCAGGCAGTTTGCCATTGCCCTGAGCCTGAATTCAAATCTGTTTTCCATGTCGGCCATGATGGTGAGCATAGGGGCGTGGGTGATGGGGGCGTCAAGGATGTCGTGTGGTATGCCGGTGGGGTCGGGGGTGTTGGGGGTAGTGGTGGTATTGGCGGTAGTGGTGGGGGAGGAGGAACATGGGGTGGTTTGTTGATTTGGTGGTGTTCTTGTCTGGGGGGAGGTGCCTTTCCCTTTGTCATTCGTTGTTGTGGCCACTGGTTGTGCCAGGTTCCAGAGGTCGTTGGTGTGTCTCTGTCTCGGGGTTATTGGGGTGAAGTTACCCGAGTCTGTGGGTGGGACTGTGGACGGCCGGTGCGGTGGGGGGAGGGAGGAGAATCTAACCCTTCTTTCTTCGGGTGGGCAGGAGTTGGGTGCGTGGATGCTATCCCCTATTCCTGTGCGGTTGGTGTTTTGGCCTCCTCCCAGAGGCATGGCCGTGTCCTGGGTCATTTCTCCGTCCGTGCTTTGGGTGTGTGGCACTAGGATGTCGGGTGAGGGTGTGGTGGTAGGAGAGTGTTCCATCATCTCCAGGGTGGGGGAAGAGGCAGGATCTGCCGTTATGGCTGATTCCTGTGTGGGTTGGTAGGAGGAGGCGAGGGCGGCTATTTCGGCGAGGGCGTGTGGGTCCACGTCATCTACATTCTCGTCCCTCTAAGATTTATGAGACGGCTGATTTGAAGCCCGGGGTGGGTGCGGCTATTGGTCTAGAGGGTCCTGGGGCGTTTCCTAGTTGTATGTGGCACATGTTGTGCATCGTAGGGCTTCGCGGTGTTGGGAGTAGGTATGTCGGGGTGGATGATTCGTTTTCCGATAGCGATGATCCTGTTGGGGCTGCTGAAGGAATGTCTGAAAGTGCCAACCATCGGTAGCTTGTTTTCCAGGGATACGCCTAGGGGGGAGCCTGGTGGTAGGAGGTGAGGGGAATCCCTTTTGGGGCTGACTGGAGGGGTTGCGGAGTGTGCCCTAGAGTGAAGAAGGGCAGGAGGGTTCCGCATGGTGATAGCAAGCTGGTCTTTTGGCCGGCAGCTGGTTTCTCAAAGTGTTTAGAAGCCTTAGAATAGTGGGACCTTATTGGCCACACCACCTAAGGGACGGTATTTTGAAAAGAGGGGGTGGAGTAGCAAGATAGGTGAAAACTCTTACTATACCGGAGGGAAGTGGAGTGTTGGCAAAATGCCGTTGTAACCGAGGTGTGTGTGTCCGAAAATTCCGCGTTAGAACCGAAATCCCCACAAATTATACCGGATAGGTGTTCTTTCTGAGGATGGATGGATGGATAAACCTTATTTTCATTCTTCTAGATACTTATGAACTAAATCGTATATGAACTAACGGAGTGGGATACTCCCCCCAGCTCTCGGGCCCCCTGCTTTTTTCCAAGAAAATCCCCCTCTCCGCCGTTTGCCTATCCCGTCAGCCCCAAGCCTGACCTTTACAAAAGAAACTCCTCCCCTCCCTCGTCTCTCCTCAACCACCCCTAATAAGTCCATCACAAAAGAAGCACACCCCCAGACCTCCGTCCCCAGTGCGCGTGTATATGAGGAAAATTCCTCCTGATAAAAGAAACCCGCCCCGTTACCTCCGTGCCCAGCGGTCGTTTATGTAAAGAAAATTCCTTCAATCAAAAGAAACACACCCCCAGACCTCTGTCCCCAATGCTCGTGTATATAAGGAAAATCCCTCCTGATAAAAGAAACCCACCCTGTCACCTCCGTGCCCAGTGGTCGTGTATGTAAAGAAATCTCTCTCCTTTCTAGCTAGCATTGTGCCCCTAGCTTGCCAGGCCCATCTCCTCTCTATACGGCAGGCCTCCCCCCTGCCCCTTTCCTCTCTTTTTTTGTAAGTCGGGCCGTGGGACCTCACATGCTTCTCTTGAGCCACCTTGTCTCTTTGCATGAGGAATCCACATACCCCGCACTTCTTTCTGCTCTTTGGTTTGCCCCCTCTCGGTCCGACCGTTGCCTGGGATGTTGGCAGGTTTATTGTAACTCCCCGTACCTGTGCGGTATTGAAATTTGTCTACCATCTCCTGGTTGGCCTGTCCTTCAGGGCGTCCGGCCAGGTTTTCATCCAGTCGAGTAGGTCTCAGAGTTTCTTCTTGCTGTGCTGCGGGATTTGGGTTGACTTGATGAGTCCGCAAAAGTTCATTAGGTGGTCTGCTATGATGATGTCTCGGTCGCACGGGCATTTCCTTCTGGCGCCATCTGTGTCTTGGTATAGCCAGGCTGCGGTAGCTCTCACGTATAGTAGGTCCCTGAATTCTGCCCTGGTGGTACCCCTAAGGTGTCTGTAGCTGGCCTTGGCCCTGCCGTTGTACCTGATTTTTTCGTTCTGGATGGATTCCGCCCAGTCGAGCAGGAGGCGTCATTTGATGTCTCTTTTTCCCTCTTTTTCGCCGAAGGCTTGCGTTATGATGTGTTCCATCTCTGCGTTTTGTAGCCATGCTCTGGACCAGCTGGTGTGTCGGCCAAGGGTGTGGGCCCTCAGTGCTAGCATGAGTTGTCCGTGTTTGGTGTATAGGGTAAGTGGGGGGATGCCCAGCTCACAGTATATGGCTGCAAGTGCTGTTTTTGTTCCCAGTCTGTATGCTTTCCGGATGATGTTGTTTAGGACCGTCTGTGCTTCCCTTATTAGGGCCTTTTTTTTCAAGACATCTATACCGAAGATGAGTTGTGGAATGATGAGGCCTTTGATCAGGCGGAGTGTGGTCCAGGTGTTAAGGCCACCTGTTTGGTATCTGTTCGTAAGGGCTTTGAGGTTGTATCCTGTTCTCATTGCCTTTTGTGTCCACTGTGCGATCTGGTTGTCCCATTTGAGGTTGTTGGAGATGAAGTAGCCGAGCCATCTCATGTTTTCCTTTTGTTCTTGGATGGCCTTTTTCCCGATGTGTGGGTATAGCTTGTATTGGTCTGGGGCTTTGATGTCTCGGCATTCCGCTTTGGTTAGGGCGAAGGTGTATCCCCAGTTGTGTGCGGTTGTCTACAATTCTTCCAGGGTTTTCTGGGCGGCCTTTTGTCCAGCTGTGGCTTTTTTGTATGACGTTACGAGGAGGATGTCGTCCACGTGGGTGAGCATGTGGTTGGTTACTGTGGGGAGGTTGGTGGAGGCCATCGCCGCGATATCTCTGATACTGACGAGGAAGAGTATGGGGGATAATGGTGAGCCCTGCGGTGTGCCTTTGTCTGTGGCGAAAGCCTTCGAGTTTTTGCCGTTGAAGCGGCATGAGTGGCGCAGTTCGTTCCCCTGTGGCTGACCCATTGCGCGAGGTGTTGGCTTTTCCTGACTATGGTTTGGCAGACTTTGTCTAGCTGGAGGTGGTCGAAGCCACCTTGTATCTCCAGAGGGGTGAGGCATGTGTATGGTCCCGGGTTATTCGTTATTGTGTTGTTGAGGGCTTGGATGGCGTCAGTGGTGCCGTTTTTCTTTCTCCCTTCGTACATGTTGTCCTGCAGCAGTCCTAGGTCCATGATCCTCTGCACCGCCGCTCTTTCCAGCACTTTGGCCAGTATGCTGTGGAGTTGGATGGGTCTCCAGCTTTTTGCGACGGTGTAGGTGGCTTTCTTTGCTTTTGGGATTAGGATGGTGTTGCTAGCTTTCCATGTATCGGGGATGCCTGGTCCAGGCTCTGTTCATCATTCTCAGGAAGAGGTCTTCTCAGAGTTGACAGAACATCTTTATCAGTCTTGTAGTACTGTGGTTGGGACCTGGGGCTGCGCCGTTCGGTCATTGCCTAATGGCGGCGTTGAGGATCCCGATGTTGGGTGGTTCCGCCTTTGCTGTGATATGGGTGTTTGTTCTGTGGTGTTCCCCTCCGTAGAGTGAGTCTTGGAGCTCTTGGGCAATGTGCGGGTGTTCGGCCGCTAGGCCTTTTCCTGCCTTTTGAAGGGCCGTGATGGGGTGCCTGGTTTGTCTGGCTTTGTCCGAGCGGAATCATTCTGGGTCCGTTTCTTCTTGCAAGGCCCTGCCGTTCAGCTCCAGTTTGGCTTGGGCTATCGCTTTCCTGTAGTCCCCTCTGAGCAGGGGGGGGAGGTTTGGGTCTTTAGGCCGTTTCCTGGTCAGCTTTTGTAACAATTTGTTTTTTGTGTTGAGACTGTTGCACCAGAAGGCCTTGGCTCTGAATCTGGCCCTAGGGGTGTGGCGGAGGACTATCTCACTGAGGCTTTGCTGAACGGCGCTGGGGTCGTCCTGTTTGGAGTCTAAAAGGAGCAGTTCGGCGTGTATCATGTCCTAGGTGGCCTTATGGTACCTGAGTGGTTTGTCCCTCCATTGCCGCCATTTAATCTCCCTTGTAATTGATAGGGCGAGGTGATCTCCTGAGGTGATGGTGAGATGTTTTACACTGAGGTTGGTACTGTTGCTTGAAATGGCTAGGTCGAGGGTGGTGCCTGTGGGGTGGGAGCTGGAGGCCGGGTGGGTGATGGGGTGGGGGTTTCTGACCTCCATGTTCCTTTGGGCCATCCGTTTCTCCAGTGTATTGCCAGCGGGGTTGGAAGGTCCTGCTGACCAGGTTGTATACTTGGCGTTTAGATCGCCAATTAGGATACTGGAGCTGTTCTGGTGCCATTCGTTGTTCGGGTCGAAGTCTTTGCCTTGAGGTCTCTGGTATGCAAAAGTAATTTACGTGCCTGCTGTCCATAGGGTGATGTATTGGGGGGTAATCCTTTCCACCACGAACATGTGCACGTATTCGCTTTTGATGTATATGGTGCAGCCGTATTTAGTTGCTGGTGTTTCAGTGTAGCATGTGAAGCCTCAAATTTAATCCAGTTACCGTTTTCTCAGGGGCATTCAGCGATTGCTATTATTTTTGGTTTTGAGTTTCAGGGAGGACTCAACTAGCTCCGTGACAACGTTCATGGACCCGCCGACTTTGTGTTATATAATATCAGTGGTCGCCATATTTATTCGGCTGGAGGGGGGGTGGCCTCTCTTGGAGATGCAATAACTGGGTTTCGTGCTCTGGACCTTCTGGGGCAGTGTCGGTCACCTGTAAAATGTGAGGTTTCCTCGCAGCTGGTGCATTTTCTGACGGTGTGGGAGCGGGGTTTGCCTTTGCCCGCCGTGCAGTATAGGACGTCGCAGTGGTGGTCCTTGGTGTGGTGGCCTTTGTGGCAGAATTTGCATCTGGCTTCAAGGCAGCAATCCCCTGTGTTGTGGCCGAACTGTAGGCATCTTTCGCAGTGTGGGGAGGCGTTCTTGCGGATGTATCTACGGACGGCTACCCTTTCCTCGAATAGTGCCAGGTAGGTCCTGTTCCGGGTGAGTTTTTCTCTGACCCAGTCGGTAGCTTCTACTGCCACCATGATGGACGACTTTGTTTTCTTTTGGTTTTGTAAGGCCGTGTGGGATCTGAGCCACTTTGGCCTGTCCATCAATCTCAGTCCTGGGTTGAAAGAGGTGATTTCGCTTTCTAGTTCGGTCCATTTTTCAGAGTTGAGGTCTCAGTCTTCTGGTGGCCAGTCCTGGTCTCCGAGGGGTAGACTGTCGATCACGATGTTGACTGTTGCAATGTCACGGGATATGTCGAAGCCCAAGATGTCTAGGTTGTTGAGGGCCTTTTTGATTGCCTTGGTGTCGTCTAGGGCCGGTTCTGCGGGGAGGTTCTCCATGGTTTTGAGGACTGGTTCGTCTTGCCTGTTGTATTCAGCGTATGCGAACTTGGTGTTCGTGGCGCTATTTACCGCGTCTCTAATCTGTGCTGGCGTAAGGCCTTCTCTTCCAACTCTCCGATTCTGTTCGATGCAGCTTATGATAAGTCTCCTCTGTCTCGCGTGGGGGGTAGAGGGTGCCGAAGGTGCTTGTTGGGGTTGGTTATTAATGCCTGGTCACTTGGTGTTGTGCCTCTTCCTGGCTGGTGCAAGCCTGAAACCGTCTAAATCGATGCCTGTGGGCGTGATGGCTGCCCAGGTTTGTTTAATGGAGCTGTTGGTCGTGGTGGTGTTGGGGGGCGCGGTATCGCGTTGGTTGTTTGTTGTGGGGGGTTTGGGGTTGTCCTTATGGCCGGGCGGCCGTTGGAGGATTTGAATTGTATTGGGGTTAGGGTTCTGTTGCTGTTGTTGTTGTTGTTGTTGTTGTTCTTGGGGTCTGCGGTTGTTGTTGGTGTTGTTGTTGTTGTTGGTGCCGTTTCTCCCACTAGCAGGCCTTTTTCCATTGCCCTGAGCCTGAGTTCGAATATGTTTTCCATGTCGGCCATGATGGAGAGCATTGCGGCATGGGTGATAGGAGCGCCGAGAATATCTTGCGGTATGCCGGTGGAGTTGGGGGCGTTGGAGGTAGTGGTGTTGGTGTAGGTAATAGAGGAGGAGGATGGGGTGGTTTGTTGTTGTGGTGGTGATGTTGTTGTCTGTGGGGAGGTCCTTTTCCCCTTCTTTTTTTGTGGTTGTGGCTGCTTCTTGGGCCTGGTTCCAAAGGTCGTTGGTGTGCCTTTGTTTTGGGGTTTCTGGCGTGAAGTTGCCAGAGTCCGTGCCTGCAATGGTGGAGGGCCGGCGTGGTGGGGGGAGGGAGGAGAATCTAACCCTCCTTTCTTCGGGTGGGCTTGACTCGGGCGCGCTTGTGTTTGGGGCGTGGATGCTGGCTCCTATTCCTGTGCCATCCGTGTTTTGGCCTCCTCCTCGAGTCATGGCCGTGTCTTGAATGCTTTCCTCGTCCGTGTTCCGGGTTTGCAGTACCAGGATGTCAGGCGAGGGCCTGGCGGTGGGAGAGTGTTCTCTCATCCGAAGGGGGGGGGATGAGGCGGTATCTGCCGTTATGGCTGATTCCTGTGTCGGTTGGTAGGAGGGGGCGAAGGAGGCTAGCACCGCGAGGGCCTGGGAGCCGATCTCCTCGACGTTGTCGTCTCCGAAGACTTTTGAGAGGGCTGATTTATAGCCCGGAATGGGTGCGGCTATGGGTTTTGGGGGCTCTGGGGCGTTGGCCAGTCGTATGTCGCACATGTTTGTGCATCCTAGGGGTTCGCTAGCCAGGGGGAAGGTGGTGTCGGGGTGGATTATACGTTTCCCGACGTCGATCATCTTGTTTGGGCAGTTGTGAGAGTGTCTGAAGATGCCAAACATAGGTAGTTTACTTTCTTGGGACACGCCTAGGGGCGAGCCTGGTTGTAGGAGGCGCGGAGTATCCATTTGGGGCTGACTAGGGGGGTTGCGGAGTGTGTCCTGGAGTGAAGGAGGGCTTGAGCGTTCTGCATGGTGATAGCAGGCTGGTCTTTTGGCTGGCGGCTTGTTTCTCAAAGTGTTTGCAAGCCTTAGAATAGTGGGACCTTAATTGCCACACCACCCAAGGGAGGGTATTTTGGAAAGACGTGGTGGAGTAGCAAGATAGGTGAAAACTCTTACTAGACCGGAGGAAGGTGATGTGTTGGCAAAATGCCGTTGTAACCGCGGTGTGTCTGTCCGAAAATTCGACGTTGCAACCAAAATCCCCACAAAGTATACCCGATAGGTGTTCTTTCTGAGGATGGATGGATGGATGGATAAACCTTATTTTCATTCTACTAGCGACTTACGAACTGAATTGTATATCAACTAACGGCGTGGGATACTCCCCCCAGCCCTCGGGCTCCCTGTTCTTACCAAAGAAATCCACCTTTCCACCGTGTGCGTATCTCGTCACCCTCAAGCCTGACCTAACAAAAGAAACACGCCGTCACCTCCCTCGTCTCTCCTCAACCACTCAAAATAATTCCGTCACAAAAGAAACACACCCCCAGACCTCCGTCCGTAGTGCTCGTGTATATAAAGAAAATTCCTTCTGATAAAAGAAACCGACCCGGTCACCTCCGTGCCAAGTGGTCGTGTATGTAAAGAAATATCCCTTCTATCCAGCATTATACCCCTAGCTTACCGGGCCCGCCTCTACTTCTATTTGGCAGCCGTCCCCCTTGCCCCTTTCTTCTTTCTTTTCTGAGCCGGGTCGTGGGTCCTTGCATGCTTCTCTTGGGCCATCTTGTCCCTTTGCATGAGGAATCCACACACTCTGCTCTTCTTTCTGCTCCTTGGTTTGCCCCCCCTTGGTCCTACTGTTTCTTGGGAAGTTGGCAGGTTTATCGTAGCCCCTTGTACCTGTGCCACGTTGGAACTTGTTTTCCATCTGCTGGTTGGTCTGTCCTTCAGAGCGTCTGGCCAGGTTTTCATCCAGTCGAGTAGTTCCCGGAGTTTTTTGTTGCTGTGCAGCGGCATTTGAGTTGGCTTAATGAGCCCGCAGTAGTTCATGAGGTGGTCTGGTGTGATGATGTCCCTGTTGCATCGACATTTCCTTCTCGTGCCGTTGGTGTCCTGGTATGGCCAGGCTGCTGTCGACCTCACGTATAGTAGGTCTCTGAATTCTGACCTGGTGGTGGTCCTAAGGTGCCTGTGGCTCGCTCTGGTTCTGCCGTTGTACCTCATGTTTTCGTTCTGGATTAACTCAGTCCAGTTGAGCAGGAGGTGCCCCCAGATGTTCCCCTTCCCTTCTTTGTCGCCGAAGGTTTGCTTTATGATATGTTCCATCTCTGATTTTTTTCGCCATTCTTTGGACCAGCTGGTGTGTCTGCCAAGGGTGTGGGCTGTCAGTGCGAGCAAGTGCTGTTAGTCTTTGGTGTATAGGGTGAGTGGGGGGATGGCCAGTTCTCAGTATATGGCTGCAAGTGGTGTGTTTGTTTCCAGACAGTAAGCCAGACGGATGATCTTGTTTAGGACTGTCTGTGCTTCTCTTATTGGGGCCTTCGTTTTCCAGACTTCTATACCGTAGGTGAGTTGTGGAATGATGAGTCCCTTGATTAAGCGGAGTGTGGTCCAAGTGTTGAGGCCACCTGTTTGGTACCTGTTCGTAAGGGCCTTGAGGTTGTGTCCTGTTCTCATAGCGTTTTTTGTCCATTGCGGGATCTGGTAGTCCCATGTGAGGTTGTGGGAGATGAAGTAGCCGAGCCATCTCATGTTTTCCTTCTGTTCCTGGATGGGCGTTTTCCCTATGTGCCCGTACAGTTTGTGTGGATCTGGGGTCTTGATGTGCAGGCACTCTGCTTTGGTTCGGGCGAAGGTGTATCCCAGGCTGTGAGCGGTTGTTTCCAATTTTTCCTGGGTTTTTTGGGCGGCTTCTTGTCTGGCAGTGGCCTTCTTGTATGATGTTATGAGGAGGATGTAGTCCACATAAGTGAGGATGCGGTTGGTTGCTGTGGGGGAGTTGGTGGTGGCCATTGCTGCGATATCTCTGATGCTGACGTGGGAGAGTATGGGGGACAGCAGTGAGCCCTGTGGTGTGCCTTTTTCGGTGGCGAAGGCCTTTGAGTTTTTCCCGTTGAAGCGGTATGACGTGTCGCCGTTTGTACCCCAGTGTCCGACCATTTGGGCGAGGTGATGGCTCTTCCTGGCTATGGTTTGGCAGACTTTGTCTAGTTGGAGGTGGTTGAAGCCTCCTTCTACGTCCAGCGCGGTGAGACAGGTGTAGGATCCCCGGTTGTCCGTTTTGTGTTGTTGAGGGCTTGGATGGCGTCAGTGGTACCGTGCTGTTTTCTTCCTCCGTATATATTTTTTTGTAGCAGTCCAAGGTCCGCGATTCTCTGTACTGCTGCTCTTTCCAGGACTTTGGCCAATATGCTTTGGAGTTGTATTGGTCTCCAGCTTTTTGCGACGGTATACGTGGCCTTCTTCGCTTTTGGGTTCAGGATGGTGTTGCTGGTTTTCCAGGTGTCGGGGATGCCTTGGGTCCAAGCTCTGTTCATCAGCCTCAGGAAGAGGTCTTCTCGGAGTTTGCAGAGTTCCTTTATCAGTCTTGTGGTAATGTGGTCTTGGCCGGAGGCTGCGCTGTTTGGTGATTCTCTGATAGCTGCGTTCAGGATGCCAGTGTTAAGTGGTTCGGCCTTTGCTGTGATGTGGGTGTTGGCTCTGTGGTGTTCGTCCCCATAGAGTGAGTCTGGGAGTTCCTGGGCTATCTGTGGGTGTTCTGCCGCTATGCCTCCTCCGGTTTTTTCCAGGGCCGGGATAGGGTGTCTGGTTTGTCTGGCTTTGACGGTGCGGAAGCACTCTGGGTCCGTTTCCTCTTCTAGGGATCTTCCGTTGGCTTCTAGCTTGGCTTGGGCTATCGCCTTCCTGTAGTCCCTTCTGAGTATGGGGAGGTTTGGGTCCTTGGGCCGTTTTCTGGTCAGCTTTAGTATCGCTTTCTTTTTTGCATTGAGGCTGTTGCACCAGAAGGCCTTGGCTCTGAACCTAGCCCTGGGAGTGTGGCGGAGGACTATCTCGCTCAGGCTTGGTTGGACGGCGGCGGTATCGTCCTGTTTGTTGTCTAGGAGGAGTATTTTGGCGCGTATCATGTCCCCGTTGGCTTTGTCATATCTGAGTGGCTTATCCATACACTCCGGCCATTTAATTTCGGATGTAATTGATAGGGTGAGGTGGTCTCCTGAGGGGATAGTGAGGTGCTTGACCCCAAGGTTGGTGTTGTTGCTTGAGATGGCTCGGTCGAGGGTGGTGCCTATGGGGTGGGAGATGGAGGTAGAGTGGATGACGATGTGGGGATTTCTGATTTCCATGTTCCTTTGGGCCACCCATTTTTTTAATCTGTTGCCAGCCAGGTTGGATGGTCCTTCCAACCATCTTGTGTGTTTGGCGTTTAGATCTCCAATTAAAATACTGGAGCCTTTCTGGTGCCATTCGTTATTAGGATCAAAGTCTTTTGCCTGAGGTCTTTGGTATGCAAAAGTTATTTCTGTGCCGGCCCTCCATAGGGTGATCTATTGGGGGGTAATCCTTTCCACTACAAACATGTGCACATATTCGTTTTTGATCTATACGGCGCAGCCATATTTAGTTGCCTGTGTTTCGGCGTAGCATGTGAAGCCTTCAAAGTGAATCTAGTCACCGTTTTCTAGTGGGCATTCTGGGATTGCTATTATTTTGGGTTTGAGTTTCAGGGAGGACTCAACTAGCTCTGTGACAACGTTCATGGACCCGCCTACATTGTGGTATAGAATATCAGTAGTCGCCATATTTATTCTTCTGGAGGGGGGGTGGCTTCTCCCGGAGATGCAATGGCCGGGCTTTGTGCTCTGGTCCTTGTGCGGCACTGTCGGTCGCCTGTGTCGTGGGAGGTTTCCTCGCAGCTGGTGCATTTTCTGACGTTGTGTGAGCAGGGTTTGCCCTTGCCCGACTTGCAGTATAGGACGTCACAGTGGTGGTCATTAGTGTGGTGGGTTTCCTGGCAGAATTTGCATCTGGCTTGAAGGCGGCAATGGGCTACGTTATGGCCGAACTGTAGGCATCTTTCGCATTGGGTGGAGGCGTCCTTGCGGATGTAGTTGCGGAAGGTACACCTCTCCCCGAATAGTCCCAGATAGGGCCTGTTCCGGGTGAGTTGGTCTTTGACCCAGTCGGTGGCTTGCACCGCCACCATGATAGATGACTTTTTGTTTTTCTTGTTCCGCAGGGTTGAGGAGGACTTAAGCCACTTTGCCCTGTCCATAAGTCTGAACCCTGGGTTGAAGTCGGTAATGTCGCCTTCTAGTTCGGACCATTTTTCGGAGTTGAGGTCCCAGTCTTCCGGTGTCCAGTCTTGGTCTCCGAGAGGTACGCTGTCGATCACGATGTTGACTTTTGCGACGTCGCGGGATATGTCGAAGCCGAAGATGTCGACGTCGTTAAGGGCTTTTCTGATCTCTTTTGTGTCTTGCAGGGCTGGTTCTGCCGGGAGGTTCTCCATGGTCGTGAGGAACAATTCGTCCTGTCTGTTGTATTCGGCGTATGCGAATTTGGTGCTAGTGGCGCTGTTTACTGCGTCCCTTATGTGCGCTGGAGTGAGGCCGGCTTTCCCAACTCTCTGATTCCTTTCGATGGAGTGGATAATGAGTCTCCTTTGTCTTGCATGGGGGGTGGAGGGTGCCGAAGGTGCCTGTTGGAGCGAGGTGTTAATGCCAGGCCCTTTGGCGTTGTTTCCTTTTCTGGCCGGTGCGAGCCTGAATCCGTCAACGTCAATGCCTGTGGCCGTAATGGCTGCCCAGGTTTGTTTGATGCCGTTGTTGGTGGGGGTGGTGGTGGGGGTGTTGTTGGGGGGGGGTATGTTGACGCGGCTGTTGTTTGTCGCGGGGACTTTCAGATTGTTGTGGGGGCCAGGTGGTCGTTTGAGGATCTGGATTGTGTTGGGGCTGGGGTTGGGGTTCCTTTATTGTTGTTGTTGTTGGGGTCTGGGGTTGTTGTTGCCGGTGTTGTTTCTTCCAGCGAGTAGGCGATTTGGCATCAGCCTGAGCCTGAGCTCGAACCTGTTTTCCATCACAGCCATGATGGTAAGCATCGCAGCGTGGGTGATGGGTGCGTCAAGAAGGTCTTGTGGAATGCCGGTGGGGGCAGGGGTGTTGGCGGTGGTGGAGCAGGATGGGGTGGTGTGTTGTTGTGGTGGTGTTGTTGTCTGGGGGGCGGGGTTCTTTCCCTTATCTTTCGCCATTGTGGCGGATTGCCGCGCCAGGTTCCATAGATCGTTGGCGTGTCTTTTTTGATATGGGGTCTCTGGTGTGAAATTTGCGAAGTCTGTGCCAGGGATTGTGGAAGGCCAGTGTTGTCGGCGGAGGGAGAAGAATCTAACCCTTCTTTCCTCGCGCGAGCCTGCCTCAGGTGTATTTGTGTTTGGGGCATGAACGATGTCCCTCATTCCTGTGCCGTCGGTGTTTTCGCCTCCTCCTAGAGTCATGGCCATGTCCTAAGAGTTTTTCTCGCTGGTGCTTTGGGTTTGTGGCACTAAGATGTCGGGTGATGGTGTCGCGGTGGAGGACTGTCCCATCAGGTCGAGGTGGGGGGATGACGTGGGGTCTGCCGATATGGCTGACTCTCGCGTGGGTTGGTAGGAGGAGGCTAGGGCGGCAATCTCCGCGAGGGCCCGTGGGTCTATGTCTTCGACACTTTCATCGGCGAAGATTGTTGCGAGTGCTGTTTTGAACCTTGGTGCGCGTGCTGCTATGGGTCGTGAGGGCTTAGGGGTGTTTCCTAGTGGTGTGTGGTACATGTTTGTGCATCCTGGGGCTTCGCGGGCTTGGGGGTAGGTTGTGTCAGGGTGGATGATTCGTTTTCCGATATCGATCATCCTGTTGGGGCAGCTCAGGGAGTGTCTGAAAGTGCCAAACATGGGCGGTTTGCTTTCCAGAGATACGCCTAGGGGGGAGCCTGGTGGTAGGAGGCGGGGAGAATCCCTTTGGGGACTGACTGGAGGGATTGCGAAGTGTGCCCTGGAGTGAGGGAGGGCAGGTGGGTTCTGCATGGTGATAGCAAGCTGGTCTTTCGGCAAGCGGCTTGTTTCTCAGAGTGGTTGGAAGCCATAGAATACCGGGACCTTATTGGCCACATCACCTAAGGGAGGGTATTTTGAAAAGAGGGGGTGGAGTAGCAAGCTAGGTGAAAACTCTTACTATACCGGAGGAAAGTGATGTGTGGGCAAAATGCCGTTGTAACCGAGGTGTGTGTGTCCGAAAATTCCGCGTTGCAACCGAAATCCCCACAAATTATACCGGATCCGTGTTCTTTCTGTGGATGGATGGATGGATTGATAAACATTATTTTCATTCTACTAGCTACTGACGAACTAAATCGTATATCAACCTCCGGCGTGGGATACTCCCCTCAGCCTTCGGGCCCCCTTTTATCAAAAGAAATCCACCTTTCCGCCGTGCGCCTATCCCGCTAGCCTCAAGCCTGGCCTCACAAAGGAAACTCCCCCCCCTCCCTCGTCTTCTCCTCAGCCACTCCAAATATTGTTCTATCACAAAAGAAACACACCCCTGGACCTCCGTCCCCAGTACTTGTGTATATAAAGAAAATGCCTTCCAATAAATGAAACCCATCCCGTCACCTCCGTGCCCAGTGGTCGTGTATGTAAAGAAAATTGCTCCTGACAAAAGGAACCCACCCTGTCGCCTCCGTGTCCAGTGGTCATGTATGTAAAGAAACTTCCCTTTGATAAAAGAAACCCACCCCCTCACCTCCGTGCCCAGTGGTCGTCTATATAAAGAAATATTCCTCCTAGCTAGCATTATGCCCCTAGCTTACCGGGCCCACCTCCTCTTCTATTTGGCAGCCGTGCCCCCTACCCCTCTCTTCTTTGTCTTTAGTGTCGGGTCGTGGGTCCTTGCATGCTTTTCTTGAGCCACCTTGTCTCTTTGCATAACTTCAAGGAATCCACATACTCCGCATTTTTTCCTCCTTTTTTGTTTGCCCCCTCTGGGTCCTATCGTTACTTGGGATGTTGGCAGGTTTATCGTGACCCCTTGTATCTCCCCGTATTGGAGCTTGCCTTCCATCTCCTGCTTGGTCTGTTTTTTAGTGTGTCCGGCCAGGTTTGCATCCAGTCGAATAGCTCACGGAGTTTCTTGTTGCTGTGTAGCGGGATTTGGGTCGCCTTGATGACTCCGCAAAAGTTCATCAGGTGTTCTGGCGTGATGATATCCCTATCGCAAGGGCATTCCCTTCTAGTGCCGTCGGTGTCCTGGTATGGCCAGGCAGCTGTTGATCTCAGGTATAGCAGGTCTCTCAACTCCCCCCTGGTGGTACCCCTGAGGTGTTCATGGCTGGCTCTGGCTCTGCCGTTGTATCTGATGTTTTTCCCCTTAATTTAAATCCGCCCAGTTGAGCAGGAGGCATCCCCTGATGTCCCTTTTTCCCTCTTTGTCGCCGAAGGCTTGTGTTATGACATGTTCCATCTCTGAGTTTTGTAGCCATTCCCTGGACCAGTTGGTGTGTCTGCCGAGGGTGTGGGCTCTCAGTGCGAGCATGCGTTGTTGGTGCTTGGTGTATAGGGTAAGTGGGGGGATGCCCAGTTCACAGTGTATGGCTGCAAGTGGGGTTTTCGTTTCCAGTCCGTAGGCTTTGCGGATGATGTTGTTTAAGACCGTCTGTGCTTCTCTTATTGGGGCCTTCGTTTTCCAGACTTCTATACCGTAGGTGAGTTGTGGAATGATGAGGCCTTTGATTAGGCAGAGTGTGGTCCAAGTGTTGAGGCCACCTGTTTGGTATCTGCTTGTGAGGGCCTTGAGGTTGTATCCCTTTCTCATTGCCTTTTTCTTCCACTGTGCGATGTGGTAGTCCCACTTCAGGTTGTGGGAGATGAAGTATCCGAGCCACCTCAGGTTTTCCTTTAGTTCCGGGACCGGCACATTTCCGATATGTGAGTATAGCCTGTGTTGGTCTCCGGTTTTTACGTGCAGGTATTCAGCTTTGGTTGGGGAGAAGGTGTATTCCAGGTTGTGTGCCGTAGTCTCCAAATTTTTCAGGGTTTTTTGGGCGGCTTCTTGCCCTGTTGTGGCCTTCTTGTATGCGGTTACAAGGAGGATGTCGTCCACATACGTGAGCATGCGGTTGGTTGCTGCGGGGAAGTTGGTGGTGGCCATAGCTGCGATGTCTCAAATACTGACGAGAAAGAGTATTGGGGATAGCGGTAAGCCTTGTGGTGTACCCTTGTCCGTGGGGAAGGCTTTCGAGTTTTTTCCGTTCCAGCGGTATGATGTGGCGCGGTTTGTTCCCCAGTGTCCTACCCATTGCGCGAGGTGTTGGCTTTTCCTGGCTATAGTCCGGCTTACTTTGTCTAGTTGGAGGTGGTCGAAGCCTCCTTCTATGTCCAGGGCGGTGAGACAAGTGTACCTCCCTGGGTTGTTTGTTCTTGTGTCATTGAGGGTTTGGATGGCATCAGTAGTGCCGTTTTGTTTTCTCCCTCCGTACATGTTGTCTTCCAGCAGTCCTAGGTCTCCGATTCTTTGTACTGCCGGTCTTTCTAGGACCTTGGCCAGTATGCTCTGGAGTTGTATGGGTCTCCAGCTCTTGGCAACGTTGTATCTAGCTTTCTTTGCCTTTGGGATCAGGATGGTGTTACTGACTTTCCAGGCATTGGGGATGCCCTGGGTCCAGGCTCTCTTTATCGTCATCAGGACGAGGTCTTCTCGGAGTTTGCAGAATTCCTTTATCAGCCTTGTTGTGATATGGTCGGGGCCGGGGTCTTCGCCGTTTGGTGACTGTCTGATGGCGGCGTTAAGGATGCCGACGTTGAGGGGCTCGGCCTTTGCCGTGATACCGGCGTTGCCTCTGTGGTGTTCGCCACCGCAGAGTGATTCCTGGCGTTCTTGGGCGATGTGCGGGTGTTGTGCCGCTATTCCTTCCCCGGTTTTTTGTAGGGCCGGGATGTGGTGTCTGGTCTGTATGGCTTTGACCGTGCGGAAGCATTCTGGGTCCGTTTCTTCCTGTAGGGCTTTGCCGTTGGCTTCCAGTGTAGCCTGGGCTATTGCTTTCCTGTAGTCCCTTCTGAGTGCTGGGAGGTCCGAGTCCTTGGTTCGTTTCTTGCCTAGCTTTTGTATCGCCTTTTTCATTTTGTTGAGGCTGTCGCACCAGAAGGCTTTGGCTCTGAACGTGGCTCTGGGGGTCTGGTGGAGAACTATCTCACTAAGGCTAGGTTGTACAGAGGCGGGCTCGTCCTGTTTCTTGTCTAGGAGGAGTATTTCGGCGCGTATCATGTCCCAGTTGGCCTTGTCGTACCTGAGCTGCTTGTCCATACATTCTCGCCACTTGATTTCAGATGAGATTGACAAGGCGAGGTGGTCTCCTCAAAGGATGACGATACGCTTTACTTTGAGGCTGGTCTTGTTGCTTGAGATGGACAGGTCGAGGGTAGTGCCTGTAGGGTGGGAGCTGGAGGCGGGGTGGGTGATGGCGTGGGGGTTCCTGACCTCCATGTTTCTTTGGGTAATCCATTTTTTCCGTCAGTTGCCGGCGGGGTTGGATGGTCCTGCAGACCATGTTGTGTGTTTGGCGTTTAGGTCAACTATTAGAATACTGGAGCTGGTCTGGTGCCATTCGTTGACAGGGTCAAAGTCTTTGGCTTGGGGTCTTTAGTATGCGAAGGTCAGTTCCGTGCCTGCTGTCCATAGGGTGATATATTGGGGGGTGATCCCTTCCACAACAAACAGGTGTACCTATTCGTTTTTGATGTATACGGCGCAGCCATATTTAGTTGCTTGTGTTTCAGCGTAGCATGTGAAGCCTTTGAAATGAATGCAGTCACCGTTTTCTAGAGAGCACTCTGCAATTGCTATTATTTTTGGTTTGAGTTTCAGGGAGTACTCAGCTAGCTCTGTGACAACGTTCATGGACCTACCCACCTTGTGGTATATAATATCGGTCTCGCCATATTTATTTGGCTGGAGGGGAGGTGGTCTCTCTCGGAGGTGCAATGGCTGGGCTTCGTGCTCTGTTCCTTGTGAGGCAGTCTCTGTCTCCCGTGAAGTAAGAGGTTTCTTCACAGCTGGTGCATTTTCTGACAGTGTGGGAGCAGGGTTTGTCTTTGCCCGCTGTGCAATATAGGACCTCACAGTGGTCGTCTTTGGTGTGGTGGGTTTGGTTGCAGAATTTGCACCTGGCCTGAAGGCGGCAGTGGGCTGCGTGGTGGCCGAACAGTAGGCACCTTTTGCAGTGGGTCGAGGTGTCTTTGCGGATGTACTTGCAGAAGGTGCATCTTTCCCCGAATAGTGCCAGGTAGGGGTTGTTTCCGGTGAGTTGGTCTTTGACCTAGTCGGTGGCTTGTACTGCCACCAAGATGGATGACTTTGTCTTCTTCTCACTTAGTAGGGCTGAGGAGGACCTGAGCCATTTTGGTCTGTGCATATGTCTAAATCCCAAGTTAAAGTGGGTGATTTCGCCTTCTAGTTTGGACCACTTTTTTGAGTTGAGGTCCCAGTCTTCTGGTGTCCAGTCCTGGTCTCCGAGGGGCACACAGTCGATCACGATGTTGACTGTTGCGACGTCGAGAGATATGTCGAAGCCGAACCTGTCTAGGCTGTTGAGGGCCTTTCTGATTTCCCTGGTCTGATGCAGGGCTGGTCCTGCAGGGAGGTCCTCCATGGTTGTGAGGAGTAGTTCGTCTTGCCTGTTGTATTTGGCGTAAGCGAACTTGGTGTTGGTGGGGCTGTTTACCGCATCCCTAATCTCTGCTGGGGTGAGGCCTGCTCTTCCGACTCATCTGCTTTTTTTCGATGGAGCGTATCATAAGTCTCCTTTCTCTCGCGTGGGGGGTAGATGGTGCTGACGGTGCTCGTTGGGGTTGGGGGTTGATGCCTGGTCCCTTGGTGTGATTCCTCTTTCTTGTTGGTACGAGCCTGAAGCCGTCTAGGTGGATGCCTGTGGCCGTGATGGCTGCCTAGGTTTGTTTGATAGAGCTGTTGGTGGTGGTGGTGTTGGCGGGTGCGGTGCCGCGTTTATCCTTTGTTGTGGGGGGGTGGGGGTTGTCGTTACTGTTGATCGGTCGTTGGAGGATTTGGATCGTGTTGGGATTGGGGTTCCGTGGTTGTTGTTTTTGTTGTTGTTGTTGTTGTTGTTGTTGGGGTCTGGGGTTTTGTTGCTGTTGTTGCTATTGTTGGCGTTGCTTCTCCCGGCTAGCAGGCGGTTTTCCCTTGCCCTGAGCCTGAGCTCAAATCTGTTTTCCATGTCGGCCATGATGGTGAGCATAGCGGCGTGGGTGATGGGGGCGTCAAGGATCTCCTGTGGGATGCCAGTATGGTCGGGGGTCTTGGGGGTAGTGGTGGTGCTGGCGGTGGTGGTAGAGGAGGAGGAAAAAGATGGTGTGGTTTGTCGTTGTGGTGGTGTTGTTGTCTGGGGGGAGCTGCCTTTCCCTTTGCCCTTCGATGTTGTGGCTGCTGGCTGGGCTGAGTTCCAGTGGTCGTTGGTGTGTCTCTGTCTCAGGGTTTCTGGCGTGAAGTTACCCAAGTCTGTGCCTGGGACTGTGGACGGCTCGTGTGGTAGGGGGAGGGAGGAGAATCTAACTCTTCTTTCTTCGGGTGGGCTGGAGTTCGGTGCGTGGATCCTATCCCCTATTCCTGTGCCGTTGGAGGTTTGGCCTCCTCCCAGAGTCATGGCCGTGTCCGGGGTCGTTTCTCCGTCCATGCTTGGGGTGTGTAGCACTAGGATGTCTGGTGAGGGTCTGGCGGTGGGAGAGTGGTCCCTCTGTCAAGCGGGGGGGAAGAGGCAGGGTCTGCCGTGATGGCTGATTCCTGTGTGGGTTGGTAGGACGAGGCGAGGGCGGCTATTGCGGCGAGGGCCTGTGGGTCCACGTCTTCTACATTTTCGTCCCCTAAGATTTTTGAGAGGGCTGATTTGAAGCCCGGGGAGGGTGCGGCTATGGGGCTCAAAGGTCCTTGGGCGTTTCCTAGTTGTATGTGGCACATGTTTGTGCATCCTAGGGCTTCACGGGCTTGGGGGTAGGTCGTGTCGTGGTAGATTATTCGTTTTCGGATATCAATCATCCTGTGGGGACAGCTGAGGGAGTGTCTGAAACTGCTAAACATAGGGAGCTTGCTTTCCAGCGATACCCCTAGGGGGAAGCCTGGTGGTAGGAGGCGAGTGGAATCACTCTGGGTGGTGACTGGGGGGGTTGTGGAGTGTGCCCTAGAGTCAGGAAGGGCAGGAGGGTTCTGCATGGTGATAGCAAGCTGGTCTTTTGGCCGGCGGCTTGTTTCTCAAAGTGTTTGGAAGCCTTAGAATAGTGGGACCTTATTGGCCACACCACCTAAGGGAGGGGATTTTGAAAAGAGGGGGTGGAGTAGCAAGATAGGTGAAAACTCTTATTATACCGGAGGAAAGTGATGTGTTGTCAAAATGCCGTTGTAACCGAGGTGTGTGTGTCCGAAAATTCCGCGTTGCAACCGAAATCCCCACCAATTATACCGGATAGGGGTTCTTTCTGAGGATGGATGGATGGAAAAACCTTATTTTCATTCTACTAGCTACTCACGAACTAAATCGTATATGAACTAACAGCGTGGGATACTCCCCCCAGCCCTCGGGCCCCCCTAACGAAATCCTAACGCTCCGCCCCGTGCCTATCTCGGCATCCTCTAGCCTGACCTTTTTACAAAAGAAACTCCCCCCCCTCCATGGTCTGTCCTCAGTCACTCCTGGTAATATTCCGTCACAAAAGAAACACACCCCCAGACCTCCGTCCCCAGTGCTCCTGTATATAAGGAAAGTTCCTACTGATAAAGGAAACCCACTCCGTCACCTCCGTGCCCAGTGGTTGTGTATGTAAAGAAAGTCCCATCCTCCCCTGGTCTCTCCTCAGCCACCCCTAATACTATCCTGTCACAAAGGAAGCCACCCCTAGACCTCCGTCCCCAGTGCTCATGTATATAAGGAAAATTCCTTCTGATTCAAGAAACCCACCCAGTCAGCTCCGTGCCCAGTGGTCGTGTATCTAAAGATATCTCCTCCTTTCCAGCTAGCATTATGCCACTAGCTTGCCAGGCCCGCCTCTGCTCTTATTTGGCAGCCATCCCCGCTGCCCCTATCTTCCTTCTTCTTTGAGTCGGGTCGTGGGTCCTTCCATGCTTCTCCAGGGCCACCTTGTCCCTTTGCATGAGGAATCCACACACCCCGCATTTCTTTCTCCTCTTTGCTTTGCCCCCCCTGGGTCCTACCGTTGCTTGGGATGTTGGCAGGTTTATTGTAGCCCCCTGGACCTGGGCCACGTTGGAACTTGCTTTCCACCTTCTGGTTGGTCTGTCCTTTAGGGTGTCTGGCCCGGTTTTCATCCAGTCTCGTAGCTCTCGAAGTTTTTTCTTCCTGTGTAGCGGAAGTGGGCTGGTTTGACGAGCCCACAGTAGTTCATGAGGTGGTCTGGTGTGATGATGTCCCTGTCTCAAGGGCATTTCCTTCTAGTGCCATCGGTATCTTGGTATGGCCAGGCTGCTGTGGATCTCAGGTATAGCAGGTCTCTAAATTCCACCCTGGTGGTGCCTCAGAGGTGTTTATGGCTGGCTCTGGGTCTGCCGTTGTATCTGATTTTTTTGTTTTGGATGGATTCCGGCCTGTCGAGCAGGACGCGTCCCCTTATGTCTCTTTTTCCTTCCTTGTCGCCGAATGCTTGCATTATGATGTGTGCCATCTCCGAGTTTTGTAGCCATTCCTTGGACCAGCTGGTATGTCTACCGAGGGTGTCAGCTCTTAGTGCGAGCATGCGTTGTCGGTGTTTGGTGTATAGGGTAAGTGGGGGGATGCCCAGCTCGCGGTATATTGCTGCCAGTGGTGTTTTCGTTTCCAATCCGTACGCTTTGCGGATGATGTTCTTTAGGACCGTCTGTGCTTCCGTTATTGGGGCTTTCGTTTTCCAGACTTCTATACCGTAGGTGAGTTGTGGAATGATGAGGCCTTTGATTAGACAGAGTGTGGTCCAAGTGTTGAGGCCGCCTGTTTGGTATATGTTTATGAGTGCCTGGAGGTTGTATCCCGTCCTCATCGTCTTTTTCGTCCACTGTGCGATGTGGTAGTCCCATTTCAGGTTGTTGGAGATGAAGTATCCGAGCCACCTCATGTTTTCCTTCTGTTCCTGGACGGGCATCTTTCTGATGTGTGGGCATAGTTTGTACTGGTCTGGGGTTTTGATGTGCAGGCATTCGGCCTTGGTTGGGGCAAAGGTGTATCCTAGGTTGCGTGTGGTAGTCTCCAAGTTTTCCAGGGTTCTTTGGGCGGCTTCCTGTCCAGACATGGCCTTCTTGTATGAGGTTATAAGGAGGATGTCGTCCACGTACGTGAGGATGCAATTTCGTTGTTGTGGGGAAGTTGATGGTGGCCATAGCCGCGATGTCTCTAATGCTAACGACGACGAACATCTATCCATATTTGTTTTTGATGTATATGGCGCAGCGGTATTTAGTTGCCTGTGTCTCAGCGTAGCATGTAAAGCCTTCAAAGTGAATCCAATCACCGTTTTCTGGGGGGGCATTCTGCGATTGCTATCCATTTTGGCTTTGAGTTTCAGGAAGGACTCAACTAGCTCTGTGACAACGTTCATGGACCCGCCGACGTTGTGGTATATAATATCGGTGGTCGCCATATTTATACTGCTGGAGGGGGGGTGGCCTCTCTTAGAGGTGCAATGGCTGGGCTTCGTGCTCTGGTCCTTGTGGGGCAGTGTAGGTCACCGGTAAAGTGTGAGGTTTCCTCGCAACTGGTGCACTTCCTGACGGTGTGGGAGCAGGGTTTGCCTTTACTCGCCGTGCAATATAGGATGTCGCAATGGTGGTCCTTCATGTGGTGGGTTTCGTGGCTGAATTTGCATCTGGCTTGGAGGCGGCAGTGGGCTGCGTGGTGGCCAAATTGTAGGCATCTATCGCAATGGGTGGAAGCGTCCTTGCTGATGTATTTGCGGAAGGTGGCTCTTTCCCCGAATAGTGCCAGGCAGGGCCTGTTTAGGTGAGTTCTTCCTTGACCCAGTCGGTAGCTTGAACTGCCACCATGATGGATGATTTCGTTTTCTTTTCGTTTTGTAGGGCCGTGGGGGACCTGAGCCACTTTGGTCTGTCCATCAGTCTCAGCCCTGGGTTGAAAGAGGTGATTTCGCCTTCTAGTTCAGACCACTTTTCGGAGTTGAGGTCCCTGTCCTCTGGTGTCCAGCCCTGGTCTCCGAGGGGCACACGGTCAATCACGATGTTGACCGTTGCGACGTCGAGGGATATGTCCAAGCCGAAAATGTCCTGGCTATTGAGGGCCTTTGTGATTTCCTTGGTGTTGTGTAGGGCCGGTTCTGCTGGGAGGTTCTCCATGGTTGTGAGAACTATTTCGTCTTGCCTGTTTTACTCGGCATGTGTGAACTTTGTGTTAGTAGCGCTGTTTACCGCGTCCCTAATGTGTGCTGGGGTGAGGCCTGCCCTTCCGACTCTTCGATTCTTCTCAATGGAGCGTATGATGAGTCTCCTCTGTGTCGCATGGGGGGTACAGGGTGCCGAGGGTGCCGGTTGGGGCTGGGTGTTAATGCCTGGTCCTTTGGTGTTGTTCCCCTTCCTGGTCGGTGCGAGCCTGAAGCTGTCTATGTCGATCCCTGTGGCTGTAATGGCTGCCCTGGTTTGTTTGATGGAGCTGTTGGTGGTGGTGGGATTGGGGGGCGCAGTACCGCCTTTGTTGTTTGTTGTAGGGGGGTTTGGGTTGTCGTTACGGTTGGGTGGCCGTTGGAGGATTTGGATTGTGTTGGGGTTAGGCCTCCGTTGTTGTTGTTGTTGTTGTTGTTGCTGTTGTTGGGGTCTGGGCTTGTTGTTGCTGCTGTTGTTGTTGTTGGCGTTGTTTCTCCCGGTTAGCAGGCGGTTTTCCATTGCCCTGAGCCTTAGCTCAAATGTGTTTTCCACATTGCCCATGATGGTGAGCATAGTGGCGTGGGTGATGTGGGCGTCAAGGACGTCTTGTGGTATGCCGGTAGGGTTGGGGGTGTTGGGGGTAGAGGTGGTGGTGGTGGTGGTGGAGGAGGAGGAGGAGGAGGAGGAGGAGGAGGAGGGTGTGGTTCTTTGACCCCTGTCTGTCGTTGGCGTGGTTGGTTGTTGTACCAGGTTCTAGACGTCGTTGGGGTGTCTTTGTTTCCGGGTTTCTGGGGTGAAGGTACCCGAGTCTGTGCCTTGGACCCTGGAAGGCCGGTGTGGTGGGGGAAGGGGAACGGAGGAGCATCTGACTCTCCTTTCTTCGGGTGGGCTGGAGTTAGCTGCGTGGACGCTGTCCCCTATTCCTGTGCCATCGGTGTTTTGGCCCCCTCCTAGAGTCATGGACGTGTCTTGAGCATTTCCTTGGTCCGTGCTTTGGGTGTGTGGCACCAGGATGTAGGGTGAGGGTCTGGCGGTGGGGGAGTGTCCCATCATGTCTAGGGGGGGGGATGAGGCGGGGCCTGCCGGTATGGCTGATTCCTGTGTGGGCTAGTAGAAGGAGGCGAGGGCGGCTATTTCTGCAAGGGCCTGTGGGTCAATGTCCTCGACCTTGTCGTGTCCGAAAACCTTTGAGAGGGCCGATTTAAAGCTCGGAATGGGCCTGGCTATGGGTTTTGGGGGCTCTGGGAGGTTTCCTAGTTGTATGTGGCACAGGTTTGTGCATCCAGGGGCTTCGCGGGCTTGGGGAAAGGTGGTGTCGAGCTGGATTAGGTGTTTCCCGACGTCAATCATTGTATTTGGGCAGTTGTGAGAGGACCTGAAGGTGCCAAACATAGGTAGCTTGCTCTCTAGGGTCACGCCTAGGGGGTAGGCTGGTGGCAGGAGGCGCGGGGAGTCCCTTTGGGGGCTGACTGGAGCGGTTGCGGATTGTGTCCTGGAGTGAGGGAGGGCAGGAGCGTTCTGCATTGTGATAGCAAGCTGGTCTTTTGGCTGGTGGCTTGTTTCTCAAAGTGTTCGGAAGCCTTAGAATAGTGGGACCTTATTGGCCACACCACCTAAGGGAGGGTATTTTGGAAAGAGGGGGTGGAGTAGCAAGATAGGTGAAAACTCTTACTATACCGAAGGGAAGTGATGTGTTGGCAAAATGCCGTTGTAACCGAGGTGTCTGTGTCCGAAAATTCCTCATTGCAAGCGAAATCCCAACAAATTATACCGGATGGATGTTCTTTCTGAGCATGGATGGATAAACCTTATTTTCATTCTACTAGCTACTCACGAACTAAATCGTATATGAACTAACGGCGTGGGATACTCCCCCAGCCCTCAGGCCCCCGTAAAGAAATCCTAACCCTCTGCTGTGTGCCTATCTCGCCATCCCCTAGCCTGGCCTTCTTTACAAAAGAAACTCCCCTGCCTCCGTCACCTCTCCTCACCCACTTCTGGTAATATCCGTCACAAAAGAAACGCACCCCTAGACCTCCGACCCCAGTGTTGGTGTATATAAGGAAAATTCCTTCTGATAGAAGAAACCCACCCCGTCACTTCCGTGCCGCGTGGTCGTGTATGTAAGGAAACTCCCCCCCCTCCTTCATCTCTCCTCGGCCACTCCTAGTATCAATCCGTCACAAAAGAAACACACCCCCAGGCCTCCGCCTCCAGTGCTCGTGTATATAAGGAAAGCAAAATTCCTTCTGCTAAAAGAAACCCACCCCGTCACCTCCGTGCCCGGTTGTCGTGTATGTAAACAAAATTCCTTTTGATAAAAGAAACCCATCCCGTCACCTCCGTGCCCAGTGGTCGTGTATGTAAAGACATACCTCTTTCGCTAGCATTGTGCCCCTAGCTTACCGGGCCCGGCTCTGCTCTTATGTGGCAGCCGTCCCCCCTGCCCCTTTCTTCTTTCTTCTTTGAGTCAGGTCGTGGGTCCTTGCATGCTTTTCTTGAGCCACCTTGTCTCTTTGCATAAGGAATCCACACACTCCGCACCTCTTTCTGCTCTTTGGTTTGCCCCCTCTGGGTCCTACTGTTGCTTGGGCTGTTGGCAGGTTTATCGTAGCCCCTTGTACCTGTACCACGTTGGAGCTTGTTTTCCATCTTCTGGTTGGTCTGTTCTTCAGGGCGGTCGGCCAGGTTTTCATCCAGTCGAGTAGTTCTCGTAGCTTTTTGTTGCTGTGTAGCGGTATTTGGGTTGGCTTGATGAGTCCGCAATACTTCATGAGGTGGTCTGGTGTGATGATATCCCTATCGCAAGGGCATTTCCTCCTGGTGCTTTCGGTGTCCTGGTATGGCCAGGCTGCTGTCGATCTTATGTATAGTAGGTCCCTAAACTCCGCCCTGGTAGTGCCTCTCAGGTGTCTGTGGCTGGCTCTGGGCTTGCCGTTGTACCGGATTTTTTCGTTTTGGATCGATTCCGCCCAGTCGAGCAGGAGGCGTCCTCTAATGTCCCTTTTTCCTTCTATGTCACCGAAGGTTTGTGTTATGATCTGTTCCATTTCTGAGTTCCGCAGCCATTCTCTCGACCAGCTGCTGTGTCTGCCGAGGGTGTGGGCTCTCAGTGCGAGCATGCGTTGTCGGTGTTTGGTGTATAGCGTGAGTGGGGGGATGCCCAGTTCGCAGTATCTGGCCGCGAGCGGTGTTTTCGTTTCCAGTCCGTAAACCTTGCGGATGATGTTGTTTAGGACCATTTGTGCTTCTCTTATTGGGGCTTTCGTTTTCCAAACTGCTATTCCGTAGGTGAGTTGTGGAATACTGCAGCCCTTGATTAAGCGGAGTGTGGTTCAAGTGTTGAGGCCGCCTGTTTGGTACCTGTTCGTGAGGGCCTTGAGGTTGTATCCTGTTCGCATTGCCTTTTTCGTCCATTGTGCTATGTGGTAGTCCCATTTGATATTGTTGGAAATGAAGTAGCCGAGCCATCTCATGTTTTCCTTCTGTTCCTGGATGGGTGTTTTCCCTAAGTGTGGGTGTAGTTTGTTTTAGTCCGAGGTCTTGATGTGTAGGCATTCCGCTTTGGTTGGGGCAAAGGTGTATCCCAGGCTGTGTGCAGTTGTCTCCAAATTTTGCCGGGTTTTTTGGGCGGCTTCTTGTCCTGTTGTGGCCTTCTTGTAGCAGGTTATGTGGAGAATCTCATCCACATATGTGAGGATGCGGTTAGTTGGTGCAGGGAAGTTGGTGGTAGCCATGGCCGCGATGTCCCTGATGCTAACGAGCAAGAGTATTGGGGATAGTGGTGAGCCCTGTGGTGTACCCTTGTCGGTGGCGAAGGCTCTTGAGCTTTTTCCCGTTGAAGCGGTATGATGTGGCCCGGTTGGTTCCCCAGTGTTCGACCCATTGTGCGAGGTGATGGCTTTTTCTGGCTATGGTTTGGCAGACTTTGTCCAGTTGGAGGTGGTGGAAGCCTCCTTCTATGTCCAGAGCGGGGAGGCAGGTGTACGATCCCGGGTTGGTTGTGATTGTGTCGTTGAGGGCTTGGATGGCGTCAGTGGTGCCGTTTTGTTTTCTTCCACCTTACATGTTGTTTTCAAGTAGCTCTAGGTCAGCGATCCTTTGTACTGCTGCCCTTTCCTGGATCTTGGCTAATATGCTTTGAAGCTGTATGGGTCTCCAGCTTTTTGTGATGGTGTAAGTTGCCTTTTTCGCCTTTGGGATTAGGATGGTGTTGCTAGCTTTCCAGGTATCGGGGATGCCTTGGGTCCAAGCGCTATTCATCGTTCTCAGGAAGAGGTCTTCCCGGAGGTTGCAGAGTTCTTTTATTAGCCTTGTTGTGATGTGGTCGGGTCCGGGGGCCGCGCCGTTGGGTGATTGTTTGATAGCGGTGTTGAGGATGCCGGTGTTGAGTGGCTCGGCCTTCGCTCTGATGCGGGTGTTGGCCCTGTGGTGTTTGCCTCCGTAGAGTGAATCTTGGAGTACCTGGGCAATGTGAGAGTGTTCTGCCGCTATGCCCCCTCCGGTTTTTTGTAAGGCTGGAATGGGGTGTCTGGTTTGTCTGGCTTTTACTGTGCAAAAGCACTCCGGGTCTGTTTCTTCTTGTAGGGTTCTACCGTTGGCCTCCAGTTTGGCCTGGGCTATTGCCTTTCTCTATTCCCTTCTAAGTATTACGAGGTTTGGGTCTTTAGGCCACCTCCTGGTTAACCTTTGTATTTCTGTTTTTTTTGTATTGAGGCTGTCGCACCAAAAGGCTTTTCCTCTGAACCTGGCTCTGGGGGTGTGACGGCGGACTATTTCGCTAAGGCTTTGTTGGACCTTGGTGGGGTCGTTTTTTTTGTTGTCTAAGAGCAGTATTTCGGCGCGTATCATGTCCCAGTTGGCCTTGTCGTGTCTTAGCGGTCTGTCCATAGATTCCCGCCATTTGATTTCAGTTTTGATTGACAGGGCGAGGTGGTCCCCTGAAGGGATAGTCAGGTGTGTTGTCTTGAGGTTGGTCTTGCTGCTTGAGTGTTGGGGGTAGCCGGTAAGGTGACTTATGATACCGGGCTACGCCTTATGCTTGACTAGTCCTTAGACGGAGAATCTTGTCTAGGAAGGCTCGTAATAAAGTGTAACTAAGTTACTCGCGTGGTATGAGGATAATGAGGGAAATAATAATCGTAAACTTATTATATTGATAAGATCTCTTCTCCCGTGCTTTTTTTTGATTCTGTTTTAAGCGAGGGAGGCACTTCGATATTTATATTCCGCGTCTGAGTGTTCGCGGGCTACATGTTCTAACCATACTAACTAAGTATCGACCGAACAAAGTTCTCTAAACTCTTAAG
>Ga0307507_10002439_pt1 | contig 39024 bp, 35 predicted proteins | sample 7_EM_MG_FD_207223 | JGI IMG/M metagenome (GOLD analysis project Ga0307507, IMG submission 207223) | Populus trichocarpa ectomycorrhiza microbial communities from riparian zone in the Pacific Northwest, United States - 7_EM | ecosystem: Host-associated > Plants > Roots > Unclassified | place...
GTACGCAAAGCTTTGCGCAGAGCCTCCGTACGCAGAGCTTTGTGCAGAGCTTCGTGCAGAGCCTCCGTACGCAAAGCTTTGCGCAGAGCCTCCGTACGCAGAGCTTTGTGCAGAGCTTTGCGCAGAGCCTCCGTACGCAGAGCTTCGTGCAGAGCTTTATGCAGAGCCTCCGTACGCAAAGCTTCGTGCAGGTATTATAGGAATAGGAAAGAGAGGCAGGCAAATAGAAAGGCTCTACATAGGGCCCTTTTATTCTCATCGATTGCGATATTTTATAACGTAGTCTGTGGGCAAGTGGGCCTACCAAAATTGCAAAAAACGCGACGCAGCAGAGGCAGCGACCGAGCAACCGCAACGAGCACTACACAAGTGCAGCATGTGCAAATCATTAGAACACACGGCACGTATATGTCCTAGACGTTAGACAACTAGCTAGTAAATAGCTACACCGAATATAATTAATTGTGGTTAAGTAATTTGCTATATTTACCGTAAGGTAGCCTACTTACCCATATAGCCCACTTACCCGCAGACTATATTACATTTTCTATTAAATAAAGGATAAAACCACTCTAGATAATACAGTTTTAGATATACCTTAAGAAGAGAAGACTTCAGATTAGTCTCTAAAGCCATATTTTAAGTTAAAGTGTATAATCTAATATATATTACGATAAGCGAATTGAAATAAATCGATATCGGATAATCCGGTATCCGATATCGATTTGTTTTAATTCGCTTATCGTAATTTTTGGCCACACTGAGTGTACCCGTGCGCGTAGTGCACGTATCAACTGTCCACTGGGGGTCTGATTTATGAGATAATCAAGTCCAACATCTCATCATAACACAGCAAATGAACTCTATGCTACCAGTAAAGTTTCTCAAAGCAGGCGAAGCCGCGAAGATAGTGAGCTTAGGTTGTCTTTAATTAAAAATACTAAAGCAATCGTCTTGATACCTTGTCTTACTCAGCTAGGTTACCAGATCGGCGTCGTTAATAGCTTCGATACCCTCTTCTTCAGCTTCTCACTTTATTATAATTTTATTAATCCGCCAACACTATCGTTGCGCATGTCTAACCAATGTTCGCATCCTTTTCAATCTCCCGAGAGTGTTTCATGTCACCATGACACCCTTCCACCAGCCCAAAATCCACCTATCCAAAACACGCCCCAAGCCGGCTGGGCTACAGTCCTCAGCACTGCCGGACCTGGACACATACCGCTGAGGCCCCATGCCACACCAAACGCCGCAGCTCCAACCACAAACCTAAGATCAACATCCCTGACCGTAGGGTTAGGCAGCCTGAAGCTCTCGCCAAACCGCGGCGGCTTGCTAAAGCCTCGACTCTGGTAGACGACTATGTTGGGAAGCACACCGAAGACCATCACGAGGGCTAGGGAAGGATCCCATGCTTCGAGATTAGGGAATGCGAAGAAAGAGAATAGCTTCGATGGCGTGGACATGCCAGAAATATGCAAACCCAAGCCGAAGGTTAGGCCAGCAATGAACTGCGTCGTTTGGCGAGCTAGAAATGCCGGGTCGTATTTGAAAAAGTGCGCGATGAAGTATGCTACGAGCCGAGGGAGAGCTTGTGCACTTATAGCTGCGGCTGAGGCAACGAGCAGCAATGAAGTTATGGTGGTGCCGGAAGGATACGTTGGTGTGTAGCAAGGAATACCCGCAGGACATTGCTCTGTGAGGGGTGAAGGGTGCATAAAATGGTAGGTTAGGATGGCAGCTGGGACGAAGGTGCACACGGCGATAAGGGAGTGGCCTTTGAGATGCGAGAGTCCGCAGAGCATATGGCCAGAGGTGCAGCCGTTACAGTTCTGATACATGCATTAGTACGGTGCCTGAACTTGTTACCCAAAAGTAAGTTGGGTTTCCACCTTTGTGCCCCAGCCAGTTAGAGCGGCAACACCAAACGTTCCTAAGGCAGCCTGCCATCCCGAAGGCGAAGGGTCGTAAGTTGGAAGTAGTTCGGGGAGAGAGACCTTGAGTAGGGGGAAGCTCAGCGCCATTCCAATGAAGAAGAAAAGTGTGGATTTTAAAGGGGCATTGAGAAGCTGCCGTAACAAGTAGGACACCCCAAGCACGGAACCATTGTTGAAAAGAAGAACAGAAGTTGCTTGATGGAGCAGGAATGCTCCTACACTCGTTTCAACGGGAGTGAACATAGTTATTGGACCTTACGAGGAGTTGATATCAGTGCCATGGAGCTGTATAGAGCATTCTATACAAGGCAATTTTCCAGGAGTGAGTAAGTGGAAGGGCCATTTTTCATCTTCGAATAAGCTCCGTTCAGCACATAATTGATCTGAGAATCTAAGGATTTTGAATGGCGTGGTGTAACTCTTGGCAGAAATGACGGGACGTAAAAGAAATATGGTCGCCGAGCTAGAGACACATTGACGTCCCCGATCCCAACGGCTTCATTTTTAGTTCTCGAAGATTTTGTATAGAAAGTAAGCTCTACTATATAATTAGTATATGATTAATTCCTTTTTTTGAGCTTTAAATTACCACCGTAAGACGTTTCTTATGCCTTTTTATGTCGCTTGCATGTTGTCTGATGCCGTTTCGATCTCCTGTGCTCGGCGACCATACGGAAATTGATCGCCGAGCAAATCCTGAACATAACGCAACTTACCATTTTCCTCGCTCTCCTCCTGTTACAGTCAAATCTCTTTAATACCGTTTGTTCGGCCGAACGTATTGTAATACCAATGGTATTGTTATATTAAGAGTCACGCGTAGGTGAATAAGCAGGAAAAAGGGGGACTTAACACCTAAAAAGGCTTAATATATCTACCTCACGGGCCAAATAGCGCTCTTTCCCATACAAATTCTTTACTGGTTATGCCGATATTGGTGGTATGTGCTTAACGATATTATCAAAAGTCAGATTATCGTAATATTACACTAAAAAAGGCTTGATCAAGGGGTGTAGATCGTAATGTAGAGGATATCGTTATATACCCTATATCGTATTAAGGAGGGCTGACTGTAGTAGATATACGTCATCAAAATATGGGAAATGCTCCACCGCTGATAAGTCTTTCCGGGTGCGAAGTCATTCTTGAAGTCATGAGACTTCCAAGTTTCCAGGCACATGCACCTACCTTGTCCTCCGGAATACCGTTATGCTATAATATCACGCTAGAGTCGTATTTTCCAAACGGACTGTGTCGCGTGATTAGTAGATGATTCGTAGCTGGCGGTTGAATAATGTCGCAGAACCCTCTTTTTATAAGAACCGTTCGCCACATTCATTTCGGGTTCACTTTGGGAAGAAAATTTTATGATTTAAGCAGTTGACCATGAACACCCATCAAAGCCATCGAATTCACCCATTACTATAAGGACGCGCCACCGTCTCCAATAGCACATTGTACCAGTTTATAGATAGAAGTTGAAAGTAACGCTCACCTATCGACTAGGTTATCACTAAGCACATCGGGAGATATGCTACAAAGTGTTAGTTCAGTAAGAAGTGCAAAGGACGTGGCGCTCTGTGGAAGCATGAATTTGCGTTGTCGGAAAACATCAAGGGTTCATTCGGCTAATCCGTACTAGGCTTATGCAATTGGTGATCTGAACAAAGAAGGTTTAGAATATGTTGACTGGATAATTCAGAATGAGAACTCTGTCCATTCAAGGTGGCTCTAGGAGCCCTTTATATATATGAGGTAGGTGCAGGCAACAGGCCGACAGATTTTCTCCTAGTAGAAATTTCAAAGAAATGAAAGGTAGATTGCATTTAATATACTTGGTGAGGTGCTCCACATCTCCAAGAACGAGTACCGAGCATTGAGATTTAGCGTGAATCTTAAGAGTGAAATTGTTCTCTCCTTGAAGGTTCTCTTCTATAGCAGTGTTAGGCATAAGGCTAGAGTGAAGATAGGTGTGAGCGATTTGTGTTCAGCATAACCCAAATTGATACTGGTTTTTACGTCGATTCCGCCGCTTCGCCGATGGGGGGATGATAGCCTCGTAGATGCAGTCAATCGACGCCCTAGTATCGATTCACCACGCTTTCTCATAGCTTCCACATAGATCTGCTCAAAACTAACGTAAAGAGCCTCGAAAATCATGTTCGTTTGAACTATCCTGACCTTCGGGTTGTAGTAATTGGCCGAGCGTACGACTGTCGACCTGAATCGGATTTCTTTGCCACCTTGACTCGGTCACCGACCCCTTGACTCGGTCACTGACTCAGTCATCCACGTGTATATATAGCCTCATTTTCTTCATAGATCAATCTTCACACGAGACTTCTCATTCTGAACCTGCGCACGGACTTCCGGTTGACAACGACTTACAGGTTTAAGATACGTGCCAGCGTCATGTGGCTATCCATGCATTACTGAAAAAAGCAAGCTGAAGATGCTTCTACGAACGTTTAGCTAAGTGCAGGAAGTGTTCAGTTTTGCACAAAGAAACATATTATAATTCTTCTGAGTAGCCTAGAGTTACTAGGTTGGGGTCTTGGCCTTACGAGAACTAGCTGCCAGTGCTCTAGTCTTGGCTTCATCTGGGGGAACAAACTCCTTAGCCTTGGGAGTGCAAAGGGCAGGACCATCGTAAAAGTAAGACTATTGGTAGCTGTAAGCTTTGCAGTGTGTGGGAATTGAACAAGCGACTTGATTATAAATGTAGCTCTAGAGCCTCTCTATATACACGAGGAAGGTGCAAGTAATAAGAAAAAAAGGGAGACTAATAAGTAACTGAGACAGGGTGATACGTAGGTGAGACAGTGGTGTTTTAGCAGGGTACGCATGGTACTGGTAGTCGGTTACAGTAGCACACGACCCAAAGTCGTGAAATTACGTTCATGCTTTGATTGAAGCAAACAGAAGTAGGGGCCCTTAAACTGGCAAGTGTCTCATGGGAGCTATGAAGTGCTGAACGGGAACACCGGCGACTGACTGCAGGTTGATTGACGATAGGTAAATGCTTAAATAGAGATAAGTGATAGGTATTCGGCAGGGAAACTAACACTCAGAGAAGAGGCTTGAGGCGTCAGTGACTGCAGATAGATGCACGGTCTGACATGTCAGGTGATGCAAGGCTGGAAATGCGAAATGAGGAAGAAATTCCGGGGGCCTCGGGCGGGGTCCTCGAAAACACTCCAGATTGACGTCAAATAATCGACTTAGCCGCCCCTCTAGGGAACTAACGCCTCAAAAGTTCCCTTTTCCGCCGAAACCCCCTCACAGCCCAGAAGGAAAGGAGGCTGACGGGCGAACCCTTACAAACTACAGTGAAAACAAGCTTATAAAATTTGGTGCTTTATTCACCTTTTCTTCGCGGACTAAGAGTTATTCTTTTACTGCTGTGCCAACCTACTACCATTATTTGCCTGTAACCATATGGAACAGGTGAAATGGTAGGGAAATCGAGCCTGGCAAGACTTGCTAAAGACAGAATTTGCGATGGAACACCAAGTTACCTAGGAATAAACACACTATATGGCCGAAGATAATGCTTCTTGCGATCGTAATTCAATCATTGAGCCGTCTACCAAATATACTTTTTTTTCTATAGATCCACCCAGGTTGCCAAATATAATAAATATTTCTGACTACTCGAGCTCGCAATTTATCATTCGGTCGCCATAAGTCTCAGAAAAACTTGACCACAATTTTATCCCCTTAAACACGGGAATGCTGCTCCTATGTATTCTCAATTATTAGTCACGGCCCTTGTGGAGTTTCGCAGTCCGTCAACTCGAATAGCAAAACAATGCGCGATATTTTTTTACCCCTCAGGACAAACCCTCGATGAATGAATCCTTCATTAGGAAAACGGTATCCGTTATGGGGAAATTCCACAGCGCCAGAGCTATCATTCCTCAATGTTTGGACAGCAGTCATAGATAGGCAGAGTAGTCCGAGGAACATGACGGCCTTAAATGCCTATTTAAAATCGATACCTGAGGCTTATTCACAAACAGTTGAGGGCGGCTATGTGACGTAAATTTTTGGCTGAACGTTCAGTAACAGATCATTAAGAAACTACAAGTTTCATGATTTTCTTTGGATGAAGCGGGATTGATGCTGAAGACCGGCAAAAACCTGCCCGACCTGCGTGTTACAACTAAGTCAATAAATTTCACCTATCGTAACTTGATGTATTAGTTGTGCGCCCTTTATTTAAAATAAGTAAGAACTTCTTAGGTAACAACTTCAATGATAAACATTTGCGGATTTTGCAATTTGATAAAGTTCATTAGTACTTGTAAATAGAGGCACTTCTGGAACATATTTTTGAGGTATTCGGACGCGGGTATCTACCTAGACTCCGGGTTCTCGCTAGGGACCGTTATCTGTCATTTGGTCCCAACTCCGGCATCCCTGCATGCGCCATGTTGCAGAACAAGGGGTTTATCAGCATGCTACAATCTCCAAGTCGTCCGCTTATGCAAGCTGTCCTTGGTGAATATTAGAATTATCTTAGCCGAAATTTGGAAAGTCCAGCGAGGAGCTGCAACGCGAGCTGTGAAGAAGTACGAACCATAGCTAGCCTTGGACTGCGATCGCAGTGGACAGTGAGATTTTGCAGATTAAAAAAAGTATACGAAATATTCTTAGAAGGTGTGGTGTAAACAAGGAATGGAAACGTGCTCTTCGGATGATTGGACTTTAGATATTGGTGTGGGTGAGGCATGGGCCTACTTTCGGCGATGCCGTCCAGTGGAGAAATTTGTGGGATGAGCTGTCGGGCGGGCCGAAGCGCAAGGTTCGTAACACAAGAATTCCTAGGCTCACGTGGGCCACGAGGCTACCTTCTTGCGGTCTCGGCTGTACGGTTCGGGGTGTGGAACAGTTTTAATGGGGAGTTGTGTGAAGACATCATGGAAACCCTGGTGTGCCCGCATGCAATATTAATTAGTGATGGGCACGGGTTTAATGATTTGACCAGATGGCAGTGCTCTGGCATGTCTGGCTCCGTTGTTGCGTGCCAGTTATAATGCGAAATACCGCCGATCCTGACCTAGGTGGCTCGCAGGTCGCCAAGAATAGGGCTGGGGATGGCAGTTCCGAAACGCGGCATGCAATTGCTGTTGTTTCCTTCCCACTGGCAGTAAACAGTGTGGTACTGACTATGGTAGGTGTTCTGGAGCTGGTGAAGCCGTGGTTATCCGGTGCGTGTTGAAATTGGCATGGATGTCGATCTGGCAGACCAGTAAGTAGGTGGCTTTCTAGAAAGGGCTTGCAGAGAAGAAGCCATCAGGCTTTGCCAACAATTTCTTGTCAGGGCTGTGGTTGGCCACAATAATCCTCAATACCCAAAAGCAAAGGGGGGCTTCGTCAGGAGAAGCGTTCAAAGAGTAACGAGGTTCACAGACTGATTCCCATATCAGCGGACCTAGACAATGCCTGTGAGAGCCCTGTAAGAGCGGTCGGCGGTTCCGTGGAGTCGCTGCCGTTAGACCCTTGATTTAGTAGGTTATTTCGAGGGTTGTGATGCACTTGCGTAAATAGTTCTCCCCCCCGCTTGTAGTGGTTATCAAGCTTGCCGACTTCATGCACAACGACGCTCTTGTTAACCCCACGAACCAATGGGTAACTTTCAGGCCCCCCATACTTGGTGATGAGCCGTTTCAGAGGAGGAGTGGACTCTGATGCTTGACGGAATCCCGAAAGAATCTCCATTCCAGGAAGTTGGCTTTGTCCATGTGCACAGAACCCTCGACACCTTACAGGCCAACACTATTTAATGACCACGTCTTCATCAACAGAGCCTCATTGCGCGCTACCGATCAGGGGATCTCGTGGTTTCTTGCGACAATCGGATCGAGTTTATAAGCAGGGGCACTCTTCAGAGAAACGGAGCCACCATAAACCTGACCTAGTACACGTCAATAACGACCGACAGAAAAGTCGAAGCAGGATAGCATCGCCAAATAACAATCCATGTCACGACCAAACGAAACCAGTAAGGCTTAGCTGATTCGCTGTATGATGATTTTTTTTTTCGCAAGGCTGAGAGGCTGATGTTGCGCCCGCGCCACAGTGGACCCCGCGCCGACCTTTGCTGCCGTGCTGGAGCAGAATTCCGTTATCCATACACAACTTGGCGAATGGCTGTCGAACCCTAATAGCGATATTCACGGACGTTTCGCAGCGCATTATTCTCTGCCGGGGAACCCTTCTACGTCGAATCAAAGTCAATATCCGCAGTCTATTTCCTCATCCATGGCTCGCACCTACCTTCATATACCTTCCAACGCTTCCGCCTATACACCGTCGCTCCTCTATTCCGAAGCCACACCCACTGAATCTTCCGTCAGTACTGGCCTAGCGAGCCGTTTCTCTGGCGTGCCTTTGCTCGAAGAAATCGACGGCGTACTCGAACGACGACCGAATTATCGACAACCGGTATTCGAGTGCGCTTTTTGGTTTCTGAGCTGCTCATACATATCACACGATCAGGAGGAATGGAAGACACACTGCTTGAGCCACTTTCGTGGCGAAGAACCGCCCAAATCCGTGCAATGCCCGCTCTGTGAGGACTTTAGAGCGACCTGTGAGAACGGCGGGGATGCATGGAATGCCCGGATGGATCACATCGCTTCCTGTCACCACATGCTAGGACATACCTTGAGAACGAGCCGACCGGACTTTCATCTCTTTCAGCACCTTTGGCAGAAACGCCTGATTGATGATGCCGATTTAAAGGAGTTGAAAGGAGGAAATCATAATCTGACGAGGGCCCCTCAGCCATATGTGGTCACAAATGGTCGGAACCGGAGGAGAGACCAACAGTCTCAGCGCGTTGGTCGCGGGCGCCGATAAATCGAGGAAGCGCATCAGATTGCTTCTTTGGATACCAATGTGCAACATTCCTCGGACTCCTTTAGCGTACACCGGACCTTTCACATACTGTCCAATGTCTTGACTGAAATTCGATTCCTTCCCGTCCGGTTCTTCTTTTTTTTTTCCCAAACTCTACGACTATCCATCTAAAATTCAACATACAAACACACGAAAATATTGCCTGAGGATTGGACGATGACTGGATCGATTGGATGATATCACCTAATTGGCTGATGAAAACTGTTGGACAAACTCCGGACACATTTCGTGTTCAACTTTTCTTCTTACGGTTTTCCACCATTCTGCTCTTCCCTTCAATTTTTTTCTTCTTTCATCTCCATAGCCTTTACGACGTGATGACTGCATTCCGGGAGTTTGGAAAAGCTATTTCTCTTTAATGTATTAATGGCGCTGCTTTTGACGGATACCAAATTCCCCCAATTCGGATGGGTCTGCATGGGTCAGAAGAGAAATAGGGAATTAGATTGGAAAATTTTGGTGCTAAAAACGATGCAAATACCCACAGAGTATAACTGCAATTTCATTTGTTTTATTATGCCTCACTATCCGCCGCGGCCCCTCATGTCGCGGCCCGGTGGATCAGCCTTGTGTCTGCCTTGCGCCATCTCGTTTTGGGGGGGGGCCTAGCCCCATTTTATCACAACCACACGTCGCACACATGAGATATGTAGCTCGCAGCTCGTTCACTCGGGCCACAGAGCGGTGTTCCGTTGAGAGTGGTGCTGGTTATTTAGGCTCCATGGGAATATCCGACGTGGTAAGGCACCAGTGGTACCACCGCAACGTCCACCCCGCCCAAAAAAAAACTTATTCGGGCCGTATCTCAGGCTAGACCATGTAAATATAGTCCCGGGACATTGCATGAAAAGAAGGCTTAGGCCATCGGGGATCCTATTTCTAATCCGCTTCACCTATTCAGGCTCCTTTATTCCTCCCAATCAAATCCCCCCACTCTACACGCTACTCTTTAGTGGCACATCTAATCCCACGATAGCCTTAGAGATCACCTCGCTTTTGAGTTGCCACTCTCACCGATTCAATTGTTGAATCCAGTAAATGCAAAACGCCTCAAACACACCGCTCTATTCATCCTTCGTTTCCCCACACCGCTATTTACATAAGCCACTAAGTCTAGTCGCCACGTAAACATTCCCCCACGGTATTTTCCGTCTTTCGCGTTTTGGTTGGTTTAAATGCTTCAAAAGAAATGTTTCAGCACTCCCGAGATTCAGGACTGACTTCAGTAATTACAATCATGAACCCATACGGCTAATTGTTGAATTTGCCACAGTAGGACCGGGTGTTGGAAAACATATAGCAGGAGCAGAAATGAGATCCCTGCATGATGTACGAGTGAACAAAATGCTTCTGCTTAGCAGTTGGCTAAGATATTACGGCATTTAGGGCATAAAGGGGTTTTTGAAGAACGAAATATAGATTAAAGCAATTTTATTCTTGGTTAAGATAACATTGATCGAAGCTTATAAATTGTAAATAAAATGATATCTAGCATGGCATTCAATTTTGCTCTATGATGTGCGGAAAACATTGAGACCAGCTTGGAACTTCATAGGCAGAATCGGGAATATGTGAGGCTAATGAAACAGTCTACAACGAGAAAAAATCTTGCCAAAAAGTACAGACTAGCAAATAATAATAATGGAAAGAGGAAAGAGCTTCAGCGTGTCAAGATTTCTTCAATCATTTCTGAATGAATAAAAACCTGTCAATCTGTCAAGCCAATTGAACCATGCAAATAAAGTGGAAAAAGCAGGCCCGGAGACAGCTAGTGTCAATCCGGAAACACGCCAGAGGAGTCGCTGTGCCTTGGTGGTGAACGGAACATTCCAGGCAGTTAGATGGATTCCACCACATTCGAGACCAGCAAAAGTGAAGGCAAAGAGAAAAAGATGGCATCATTCTTCGGTTCGAATAAATCGCCGATATTAAGTTTCGGCCAATTCCTGGATCTCGAAAACCCTCAGCTATTCCATAGCGAGCAACTGCTTTGGAGGCTAATTTGATGCGTAGCACAACGCTGGAGCTCAGGTCGACGTGAAGGAAATAATTAACGGAATCCGGCATAGAATCCACGCAGCTCCTCCCCTGCATACAGGCTTGTGAATCCCAGCCTACAGTGGATTCATTTAATGCTTTAGCGTGGAGATTAAGTTCTCCGGTGTACATCGATTTACCATATAGAGTATTTGAGGGGGTAATCGGAATCGACGGGGTAATCGGAATGGCCCGTGCAGAGGAAAATAAAAAATGTCGGAGAATGCCATTTATATAGAAAATCGTATACTAATTACATTCAATCACATTCACTTTTTGCTTAGGAAACTTTTAGCATGGTATTAAGGCCTTAGGAGGCCATAGAGCGGGTTAGAATACACAAGAATGCCCCCTCCACCCGTTTTTTGTACTGCGCGTCCATCAGGCAGCACTATATTTACTTAAATTACACCCTTAACGCTATCTAATGGCCCAAAATCCTCTATATACTTATCAAGCTCTAATTTCTTATTATATTGCTCCTTATCTAGCTTATCCTTATCAATTTCCTCCTACAAAGGCTGAGAGAGGAGTGTAGCTAATAGAGTATCTGCAGCCTCCCACTTAGCAGCAGCCTTATCTGCAGCCTCTTTCTTTAATGTAAATAGAATAGAAGCCTTAGCTAACGCACGCTTAAGCCGTTCAATCTCTTAGTTTGACGCTGTAGTAGGATTTTATAGGTGCTTCCTAACAGCTAAATCTAGGTTCTTCTCCACCGCTTTGCAGGCCCGTTTAGATGCATTCATCTCCTTAATAGATTCGTCCTTCACCTTCTATAGTTAAGCCCTACTACTATAAGCGGCCTTCCTCCTCTCTAAGGCCTCCTTCTCAGCCTCATTAAGCTCTTATTTAATCTGCTTCTAGGCCTAATAGAGCTCCTTAGCCCTTTGTTTCTGAAGTTCTACAGCGGCCTTAACGTCCAGAATTCGTCTTATCTCAGCAGTAGAAATATGGTATAATTTTATAAGGACTGAGTTCTGTGCTACCCTCTTCTTCTTAGCCCTTACAGCAGTAGTAGCCAGCTCCTTATTACGCTCTTAAAGGAGCCTAATTTCTTCTAATTGGACCTATATAGTAGCCAGGAGCTTCCTAGTAGCTGACTCTTGAATTTCTGGTATTACAGAGGGGTGAGAAATGGTCGCTCAGTACCATATTCTGTTGCTTTCTGTAGAGGGTGTTCTAGGATATATTGGCGATAAAAGGAGCTGTGGAGCGGCTGCTTAATTTAGTGGAGGAGTAGCAGCTCTCCTAGCAGCCTAAGTACTGCGTAGTTTACTTAATATTCTCTCAGCATTAATAGGATAGATTCCAGCGGCCTCAAATGACTTTTTAACATATTGCAGAGCATATACTCTCTCTTAAATCTGCCCATATATTTCTAAGAAGTAGCCATATATAATTCCAGTAATTCCCTTTAAAATATACTCATCAACCTTATTAGAATAGGCCTTTTTTAGTACGCCAAAGAGACACCAGTCCAAAGGCTGGAGATTATGCATAGAATGCGGAGGTAGGCAGAAGGGAATTATCTTTATATCCTTGCAGTATTGGATAAAGTCTAAGGAGAGGTATGATATATGGCCATTAATTAGAAGAAGCCTCCAGCTATATAGCTCACTGGCAGCCTCTTGTTCCTTATAAATATCCTCCTAATAGTCCTCTTGGTGGGAATATATATTAAAATGCCTTATCTAATTAGATGCGTAGCTCTAGTCGCTCCAACCATTATTAAAGACTGCTATTTTATAGTCTGGCACTAATCTAAGAGTTTCTTGGGCTATATGGGTTGTAATAACCTTCCCTTTAAAGATAAAATAGGATGGCATTAATTTACTAACAGCATTAATAGATGCGATCTCGCTAACCTACTCTCAATTACCTAGCGTAATAGGTTATATAGAGGAACTATATAGAATAACTTTCTTAGAGGCATAGGCGTACCCCATTTAATATCCTATTTTATCCATATTCCAGCAATCAGGTGCCTCTATATAATATTTTGTATAGGTAGCCTCTAACTTATTAAAGAACCTCATATATGCTAGCAGATCGTTATCTGCAGTAGATCTCTCTATTTTAAAATACCAAGCGTATTGAACTTGAAAGGATTAGTGGCGTTTTAAGTATAAATCCACCTATCTAACACCGAGGATTGCCTGGCTATTATCCTAGCCGGCATCGCAAAGCTGCCGTTTATATACACTGAATGCAATCTTATGGATCTAGGCCTTCTTAAGAGGAAAGCGATGCTCTAAGAGGAATATACAATATCTTTTAATTACGGACTCGGACTCTAGGCTTAATTTCTGCTGGAATTGATGCGCTTGCTAATAGGAAGACGTCTTTCCGGCTATGCGATTGAGAATGGTCTCAGGTTGGATCCCATGGGCATTTACAGATGCAGAAGGGGTACGGAAGTGCTTAGAGTTGTAAGCAGCAATTGCCTCTTGTATTCTCTGCTCTTTTGGAGGTTCTTGGCTCTTAGGGGGCATAGTAAGGTGATGTATTAGGCCGTAAGAGAGAGGTGTGAGCATTCGAATCGGTCAATATTTTGGTGTGGGCGGCAGAAATAATTATTCTGGCCAATTAGAGCATGGCGGTGAAGCTTCTGCACGAGCCATTCCGATTACCCCGTCGATTCCGATTACCCCCTCAAATACTCTAAAGGGAGTAATGGAACACGTTCTATCGGGTCCCCGTTTGTACGTCGACAAGCCAATGCAAAGCGAATCACGCCAGATCTTGCACAGAATATTGTGATCAAATAACTCAACAGGATCCCATATGTGCCACGGTAGATAGGTTCAGGATGCCATCGAGCGGTATAGGGAGAACATGATAGAAGTGAAAGACGCTGGAGAGGCTTTCTGTCAGAACTTTACCTCAGCAAGCTCAGGCGTATTTTCAATCGGCCCGCAAGCTAACCACATTCGTGGTGCACCACCGGAATCACGTCTGAGGCACTTTTCCAATATTTGTTAGGCCTGTTTTACGATTCTCCCTATATAAATTTAATGAACCCGCTCTATAACGGTAGGCTAAAACGCTTCTAGAAATTGATCGATTAGAGAGATAACTCGATATTTTACGAATTAAAATCACCAATCAAGCACTGAACTCGCGAGATCACGTTAAACAAGAGTGTCTGTCCCTTAGCACGATGGCACCCTACGAGAAGGTGGTCTGTGCGCGAACACCAGAACAAAAGTACGCGTATCGTCGCGGAGCCTTGATCCTATTGATCCTATTGGCTAGTTCTTATCGATAACCGTAGGGCCTATTTCATCGTGCTAAGGGATAGTAATTCAACAGACCAAGAAACTTTACAGCACTCGAAACGGATTGGTATTCTATAGTATCAATGGATATCTGGGAGCACGTCTCAACTCCGTCTCCTCCAGACTTTTTATAACCCCTTTGAGTATACCAACTTACTCCAAAAGGGTGCAATGGAGTCAAGACTCTTTACAGATAAATATTACCGTCAAACAACCAGACCCTCCACATCAGGGCTGTCGCTGCTACCTGATACAGTACCATAAACTCTCACAGGAACAGCAACTTCGAAGCTCTCACAGGGGAGCCTCTCGATAGCTGCTAGAATGATTCCACGATCATCGCTTGAGATCTCTTCCAAGAGCTCACTCCATTCTGCCCCCTCGCCGTCTTCGAACGTAAGCCTAGGAGTGATGAACTCGATGCGCAGCTTCCATTCCAAGCTCACACCACTGGTAATGAACTCTGGGGTGCTGTTCGGAGGGATAGTGGGGGAGAACGATAGCCGTTGGGCGAAGAGTGCGTTTTCCGCGAAGGATGCATGCACTTTCCGTGTAACGCGGTAGATGCTAGCATTTGAGCGTAGTGCAATGGCAGGATCGACCTTTTCTGATGTCTCGAGAGCCACGTGAACGGAATAGCAGGGGATATTCGAATTTTTAAAATCTATAATCGCGGAAATGGTTTCTCCAAGCCGGTACGCTGGTCGAGCGAGCATTATGACAGCGACACGCCTGCCACTTCGGGCAATCTCAAACCGGTTTGCGCTTTGGTTGGAGAACCCTGTAATGTTGCTTCGCAGTATGGCAAGATCAATAGCTTCCTTCACGGTTTGTGGTTCTTCAGTGATGGGTTGCCGTCCTGGTATGGTCTCCGTCGGCGATAACAGACCCAAACTAGAGTTTTGACGAGGCTTTTCAAGCAAATTGTCCACGTAGCCCAAAAATTCGGAAAGAGCCGCTTCGTCACTTTTAGAATCATTGACCGGCTTTTTCGCAGTACTGCTGGAAAGTAGGGAATTTGCGTCCAGACTTGATGTCCGCGCTTGATCCCGTAGGATAATGTAAGGAGACATTAAGTCATGTCCAAGTATTTCTCCGCGGCCTGCAAGGAATGTTAGAGTATTTATACTTGTGCTTGGGCATTACTCTTACTGTTAACACTGCCAAAAACACGGAATGGTACATCAACTTGCTTGACTTGCTGGTCTTTTGCTGAGCCTGGTCGTTGAGTACCAATAGTTAGATAGTACGCCACTTTCATGGATTTTCCTTTGTGCGTTGGCGGTAATCCGCTTGGTAGGGTAAAGCTGTACTTGTAACCCCTGCTCTCTCCCGGGGCTAGTCGGAGATCAACAAACAATATCGACTGCGGAGTTGATATTAGCGGGACGGTTTTTGAGCTCGCGATCCCCCTCATCTCCCTAATGCTAGATGGTTCACTATTTCCCAAAAGACCTCCCAGAGACTCTCCAATGTTTCCCCAGCCTAAAGCACCGAAGAGACCGCTGTCACGTTTGGTTCTTTCCACACCAACAACGCCTCCTCCTCCCTGACCTCCAACCACGCCTTTCCTTTTTACCTCTTCAAATGGAGCTTGATTAATTAATGATCCGTCTAAGGTAAATGATCCCATGATTTGCGCATAGCCCATCATTAGTGTTTCGGGGAGTCTTTGTTGGCTTGACGGAGTAAACTGAGATCCGCGCCGTTGATGTGCCGGCCTCGGAAGGAGCCGAGCTGAAGGGTTGGGTATATATTCTGATGCAAGAGTTTCGGTAGAATTATTACTCATGGAATAGAATTCACCACTGCTTCGTGGTGTCCCATTCAAGCTCGACCCTGAAAGTATCCGAGGGATAGGGGAGAGACTTTCCCCGGGCGGAGGTTCCTCTGGTGGTCTAGGGGAGTTTCCCCTAAGCTGGGGTGTCCTAACTCTTGGACTTGCCATAGAGTCTGGCGTTATGGAAGGTTCAAATGAGGGCACATTGTTCGATGGAGGCGCGGCGGGGAATTTGAAATTTTTAGAGAATGAACCTGAAGGCTTTCTAGTTGTACTAGGGAGTGCTGGGGTACTAGGTGCTGTTGCAGAAAGTGTGGTGCGTCGAGACGGTCGGGCAGGAAGTGGAAATTCATTAGAGGATTCAACGATTGGGGGAGACGAGGAGCCCACCAACGGAGAAGGGTGTGTAGAGGAACGATGCCCAGGAGACCCTACTACATAGATATTAGTTCTCCATCAGTTGTACGGTAATGGCTTTTCGGACCTGAGAAAGCGTTCCCCTTGCCAGGCATAACCTGCAGGCTAGCTGACCGTCCATGGCCTCGGGTAGGTCTCCTCGAGGGTGGTCCAGAGACGCCTCGCTCATGACCTACATCCCCAGCATCTGTGCCCAGTGAAATTATTGATAATGATCTTCCATGCTTATGACCAGGCGCAGAACTGCCATTATTGCCTCCCCCAACTAACACAGGCGATCGTCGGCCTCCAGGAAATGACGGCGTATTCAATGATAATGTGGGCTTGTGTCCACGAAGATGCGGCGGCGGTAATTGGGAGCTAAAAGAAGAGTTTCGCGAGATAGACGGCCTCGTGGTAGAGGAGGGTAGCGGTAGGACCTTGCGTTGTCTGTCTCCACCTTGCGCGAAACCATTCTGTTTCGAGGGTCGTACGGGAGACCTGTCAGCTCCCGGAGGAGTGGCGACATTCTTGAAGGTTATGGTACATTCGATATCTTCGCCAGCGAATACGGTGGATTCCTTCCATTGCACGAAGACGCGAATGTTCGTGGACATGGTAGGGGTGGTTGACGTAGCGGACGTTCTCCGCAAAAGGAGCGCTGATGGTTCATGGGTGGGGCCCGGTCGCAGTGGCTTTATTATTTGACATGATTACAGTCAGATATCCAGTAATGCAATGACAAGCTAGAGCAATTGCCAAGCCAAAAGTGAGTGTCTGGGTAGAAGGAGCAATTGAGGCCGTGGTTAACGCTCGCCGTCGCTCAGCAAAGTCTGTTCGGTGGTCTAACATCCTCATCTGATAGCAGAAGAACAGGAATTTGCCAGCGGAAAATATTCAGAACTACATTCATTATATTTTACATATCCACAGCGCCCCATGATAGTTGCCTGTAGCTATTTTCTAATAAAATCTGCTCCTAAAGTATGCGATCCGATATTCTACTCCTATCCTCCCAAGCAGAGTAACCAGGGCCCTCATCCACAATTGGCACAAATTCGTCTCCTGTGGAGGAATTGACTACCACCTGGTTCCTCCATCTCGTCTTCCACTTTGGAACATCGCCCTTTTTGGCTCTTCCAACTCCCATCTCCCTCCACTTCTTAGGTGGCTTCACTCCCATCTCCACCAAGTTAGACCAGATTGTTTCCCCACGTTTGTCCCACCTTTGCATCCTGTCTTCCTGCTCTTCCTCAGAAGGCTTCCACTTGCTCTTCAAAATTCTCCGGATTGCATCTGGAGACACCTTGAATTGCTCGGCCAGGATAGGCGTCGTGAATTTGTCAGGGAACTTTGCATGTAAGGCACGAATACCGTCGAGTGCATCAGGTGACAGACGTTTGCGCGGATTCCATTTTTCATTCCCAAATTTTTCTTGTAGAGCCGCTTTCTGAATCTGCCATTGCTCTTTTTTGACAGATGCAGCCTTTACTGCAAATCCCGAATCCGAGCTGACTAGCATTGCCTTCGAAGCGATTGAAGTGTTCTTTCCATTTGGATCACTCGAGGATTCGCGTTTTGAGAATCTGGCAGTTCTCGGGAAAGATTCCGTGGCTGACCCTTCTGGTTTGGATGATGTCTTCGACTTAGAGCGATTCGTCCGAGACCTCAAAGTAAGAGCTGACGATAGAGGAGATGGCGACAACTGTTCGCGGCTTCTAGGAATCCTCAATCGTGCTCCTGTATTGAAAGTTCGTGATTGCTGCAAACTGAGACGAAGAAAGGGGTGCGGAGTTGTGATCATATCAATACCGGCTGCTCCTTTAACGAAGAGCTCAAGCGCGCGTCTTGAGCATGTTGAGCAAGCCATGGCAATATGTGGTGCTGTCGAGATAGAAGTATATTTTGATAGGAATAGTTGGTGAACAATGCTTAGTCGAACGTCGCTTCAGGAAAATCGCCCAGATGCAGACCCCTGCTAATATGCCAAGCCAAGCCACACGTCCCGTCGTCATAGCGGAACGCCTCCAACACCTCCACCAGCACGCTAAATTTCAGAAACCCTTTACCAGTTGTCAGCTGTTTTGATTTGAATCATGCGTGTGCTATTACAGGGATCCCCAAACCTCCGAGGCACCATATGACGCGATCCTCCATGCATCGAGGTAGTTTTAAAACCATATGACCATTCCCTTTCCTATCCTTCAAATCCTTCTGACACTATCTGACCTTATCTGAACCCACCTGAAGTATTCCATTATTGTATTCACGCTTTTTGTAAATAGATCATGGCATGGCCCAACCCTTTTCGACGACAGACGGAGAACACGCGAAAGTAAGTCATCTAAGATCACCGAGTATCCCTTGCAACGTTGATTTGGGTCCTATTCCTATCGATAAGCTCTAGCCAATTAGATCGTTAGGATCTTAGAGCTGTGATGAGGAATATGAAGCTCTGGCAAAGGGCTCGAAGGCAGCTGCCAAAGCTCCGGAGATAGTTCTTTTACTACGAGTTGGAGGAACGACGTATTTGGTAGGTTGGACGATATTAGGATCAAAAAAGGCACGATTAGAAGGCATGGTGGTTGATTAAATTAATCTTTGTGATTCTGGTGTTCCGCACGGACCACCTGCAGTAGGACACCAACGTTGCATAGGATAACATCCATATACCAAAGCTGACTTCTCACATCGATTAGCTGCTGGGGCTACACTTTCGAGTGGACGGAGGACCATTTAACGCCTGAACAGGCGGAACCGCTTAAGCATTCCTATGATGTTTTAGCAGAGGAGTGTCTTAATCGGCTCAATGAAATCTCGCCACCTGAAAGTGCTGCTTTACCTAGAAGTAATAGTCAAGATACACCAAAAGAACAAGATTCCAAGGACAAAAATGGACCAACTATCCCGCATAGAGACCTATTCGCTCTTCTTCGGGACCATCACGAAGAAGACCCTAAACTCAACCAGCTATGGAAAGAAGTCAACACTGTTCCTGAATGGGTTGACTGGGAGCAGATCCAAAGAGGCCAAGACGTCTTTTATCGATATGGAGGCCCTGCATTAACAGGCCTGACGTATCAGAGTCTGCTTGGTGGTATGGGAGCAGCAAGAGTCGTCGAGACGCTAGCACGGACCGGCGGGTTCTCTACGAAGGTCGCCCGTAGAAGGCTCTTCGAGACCACTCAGCATATTCTACAATGCACAAGGTCCCTCGAATCTCTCCAACCGGGTGGTGATGGGCATGCATCTTCAGTTCGTGTCCGACTGCTTCATGCCGCCGTACGGCAACGCATCATGAAGCTTGCAAAACAGCGACCTGGATATTTTAACCTAGAGGAATGGGGAGTCCCCGTGAACGACCTAGATTCCATCGCAACAGTTGGCACATTCTGTACTACGCTGATCTGGGTTAGTTTTCCACGGCAGGGCCTCTTCCTCCGCGAGCAAGAGATTGTTGACTACATTGCCGTCTGGCGCTACATTGGCTACCTCCTGGGGTGTCCTACCGAATACTTTGAGACGCCAGCCAAAGCGAAAGCAATCATGGATTCTTTACTGCTAAATGAAATCAATCCTTCGGAGACGTCCAAGATCTTAGCAAACAATATCATAACCAGTCTAGAGGGCCAGCCTCCGACTCACGTTTCAGCCGAGATGTTAATTGCGAGTGCCCGTTGGCTTAATGGCAACGAGCTTGGAGATCGGCTAGGCCTTCCACGTGTTTCTATATACTACTGGGCTCTCATGGCTGGCCAATGCTTGTTTTTCATGTTCATATGTTATACCTACAGATATATTCCGTACCTTGATCGGAGGCACATTGCAACACTGAAGAGGCTCTTCTACGCAGTCATTGTGGAAAGCAAGTATGGCCTTGCTGGCACCGAGACACTCTTTGACTTCAAGTATGTTCCGCAATTCTCCACTATCACCAAGATGGGCAAGTCGAGCGAGGACCGTCTGAAGTACTCGAGCGTTGAAAGGCGGAACTTTCGGACTTTGATGATTTTCACTGGTGTTCTTGGTATTGGAATATGGTATTCTCTGAAGATTGTGTCTTCGGTTATAGCGAAAGTATTGCGGTAACGCTAATGTTAATGCTTTATGAGAGGCCTTTTTTGTCACGCTTGTTGAACACGGTCTCGACATCTCTTTCAACGTTAAACGTTATACATTGTCTTGAGGCTGGCCGTCATCGTTGTCCAAATCAGCTCATATCTTGTTCTCAGCGCATCTTCTTGGACCAGTGAGCCATTCATGATCAGCTTCTATTTATGATCAATGTTTATTATGAACATAGTCTGGCTATATAAATTCTTGGATAACTTAACAAGTCTAAACCCTACTTAGACCACACATACCTAATATTCAGTGATTTAATATATTCTCAGCGTGACTCTAATCCCGTTATTCACTTTTATTGCTTATCGAGCCAAAAGTAGTGCCCCAGACAACAGATTTTGACTTTATATTGGACCTATTGTCATAAGCGATACCGACATTTTTCTTCATATTTATCACAGAGCAATATCGTCATTTAATTCGTACGTAGATCAAGCAAGAGTAATTCACCTTCCGCTATGTCACTATCATCTCTATCAACTATCAATCCACAAAGGCACTCACATTACTTCGATCACTTCCCGTTCATTACTAACACCCTTAACTGACCTAGATATAATCAGCACTCATGGCAAAAACCCAGCACCACAACACCAGTAGCATCCCACGCCACCCCCGTAACCAACTTATTCCCCATCAATGCATTCTTCGCAGAACCAACTCCTCCGCCCATTCCACTCTCTCCCCCGCTCCCCTCAACACAACCGCACATCCTCCCCATCACTCACCGGAAACTCTCCCCACCCACCAACCGCGCCTCGCCCCCAGCCCCCCACCTCCCTCCCCGCTTCCACCACGTCCTCGCCGCCGCTCCCGCCCAGCCCGCCTCGGCACAAATCTGCCGCTTCGCGCACGCCACGCAGCCCGGCATGTGTGTCGTCGCACCGCCGCGCTACCAGCACAGCCGTGCCACTTGCCGATGTGTCCGCTGCGAGCGGGTGCGGTAGGCGGCGCGGAAAAGGGCGCGCGGGCTAGGGTCGATGCGGGTGGAGCAGCTGGGTCGAGGCTGCGGAAGCGGAAGGGGAGGAGTCGGGAGGGGCCGGGTGGAGTGGGTGCTGGGACAGAGGCTGCGGCTGGGGTGGGACGGAAGATGAAGAAGAGGAAGGTGGAGGCAAAAGAGGTGCTGAGGCCGTTTACTTCGTTGAAAGGGAGACGTGAGGAACCATTTGGGGCTGGTGGTGTTCTTGGTGAGGGTGGAAAGGGGGGTGAGGCCGGGAGCGATAGAGACGGTGAAGTTGCGGAAGTTGGGCGGGAAGGCTGGTACCTTAATGGATTTCCGGAGAACCGGGAGACTGGGGGACTGGTTTCGGGTGGCGGCTGCGGAGCAGAAGTTGAGGAGTGTGAAATTGGAAATCGTTTGAGTGCTGTGCTGCGAGTTGGGAAGAACGCGGTGGACAAAATTGAGCAACGCGCGGAGTGGGACACTGATTTGCTACGGAATGCGTTCGGGGAGATCTAATAAGGCTTCTGGAGTCGCGCTACGGAAAGAAACAGATTTCAGGGACGGGCCGCTATTGAGTTATAGTACTGATTGAAGTGTTAAAGGTTGTGTAGTCTTTCACTTCGACTGCCTTTCTAAATTAAGCACAGCTAGCCCGGTCGGATATTGATTGTTTAGCAGAGTGGCATATTAAAGCCAGCAAAATTACTTATTAGTCAGCTGAGATAGACATAATCTACAATAACACAGATAAAACCGTGCTATCAAATTATATCTTACCAACGGTGTCTTGTTGACCAGCCACAGCTGACAGTATAATGCCACAGGAAAGTTTATATTAGGCCTAGCTATGTGCAATATATGGGTCTGGTAACCGAATAAGATCTCATATGTGAGAAAATTAGAATATTGCTGTATTTCATGTAGAAAATGTGCAAACTGAATTGCATGGAGGATCAGTTTAGGCTGTGGAGTTCAAAGAAGAATGCCTTATTCTAGGTATGGTACCATTCAACTTCAGATACCTCCATGCTGGCCATCTCGAGCGTAATCTTGTAGCTAGAAAAATGGTAACCAATGTTTGAAGTTAGTAGTGATTATTCATTCCATGAATCACGTATGGCGGCCTACGCGCGTATGCCTCGCCAAAGATACGCATGGAACTCACTCACATGCTCTATACCCTCGTATCCAGGATGGAGCGACTTGGAACGACTGGAGCGACTAGAGGCGACTACACTCCTTTTTGGCAATTGAAGCCGAGAAATACACACGTGATGTCCCGGCCATTTCCGATGTCCAATTTTTCTCTGCTTACCGTCCAATGCCCTGTTATTGGCTGACAGCGCCTCACTTTGTGGCGCTGACCGCGGGCTGAAAACCCGGCGAGCTTGAATTTTTCCTTCTCCTTCATCTTGCTCTCCCCTTCCTTTTCTCAACACCATCTCGCGCTATCAACTAGCTCTCTAGCAACATCTCTAATACACCAACAACCATTCTACCTAATTCTTATTATCCTCTCACCCCTCTACTATCACAATGGCTGGATTCGAAGAAGGTAGGCTTCCCATCACGTCATTCATGTCTTCAACAAATTGCCATGTCTCTCGAGGCTTCATCAAGCTCAATTGCAAGGCTTAAGGCATCATCGACTTGCGAAACATATCCTGCGGTCTGCTGCTGTCCTTATCGAGCTTGTGAGAGAGTCTCACTTCGGCGACCGAGTTGCGATTCTGGGCTTGCCCTTGCAAACTTCGCGGCTTAGCTCATCCTGATCAAATGGCTTAGAACCCGCTGATATTTCTACCTGCAGGTGATGCTAAGAAGGGCGCCAACCTTTTCAAGGTACGAGAACCAGTTTTTTTCTGCCGACTGCATGCAGCTCCGGCATTACCGAGACACCTCCGAGCTCTCTCTAACTTCCAGCAGACAAGATGTTCACAATGCCACACCCTAAAGCAAGGTGAAGGCAACAAGATTGGCCCCAACCTCCACGGCCTCTTTGGCCGAAAGACCGGTCAGGTGGAAGGTTTCTCGTACACAGATGCGAACAAACAGAAGGGTATTGAGTGGAATCAGGATACTCTAGTATGTCTACATTGGCCAATACTTTGGAGCACTTTGGCTCTGGATATCTTCTCGCATGCCAATACTAATCTTTGCACAGTTCGAGTACCTAGAAAACCCCAAAAAGTACATTCCCGGCACCAAGATGGCCTTTGGTGGTCTTAAGAAGCCCAAGGACCGCAACGATCTGATCACTTTCCTCCGCGAAGAGACCAAATAGATGTCCTCGATCATCAGGACTTCTCCCCACACCCCTACAACTCCGACTTCCCTTTTTTTCTCCCAACATCCCTTCCTCCACTGTATCATCAGTTCGGACATCCGATAGACGTACGATAATGCCGGGTTTCGAAGTGCGCGCTTATTTCATGTAAAAATATGTTTGTCCAGCATCAAAGGCAGGGTGTCGTTGATTTTGGTGCAGCGTGGGCTAAGTCTAGGAACTAGCAGCAGAAATTCGAAATACCACGATTCTCCTCTTTAATGAACCACATCTCAAAATTGGTGAAGCAAACGTGATACAATCTTATCTGGATGAACCAAGGATGAACCTGGCCAACCATGGTCACGGGAGTCGATCTACGATTCATGTGCTGCAGTATGCTGATCGAATCTGTCTGGTACTGGGCATTACCTTCATACATTTAGTGTTGTTCATCGTACTATTAATTGGACACTGGTCGTCCAAGGGTAGCTATATTCCTTTCCATCTCTACGGTGATCCATATTACTATATCCCTTGCACCTATCGGTGCAAGGGATAACCTAATTTTCCTTTGGATTGGTGTTCGCCCTGCTGCTGGCTCGCGGGACAAAAGAAACACAATACTATAACAAGGTGGTTTTGTTCGATGTGTAGAGTTAATCATAGTGTCGATCGGAAGACCAAAAGATAAAAAGAATGATGATTCTGTTCTATTGCAAGAGGCCCTAGAGCCTCACTATATACACTAAGTAGGCGGCAAAGACTGACGTCGACACTGACGTCGATTTGAAACTGCTACCTCATTGCCACTTGATCGACATTGGGTAATAGGTAATAGAAAGGTAATAGAAATAGTATGAAGTCATAAGGTGATAGGCAAACAGAGTAGTCACCAAAATCCGACCTGGATTGCCAAGAGGAGGGTAACATTATCCGAGGTGTGCAACTCCGAGCTCTTCAGATACATCTGCTCTTGTGTCAGAAGTGACTAAGACGTATGCACCAATGCAATATCTGGCCAATCACCAAAGACGGAATGGTGTTTTGACGTGGGGAAGAAGTATGGATTCGATCATGTTTAATGATATACCACCATGTAGTTGACTTATCTTGGTATAACTCTCGGGCGCTATTTAATACCTACATCAACCAGCATGTTTAATTAAAGATTCAGCGGAATTTGTTTACCACCATATTGGAGTCCTGCACCGCTTTGCATGCTGAAGATGAAATAAACTGGGCTAATGAAATCGGACATCGAACGAAGATTTTTATTTTCGCAAACAAGACAGCTAAGAAATCACATGAAAACTTATTGGCTAATAGTATAAAGCCAAGACTTTAATGTAAATTGTTCTTCAGCAATCCTTGAATCTGCAAGGGATCTCCACCATGTCTTCAGCGGAAGTAGAAGCTACCTCGAGCACTCTGAAAAATGTCTCTGCCTCCAGAGTCGCCTCGGATCTGAGGAAGCTTGCCGTGCATAGTTACAAAAGCCCCGGGCTAGACGTAAGATAGTTCTGGAAGTGCTCGAAAGACACCAGGATCGAATGACTGGTTCGTACCGAGGATTTACATTGCCTGCAGGTCAACGTGCTAGGGGCTAATGCTTCTTCGTGGGTGCGTGGCTGTTAAAGTTCGTCGGAGATGGGCGCTTGTTGCAGTGGAGAGGTGGGCGTTCGTGTGCACTTACAAGCACTCTTACACAATCTTGTCGCGTCAGCTGAGCCGGCATTTTATGCGGACTGCGCAAAAGTTCTCAACAGGTTCGCAATGCCCACGTGAAACGAGTTAGAGCAGCGCGGGAGAGGCTGAAAAGTGTGGGGAGGTCGCCGGGGCCGGCTGATGGGATGCACCAGTTTTGGTTTTGCATGTCAGAGCAACAAAGTTCTACGCTGCTCTCATTCCCCACGCCAATTGCCCTGCCCACCTTCGTCCTCAGCAAGCATTTGATACATATCCTGCCTGCCTACCTTCGTCGTCTCGTCTATACTCCTCTTTTATCGCGTTTTCAGTCCACCTCGGCCGTCTAACCTCGGTTTCACTCCGTTTGTGTTAGCGTCATAGCGGGGCGGAATCCGTTATACGACTCTTGTGTGTCCTTCGACTCAGAGCATCAAGACTTGAGCGTTGTTTGCAGGAAACAAGGCCGGGTGGCCTTAAACAGCAGTCAAGATGTCGTGGAAGAGGTCGGAGAAGCTGATGGAGACTATCAAGGTGGGTTTGCACATGCTTTCGGGGCTGAGATGCTAATAGCGGCGATAGCACTATAGCAACTTCCCTGCAACTGGTAGGTAGCTCCATGGAGAGGCTATCTGATGCCGACCTAACTAGTTCTTCAGGCGTGTCTCTACGGCAGATGGTCCAGTTTGGAGAGAAACCTTCCACCGCCACCCTTTTTCGCGCTTCTCAATTTCTCTCTGAAGAGCTACCTATACGGTTGGCACAAAGGGTACAGGAGCTCAGTGACCTCCCTGATGGCCTTAATGAGATGCCCTCGATCCAGAGGGTGCGAGATTGGTATGCACAATCATTCGAGGTACGCAGATGCCCTGATCTCCGATGTTTTACATATGACTCATCCATATGCGCAGGAATTGACGACTTTACCACGACCCACGTTATCGTCGGATGTCAAAGAACGCCTCCTACGGCCCGCAAGACGAAATGAAAGAGATTTGAAGATACTAAGTCAGACAACCCAGAACCCCAGCGTGAAGAAAGGCCAGTATAAGTCCGCGCCAGATAGCAATGGCAACGGAAACGGGAACTGCCATGGGCGATCAACATTAAGCAGGAGGTACTACGTAGCAGCGGATGATGGGCAAGAGTGGCCTCCAGAGCTGAGTGCGTACAATATAAAGTTTGCAGAGGCGCTGGAACGGATTAAGCGGCGGCATGACAGCGTTGTCACCACAGTCGGTACGTAAACCCTTATCATCCTAGAAACCGAGCAGTGGTACTTACTATAAGTTTTCACATTCAGCCCAAGGCATCCTCGAATACAAGCGCAAGCGCCAACGCATGCAGATTGATAACAAAATCCAGGCCTTTTTGGATCGCTTCTACATGTCCCGTATCGGTATCCGTATGCTAATAGGCCAACACATTGCTCTCACGGACCAACGGCAACGCTCCGATCCCAATTACGTTGGAATAATTTGTACGAAAACCAACGTGCATGACCTAGCCCAAGAAGCGATCGAAAACGCGCGGTTCGTTTGTGAGGACCATTACGGATTATTTGACGCGCCTAAGGTCCAACTTGTCTGCAACCCGGATATCAGTTTCATGTATGTGCCCGGCCACTTGTCGCACATGCTATTCGAGACCTTGAAGAATTCGCTGCGTGCAGTGGTTGAGACGCATGGACAAGATAAGGAGGCATTTCCTGTGACAAAGCTGATTGTTGCAGAAGGGAAAGAGGATATTACGATCAAAATCAGTGACGAAGGAGGAGGGATTCCAAGAAGTGCAATACCGCTTGTCTGGACATACATGTATACCACTGTAGACCAAACACCAAGCTTGGATCCGGACTTCAACAAAAGTGATTTCAAAGCGCCCATGGCAGGTTTCGGGTATGGGCTACCAATCAGTAGACTGTACGCACGGTATTTTGGCGGTGATCTGAAGTTGATCAGTATGGAAGGGTAAGAAATATTATGGTCAAATGAGCAGTCTCAGTAATCATGCTTACTCAACTATTTCTAGTTACGGCACTGACGTTTACCTCCATCTCAACCGCCTGTCATCTTCATCCGAACCTTTGCAGTGACAATCACCAGTCATGAGGGGAAGGGCAGCGAGCGAGCCTATGTACTCAGAACCCCAAGGATTGACGAAATCCGTAAGCTCTAATTCAATCAGCACAACAATGGCTTCACGTGCCATGCGACTCAAGCTCAGCGGCAAGCTAAGCGGCAAGGATTGGGAAGTCAGCGAGCGTAGGCAGGTTGGCGATGCTGAGGTAATGGTTAATAAAGGGTCAGGCGCTTGGTGGAGGCATGTGGGAATGGAAGAGGGGTTGTGAAGCTGATGATATTTGGCAAAGTTAAGAACCGAGAGGAGTTTGAGTGTGGAATATGACTTCGATTCATTGTATCTATGTATGTATCGGATTGGACATCCGCGGGAGGTTTTTGTTGGACACGCAACGTGTACATTGGAGATTTTAGCGAAGCAGAAGGCCGATTTGTTATGGTAGAGAAAACAAGGCGACGGGTACTTTGATATAGTAGCAGAGAGAAAGCATATATTGATTGCTAAGACATGTTGGGTATAACGCTAAAAAAAACTCCCTTGTGTACCTGCCTCTTATGTCGCCAATCCCAATGCCAACGAAACGCTCACTAAAATGACGCTGTGGAGGCTGTGGCCATTGTACGCCTCGCTTTGGCAAGGAAATCGACCCAATCCTCCCTTCATCTCTCTTCCCATTCCTTTCTTCTAGATACGCTATCAACTACCATTAGCACTGCTCTTCCTCTTTCCTCCTTCCTTCCTCCTTTCAGCCTTCCCGGCCTTCGATTTCGTCTTGGGAGACATGACCTTCTTGTTCTTAGTGCTCGCCTCAATCTCTTCCTCGTCATCCTCGTCATCTTCCATATCGTCAACCCATTCGAGCGAATCGCTATCAGAGTCCAGCCCCGCGAGGATTTTCTCGAAATGCAGACGCGTTTGGGGGACAGACTGTGTCAATTAGTACACAATTCACTGAGACAAGGCAGCCGCAACGGATTCGCGAAGGTGGGCAAACAGCCGTCGAGCCAAGGAGGATATATGAAATGGTTTTGAGGCTTTCAGGCGCACTGATCTCACCTCGTTGCGCTGATTCGCAAACCAGATCAGCATCTCATTGCTCTCCAAATAGACGGCGGCCTGATGCCTCCTCTCGCGGGCCTCGAAGGTCTCGTCGATTTTGTATTCATTCGGGTGAAGAGCTCCCTCAGCTGGCTTGATAGCAGTGCCTGGCGGCTGAGACCTATGCGTCGGCCTGTTTCGTGCCTGGCGGTCCTTCTGCAGGTTGGTGTAAGGCACGTTGGACATGGCGAGGGCGAAGTGGTAATCGGAGAAGATTCTGAGATAATGGGAGGGGGAGCGGGGAGAACGGAGCTGGAGGTGATGCAGCAGATACAGGCTACAACGGAGGCTTTTTACGGAAACCCGTTGCAAAAAGAAACGCTCGTTTCGGAATGTGGACGTCACTTTTTTCTGCGGGTTCAGGAGCGGGATGAGGCGTCACATTGAAGCGGCACAACTAATGCTTTACAACGAGAGCGTGACTTGTCATGTTTTACTGGGGAATGGGAGGGGGCTGTCTATTGAGACTTTATCGTTCTTTGCTGGCAAACTCGGCCTATCGCGGGGTGCCCTATCTTAGCGCCATCCTTTGGTGGGGGAACATCTGGCTTTGCCTCTGAGTGGAGGGATTTTGGAGCAAGCGGGATGGGGCTTTTTTTCTCAGAGGAGCGGAGAGAATATTGAGGGAGTTGGTTTCCCAAGAGTTAATCAATTGTACGCGACCGTTTCATTGCGGCACGGTCCGCCCATGCAGCCTGGCAGCCACACAGATCGCCTGTGTGTGCGGCGCTGCGACGTAGTGGCGATTACAAGGTACAAGGTACGAGTATGACGCGATAGAGCTGTCTTTTTGCCCACGTTCTCATCTCAACCCCAGGATGGCATCGAGAGGTGTGGGGAAAGTTCTCTAAACCATTGCTAACCGCTCGAGCCGTGTTAGACTATCGTCGAGGCTCACTGCAGGCCTCAGCCTCTAGATCTCTCGGTTGATCGGATTGTTGCGACCCATAATGTTCGAAGGAGAGGGACAAATTGCCCACCGCGAGGGCATCGGTACTTTGAAGCGGGCCGAGAAGTGTCCATGTGCCCTCGTGCCCGCCATGCCCAGTGCCCACCATACACCCATGAACCATGCCCCATGCCAGGCGCCCGAATTGCGGAGGCTGCCCGGCGGCAATCCAGACTCGCAGCGATTGACCATGGTCGTTTCTCTCAGGTAGACAAACTTGGACCAGGGTCATTCCCTGTCTAAAATTTCCGGTTTCGTCTTCAAAAGGCTATTTCTAGTCTGTCAAAACTATTAAAGCGGGCGAAAACACTCTTGTAATTGGAAGGCCAATTCTTGATCGTGAGGCCTTTATGCGTATAGTGATATTTATAAAGTGGTAGATATTTTAAGCCTCCTATCACTCCTAAAGAGCCAGTTAATTTTTAGGCAGGTTTCTCTACTAATTTTTAAGGAAAAGCAAGTAGAAGGCCCGATTTCTGACCAAATTAGGCTATCGATATCATCTGAAACATGTAGCGGCATTGAAACAGGATTGTGGCCACCATACACATAAATTTAACACTTAACACTTCTCAAAACCTCATATTAGAGTAAATTTCTAATCGAAATGATCCGCCAATTTCATTGTATTGGACTTAGATTACTCAAGCACCTTCCATTCCTCGGCTTGATTAATACTTAGCCGAGATTGTTGAACAGACGGCAGCCGGTATGATGCAATAGGCACAAGTGACTTTATAAACATTCAAAACAATGAGTATATATGTTAAGTGTTCCAATTTACAAAACCTACTTCAATATCAATATTCTCTTCTCGCTCTCTATTAAAAACGGACTACAATCCCAAAAAAACCTTACTCCTCTACCAAATGGCTGCATCAAGTCAAGAGAGGTAAACTTATGTTAAGGTGCATTATCAGTAATCAATGTGTTACTAACCACAACTAGGCCTGGCCTTCTCGACTCCGTCCTGAAAGCCCACGGCGGGCCCGAAAGATGGAGCCAGATTAAATCCATCGACCTGACCTGGAACTTTTCTGGCTGGCTTCTCGCTGTCAAAGGATACCCAGCCCACTACCAGCCCACTATCACTATCGACACTAAAAAGCAGGTAGCCATTCTGCGCCGGCTTGGCAGTGGCCCGGATGACAAGTTCATGTTCACGCCCGAGCGCGCCTGGACCGAACGGCGCGATGGGTCTATCTCAATGTCCAGAGACAATCCGCGGGCCTCATTTGCGGACCACGTCCGCACCACGCCATGGGATGACCTCCACTTGACCTATTTTGTCGGCTATGCCCTGTACAACTACCTCGTCACACCGTTCTGCTTCACATGGCCTGGATTCCAGACGCGCGAGCTGCCAGAGCACGAGGAGCGTGGGCAGCGGTGGCGAGTGCTTGAGGTTACGTATCCGGATTCTTTTGCTACTCACACAAAGGTGCAGAAGTTCTACTTTAGTGATAAGTTCATGCTGCAGCGGCTGGATTATGTCACTGATGTCGCTGGGGGGATTGTGGCGCATTACTGCTTCGACCATAAGGAGGTCGGCGGAATCGTGTTTCCCATGCTGAGGAGAGTCGTGAGGCGAGTTCCAGAAACAAATGAAGGGGTGGTCGGCGGACCCTCGTCTTTCACTTTAGACTACTGCGAGCTTTCGTTGAAGGAAGTGGATGGAAAGGAAGTTGTGAATCGTGGCGCCTATAGTGATCTGGTGCCATCGAAGACAGGTAATTAGAGTTCGAGGTTCTGGTGCCCTTTCCATGAGAATATCGAAGAAGATGTATGCTGCAGAAAACTAGCTTGGTATACTCCTGGGGCAGTTTGCAACGAAAGGATAATATTAGGGATTAGCCACTGAGTTTCCCTCTATAGAAATAAACTATGGATCGGGCTGGTGCGTAATTCGGCACGAAAAATGCTTGCTTGCAAAACGAATAAGCCGTGAGAGACTAAACCTACTAAGCATGAGAAGCGGATGTGCAAGAAGATATGAAACGCACCGATTTTGTTGAGGGATTGGTACTGGGATTCTGTAGGCAACCACATAGAATCCGGAGAGTATCCCTTACATAGATGGTGTGGTTGCGATTGTGGCCCGTGCACGACGTCAAGGAAAATCAACTTCTTCAACACTAATATAAACAATTAACTTTACTTTATAAAATAGGGCTGTATTGGGAGACCTATATTAAGTAGGTTAACACCATAAATTAAATGTAGATAGGTCTTTTCTATGTATATTTGAAGCTTTGGGCGAATATTTAGTATCCCTTCCGACGGTGGAATTCGTCCTACGGTTATCGATAAGAGCTAGCCAATAGAATCAATAGGATCAAGGCTGCGTGACCATACGCGTACTTTTGATTCAACAGACTTGCGGGTAACAGGCTTGACAGCCCTGTTAAACAGCCAGCCTATCAGCTGACAGTATCAAGATATTATTAGAACAGGGTCTGACAGCCTAAACCATAAAGGGAAATTTCAATTTATTATTGTCTTAAAACCCTCTACCAGCTACTATATAATAAAGAAACTATAAAGGGATATCCAGAATTCCTTAATTAGCCCAGTCCTTTGAGCATTCTGTTGCCTTAAGTATTCGTATACTTATTTTTGTATGATCCCATGAAACTCTACGTCAAGAGCCTAAAAATACTCTCTCTAGTTTATTACTTATTCTAGGTATAGAGAGAACTTTAATTACAAGCCATAAGAGTTGTTTATATCTCTCTCGCTGCTAACTCCACTATTAAATAGCCGTTGTTTTACTATCTAGCATAATTAGGTTCTTACTAATATAATTATTAAACTCATCCTGGCTTTATGGACAAGTATGCTTTAAAATATATAGCCAACAAGCCTTATAGAAGGTAGAGAGATTTTCCTCTAGTTAGAGGGTAGACTTACTAGTACTTTTAGACTCGTATAGTATAGTTAAAAGTGGTGCCTTATTATGGAATCCCTCTTAGAGCTTTTATATAGTATAGAGCTGTTTCTCTCCTTTAATTATAATATGGTTATTCATATCTTTAAGGAAAGCCGTACAATATTATAGGTTAAGAATTCATGCTGCTAGATAGTATGGAGAATCATTTAGCTTCTTAATATACTTTATAAGCTTTTCCTTAGCACGTTAGAGTTAAAGTGCTATAAACTTATCCTTAGCCTTAGTAGCTATTACCTAGTAGGAAAAAATTAGCTAAAGAAATATTAAGAGTATTATATAACATACTAACACGTCTTATATTAGATCCTTAAGAATATTAATTAATTCTAGAACCCTTTCTAGTGTTATATAATCTCCCTAAAGAAATAGAGTTGCTTTATAAAAAGACTAAAGGAAGTTATAAATTATATAAAGATATACCTATTTACTTATTATAAGAATATCCTCTTTTAAGATACTATCCTAGTGTAACGGCTCGCATAAATGCCTCTGAACCGAAGCTTGTGGATTACTATCTAATAAAAATACTAAGCTAAGGAGAAGGAAAGGTGGCCGCGAGGGCTTGTATAAACAAATAGGTAGCGCGAGCCGCCAAGGCACTAGTAGTAGACGAGCTAATAGTAGGCGAGCCAATAGTAAGAAACAGTAAGAAATAGTACCGGACAGTACCGGACAGTATGCCAGGTAGCAGAATGGCAGAATTTAGTAGGTAACGCGCTCTAGTACCGTTATATTACCCCCCCCTCCTAAAAAAGCCTGCCCTTAGGTATTGTCTAAGCTCCCTATTATTGTCTAAATTGTCGTAATTATCTAACCCTTCTTCCTAGCATTTAATCCAGCTATTTAATTTATGTGGTAGTCTAGGGAGGTTAAGGTAGGCTAGGTAGAAGTCCTGTAGCTTATAGAAGGAGTACTTAAAATTAGATACGGGGTACCACTCTAGGTCGTCGTCATGGCCTACCTAGCTTACGCGGTATTTTAAGACATTACAGACCTTTTTTGTAACGGAACCTTGTAGTAGGAACTACGGTGGGTTTGTTAATGGGCTAGGTGTGTAGATATTTAAACGAAGTCAACAATGTAATAGTACAAGATAATAACTGGTGGAGTGGTTACCTAACAGATTAACTCCAATTATATTCTAAGATTCACTACAAAGAAAGGAACTATCTAGGTAGGGACTATAGTCCTTTAAATACACATCCTAACTCCTAAGAAAGTCCTTGCTCTATCCGCTTTATCTACTCTACTTACTCTATCCCAGATCTTACAAATTATATAGATTACATAGATTATATTACATAACCTTGGCTACCATTCCTTATTATATGGTTCTACCGGATCTATCCTAGACCGTGCCCTTATTAACCAACTAGCTTCTTCCAACTCCTCTCTAAGTAGTTATAATATTATACTTAAAGCATCCGTAACACCATCTCCCTCCTTTTTATCTTTGTCCTTAAAGATTCCTAATATCTCTAAGTTATCTACTAGAGGTGTAATATCCGTCTAATTAACTTAGTTAATATTATTACTTGTGCTAGACCAGTTCCGGGTTGCAAAGGAAATAGCAATGGAAGGCAAAGGGGCGAGTAACAGGCGCCCCCTAATAACTCTACAGGAGTAGAGTACAGTGTGTGATACTAGCGCGTCCGTAGGTTTGTTACGGCAGCAGTGGTTCCCAAGGAGGTCAAAAAGTAAGGTAGTAGAGCACCACTGGTGACTCGCAGGCGACTCGCAAGCGAGCCCCAAAAGGCGGGGAGACGGATCACGGGGTTTTCTCAAGTAGAGTTTTCTCCCCACATGTATATAAGGAGTAGTCCGCGTGGGCCCAACAGGGATCCGAATCGGACGTTAAGCAATGAATAATAATAATATTATTATTACTTATTATACCTAAAGCTCCTTCTTCTTCCTCTACAGTTTGTTGGTCTTATACTATTACTACAATACTATCCCTTAGTGAAGTAATACCGTCTCTATATTCTTAATGTGCGAAAAAGGGGCTAGTTTACGTCGCGTTAGCAAGTCCCTTATCTCAACAACCTTCTTTATGTTTAGAGTGCACTAAAGCGAACGTTTAATTGTCCTATAATGTTCGTTCTATTTCTAACGCTAAGTGTGCGCGTCCTATTACTCTTAATAGCCTTTAAGTACCCTTATTAATTACTACTAGGGTCCTAGGTTTAATCTACTACTGCAAAACTTAATAACAAGCTTTTAGTGGCGCTAGCTGAACTTTATTACTCCTATAACGCTAAGTAAGAGGCTGCCGCTGCTTAACAGCGTGCCCTTAACTCTTAGCTGGCTACATCCGCTCGGTTAATCCGTCTTAAGAAGGTACATAAGAAGGTTTATTCTAAGGAGTAGAAACTTATAAAACAAGGTCTTTAGAAACTTAGTAACAAAAGAACGGATTCTCCTCTAATAGAGAGGGAAATAACTCCAAATATATTGGCAGGTGCTCCTTTTAGGTCCCCCTTAGGTAACTTATTCTTTAGTAATCCTTCTTAGTTAATACTACCTAACCCATTTTCTTTTAATACTCCTATACCTTTCTTATAGCATTTTTTAAATTGTCTAATAGCTCCCAGGTAGTCTCTTTATAGCCTATCCACTTTAATTTATACTATGTTTTATTATTAACGTCCTTATAACTAACGATCTTTAAAACTTACCATTTGTCCTCTTCTTGTCCCCTATACATATCTGCCTTATAGACTAGTGGCTTAATATTTCTATATACTGGCTCTAGTATTACAATATGCTGTATTAGGTAGATCTTAATTTTCTCTAGTAAGTTGAGTCTGTACATAACTTCTAAAGTTTTTACTTTAACTGTAAATGGTCCTAGTCTAATATGGTCTAACTTCTTGCTTAATTGTTAACTCTTGAAATTTTTATATAGTAGCTATACTTTATCTCCCTCCTTAAGATCTAGTCCCTTAGATCTCCTAGTATTATAGTACTTTTTTATCCTTATCTATACTAGTTTAGCTGTTTCTTTAAGGTAATTATAAAGATTTATTAGCGTCTCCATTCTTTCTTTAGCTATGCTACTCGTTTTTTTTACTTGTTGTGGTAACAATAATATTCTTGGCTCATACCCGTAATTCGCCTTAAAAGGTGACATGTCTATCCCTTCCTATAGTGTCGCATTGTATACAAACTATATAATTGGTAATAACGATGCCTAATTGTTTTGTGCGTAATTAATATAATGCCTTAGATACTGTTCTAGTGTCTAGTTTAGTCTTTCCATTTAACTATCTATTTATAGGTAATATGTAGTTAACATTACTACTTAAACCCCTTGTTCTACTAAGAATACTTCCCAAAATACTGCTATAAATCTTAGATCTCTATCTAATATAATCTTTGTTAGTGCTCCATGTCTTATAAATACTTTATATAAATTCTAGCTATATCTTCTACAGATATTTCTTCTATGCACGCTATAAAGTATCCCTACTTTATTAGCTTATCTACTATTACTAAGATTGCGTTATGTTCTTATCCGGTAATAGGATCTTTTAACTTTAGCAACTTTATAACAAAGTCCTATAATATAACCTCCTATAGTCTCTCTAGTATTTTGACTGGTTATAGCCCCCTATACGGCTTATACCTTATCAGTTTATTTCTCTAGCAATTTAGATATTCCCTTATAACTTATCTTGCTAGTCCCTAGATTCCTTAAATAATGTACTCCTCTTAAAGTCTTAACACTAAGCCTATAGCTCCACTATATCCTTAAGTTATTCCTTTATAAAATTCTTTTATAAATTCTTCTGCTACTGTTTTTGGAACATAGGTTGCTTCCCTATTCTTATACTGCTCTAACTCTAGATCTTCTGCTTATACCTCTTAGATCCTCTATATCTAATTACTCTTAGGTAATTTATAAACTTATCCTTCTATAGTTGCTGCAATCTTTAGGTAATTATACCTAATTAGTCTATCCTAATCCTTTTGCAGTAAAGCCCCTAATGGCTTTTCTTTGTTTTATAACTTAGCCTTTCTGCTTAAAGCGTCTGCTTATACATTATCTGTACCCTTAGTATACTAAATCTTAAAATGATATTCTATAAGCATTTCTACCTATCTAATCTGTCTTTAGTTTAGTTCCTTTATTATTAGGAACCCTATTAGGTTTTTATAGTCCGTCTTAACTATAAATAGTTTCTCTATACCTTGCAAGAATGCTCTCTATTCCTTAAGTGCTGTAACTATGCCTAGTAACTCTTTGTTATAGATATCGTAGTTTAACTCTAGCAGTGTTATCTTCCAACTATAATACGCCACTAGATATCATGCGTCTAAATGCCTCTATAGTAGACATGCTCCTAGTGCAAAGTCTAATACATCTATTTCTATAACCATTTCTAACTTCGGCTAGTAGATTTTAAGGATTGGCTCTTAGGTAAACAGCTCCTTAAGTTCCTTAAACAACTTCTTTTGCTTATTTCCCTATACCCACAGTTCCTCTTTCTTTGTTAGTTTTGTAAATAGCTTAATATTCTTTAACCATTATGCTATAAACCTCCTATAGTAGTTGCAAAACCCTAGGAATAATCTTAACTGCGTAACATTCTCTAGTTCTTGCCAACTTACTATAGCTTTAACTTTCTTTAGGTCCATGCTAATTTTTCCTAGTTTAATAATAAATTCAATAAAATTAGTCTTTTTGGTAAAGAACTCGCATTTTTTAATTACTACTGGCATCTTTTCTTCTTATAGTCTCCTTAAGACCCACTTAATATATTCTCTATATTCTTCCTCACTTATTAAGTAGATAACAATGTTATTAAGATATACTATAATAAACTCATTAAGGTATTCTCCTAATACACTATTAATTCTTTTCTAAAATATTACTGGTGTATTTATAAGCCCAAACTGCATAACTAACGGTTTATATAGTCCTTCCTTTAACCTAAAGGCTGCCTTCTATTTATCTCCTTCCTTAACCCTAATCTAATGGTACGCCTACCTTAGATATATCTTTGTAAAGATTTTCGCGTTACCTATCCTGTCTTAGATTTTGCTAATTAAAGGTAAAGGATACCTATCCTTTCTAGTAATGCTGTTTAACTGTCTATAGTTAATGCACATCCTAAGTTTTCTATTTTTCTTTAGGATAAATAGTACTGGATATCCTGCTAATAACTGTAACGGTCTAATATATCCCTTTTATAAGTTCTTCTGGATAAACTCCTTAAGCGCCACTAACTCGGTTTTAGTAAGCTTATAGATTAGAAAGAACTTTAGACTAGTTCCTAGTTCTAATTTTATCTTATAGTTCTATGCTATATACTCTAACAGCTTTTTACTTTCTGGTAACCATAATCTTTTACCATACTTGTAGTATCTCTTTGGTATATAACTTAAGCCTTACCTAGTCTCTTCGTACGTCGCTCTAACTTAGTACTATACCAACTTAGTTTGCTATTACATCTTGCGTTATTAAGTATCTCTAATATTAACCTAACCTATAACCCAATTAATCCTTAGATTATATTCCTGTAACTAAGGCATTCCTAATATCGCCTTATCCTTCCCTAACAGTAGGATATTAAAAGACATTTTAACCTGTCTTCCTTTAATAGTTAACTAAATAGGTCCTGTTTTGAGATTAATAATGCCTTCTTTATAGACTATTAAATCTCCTAAAATTGTTATAAGTAGATATAGGTGTTCCTTTTATCTATATAGTAACCCTATCCTTTCTACTGCTACTAGTAATATATAGTTTCTTATTACTCCACTATCTACTAATACTTTAAACTGCTGATCCTACTACTTAACTTATAAATTTAGGTGTTTACCTTAAATTTCCTTAAGGGTTTAAGGCTCTACCACTAGCTCCCTCTAGTCCTGTAGGCCTCCCCTTTTTCTAACTATTAGCTACTAGATCCTGTTTATACTTAGTTCTCTTTTAGCTAATACTTAGTTTATTTCTTTTTCTCTATATGCTATAGACAAGTGTTCTCTAGGCAATTCCACCACTATTATCCCTCTAGGCATTCTTCCATAAGAAATCTTCCTAGTTAAAGTATTAGGTCTCCTTAACTCTATACTTCCACTAGGTGCTATCTATGCATATACTTAGCGTCTCTATACTTCTTTTTATCCAGTACCTAATATATTCTAGTTAGATACTTTTAATTCTTGTTTTTTAGTGCCCTATATATATTACACGCGTTATCTACACAGGCTATCCACAATAGTATATAGTGCGCTAAGTGACTTAGGTTAACTCTTGGCTCGTCTTTACCTCCGAGTTTAAACCTCTATTTTGCTAGTCTAACTGCTAGTCTTTTGTTTATGGGTACTAAGATTTACCTCTTACTTCTTTAGTCCCTAGATCCCTCTTCTAGGTTCCTTAACATCATAATTAATGCTCCCTTAATATAATTGTCTGAATAAGGTTCTGTAATACAGTAGAGATGGTTGCTTGTAACCAATTGGGTTAATCACGTAGGCTAAGCGAGCTTAGGAGATCCATTAAATTCCACCTATAGAAGTAGAAGAACACGAAAAAGAAGAAAACGATTAAAACCAAGT